>LNFM01002587.1_pt1 | contig 40172 bp, 44 predicted proteins | sample 596031 | NCBI WGS metagenome assembly LNFM01 (sample SAMN04254537, study PRJNA301005) | activated carbon metagenome | isolation source: dual media filters at the Ann Arbor, Michigan drinking water treatment plant | place: USA: Ann Arbor | reverse complement strand
TCGTCGCTGCACAGAAACAGCGCCAGTGCGGCGACCTGGTCCGAGGTCACGAATTCCTTGGTCGGCTGCGCGTCGAGCAGCACGTCCTTGATGACCTGCTCCTTGGTCATGTTGCGCGCCTTCATGGTCTCGGGGATCTGGTGCTCGACCAGCGGTGTCCAGACGTAGCCAGGGCTGATGCAGTTGCAGGTGATCTTGAAGGTCGCAAGCTCCAGCGCCACCGTCTTTGTCAGCCCCGCGATGCCGTGCTTGGCGGAGACATAGGCCGACTTGAAAGGCGACGCCACCAGCGAATGGGCCGATGCGGTGTTGATGATGCGGCCCCAGCCGCGCTTCTTCATGCCGGGCACGGCGGCGCGAATGCCGTGAAATGCCGACGACAGGTTGATGGCAATGATCGCGTCCCATTTCTCGATCGGGAACTCCTCGATCGGAGCGACGAACTGGATGCCGGCATTGTTGACGAGAATGTCGACCGAGCCGAAGGTCTTCTCGCCGAGCGCGACCATTTCGGCGATCTCGGCGGGCTTGGTCATGTCGGCAGGCGAATGCACGGCACGAACCTTGAAATCCGTCTCGATGCCGGAGCGCTCGCGCTCGATATCGGCCGGCACGCCCATGCCGTTGATGACGACATTGGCGCCGGCGCGGGCGAAAGCGCGCGCATATGCCAAGCCGATGCCGCTGGTCGACCCGGTCACGACAGCGTTCTTGCCTTTTAACGTACCCATTTCATCACTCCTGCTTGCCTGCGGGGGTTTGGGGAGCATCCCCCGTCATGTCGTAAGCCACCATGGTCTGGTCGGACTGCGGCCGTTCCAGCACATCCTTGTGACGCATCGATTCGTGAACGTCGCGGACGCCCGCGTTCCAGTGTTCGAGCATGGCGACGTGCGAAAAATCATAATCCTTCGACGAGGATTCGTAGTTCTTGCTCTTGTAGATCAGATGCACGACGGTGACCGTGTTTTCCTCGGCCGCGTTGCAGAGGTATTCCACCGACGGATCGCTCTTGAGATAATCGGGCAGTTTCCCGAGCAGATCGCGCAGCGCCTTGCGCGCGTTGTGCACCTGCTTGTTCTTGTCGGTGTTCATGCGGGTGCGGCTGGAAAAGCGGATGTCTTTCTCGCGCTCGGCGGCTTCCAGGAGCGAGGTCGGCAATTCGCCGCGCGCACTGAACAGGTCGACCTGGAAGATCAGGAGATCGCGCCGGGTTTCCTCGCCGAGCACATGGTCCAGCGGCGTGTTGGAGGCGATGCCGCCGTCCCAGTAATGCTCGCCTTCGATCTCGACGGAGGGGAAACCGGGCGGCAGCGCGCCCGACGCCATGATGTGCTCCGGGCCGATTTTCTTGCCGAGTTTCCTGAATTCGAAATTGTCGAAATACCTGAAGTTGCCCGAAGTCACGCCAACCGCGCCGACGCTGAGCCGCGTCTTCAGGTCGTTGATGCGGTCGAAGTCGACCAGCCGTTCCAGCGTCTTCTTCAGCGGCGCGGTGTCGTAATAGCTCTGCGACTGCGCGCTGCCCGGCGGCCATAGCGGCGCCGGGGGAATGCGCGGGGTGAAGAAACCAGGCACGCCGAAGGTGGCAATCAGCGCGGCGCTGGTTTCGTTGAACAGCGAACGCGCGCGGTCGCCATTCGTGACGGGATTCCACGGCACCGGAGACGACACCATCTCCCAGAATTCCTTCAACCGGTCGACGCGCTTTTCGCCTTCATTGCCGGCGATGATCGCCGCGTTGATGGCGCCGATCGAGATGCCCGCGATCCATTCCGGATCGAAGCCGGCGCGGCACAGCGCCTCAAATGCGCCGGCCTGGTAGGAGCCCAGCGCGCCGCCGCCCTGCAGCACCAGAACGCGCTGTGCCTTGGCCGGCGTGGTTGCAGGCGGGTCGTTGGAATGATCCATCGTGACCGTCTATCAGAAGCCAATGAAGCCGGCACCGTGGCGGCAGTTTGCGGCGACGTCAATCTGCCAGATCCAAGCAAGGATCACGCCGAATTTATCGCCAACGACATGCGGGGAACGGCAGCCGGACCGGGCTTCAGGTTGATGCGAGAATGAGCGTCCAGAACACCTTGTATTTGGTGTTCGGAGCATAGATCGCCGCGATGCCCAATTTTGTGACACCGTTCTTGAGCATATTGGCCTTGTGCGGCGGGGAGTCGCGCCAGCCGGAAAAGGCTTCCGCCAGTGTGTGATAGCCGGCGGAGACGTTTTCGACCGCCAGCTTGGCCGGGTAGCCGGACGCCCCCAGCCGCTTTTCCAGCGGACCCTTCACGTCGTGGTCGAGCTTGTTGCGCTTGGCCATCGCCTGCGACTGCTGCTCCGCGAGCTTCATCAGGTCGGGGTCCACCGCCACGGCGGCCAGGCCATTGTTCTGCCGGTACAGCGAGATCATCGAGGCGGCGGCCTGCGGATCCAGCGTCGCGCCGCCATTGGCCATGCTCAGATACATGGTCGGCTGTTCCGGCGCCTTGGTATCGGCCATGCAGCCGCCGAGTGCCAGAAGCGCGAAAATAACGAGTAATGCCCGCATGATTCCCCCGGATTGGTCCGCCGTTGTTGCATACCAACCGTGGCTGAATGGTGAACGGGCCGCGATTTGGGCCTTGCGGCACCCACCGCTGTCATCGTCCGCGAAGGTGGAGGATCCAGTACCCCGTGTCGGGTCGATTATGAGCGGTGATTACTGGATACCCGCCTTCCCGGGTATGACGGCCGCGTTTGTGCCGGTTAGGACCCTAATCCTGGGCGGCGAAAATCCGGTAGCGGCGCGGTTGCAGGCTGACGATCTCGCCGGCCTGAAGTTCCCTGTCGCGGGGGGCGTCGATCTCGATTACGGTCTTGCCCTCGCCGCCGGTCAGCGCGACCTCCGCCCGCTGGATCGGCCCGAACGACCGGACATGGCGCACCGCGCCCTCCAGCGAACCGGTTCCGGCCGGCCCGATCTGCATGTCGTGACGGCGGATGAACAGTTTTGACGCGCCGGAAGCCACGCCGTCGGCGGCGATATTGAGCGTCCGGCCACCGAGCCGCACCGAGCCGCCGCTGACTTCCACCGGCAGCACGATGGACTCGCCGATGAAGCCGTGCACGAACGCGGTCGCGGGATTGTCGTAGACATCTCCCGGGGTGCCGATCTGCTCGATGTGGCCCTTGTCCATGACAACCACGCGGTTGGCGACTTCGAGCGCCTCCTCCTGGTCGTGGGTGACGAAGATCGAGGTGACATGGATTTCGGAATGCAGTGAGCGCAGCCATTGCCGCAATTCCTTGCGCACCTTGGCATCGAGCGCGCCGAACGGCTCATCGAGCAGCAGGATGCGCGGCTCGATGGCGAGCGCGCGCGCCAATGCGATGCGCTGCCGCTGGCCGCCGGACAACTGGCTGGGATAGCGGTCCGCCAGCCAGTCGAGTTGCACGAGATCCAGCAACTCATTGACGCGGGCGCGGATCGCGGCCTCGTCCTTACGGATGGCGCGCGGCTGCACGCGCAGACCGAAGGCGACGTTCTCGAACACCGTCATGTGCCGGAACAGCGCGTAATGCTGAAACACGAAGCCGACGTGGCGCTCGCTGGCGCCACGGCCGAGCGCGTCCTCGCCGTCGATCCGCACCTCTCCGGCATCGGGCCATTCAAGGCCTGCGATGATGCGCAGCAGCGTGGTCTTGCCCGAACCCGACGGGCCGAGCAGCGCCAGCAATTCGCCCTTGCCTACCTTCAGATCGACATTGTCGAGCGCCGTGAAGGTGCCGAACTTCTTGACGATGTTTCTGACTTCAATGGTCACCTGGGTTGTCCCTCGGAGTTTCCCCTTCGTCCAGTCGCCGTTCGAGAACGGTCTTCACGACCAGCGTGATCAGGGCAAGCATCGCCAGCAGCGAGGCAATCGCAAACGACGCCACGAATTGATATTCATTGTAGAGGATTTCGACCAGCAGCGGCATCGTGTTGGTCTCGCCGCGGATGTGACCCGACACGACCGACACCGCGCCGAATTCGCCCATGGCGCGCGCGTTGCACAGCAGCACACCATACAACAGGCCCCATTTGATATTGGGCAGAGTGACGCGGAAGAAGGTCTGCAGGCCTGACGCGCCGAGCGAGATCGCGGCTTCCTCCTCCTGCGTGCCCTGCTCCTGCATCAGCGGGATCAGCGAGCGGGCGACGAACGGGAAGGTCACGAAGATGGTCGCCAATGCAATGCCCGGCACTGCGAACAGGATGTGGATGTCGCGCGCCTGCAGCCAGGCGCCAAAGTAACCCTGCGCACCGAACAGCAGCACGAAGACGAGCCCTGATATCACCGGGCTGACCGAGAACGGCAGGTCGATCAGCGTGATCAGGAATGTCTTGCCGCGGAATTCGAACTTTGCGATCGCCCAGGCCGCGATCACGCCGAACACCAGATTGAGGCTCACGGAAATCGCGGCCACCAGCAGCGTCAGCTTGATCGCCGACAGTGCCTCCGGCTCGGAAAGCGCGGACAGGTAGACGCTGATGCCCTTCGAAAATGCCGATGCGAACACCACGAGCAGCGGCAGCACGACAAAGACAGTGAGGAAGCTGACCGCAAGCGCAATGATGATAAAGCGCACAGGCGCGGGCTCGCTGCGCAGATCCTTCGGGGACGCGAATGTCGTTGAGCGATCGCTCGCCTCGCGATCGGCGCCCTGGATAATGGCGAGGTCGGCCGGGGCCGCATAGCTCCGCACCGGCGTCGCTGGCCTCACCAAGCTCGTCTGGATCGACATCGACCGGCCCTCAGTGCGCAGGATTGCGGGTTTGCGCCCAGCGTTGCAGGCGATTGACGGCGAAGATGATCAGGAACGAAGCGAGCAGCATGATGACGGCGATCGCCGTCGCATCGGCGTAACGAAATTCGGCGAGCCGGATCACGATCAACAGCGGCGCGATTTCCGACACGTTCGGCAGATTGCCGGCAATGAAGATCACCGAGCCGTACTCGCCGACCGCACGCGCGAACGCCAGCGCGAAACCGGTCAGCAGCGCCGGAGTGAGGCTCGGCAGGATCACCCGGAATATGGTGTGCCAGCGGCTGGCGCCGAGGCTTGCAGCAGCCTCCTCGATTTCAGGGTCTAGATCGATCAGCACCGGCTGAACCGTCCGCACCACGAAGGGGATACCGATGAAGACCATCGCCACGAAAATTCCGATCGGCGTGAACGCGACCTTGATGCCGAGTTCGGCCAGCGGCGCGCCGAGCCAGCCCTTCTGCGCAAACAATTGCGTCAGCGCCACGCCCGCGACCGCGGTCGGCAACGCGAAGGGAATATCGACGATCGCATCGAACAGCCTGCGGCCCGGAAATCGATACCGCACCAGCGCCCAGACGATGATCGTTCCCATCACCAGATTGACGCAGGCCGCAGCAAATGAAAGCCCAAACGAAATCCGCAGCGCATTCAGCGTGCGGCGGCTGGTGAGGATCTCCCAGAACTGGGCTGGCGAGAGTTCGAGCGTCTTGAGGAAGAGGCCGGCGAGCGGAATGAGGATAATGACGGAGAGCCACGTCAGGGTCAGGCCCATGGTTAGACCAAACCCGGGCAAACTGCTCCGCCGTGCGACCGCTGTGCTCACAAATCCCCCTGCTTACGCCCCGGCCGCCGCCGTCCAGATCAGTTCTTGTAGATCTGGTCGAAAATGCCGCCTTCGGCGAAGTGGTCCTTTTGCGCCTTGGTCCAACCACCAAAAACGTTGTCGATGGTGAAAAGTTCGACCTTGGCGAACGATTTTTCGTATTCCCGCGCAATCTCCGAATCCCGCGGACGGTAGGAGTTGCGTGCGGCAATTTCCTGACCTTCCTTGGTATACCAATATTTCAGGTAGGCCTCGGCGACGGCGCGAGTGCCCTTCTTGTCGGCCACCTTGTCGACGATGGCCACCGGCGGCTCGGCGAGGATCGACAGCGGCGGTGCCACGATCTCGAACTTGTCCTTGCCGAATTCGCGCTGCGCCAGGAACGCCTCGTTCTCCCACGCCAGCAGCACGTCGCCAACGCCGCGCTCGACGAACGTCACCGTCGAACCGCGGGCGCCGGTATCCAGCACCGGCACGTTCTTGAAGAGATCGCCGACGAATTTCTTCGCCTTGTCGGCGGAGCCAAGTTTTTTCTCCGCAAAGCCCCACGCCGCCAGGTAGTTCCAACGGGCGCCGCCCGATGTCTTCGGGTTCGGCGTAATCACTTGCACGCCGGGCTTGATCAGGTCGTCCCAATCCTTGATCGCCTTCGGATTGCCCTTGCGGACCATGAACACGATGGTCGAGGTGTAGGGCGACGCATTGAGCGGCAGGCGCTTCTGCCAATCCGTTGCAATCAGGCCCTTGGCGGCGATGGCGTCGATGTCATAGGCCAGCGCCAGCGTGACGATGTCGGCCTGCAAGCCATCGATTACGCCCCGTGCTTGCGAGCCCGAGCCGCCATGCGACTGCTTGATCTCGACGCTCTTGCCGTTTTCCTTCTGATACGCCGCCGCAAACGCCTTGTTGAAATCGGCATAGAGTTCGCGCGTCGGATCGTAGGACACGTTGAGCAGGGTGAAGTCGGCAGCGAATGCGGAACTCGCCCAGAGCAATCCCGCAACGAAGGGCAGAATGCGACGGATCATCGTTGATCTCCATTCAGCTCGATGAAGCCTATCATCAAAGCTGGAAGCGTATAAGTCACGATGAACGGGCGTTTAGTCAACGAAACCGCATTTCATTGTTTGCGGTACTGCAGCGACGTTGTCCTAAGAAGTCTTCGTCGTGTGGATACCGCATTCTCTCTTGGCCTGGCCGCGCCAGCGCCCTGTCCGCGAATCCTCACCGGGCGCCGTCCGGCTCGAGCAGGGCATGCATCCGACCGACAGATAACCCGAAGCGAGCAGCGGATGCGGCGGCAATTTCGCCATTGTGTAGATCGCCTCGATCTCCTCGCGGGACACGTTGGCGAACGGATTGAACTTCAGCTTCGCGCCGTCGTCCTCGACAACAGGAATTTCCGCGCGCGCACCGCCCTGAAAGCGCTTGCGTCCGTTAATCCAGGCGGAAAATGGCTTCAGCGCCCGCGCCAGCGGTTCCACCTTGCGGATACGGCAGCAGGCGTCTGGATCGGAGAACCACAATTCGCGCTCCGGGTCCTCGCGCGACAGCGTCGCTTCCAACGGCTTGATCGAGCGAACGTCGGTAAGACCCAAAGTTGCGATCAGCGTGTCGCGGTAGGCGAGCGTCTCCTCGAACAGCCAGCCGGTGTCGAGGAAGACCACGGGAATGGCTGGATCGACATCGGCCATCACCTTGAGCAGCGCCGCCGATTCCGTGCCGAACGAAGAGACCAGCGCGAGATGCTCGCGGCCGACGGTCTTCAGCGCGGCCGCAATGATTTCCGCAGGCGCCGCATCGCGCAGCGCGAGATCGAGCGACTGCGCCTGCGATACGATCGCGGCCTCCGGGCTCAGCACCTGCTGCGCGGTCGTGCTCACTGGCCGGCGCTCTCCGAATGGCGCAACTGCATCCGCCGATTGAACGCGGTGACGCGGCCGTCGCCGGTCGGCTGGTAGAACACCGAGTAGCGCTTCACGGTGGCGGCGAACGCATCGGCATCGGCGGGTTTCTTTACCTCGAAGGCGTCGAAACCGGCGCGCGACATGAACACGAACTGGTCGCGCAGCACCTGGCCGGTGGCACGCATTTCGCCGCCATAACCATGGCGTTCGCGCAGCAGGCGCGCCTGGCTGTAGGCGCGGCCGTCGCGGAAACTCGGGAACACCAGCGCGACAGCAGCAAGGCGATCGAGATACGGTACGAGATCGTCGAGATCACGGTTGTTCGGCCAGATCACGCCGACCTTGCCGGCGCGCTTCAGGACGGCTTCCGGATTCTCGAGGAACCGCGCCGCCGGAACAAGGATCGCGCCATCATCAGGCAATTCGGCGCCGTCCACCGCGTGAACGAACGGATCGGTGGTAATTCTACCCTGCTTAACGAGTGGCATAGACCCGCTCCTTGAATGGCTCGACGCCCAGGCGCTTGACCGTATCGACGAACAGTTCCTCGGGACGGTCGCGCAGCGCCAGATAAGCCTCGACAATGTCTTCGATCACATCGGCAACTTCCGCATAGGGAACGGCCGGGCCGATCAGCGCGCCCATCTGCGCGTTCTCGTCGGCGCGGCCGCCGATCGTGATCTGGTAGAATTCCTCGCCGTTCTTCTCGACGCCGAGGATACCGATGTGGCCGACATGGTGATGGCCGCAGGCGTTGATGCAGCCGGAGATGTTGATGTGCAGCCGCCCGATCATCTCGGCGGTGTCGTGGTTGGCGAAGCGCCGGGTCAATTCCTGCGCGATCGGGATCGAGCGCGCATTGGCCAGCGAGCAGTAATCCAGTCCCGGGCAGGCGATGATGTCAGTGACCAGGTTGACATTCGGCGTGGCGAGCCCGATCCGGTCGAGCGCTTTCCACAGTTGCGGCAGATCGCGCTTGGCGACATGCGGCAACGCCAAGTTCTGCTCATGGCCAACACGTATCTCGCCGAACGAATATCGGTCGGCGAGATCGGCGACCGCATCCATCTGGTCCGCGGTGGCATCGCCGGGCGGGCCGCCTACCGGCTTCAGCGACAGCGTCACAATCGAATAGCCCTGCACCTTGTGCGGGGCCACAGAGTTCTTGCGCCAGCGCTCGAACAGCGGATCATGCGCCGCCTGCTTCAGTTCATCGGGCATGTGCGGCAGCTTCTCGTAGGCCGGATAGGAAAAGCGCGAGCGCACCTCCTCGATGACGGAATGATCGAGCGTCAGCCCGCCACCGTCCATCTGGCGCCATTCCTCGTCGACCTCGCGCGCGAACTTCTCGATGCCGAGTTCGTGCACCAGTATCTTGATGCGCGCCTTGTAGATATTGTCGCGGCGGCCGTACTGGTTGTAGACGCGCAGGATCGCCTCGACATAGCTCAGAATATCGCGGCCGGGGACGAAGGGCTTGATGGTCTTGGCGATGAACGGGGTGCGGCCGAGACCGCCGCCGACCAGCACCTCGAACCCGGTCTCGCCGTCAGCATTCCTGTGCAGACGCAGGCCGATGTCGTGAACCTTGATCGCGGCGCGGTCGTGTTCGGAGGCGGTGATCGCGATCTTGAACTTGCGCGGCAGGAACGAGAATTCCGGATGCAGCGTAGTGTGCTGGCGCAGGATTTCCGACCAGATGCGGGGATCCTCGACCTCGCCCGGCGCGACGCCGGCCCACTGGTCCGAGGTCACGTTGCGCATGTTGTTTCCGGAGGTCTGCATCGCGTGGATGCCGACCTCGGCAAGATCGGCGAGCGCATCGGGCAGTTCGGCGAGCTTGATCCAGTTGAACTGGATGTTCTGCCGCGTCGTGAAATGGCCATAGCCACGGTCATAGCGGCGCGCGACGCGGGCCAGCGCCCGCAGCTGCTTCGACGACAGCGTTCCGTAGGGGATCGCGACACGGAACATGTAGGCGTGCAGCTGCAGATAGACGCCGTTCTGAAGCCGCAGCATCTTGAATTCGTCCTCGGTGAGTTCGCCGGCGAGCCGGCGCTTCACCTGATCGCGGAATTCGGAGACGCGTTCGTTGATCAGCGTGCGATCGAGTTCATCGTATGCGTACATATGGATAAGCCTCAGGCCGGAAGCAGGTCGATGGTGAGACCCTTCGAGCGGATGTGTTCGCGCAAGTTGCCGGGCTTGATCTCTCCGCCCTCCTTGAGTTCGACCGGCGCGATGTAGGCGCCGATCGCGCCGACGTCATCGGCGTTGGCCTCATTGAGCAGCGCGCGCGCCTCGTCCGACGTGCGGACGATAGCGGCGTCCGACAGGCTCGCCGACCAGCCTTGCTGCGCGGTGCGGTAGATCACGACGCCATCCGACGTCCGGTTGGCGGTCACCATCGAGGGGCCCGTGATCTTTATTTTTTGTTGAAGCGGAGATGTCATTCGGCAGCATCCAGCAGTTTGGAGAGTATTTTGTTGGGATTCGACTGCCGCCATGGCGCGGAATGCGCCACAACGTCGCCGATGATGAGGATGGCGGGACCGCCATCGATTCTTTCGACCAGCGCCGGAAGATTTTCCAGCGTGCCGACCACGGCCTGCGCATCCTGCCGCGTCACCCGCGCGAAGATGCCGACGGGGGTCTGCGGCGACCGGCCTGCGGCCAACAGGCCAGCGCGGACCGACGGCGCGGCGGTCATGCCCATATAGACCACGATGGTCATCTTGCTGTCGGTCAGCACCGACCAGTCGACGGTTTCGGCATCCCTTGCCTTGTGCGCAGTCAGGAAGGTGATGCGCAGCGCCTCGTGACGATAGGTGAGCGGCGCCTCGAATTGCGCGGCGGCACCGAGGCCCGCGGTAATGCCCGGCACCACCGAATAGGCGATGCCTTCGGCGCGCAGCGCTTCAATCTCCTCGCCGCCGCGGCCGAAGATGAAGGGATCGCCGCCTTTCAGCCGCACGGCGCGCTGTCCCGACTTCGCAGCATCGACCAGCAATTTGTTGATCGAATCCTGGCCGATGCCGGGCTTGCCGATGCGGCGTCCGACCGGAATGCGCGAGGCATCACGGCGGATGCGATCGAGAATTTCCGGCGACACCAGTTCGTCATAGAAAACAACATCGGCGTCCTGCAGCGCGCGCAGCGCCTTGACGGTGAGCAGATCCGGATCACCTGGACCCGCGCCAACCAATGTCACCCTGCCTTCGGCCTTGCCGTCTGCGAGAGCCCCCGCAAACGCGCTGGGATCGGCAATTGCGTTCAATGCGGCTTCAGCCTCGTCCTTGCGCCCGGCAAGGACCAGCGCGCCGATCGGGCCATCGATCACGCGTTCCCAGAACCGGCGCCGCAACGAAAACTCGGGAATGCGCGCATGCATCGCCTTGCGAAAACTTCCGATGAAGCCGGCGAGATCGCCGATGCGCGCCGGCAGCACGGCTTCGATGCGCTCACGGATGCGCCGTGCGACCACCGGCGACGTGCCGCCGGTTCCGACCGCCACGACGACATCGCCGCGATCGACGATCGCAGGAAAGATGAAAGTGGAATGCGCGAGATCGTCCATGACATTGACGGGCAATCCCACCGCCTTTGCGCGCGCCGACATGGCAATGCCGATGTCACCGGCGCCGGCACAGAGAATCGCAATTACACCGGACAGGTCGGCCGTCAGCGGATTGCCCGAGGCAGGCTCGATCAGGGCAGCGTCTGCTGGCGCGAGACCCGCCAGATCATGATCGCCGTCGGTGGCAAACCAGCGGACCCGCGCGCCGGCCGAAACCAGCAGGCGCAATTTTGCGCGCACGAGCTCGCCCGCTCCAACGAGCAGCACCTTGCCGCTTTGCAGATCCAGGAACACTGGCAGGTAGCGCATCAGACACTCGCTTTCCCCAACTTGGGGGTTGACTGAAATTATTTTCTATTTATGTCTCGATCAAGGGCTACAAAGAGAAAATTATTTCTTCTCTATTGCAGCGCAACTTTAGAAGTTTTCCACTCCCAAGTCCAAGGCGCAGAGATGCATCTTCTCGACAATGAATCCGGCGGACACGGGTTGCGGCCCGCAGCCTTCACCAAAGCATCCTCAGCGCCGAAAATTTTGGCCGATCACGGCCTGCCGCCGCCCTCGATGGACCACCTCGACGAACTCGAGGCACAGAGCATCTACATCCTGCGGGAGGCTTTCGCGCGGCTGAAGAAGCTCGCGCTGCTGTGGTCGCTCGGAAAAGATTCCAACGTGATGATCTGGCTGGCGCGCAAGGCCTTCTTCGGCCGCGTGCCGTTCCCGGCGCTGCACGTCGACACCGGCAAGAAATTCCCGGAGATGTATGCGTTCCGCGATCGCTTCGGCAAGGAATGGGATCTCGACCTCAAGATCGAACCCTGCCCGCCGATCGATGCCGTCGATCCGACCCTTCCGCCTGCCGCGCGCTCCGCCGCGCGCAAGACCGAGGGTCTGAAATGGGCGCTGACCAAATATGGCTTCGACGGCCTGATCGCCGGCATCCGCCGCGATGAGGAAGCGACGCGCGCCAAGGAGCGCGTGTTCTCGCCGCGCGGCCTCGAAGGCGGCTGGGACGTCCGCGATCAGCCGCCCGAATTCTGGGACCAGTTCAACGCCTCGCCGCCGCAAGGCGCGCATCTGCGCATCCATCCGATCCTGCATTGGACCGAGGCCGACATCTGGGCCTACACCAAGCGCGAAAACATTCCGATCATCCCGCTTTATCTCGCCAAGGACGGCAAGCGTTATCGCTCGCTGGGCGACCAGGACATCACCAATCCGGTGGCTTCGACTGCTTGCAGCATCGACGAGATCCTGACCGAACTCGACGGCACCAAGGTGCCGGAGCGCGCCGGCCGCGCGCTCGATCACGAGACCGAAGACGCGTTCGAGCGGCTGCGTGTCGCCGGCTATCTCTAACGGACATTTGGTGTGAGCGTCGCTATGAACATGATCCTCCCCGCCAGCGTTTCGACCACGCCGAACGGCACCACGTCGATGCCAAATGGCACGACGCGACCGCAGGTCCGCATCGTCATCGTCGGCCATGTCGACCACGGCAAATCTACCTTGGTGGGCCGCCTGCTGCATGAGACCGGCAGCCTGCCCGAAGGCAAGCTGGAGATGCTGAAAGCCGTCAGCGCGCGGCGCGGCATGCCGTTCGAATGGTCATTTCTCCTGGATGCGCTGCAGACCGAGCGCGACCAGGGCATCACCATCGACACCACGCAGATCCGCTTCCGCACCCGATCACGCGACGTGGTGCTGATCGACGCGCCGGGCCACGCCGAATTCCTTCGCAACATGATCACCGGCGCCTCGCAGGCCGACGGCGCGGTGCTGATCATCGACGCGCTGGAGGGCGTGCGCGACCAGACCCGGCGGCACGGCTATCTGCTGCATCTGTTGGGCATCAGGCAGGTGGCGATTGTCGTCAACAAGATGGACCGCGTCGATTTCAGCGCCGCGCGTTTCAAGGAGATCAGCGACGAGATATCGGCACATCTGATCGACCTTGGCGTAACACCTTCGGCGGTGATTCCGATTTCCGCGCGCGACGGCGACGGCGTTGCCGAACACACGCCGCGGATCGGCTGGTATCAGGGACCGACCGTCGTCGAGGCGCTGGACGCGCTCGAGCCGGCGCGGCCGCTGGAGCAGCTGGCGCTGCGGCTGCCGGTGCAGGCGATCTACAAATTCGACGACCGCCGTATCGTCGCGGGCCGCATCGAGTCCGGCCATCTTTCGGCAGGCGACGAGATCGTCATCATGCCGGCCGGCAAGATTGCGAAGATCAAGACCGTCGAGAGCTGGCCGGTAACGCCGCTCAACGGCAGCCACGGCGCCGGGCGTTCGGTCGGCATCACGCTCGACCGCGAATTGTTCATCGAACGTGGCGATTTCATTGCCCATGTCGGCGCGGCGCCGCGCGATACGCGGCGAGTTCGCGCCCGGATCTTCTGGCTGCACGACAAGCCGCTGTCGAAGGGCGACCAGATCCTGATCCGGCTCGGCACGCGGGAGAGCCGCGCCAGCGTGGTCGCAATCGAGAAGGCCGTCGATCCCGGCGAACTTTCCAACGCCGAGACCAAAGCGATCGCGCGCAATCACGTCGGCGAAATCGATATCTCGCTGGCGCAGCCGATCGCGGCCGATCCCTATCAGGAAAACCCGCGCACCGGGCGGCTGGTGATCGAGGTCAACGGCCGCATCGCCGGCGGTGGTCTGGTGCTGTCGGTCGATGCCGGACAGCGCGCGGTCCCGATAGACATCGTGCCGGTCGAGTCAGCACTTCGTCCCGAAGAACGCTCGGCGCGTTACCGGCACAACGGCGCGGTGATCTGGCTGACCGGCCTGCCGGGCTCCGGCAAGTCGACGCTGGCGCGTGCGCTGGAGCGGCGGCTGTTCTCGCGCGGCGGCTCGCCGATACTGCTTGACGGCGATACGCTGCGCGCCGGGCTCAATGGCGATCTCGGCTTCTCCGCGCAGGACCGCACCGAAAACATCCGCCGTCTGGCGGAGGTCGCGACCCATCTGGCGCGCAACGGACACATCGCCGTCGTCGCGGCAGTGTCGCCGTCGGCGGAAGACCGCGCCGCGGCGCGCCGCATCGCCGACACATCATTCCGCGAGATCTATGTCGCGACGCCGGCCGAGGTCTGCGAGAGCCGCGATCCCAAGGGCCATTACGCCAAGGCGCGCGCCGGCACGCTGCAGGCCTTCACCGGAATCGGCAACGATTACCAGCCGCCGGCCCGGGCGGAACTGCGCATCGACACCTCGGCCCGAACGGTTTCGGATGCGACCGACGAGATCGAGCGGATGCTGGCGGAAACCGGGATTTTGTTCGACGAACTCGTCGATTTGGCGGCCAACATCTAGGCCTATTGGGGCCTTCTCATCGACCCGGCTTTAGGGCTAAAAGGACGGCCAGCGCCGCCCTTTCTGGCGCGTTTTTTGCTGCTTCTCGCCAGAAGGCAGCTTTCAACGCCAATTTCCACCGAGAAAGCCCATCATGAATCGTGTCGACGCCCATGGATTGAAGATCGCGCCTGTCCTGTTCGATTTCATCGCCAAGGAGGCGACGCCCAAAACCGGGATATCGCCCGATGCGTTCTGGGCCGGTGTTGCCGCCATCATCAAGAAGCTGGGGCCGAAAAACCGTGAGTTGCTCGCCTTCCGCGACGCGCTGCAGGCCAAGATCGACGGCTGGCATCGCGCCAACACGGGCAAGGCGTTCGACATGAACGCCTACACGGCCTTCCTGAAGGAGATCGGTTATCTCCTGCCCGAGCCGGCCACGCAGAAGGTCGAGACCGCCAATGTCGATGAGGAAATCGGCAAGATCTGCGGTCCGCAGCTCGTCGTTCCCCTGACCAACGCCCGCTATGCACTGAACGCAGCCAATGCCCGTTGGGGCAGCCTGTATGATGCATTCTACGGCACCGACGCGATCCCCCATGATCCGAGCGAAACCGGCAAGGGTTTCAACAAGGCGCGCGGCGACAAGGTGATCGCCAAGGCCAAGGCCTTCCTGGATGCCGCCGTGCCGCTCGCGACCGGCAGCCACACCGACGTGACGTCGTACAGCGTCATCGCCGGCCAGCTCTCCGCGAAGCTGAAGAGCGGCAACGCCACCGCGTTGAAGTCCGCTTCGCAGTTCGCAGGCTTCCAGGGCGACGCGGCGTCACCAACGGCGATCCTGCTGGTCAACAACGGAATGCACATCGAAGTGAAGATCGACCGCAGCCACCAGATCGGCAAGGACGATCCGGCCGGCGTCGCCGACATGATCCTGGAATCGGCCGTCTCCACCATTCTGGACATGGAAGACTCCGTCGCCACGGTCGATGCCGAGGACAAGGTGCTGGTTTATCGCAACACGCTCGGCCTGATGGACGGTACGCTCTCTGCCGATTTCGAGAAGGGCGGCAAGACGCTGAAGCGCTCGCTCAACGTCGACCGCGTCTACAAGACCCCCGACGGCAACGAGCTGAAGCTGCACGGCCGCAGCCTGCTCCTGATGCGCAATGTTGGCCATCACATGTTCACCGACGCGGTGCTCGACGAGAAGGGCGAGGAGATCCCGGAAGGCCTGCTCGACGCCGCCGTCGCCGGCCTGCTCGCGATCCACGATCTCAAGGGTTCTTCGAAAACCAAAAACAGCCGCACCGGCTCGGTCTACATCGTCAAGCCCAAGATGCACGGCCCCGATGAAGTCGCGCTGACCTGCGAATTGTTTGGCGATGTCGAAAAACTGCTCGGCTTGCCGGAAAACACCATGAAGGTCGGCATCATGGACGAGGAACGCCGCACCACGGTCAATCTGAAGGCCTGCATCCAGAACGCCTCGAAGCGCATCTGCTTCATCAATACCGGCTTCCTCGACCGCACCGGCGACGAAATCCATACCTCGATGGAAGCGGGGCCGATGATCCGCAAGAACGACATGAAGGCGCAGCCCTGGATCAAGGCCTATGAAGACTGGAACGTCGACATGGGCCTGATCGACGGCCTGCCCGGCCATGCCCAAATCGGCAAGGGGATGTGGGCGGCGCCGGACAAAATGGCCGACATGCTCACGCAGAAGATCGGCCATCCGCAGGCCGGCGCCACCACCGCATGGGTGCCGTCGCCGACCGCCGCCACGCTGCATGCGCTGCATTATCACCAGGTCAACGTGGTCGCGCGCCAGCAGGAACTCGCCAAGAGCGGCCAGCGCGCAAAACTCTCCGATATCCTCACCATTCCGGTGTCGCAATCGAACTGGGCGCCTGACGACGTCAAGCAGGAGATCGACAACAACTGCCAGGGCATTCTCGGATACGTCGTGCGCTGGATCGACCAGGGCGTCGGTTGCTCCAAGGTGCCCGACATCCACGACGTCGGCCTGATGGAAGACCGCGCCACCTTGCGCATTTCCAGCCAGCATCTGGCGAACTGGCTGGCGCATGGCGTCGTCACCAAGGACCAGGTGATGGAGTCGCTGAAGCGCATGGCAGTCGTGGTCGACAAGCAGAATGCCGGCGACCCGCTCTATAAATCGATGGCGCCCGCCTTCGACGGCGTCGCGTTCAAGGCCGCCTGCGACCTCATCTTCAAGGGCCGCGAGCAGCCGAACGGCTACACCGAATACATCCTCACCGCGCGACGCCGCGAAGCCAAGGCGGCGGGCTGATACGCTTAATGACGCCGCGGTTCAAGATGCCGCGGCCGTGGCGGGAACGCTCGAAGGCCTTTCCCGTTGATGGTCCATCTCAAACTCAAAGGGAGATGGACATGGATTGGAACAGGGTTGAAGGCAACTGGAAGCAGTTCAAGGGCGCAGCCAAGGAGAAGTGGGGCGAGCTCACCGATGACGATCTCAACGTGATCGAAGGCCGCCGCGAACAGCTCGAAGGCAAGCTGCAGCAGCGCTACGGCTTTGCCAAGGACCAGATCCGCAAGGACGTGGACGACTGGTTCAGCACGCTCAAGTGAGAACACCCGTCCGAACGTCAAAAGCCCCGGCATCTGCCGGGGCTTTTTTGTGCGGGCGTGGCAAGGCTAGAACACCGCCAGATATTTCAGCAGCGAGATGATGCCGATGATGATGACGACCACGCGGGCGATCTGCTTGGCTCGACCGTCGAGCGGCAGCATGTTGATGAGATAGAGCACCAGAAAGATGACGAGAAAAGTAATCAGGATACCGATGAGTACGGACACGACGGGGGCCCCCTTTGCTTGCAAGAGCCTGACTGGCTCGATGCAGGAGAGAACAGGCGGAGCCGCCCAAAGTTCCCTGCTCCGGAACCCAATATCCGAATTCAGAAATTCCGACGCCGATTCAGGTATATCGCGGCACCCGATCGTCACAAATCGCCATTATTCCCGCGCCACCACCGGGACGTTACCGTATTTGGCGCGGACCTTCTCGGAGGCCGGCGAGAAATGCAACTCGGCGCCACGTCGGTCGGCGCTACGGCCCGCGACCAGCAGGCCGTTCGCACCGGCGACGATGTCGCCCTTGCGCAGGGTCGGGTCGTCCTCGATCTTGACCGGCGCCAGCCCCATCTGGTCCTTGCCGTTGCAGGTACAGCCACTGACGATTTCGTTGCGATAGCGGAAGGCGTTCGGCAGTTCCGAATAGGATTTGCCGTTGTCGCTCTCCGCGTCGTCGATGCTGCTGCCGTAGAACACCCTGGTCTCGCTCGCGGGGCAGAAGCTGTTGCAGGAGGCTGCCCGGCTTGCCTTGTCGGACGCAGCGACCGGGAAGTAACGCCCGTCGCAGGTCCGCACGCAAAACGCCTGGCCGCCGCCACTGCTCGCATAGCGCGGCCGCATCTCGCGCCGCTGCACGGCCACGGCGCCGTCATCACCGGCAAACGGCATCGAGATATAGGGTTGCGGCCGCGCGCGACCGCCGCCGAACAGTTGCGAGAAAAAGTCCTGCGCCTGCGCCGATGGTGCCAGCGCGGAAGCGCTTACCAGTGCTGCCGCCCCCAGCGTTGCCAGTCTTGGGAATCGCATGCGCATGTTACTCTCCTGCACTCACCATCCCGCTCAGTTGAGCCGGGACGTCGTCAAATTCATCGCCTGACGACCGGACGGGAGCGAAGTCGCAACCGGACGCGAAGGAGCGGCCGGATGCGCCGACATCGTCGAGCGGATACCCGAACCCCGCGCGACGATCGGCGCACTCTTCGGCAACACCACAACCTTGGTGCCGACGTTGACGCGGCTGAACAGGTCGGTCACGTCCTCATTGGTGAGGCGGATGCAGCCGCTGGAGACGAACTTCCCGATCGTCGAGGGATCGTTGGTGCCGTGAATGCGGTACACGCTGCTGCCGAGATACATCGCCCGCGCGCCCAGCGGATTACCCGGCCCGCCCGCCATGAAGCGCGGCAGATAAGGCTGGCGCGCGATCATCTCCGCCGGCGGATGCCAATCCGGCCATTCCGCCTTGCGGCTGACGGTCTGCACGCCGGACCACGTGAAGCCTTCGCGGCCGACGCCGACGCCGTACCTGATCGCCCGGCCCTGACCTAGCACGTAGTAGAGCGCGGTGTTGCCGGTATCGATGACGATGGTGCCGGGCGCTTCGCTGGTGCTGAACGCGACGACCGCGCGGCGCAGCCGCTCCGGCGTGGCGCCCTCATCGGGCGCGATGATTTCATCGGTGGGAAAGGCGGCTGGCTGAGTGGAAGCATAGCCGAGCGCTTGCGCGCTTGCGGCATTGGAGTATGCCGCCGACGCCAGCAAAACGCCACTGACGAGCACGAGCGCGCGCGCTGCGCGCGACGAAGGCCGGCGATCGAACAACTTTTTCATGTGACTGCCCCGTTGGATCTGCATCATCGGATGCTCTGCCCAACAAACGCCGCCGATGGTCGGCGGTTCCGCGCCGGCCGGCGCCGCACCGCCCCTGTCAAGCACGAATGCGCTCACACTTCCGCGATGGAACTTGTGTTCCCTGATCGCGTTATGGCGCCGTGGTTCGACTGGCCGGCAACTTAGCTCTAGGCGTGTCGTCGCGTTTCGGACGGGGGAAAACCATTGTGAGCGTCACTCCCACCAAGCCCGTGCCCGACAAGCCCGCATCCGCCGACACTCCGGTCACAAAGACCCCGGCCGCCAAATCTCCTCCGACCAAACCATTGCCGAGCGAACGCAAGCTTCCGAGCGCGACGGAAGGCACGCCCATTCCCGACAGCACCGGCGAAGTGCCGCCGGTAATCCGCCGCACGGAAGTGGTGGCCTTTGCGCTCGTCGCGTTGCTGATCATCGTCGTGATCTTCAGCCTCTATTTTGCGAGAGCCTTCTTCCTGCCGATCACGATGGCTTTCATCGTCGGTACCATGCTGTCGCCGGCGGCGAGCTTCCTGGAGCGCTACCGGATTCCGCGCGCGCTCGGGGCCGTCCTGATCGTGGCGGTGGCAAGCGCCGGAAGCATCTTCATGATTGGCCTGATTGCGTCGCCCGTCATGGAATGGAGCAGCAAGCTCCCCGAACTGGGATCGATCCTGAAGGAAAAAATGCATGTGTTCGACCGGCCGCTCGCGCTCTGGCAGCAGTTGCAGAGCATGCTCGGCGGTCCCGACACGCTGACGACGTTCCATCTGCCGAAGATCGACTGGGTGCAGCCGACGCTGGAGTTCCTGTCGCCGACGCTCGCCGAATTCCTGCTGTTCATCGCGACGCTGATCCTGTTCATCGCAAGCTGGCGCGAGTTGCGCCGCGCCATGATCATGAATTTCGGCGACCGCCCGGCTCGGCTGCGAACGCTGCGGATCCTCAACGAGATCGAGGAGCATCTCGGCAACTACCTGCTGGTGGTGACGATGATCAATATCGGCGTCGGCATCGTCACCGGCCTGATCTGTGCCGTCACGGGCATGCCGAACCCGGCCGGCCTCGGGGCCCTGGCCGCGATTCTCAATTTCATTCCGATTATCGGTCCGGTGGCGATGTTCGCGGTTCTGGTCGTGGTCGGCCTGGTGGCGTTTCCGACCATCGGCGCCGGGCTGGTGGCGCCGGCATTGTTTGCGGTCATGACCTTCCTGGAGGGCCATTTCCTGACGCCCATGATCGTCGGCCGCCGGCTGGCGCTGAATGCACTCGCGGTATTCATTGCGCTTGCCTTCTGGACCTGGCTGTGGGGGCCGATGGGCGCCTTCCTGTCGTCGCCCCTGCTGATCGTGGCGTTGATCCTGAAGGAGCATTTGATGCCGGCCAATGAGCCGCAACTGCCTGAGGATTAGCAAAGCGTTTTCGAGCGTGCCCCGGACGTGATCCGGGGTGGACACGTTTCGCGTAAAAGAAAACGCGCCCAAACAAGAACTCCCGGTTTCGAATCGGGAACTTCCGATTGGACCGAGCGTTTGTCCCGCAACCGAATGCAGTAACCGGGAGCTTTCGATGTCTGACGCCACCAGGAATTTGACGGACAAAGCAACCTACGAACGCCTGGAAAAGGATGTAACCGCCGTGAAAAACGATATCGCAGCCCTGACCGATCAAATCACCGACGCCCTGAACAATTTTGCCGGCACCGCCGGCAACCAGGCCCGGCGCGGCTACAAGCAGGCGCGCGCAAGCGCGGAACAGGCGGTGGACGACATGTCCGAGCGCGGCAGCGCCATGATGGATGCCGCCCAGGATGCGGCGGTGTCGATCGAGGAGACGCTGGAAGACGCCATTACGCAGCGTCCGCTGGCGACCGTCGGCCTTGCGATCGGCATCGGCTTCCTGATCGGCCTGACGTGGCGAAGGTAATTCCGGCCAAGACGGGCGCGGATCGTTCCGGCGCCGGCCAATGACGCGCGCCTGAACGCCTGCCCCGAGCGGCGACGACGGCGCGCGATACTTTGTTTCTTTGACTTTTTCCAAATCGAGGCGTGGGCATGTTTCAGCGGCTGATCGGTGATCTCAGGGATTCGACGGGCAATGCGTTGCGACTGACCTCGCTGGCGGCAGCGGCGGCCATGGCCTTGCTTGTCACGACGGCCTTTCTTTGCGCCGCCGCCTTCGTGTTCGTTCTGCAGAAATACGGTCCGGTAGAGGCGTGCCTGACGGGTGCTGCGATTTTCTTCGTGGTCACGCTGATTGCGGCCGGCAGCTACATGATCCGCAAGCGGCATATCGAGGCCCGCGCCGCCGAACAGGCTGCGAGGGCTGCGAAATCCACCGCGCAAACCATGCTGGCCGATCCGATGCTGCTTGCCGCCGGCATCCAGGTGGCGCGTGCGATCGGCATGAAGAAGCTGATCCCGATCCTCGCGGTCGGCGGGCTCGCGCTTGGGTTTCTGGTTAGCCGCGCCCAGGGCGGCGGCGACGAGGCACCCGCAGAGTAGGCGGCGGGCTCTACCGCATCGCCCCGGAATGACAGGAGGGGCAGATCAGGTTACGCAGCGGCCGGGCTCAAGCAGCTTCGCCACTTCGGTCAAGACGCTGACCGGCGGTTCGCAGGCCACTGCGTTTCTCAACTTGCGGGATTTCAGCGGCACCACAGGGGCTACCGGGCGGTTGCGCGCTTCTTCCCTGGCGACGGGAACGCGGACCAGCACCGAGGTATCCGCAAGTTCCTTGAACCGGAGCGCGATGGTCCGCTCCTGACCGGCCGCGACCTTGCCGACGTCGCGGTTGGCCTTGGCGGCGCGGTTGACGCCATCCTCGGGTGTGGTCGCCGCAACCTGCAGGCGGCCCATCAGGTCATGGCCAGACGCGAGCTGGGCGGCGCCTAACGTCGCCGAGACGGCCAAGGCTGCGAGAATTCCATTGCTGATCTGTGACATGATGCTTTGTCCCTCGCCCCATGGCGATCGCAGAATCAACCGAACCAAGGCATAGCGGGTCCGCGCGCTTTCGATCACTTAACCGTGTACAAAATATTTCATCGCCTTCGGAACGACTCTCGGGCTCGGGAGTCATTCCGGCAGCCGGTTATTCCCCCTGCCCCATTGACCGGCGACGTAGGGCGCGACCGTGGTGATGCCGGTCGCGCCCTGCTTTTTTGTGTTTCGGACCCGAAAAAGGTTCAACGTCGCCCGACACGGTCGACAGGGCCGCCGCGGTTCGCCGGTGTCCCCGGCCGGACCGCCTCGCGAGCGACAGCGCCTGCTACAGGGCGCGGTCTAAGCACGACGCCAGCCCTTGCAACGCAACCCGTGGGATAACCGACGTATTGACAGTAGATCACCGCGCTCGCGGGTTGACTGGTGGCGGTGACTCCCAAAAAGCCTAACGCCATACTGGACGCCAGACCGGCGAACGTCAGTGACAATCGAAGCTGCCGCATCATTCCCTCCCTTGATCACCTGCCAGAAAGTGCCGACTGAACTCGGCCTCTGGTTCGGCTGGTCCGGCATTGATGCAGTCGCCGAAGGATCAGGATTGACACAGATCAAGCGCAGGGAGGGCCAAGGGGCGACCATTTGATGCATCGTCCGACGCGCGTTGCTTTTGTCAGGCAAGCTTCTTCAAGGCGCGCTCCAGCAGATCCAGCCGGTCCTGGCCCCAGAAGATTTCGCCCGAAGGCAGCACGTAGCTCGGCGCACCGAACACGCCCGCGCTCAGCGCCTCCTGCGTAAATTTCTCATACAGCCCGTCGAGTTCGGCGTCCAAAGGACCGCCCGCGCGCAGCGCCGCGGCGTCGAGACCGGCGCGCTCGGCGGCCGACGCCATCGTCGCGGGATCGGCGAGCGTTTCCTCACGCTCCCACAGCGCGCGCCCCAATTCGAGCGAGAGCCGGTGGGCATCCCTGCCCTGCAGCGTGGCCGCGATCACCAGGCGGACCGCCGCGGAATCGTCGCAGGGGAAATATTTCGGTTCGAGATGGATGGGAGCGCTGCGTACCTCGCGCCAGCGCTTCAGCTCCATCATCCGGTAGGCGCGGCGCTGCGGCGAGCGCTTCGGCAGCGGCAGCCCGCCGGTCTGCTCGAAGATCGGCCCGAACTTGCAGGGCTTGACGTTGACGGTGGCGCCATTTCGGCTGGCGATCTCGGCGAACGGCGCGCTGCCGAGGTAAGTCCACGGCGAGTTGAGCGACAAATAGTAATCGATGGAGACGGGCATGATTCCGGGATTCCAGGCAGGCTGATGTCACGCAAGCCAACCTTGCGAGTTCATGCCGGCACCATCACTGCAGACCGCCTTCAGTGCAAGGCGTTCGTGATCTTGTGATCGAGATGACCGGTCTTGTAGTCGCGGCGAAGCTGGCTCAGGGAGGTCTCGTTCAGGTGAAGCATAGCCTCGCTCAGTGTGCCGGTTGGAGGATAACCGGCGGCAAAGCCTTGCCCGTAAATCTTGCGCAAGGTGCCGATGGGAGTGGCGCCGTGCTTTTGGCTGATTTCGCCATCCTGGTTGCGCTGGCGATTGTCGAGACCTGCCTTACTCATGCCGCTCTCCCTTGTGCCCCGCCCGAAGCATCCTCCCGCCACGGCCAAATGGCAATCGTGCACCGCAACCGGCGAGCATCAGATCTGCATCACGCCCAGCACCAGCACCATGGCCACGACTTCCCCCGAGCGGTTCGCCGAGGATGAGGACGGTGGAGATCACGCCGATGAGTGGGACCAGCAATGAACCAATCCGTCTTCCGGGAGTTGGTCCCGCAAGTCGAATTGCAAATGGCAAACTCCATGACCAGCCAGAAGCCACACGACGTTAAGATCAATTCTGTCCATAGCCGTGCAATCTGCGAAGAGATCGGCGAACGGTTGCAGCTCGCCATTCCCGCGGCTCCGGCCCGAGTGCCGTCCCGTCTGCTCAGCCTGACTGCGCGACTGGACGTGATTCAGCGCGGCGGTCTCCTTGAGAGACTACGTTTACGACTGACGTAAAATGAAGGGCTTGTTGTGAAAGATGAAAGACTTTCCGAATGCATCCTTTCCGCCTGAAACAATAAGCATCATGAAAATAGCTCTGGATGCGGCGGTGGCGTCTTTGCCGGAGCCGGTGAGTTCGGCGCATGTGCAATCCATAGCGGAATCGATCCTTCGCTCGGCACGGGAGGGGGAGAGGGATCCGGTAGCCCTGGAGCGAATGGCGCTGATCGAACTGCAGATTTCCCACCGCTAGCGCGTTTGGCGGTCCGGTTGGCGGCCTCTTTCATTTCAGAGATCCCGCACAAAAAATCCGGCGCACCTGAAGCGCGCCGGATCAATTTCAGAAACTATGCCAGCAGCTACCCGGTTCAGGCGGTAGCAGCCTTCGGCGCGCGGTTGCGCGAGTTGCGCTGGAAGAACAGCGCCTGGCTGGCGACGGCGGAAACCATCGCGGGCTGGAACGGTTTTGAGATCAGGAACGCCGGCTCGGGGCGCTCGCCGGTCAGGAAGCGTTCCGGGTAGGCGGTGATGAACACCACCGGGACCTCGAACACCTTCAACAATTCGTTCACCGCGTCCAGCCCCGACGAGCCGTCGGCAAGCTGGATGTCGGCGAGAATCAGGCCCGGCTTCTTGTTCTTGGCCAGCGCAACCGCATCGGCATGGGTGCGGGCGACGCCGATCACGTTGTGGCCGAGGTTCTTCACCAGGCTCTCGAGGTCCATCGCGATGAAGGTCTCGTCCTCGATGATGAGAACATCGGTGGCGATCTCCGCCGCCATCTCGCGGCCGGCGGTGTCCGTCAGCCGGCGCGTTTCTGGGATATCGACGCCCAGAACGAAGGCCACCTCTTCCTCGGAGAAGCCTTCCAGCGACAGCAGCAGGAAGGCCTGGCGCGGTAACGGGGTGATGTTCGACAGCCTTCGCTCCGGCGGCAGCGACAGCGTCGCCACTTCAGGGTTATCGTTGAGCGAGACCGAATTCCAGATCTGGGTAAACAGCTTGAACAGTCCGGCACGGGGACCGTGCCGTTCATCCAGCAGTGAGGCGTCCTGCAGCAGGGCCTCAAGCATGGCGGCCACGTAGGCATCGCCCGACCCCTGGCTTCCGGTCAGCGCACGGGCGTAGCGCCGCAACAGCGGCAGATGTTCAGCAACGAGCTGTGATCGGGACATCCCCATTCCATCCTTGTTTTTGGCCATCATCCTGGCCGTGTACTTAGGGTCTCAACTGGGCGGACGTAACCCGGGACGCCGCGTCCGGCGTCGATTTCCGGTACTCGTCGGGGGGACCCGGTTCCCCTGTCACCCCGATTACGCCGGGGGCTTCAAAAAGTTCCAAAAAAGTTCCAGAATTTCGGAACCATACGGACCCGTTCGCATTAGCTTCTGACCAATAGCGCGGCGGCCAAGGCCCCAATTTCGAGGCAAGCTCTTGAAACCACAGAGAATTAACTCTCGGGGAAGCGTGGATCAGATCATGAAGGAAGTAAAGAAGCAGGGCGGACTTAACGCCGAGATTCAGTCCAGGATCGGGCATCAGCTCCGCGCCATGTACGACGATGTGGTGCGGCAAGGCGTGCCGGACCGCTTCGCAGAGCTCATTCGGAAGCTCGATGGGCCCGAACAAGCGGCAGCCCAGGTGGATCAAGCCGCAAAAAACGACGGGAGGGATTAATGCCTCTCACCGACTCACTGCGCGACGATATTTTGGCGTCGGTACCGAGCCTGCGCGCGTTCGCGATCTCGCTTTCGGGCAATGGCGACCGTGCCGACGACCTGGTTCAGGAGACGTTGCTGCGCGCCATTGCCAACATCGACTCGTTCCAGCCCGGCTCGAACCTGCCGGCATGGCTGTTCACCATCCTGCGTAACCTGTTCCGCTCGGACTATCGCAAGCGGCGGCGCGAGGTGGAGGACGCCGAGGGCAATTACGCTAAGACGCTCAAGACGCAGCCCGCGCAAAACGCGCATCTGGAGTTCGAGGAATTTCGCGTAGCCCTCGACAAGCTGCCGCAGGACCAGCGCGAAGCGCTGATCCTGGTCGGTGCCTCCGGCTTCTCCTACGAGGACGCTGCGGCGATCTGCGGCTGCGCGGTCGGCACCATCAAGAGCCGCGTCAACCGCGCACGCTCCAAACTGAGCGCCCTGCTCTACGTCGACGGCGCCGAGGATTTCGGTCCCGACGATACGGTGCGCGCGGTGATCGGCGGCAACGGCGGCTGATGACGTCATCGAAGCGACACGGAAAGGTGGCCCTGATCGGGCCGCCTTTTTTGTTGTCGCGGTTTTGATTTCAAATACGTAGTCGGAAGCCAGCGCAATCCGGGATCAACTGCCGCACCGACCGTCAACGTCGTCCCTGCGTTCGCATGCGAACGCAGGGACGACTGCGGAGAAAGGGTGCCCTACTTCACCGGCCGCACCGGCGCGGTGATCTGGTCGGTGCGGTCGCGCTCGGTCATGTCGACGACGGTTTCCATCGGCGCGGTGAGTTCGTAGACGTAGCTGACCTCGGTGAAGTAGCGCTTCGCGGTGCCGCCCATCGCTTCCGGCGCGACGCGGTCGAGCAGGATCAGGCCGAAGTCGGAGTCTTCGCGACGCGTCGCCGCGCTGGTGTTGAACTCCTCCCAGCGGAAATGAAAGACTTCGTCAGGCGCCTCGCCCGTGACTTCCCAGTTCGCGACGATGTGGGGGTGCTTGCCGACCAGCGACAGGCCCTCGTCGGAATGCGATGCCAGCTCGAAAAACAGCAGCGAAAGCGACTGCGCGGCGCGCGCGCTGACGGAGATATCCGGGCCGTTCACCACGATGCGATCGGCGTGCGGGATCGCGCGCGATTCGAACAGCCCTTTGAGCTTGACGCCCTGCCACTGGCTCTCGCTGAGCAGCGTCACAACGTTCGACATTGCGTGGATGCGGCCGATCAGCAGCTCGCGCGAGACGTCGACGTCGGAGCCGTGGCGCAGCGTCCGCGTCACGATCGACTGGATCACGGCCAGGATGTTCTTGACCCGATGGTTGAGCTCGTCGATGACAGCCGTCAGCCGCCGCTCGAAGCCGATCCTGACTTGGATTTCGCGGCTGAGCCGCAAATTGTTGTAGGCGACGTAGCCGAACAGGCCGCAGATGATGCCGGTGAGCGCCAGACCGATCGCGCCGACGATGAGAGCCGTCTGCTGCGCCCGCTGCACGGCGTTGTTCTTGGCGTAATAGGCGAGCGACCAGTCGCGGCCGCCGAAGGTCACCGTCCGCACCACCGACGGCGCCGGGTCGCCTTCCTTGAGCGCGCGCAGGGTGATGGCGCCCTGATCGCTGGCGACGTATTCGTCGTTGGCATCGTCGGGGTCCTTCAGCACCACCGAAAACAGCGAGCGGTCGTCATTCGTCAGCATCAATGCCGCGAGCTCGTAGGAAAACGCGACGAAGCCGGCGGGATCGCTGGTGCCTTCCACCAGGATGGGGGACGCGAGAACGATGCCGATCGGCCCGTTCTGCCGCAACAGCGGGATCGGGTCGGAGGCGACGGGCTTGCCGGTCGACGCGGCCTTCGTCAGCATCGGCCCGACGACCGAATGCTTGTCGTAGGCGCGGCCGGGAAAGCCTAACGTATCGGGGCTGCGCGGCTCGACGTCCATCAGCACGTCAATCGGCCGCTCGATCGCCTTGAGGTCCAGCGGCTGGTCGTCGAAATCGCGAATCGTGGGATTGGTGAAACCGGCGCTCTTCAGCTCCGCCTGCGCCACCGGCAGGTCGGCGGGCTTGAGCCGGGCGATCCAGTAGGCGATCACGAAATCGGTCTTGAAAGCATAGATGGCCGAGCGCAGCGGCTCCAGCATGCTGGCCTTCACCACCGACGGCGCCCGAAACAGTCCGGAGGCGACACGGGCCAGCAACTCACGCTCGGTCAGCCGGTCCTGCACCAGGCTGGCATGAACGTCGATGGCACGCGAAAGTGCGATGCCGTCGATCGCCAGTTCCTGCTCGTGGACGCGATAGGCCGCGAGACCGGAGAGCAGCACTCCGATCAGCGCGATGAAACCGATGATGAAGCCCAGCCGAACCACTCGTTTACTCGGAAATGACGTGTTGGCGAAGACGGAAAGGAGGCACTTCTAGTTCTGCCGGTGCAGAGGCAATGGCAACATCGCAAGGGCCGACCGGGGCGAATATGAATGAGCGATCATCGGCACGCAACTGAGAGGTTGGCAGTGAACAACGAGGCGACCGCCGTTAACGGTGATGGCCGGTCAGAGGTTGTCAATCGGAAATTGCCGATTTTGTTCCAGCGAAAGGCTGATCCTGAGGCGCCACCGCACAGGACATGAATATTAACATTAACGCGCGGCTTGCGCAGACCCGGCCTTGGCCGCCGGCCGCAACCCACCCTTGCTTTCAATGAAGCTGATGATGCGATCGAGCCCCTCGCTCCTCTTCAGATTGGTCATCACGAACGGCCGTTCGCCGCGCATCCGCCGCGCATCGGTGTCCATCTTCTCGAGCGACGCACCGACATGCGGCGCAAGGTCGATCTTGTTGATCACCAGCAGGTCGGAACGCGTGATGCCGGGCCCGCCCTTGGACGGGATCTTGTCGCCGGCGGCGACGTCGATCACGTAGATGGTGAGATCGGCGAGTTCGGGCGAAAACGTCGCGGCGAGGTTGTCGCCGCCGGATTCGATCAGCACCAGATCGAGATCTGGAAATTTCGCGCGCATGTCGGCGACTGCTGCGAGGTTCATCGAGGCGTCCTCGCGGATCGCCGTATGCGGACAGCCGCCGGTTTCGACGCCGGCGATGCGGTCGGGCGTCAGCGAACCCGAGCGCACCAGAAACTCCGCATCCCACTTGGTGTAGATGTCGTTGGTGATCGCGGCGATGTCGTACCGCTCCCGCATCGCCTTGCAGAGCAGGTCCATCAGCGCGGTCTTTCCGGAGCCGACGGGACCGCCGACGCCGATCCGCAACGGGCCGTGAGATTTAGGCATGTCGAACAGTCCCCAAGTTGTCGTCGTCCCGGCGAACGCCGGGACCCATACCGCGTGATCCATCAATGAGGCACAATGGCCGACGCCGTCGGTAATAACCGAGGCTGGTGGTTATGGGTCCCTGCGTTCGCAGGGACGACGTCGGAGTGAATCGCGTCATGACCGGAACAGCCTCGTATATTGCGTCTCGTGACGCAGGCTGGCGAGATCGGCGCGGAAGGTGGCGCTGCCGAGATCGTCGAGCGAGGATGTGAGCGCGCGCTTTGCGGTAGCGGCGACATCGGTTTCCAGGCTTGCGAGAATGCGCTGGCTGTCGGTCTGGCCGAGCGGCACCAGCCGCGCGCCGGCGGAAATCCAGTTCGACACCAGCGCATGCAGAAAGGCGTGCATCGCCGGCGCCAGAGGGACGGCATGCGCCGCACTGACGACCCCGACTGCGACGGGATAGACGATCGCGCCATCGCAAGCAGCCACGATACCGTCGAGCCCGGCACAGGCCCACGCCGATCGGGCAATCTCGATAAAGGCACGGCCCTGCGTCGTGGTCTCGAGCTGACGCTCGCGCGAAGGCACGAAAGCTGCCGCAAGTTCGGCGATCTCGCGCAGGCACGCATCGTCCCTCGCGGACGCGGCGCGATGCGCCTGCGCGAGGAACACGGCGTCGCAATATCCCGACCCATCGGTGAGCATCGCGCCCAACCAGTCGCGCAACGCGGCGGCGTTGGCGATATCGCCCGCCTCCACCGCCCATTCGATGCCGCTGGAATAGGAAAACGCGCCGACCGGAAACGACGGCGACAGCCAGGTCATCAACCGGTAGAGCGCCGCCGCCTCGTCTGCCGTCATCCCGCTTTGTGCGTCGGCCGGGACCGGCTCACTTGTGGTCATGAGCATGGGAGTGATCGTCGTGGTGATGATCGTGGTCGCAATGTTCGTCGTGGTGATGGTGCTCACCATGGTCGTGATCATGCGAGGAATGGGCGTCGGCGTGGGCATGGGCATGGGCATGCGAGGAATGTGCATGTGCATGCGCGTGGGCTTCCGGCGCATGGGCGTGACTGCTCGCGTAAGCGCCACCCTCGGGGTCGAACGGCGCCTCGATCTCGATGATCCGCGCGCCGAGCCCCTTCACCATCGCCTCGATGACGTGATCCCTGCGGATGCGCAGACCCTTGGGCATGATTTGCGTCGGCAGATGGCGGTTGCCGAGATGCCAGGCGACCCGGACCAGATGCAGCGGATCGGCGCCACGGATCTCGACCAAGGGCTCCGCGGCCGCGACCACCTCGATCAGCCGGCCGTCCTCCAGCACCAGCGCATCGCCGCCGCGCAGCGCGACGGCGTTTTCGAGATCGAGCAGGAATTCCAGCCCGCGCGTGCCCGTCATCGCCATCCGCCGCCGGTGCCGGTCGTCGAAATCGAGCACGACGGTATCGGCCGCGGATTGTGTCCAGCGATGTTGTCCGAGGACTTGTGTCGCGCGGATCATGTCAGCCTGCTCAACGTCACGTCAGAGTTTCTCCACCTTGCCGTCGCTGATGATCTCGATCACCGTCGGCGCCGTCTTCATCTGCGAGGAGTATTCCCGCCATACTTTCATATGGGGCGCACGGCCGTGTGCATTGAGGTCGTCGCGGGTCTCCCAGCGCTCCACCACCACGTACACGTTGGGATTGTTCACGCTGACATGACCTTCATAGGAGAGGCAGCCCTTTTCCTTCAGCGTTTCGGCGATGCAGGCCTTGTGCCCCTTGATGAAGTCGTCCTTGTTTTCCGGCTTCATCGGCGTTGTGGCGATGACGTAGATCATGAGTTCTCTCCCGTCTTCTTCCTGGTTAGCGGACGTCGACCTTTTCGGGCGTGATGACTTCGATCCGGGGCGGAGCCGACATGCATTTCACGGCGACGCGGCCGAAGGCCTTCATGTGTTCCGCGGTGCGGTGCGGCACCAACACCTCGGCGTTTTCCCACTGCTCGACGAACACCATCTTGGAGTGGTCGGTGACGCTCTCATGCAGGTCATAGGCGATGTTGCCCGGCTCTTTCCGGGTTTCCTTGATGCAGGCGGTGGCCGCCGCGATGAATTCGGCGTGCGTTTCAGGTTTGATCATCAGTGTGGCAACGACGTAAATCACTTCCATCCTCCCGGACTTTGTTCTGGCTTTGATCGCCCGGGCGGGACCTTAGAACATGAAATACCTCTGCGCCATGGGCAGGACCTCGGCCGGCGCGCATGTCAGGAGCTCGCCGTCTGCGCGCACCTCATAGGTCTCGGAATCGACCTCGATCTTCGGCGTGGCGCCGTTGTGGATCATGCTCTTCTTGGAGATACCGCCGCGGGTATTTTTCACCGGGTAAAGCTTCTTGGATATTCCGAGCTTGCGCGCCAGCCCGCCCGTGATGGCGGCTTTTGAGGTGAACACCACCGAGGACGCCGTCAGCGACTTGCCGTAGGCCGCGAACATCGGCTGGTAATGCACGGGCTGCGGCGTGGGAATGGAGGCGTTGGGATCGCCCATCGGAGCGGCCACGATCGATCCGCCCTTGATGATGCAGTCGGGCTTCACGCCGAAGAACGCCGGCGACCACAGCACAAGATCCGCCAGCTTGCCCTTCTCCACCGACCCGATCAATTTCGAGACGCCGTGGGCGATCGAGGGGTTGATGGTGTATTTGGCGATGTAGCGCTTGACGCGGAAATTGTCGTTGTCTTTGCCCTTGTCTTCCGGCAGCGCGCCGCGTTGCTTCTTCATCTTGTCGGCGGTCTGCCAGGTGCGGATGATGACTTCGCCAAGCCGGCCCATCGCCTGCGAGTCCGACGACATCATCGAGAGCGCGCCGAGGTCGTGCAGGATATCCTCGGCTGCAATGGTCTCCTTGCGGATGCGGCTTTCGGCAAACGCCAGATCTTCCGCAATCGAGGGATCGAGGTGGTGACACACCATCAGCATATCCAAATGCTCGTCGATGGTGTTGCGGGTGAACGGCCGCGTCGGATTGGTCGAGGACGGCAGCACGTTCTTCAGCCCGGCGATCTTGATGATATCAGGCGCATGGCCGCCGCCTGCCCCCTCGGTGTGAAAGGCGTGGATGGTGCGGCCCTTGAAGGCCTTTACGGTGTCTTCGACGAACCCCGACTCGTTCAGCGTGTCCGAATGCAGCATGACCTGGACGTCGTAATCATCGGCGACCGCGAGGCAGTTGTCGATCGCAGCCGGCGTGGTGCCCCAGTCCTCGTGCAGTTTCAGCGCGCAGGCGCCGGCCTTGATCATTTCGACCAGCGCAGCGGGGCGCGCCGCGTTGCCCTTGCCGGATATGCCGAGATTGACCGGAAACGCGTCGAACGACTGGATCATCCGGCCCATGTGCCAGGGTCCCGGCGTGCAGGTGGTCGCGAAGGTGCCGTGCGACGGCCCGGTGCCGCCCCCTAACATCGAGGTGACGCCGCTCATCAGCGCGTGCTCGATCTGCTGCGGGCAGATGAAATGGATGTGGCTGTCGAAGCCGCCGGCGGTAAGGATCTTGCCCTCGCCCGCGATCACGTCGGTGCCGGGACCAATGATGATGGTGACGCCGGGCTGGATGTCGGGATTGCCGGCCTTGCCGATCGCAGCGATCATGCCCTCCTTGATCGCGACGTCGGCTTTGACGATGCCCCAGTGATCGACAATCAAGGCATTGGTGATGACGGTATCGGCCGCGCCCTGCCTGTTGGTGACCTGCGACTGCCCCATGCCGTCGCGGATCACCTTGCCGCCGCCGAACTTCACCTCCTCGCCATAAATGGTGAAATCCTTCTCGACCTCGATGATGAGATCGGTATCGGCCAGCCGCACTTTATCACCGGTGGTGGGCCCGAACATGTCGGCATAGACGGAACGCTTGATTTTCGTGCTCACAGTGTACTCCTGGCAAGCTCGGCTGTTTTGTCGAAAGTCTGATCGAGCATCGCGTTGACACCGCGGCATCCGGCGACAACTTTCTCGGCCCAGGCGACGTAGTCCGCGAGATCAGCGCGCTCCGCCTCGTTTGGGTCCGGCACGATCCGCGCGCGGATGTTGCTGATCTTGTCGGCGATCTTGATCAATTTTGCACCCAGCGATTTGTGCGGGGCTTCTTCGATCTGCTTTTGCCGGCGCTGATCTTTCGGCAGACTCATGTCGTCGGTCACCTCGACCACGATATCCGCGACGCGTGCGCCGAACCCTTCCGCCAGCTCCTCGCGCGTCGTTTCGGTGTCTTCGATGGTGTCATGCAGCCAGCCGGCGGCGACGAGTTCGGCATCCATGCCTGATGTCGCGACAGCAAGCAGGTTCGCGACCTCGGCAAGGTGGTTGACGTAGGGCTCGTTGCCACGGCCCTTGCGATCCATGCCGGTGTGGCGGCGCGCGGCGAACTCGGCCGCTCCGGTGACGAGGCAGATTCCCGTCAGCATTTCGCCTGCGCCGTTCACAGCTTTCCCTGCACGTCGCCACGAAAGCCGTAGACGACGCGCTTGCCGGCGAGCGCGACGAGTTGCACGTCGCGGGTCTGGCCGGGCTCGAAACGCACCGCGGTGCCGGCCGCAATATCGAGCCGCATGCCGCGGGCTTTCTTGCGGTCGAATTTCAGCGCCGGGTTGGTTTCGAAGAAATGGTAGTGCGAGCCAACCTGGATGGGCCGGTCGCCGGTGTTGGCGACGTTAAGCGTCACCGTCTTGCGGCCGGCATTGAGTTCGATCTCGCCGTCCTTGATGAAGCGTTCGCCGGGGATCATCTTTGTCTTCCCTCCGTCATTCCGAGGGCGATGCGCGGCATCGACCCCGGAATCTCGATCAACAACTTCTGGATTCCGGGTTCACGCTTCGCGCGCCCCGGAATGACGATGACTATCGGATCGGCTCATGCACAGTTACCAGCTTTGTCCCATCCGGAAACGTCGCCTCGACCTGGATGTCATGGATCATCTCCGCAATGCCGTCCATGCACTGCGCGCGGGTAATGACCTGGGCACCTGATTGCATCAGTTCGGCGACGGTGCGACCGTCGCGGGCACCCTCGACGATGAAGTCGGAGATGATGGCAATCGCCTCGGGATGGTTGAGCTTGACGCCACGCTCCAGCCTGCGGCGCGCCACCATGGCCGCCATCGAGATCAAGAGCTTGTCCTTTTCGCGGGGAGACAGATTCATGCGAGTACTCTGGTAGTTTGACCTAGTTGAGCCACAGCCGGGGTAACGCCACGCCGCTGGCGCGGCCGAGCACGGCCATCATATCGGCGCGCAGCCGCGCCGCATCTTGGGCACAGAAACGGGCCATTGCAAATCCATTCCAGCAGGAGATGCCAACCTCGCCGCCGAACGATTCCGCCGCTTCGCGGATCCGCTCCACCAGCGCCTCGTCGCCGGGCACGACCAGCGCCGTGCCGATCGCGACGCCGCCGTTTGCAATGGCCGGCCGCGCCAGCTTATCGCCGATGTCGCCGTCGAGCCGGACCGTTTCCGCAAACACCAGTTTACCCGCACGGCGCAGGCGCCAGCGATCGACGAACTCGCCATGCAGCATCTTTTCGCCCATCGCGGCGCGGCCGAACACCACGATTTCGCAGAGCAGAAGCGAGGCGTCCGTCGCCAGGTCGATATCGATGCGCCTGACGATGCGCGCCCGGTCGAACAGGATGGTCTCCTGCGGCAGCCATGACAGGTGCGCGCCACTCTCCGCCCTCAAGGCGATATTGAGCTGGGCGGCGGGACCGGCCGCGCGATAGACCTTTTCGGCCGCCGCCGTCGTCAGCGTCAGCCGCGCCCCCTCGCCGGCTGCGATGTCGATATCAAAACGGTCGCCGCCGGCAATGCCGCCGGCCGTGTTGACGAAGACGCCGGATAGCCCCTCCGCTTCCGGGGAAGGAAAGCGCACCCGCAGCGAACCGGATTCATGCAGCTCGCCGCGGCGGGTGACGCCGTCCTGCAGGTGGACGCCGAACCGCACCGCGCCCTGGGCCCGGTTGGCGGCGAATGTCGCAGAAGCCGCGCGCGAAATATCGGTCCGCATCCGTCCCCCAAACGGCGTGATGGCGCCGCGATCTCAGAGCGCCATCTGGCGGCTGATCTCGGCGGGATCGAGGCTGGCGCGGTCGCAGGCATATTTCACCGCGCCGCGGTCCATGACCGCGAAATTGTCGCCGAGCTCGCAGGCAAAGTCGAGATATTGTTCGACCAGCACGATCGACATGTTGCCGAGACTGCGCAGATAGGTGATGGCGCGGCCGATGTCCTTGATGATTGAGGGCTGAATGCCTTCGGTCGGCTCGTCGAGCAGTAACAATTTCGGCCGCATCACCAGCGCCCGGCCGATCGCGAGTTGCTGCTGCTGCCCGCCGGAGAGGTCGCCGCCGCGCCGTCCCAGCATCGAATTCAGCACCGGAAACAGCGAGAACACGTCGTCGGGGATATGGCGGTCGTCGCGCTTGAGCGGCCCGAAGCCGGTCTTGAGATTTTCCTCGACCGTCAGCAGCGGAAATATTTCGCGGCCCTGCGGCACGAAGCCGATGCCGGCCCGCGCGCGCTCGTAGGGTTTGAGACCGGTGATGTCGTTACCTCCAAGGGTAATCGAACCGCCCGAGATCGGGTATTGCCCGACCATCGCGCGCAGCAGCGAGGTCTTGCCGACACCATTGCGGCCCAGCACGCAGGTCACCTTGCCCGGCTCCGCCGATAGCGAGACGCCGCGCAGCGCCTGCGCCGCGCCGTAGTAAAGGCTGATATTGTCGACCTTCAGCATGGTTCAGCGCCCCAGATACACTTCGATCACCCGCTCGTTAGACGAGACCTGATCGATGGTCCCTTCCGCCAGCACCGTGCCTTCGTGCAGGCAGGTCACCTTGACGCCGAGTTCGCGCACGAAGGTCATGTCGTGCTCGACGACCATGACCGTCTTTTCTTTGTTGATTTCCTTGAGCAGTTCCGCGGTCTGATGCGTTTCGACGTCAGTCATTCCAGCAACCGGCTCGTCGACCAGGAGCAGCTTCGGATCCTGCGCCAGCAGCATGCCTATCTCGAGCCATTGCTTCTGGCCGTGCGACAGGCTTCCGGCCAGCCGGTAGCGCGCATCGGTCAGGCGGATGGTCTCCAGCACGCGGTCGATCCGTTCGGCTTCGTCCCGGCTGCCGCGCCAGAACAGCGTGCCCTTGACGCTGTGATCGACGTTGAGCGCGAGCAGGAGGTTGTCCTCGATGGTCTGGCTCTCGAACACCGTCGGCTTCTGGAACTTGCGGCCGATGCCGAGTTCCGCGATGCGGGTCTCGTCAAGCCGCGTCAGGTCGGTCATGCCGTCGAACAGCACCGTGCCCTCGTCCGGCTTGGTCTTGCCGGTGATGATGTCCATCATCGTGGTCTTGCCGGCGCCGTTCGGGCCGATGATGGCGCGCATCTCGCCGGGCTCGAGCGTCAGTGACAGGTTGTTGATGGCGTGAAAGCCGTCGAACGAGACGTGCACGCCGTCGAGATAGAGCAGCGCGGAAGTGGTTCTTCCCTCCATGACACTCATGCGCTCACTCCGCCGCTCTGGGTTCGCCGATGCCGTCTTCACGCGCGGCGCTTTCGGCATTGGCAGCCACCTGCCTGGCCTTCCGCCCCTCCCACCATGCGTTGAAGGTGCCGATGATCCCCTTCGGCAGCAGCAGCGTCACCAGGATGAAGAGCGCGCCGAGCATGAACAGCCAGTACGGCGCCAGCGGGCCCGATGTGAAGACGGTCTTCGCGTAATTGACGACGACGGCGCCGAGCGCCGCACCGACCAGCGTGCCGCGGCCACCGACCGCGACCCAGATCACGGCCTCGATCGAATTGCCCGGGGCGAATTCGCCGGGATTGATGATGCCGACCTGCGGCACATAGAGTGCGCCGGCGACGCCGGCCATGCAGGCCGACAGCGTGAACACGAACAGCTTGTAGGACTCCACGCGGTAGCCGAGGAAGCGGGTGCGGGACTCGGCGTCGCGGATCGCAATCAGCACCTTGCCGAGCTTGGAGGTCACGACCGCACGGCAGATCAGGAAAGTGATGATCAGCGCCAGACAGCTCAGCAGAAACAGCGCGGCGCGGGTGCCGTCGGCCTGCACGTTGAAGCCCAGGATGTCCTTGAAGTCGGTCAGGCCGTTGTTGCCGCCGAAGCCGAAATCGTTGCGGAAGAACGCGAGCAGCAGCGCGTAGGTCATCGCCTGCGTGATGATCGAGAGATAGACGCCGGTGACGCGCGAACGAAACGCCAGCCAGCCGAAGCAGAACGCCAGCAGGCCCGGCACCACCAGCACCATCAACGCGGCGAACCAGAACATGTCGAAGCCGTACCAGTACCATGGCAAGCTCGGATAGTTCAGGAACACCATGAAATCGGGCAGCACCGGGTTGCCATAGACGCCGCGGCTGCCGATCTGGCGCATCAGGTACATGCCCATGGCGTAGCCGCCGAGCGCGAAGAACGCGCCGTGACCGAGCGAAAGAATGCCGCAATAGCCCCAGATCAGGTCGATCGAGAGCGCCAATATAGCGTAGCAGGCGTATTTGCCGAACAGCGCCACCAGATAGGTCGGCACCTGGAACATCGATCCCGCCGGCAGCAGCAGGTTGGACAGCGGGATCAGCACGCCGAGGCCCGCGACCACCAGGATGAAGATGCTGGCGCTGCGGTCGAGCGAACGCGTCAGAAAATGCGGCGTCATTGGAAGTCACCTCTCCCGCTTGCGGGGGAGGTCGACGCGCGAAGCGCGGCGGGTGGGGGTGTCCCGACCCTCCCCCGCAAGCGGGAGAGGGGGAGGCGCCGCGACGCGGGGCGATAGTTGAGCACAATACCGAACTCATGCTTCCACCGCCCGGCCCTTAAGCGCGAACAGGCCGCGCGGCCGCTTCTGGATGAACAGGATGATCAGCACCAGAATGGCGATCTTGCCGAGGACGGCGCCCGCCACCGGCTCCAGGAACTTGTTGGCGATGCCCAGCGTGAAGGCGCCGACCAGCGTGCCCCAGAGATTGCCGACGCCGCCGAACACGACAACCATAAAGCTGTCGATGATGTAGCTCTGCCCGAGGTTGGGGCTGACGTTGTCGATCTGCGACAGCGCCACGCCGGCGATCCCCGCAATGCCCGAACCGAGGCCGAAGGTCAGCGCATCGACGCGCGAGGTCGCGATGCCCATCGAGGCCGCCATGCGGCGGTTTTGCGTGACCGCGCGCATCTCGAGCCCGAGCGCGGTGTAGCGCAGCATGGCGAGCAGGATGGCGAACACCGCCAGCGTGAAGCAGAGGATCCAGAGCCGGTTATAGGTGATGGTGATCTGCCCGAGTTCGAACGCGCCGCTCATCCAGGAGGGATTGCCGACCTCGCGGTTGGTCGGGCCGAACATGGTGCGCACGGCCTGCTGCAGCACCAGCGAGAGGCCCCAGGTCGCCAGCAGCGTCTCCAGCGGACGGCCATAGAGAAAGCGGATGATGCCGCGCTCGATCGCCACGCCGATGGCGCCGGCGACGAGAAACGCCAGCGGCACCGCTATCAGCAGCGAGTAGTCGAACAGGCCGGGATAGCGGGTGCGAATGACCTCCTGCACCACGAAGGTGACATAGGCGCCGATCATCACCATTTCGCCGTGGGCCATGTTGATGACGCCCATGACGCCGAAGGTGATCGCCAGCCCGATCGCGGCAAGCAACAGCACCGAGCCGAGCGACAGGCCGTACCAGGCGTTCTGCACCATCGACCACATGGCGAGGTTGCTCTGGATCGAGGCGATCGCGCTGGCTGCGGCGCGAGCGACGTTGGGCGGCACGTCGCTGGGCAGGCCGGTCAGCAGCGCCATCGCCTCCTGGTCGCCCTTTGCCTTGACGACGGCAACGGCTTCGAGCTTTTCGACCTCGGTCGCATCGGCCTTGTAGAGCAGGATGGCGGCGCGGGCCTCGGTAAAGGCCTGCCTGGCTGCCTTGTTGGTTTCCTTGGTCAGCGCATCGTCGATCACGGGCAAGGCGTTCTCGTCGTGGCTCTTGAACACCGACTGCGCGGCCGCGATCCGCTTGGCGGGATCGGGCGACAGCAACGTCAGGCCGCCGAGCGCCGCCTCGACGGTGCGGCGCAGGCGGTTGTTGAGGCGGACGGCAGCCGCACCGTCCGGCAGCTTGTCAACGGCGGCGCCGGTTGAGGCATCGATGATCTTGCCATCGGCGCCGGTGACGAAAACCTTCTTGGTATCGGGATCGGCCGAGAGCCGGCCTTCCTGCAGCGCGCTGATGATCGAAAAGGCCAGCGGATTGCCCGAGGTGGCGACCGCACCGATCGCATCGTCGGTGTCGGAAAAATCATCGTTGGCGAATTTGGCGACCGCATCCTCGAACGGCCCTGCCAGCGCCGGCAGGGCGAAGGCTGCGGTCAAAAGGATTGCGAGCAGAACCGCGCGAAAGCGGTCAAGGAAATTGGCAGTCACCATACGACCCCGGCAGGAATTTGGAGGAAGGGCGGCGGTATCGCCGCCCTCCCCGTTGTCGTGGAAGCGCTCTCTTTTGAAGCCTCTCGTTGCGTCAGCAGGAATGGATCGGGATCATGATCCTTCGGATCAGATCGGGATCAGGAGCCCTGGCCGCCGCACTTGTTGGTCTTGGTGTTGTAGTTGCCGCACTTCTTGCCGACCCAGTCGCCGATCAGGTCCTTGGAGCCGTCAAGCTCCTTCGACCATGCGTCGCCAGCCACCAGGCCCGGGGTCTTCCACACCACGTCGAACTGGCCGTTGGCTTTGATTTCGCCAATGAACACCGGCTTGGTGATGTGATGGTTCGGAAGCATCTTGGAGGTGCCGCCGGTCAGGTTCTTGGCTTCGATGCCGGGCAGCGCGTCGATCACCTTGTCCGGGTCGGTCGACTTCACCTTCTCGACCGCCTTGACCCACATGTCGAAACCGATGACGTGGGCTTCCATCGGATCGTTGGTCACGCGCTTCGGATTCTTGGTGTAGGCCTGCCAGGCCTTGATGAACTTCTCGTTCGCCGGGTCCTTGATCGACTGGAAGTAGTTCCAGGCAGCGAGATGGCCGAGCAGCGGCTTGGTGTCGATGCCGGCGAGTTCTTCTTCACCGACCGAGAACGCGACAACCGGAATGTCGGTCGCCTTGATGCCCTGGTTGCCGAGCTCCTTGTAGAAGGGCACGTTGGCGTCGCCGTTGATGGTGGAGACCACAGCCGTCTTCTTGCCGGCCGAGCCGAACTTCTTGATGTCGGCCACGATGGTCTGCCAGTCGCTATGACCGAACGGCGTGTAGTTGATCATGATGTCTTCCTGCTTGACGCCCTTCGACTTCAAGTAGGCTTCGAGAATCTTGTTGGTGGTGC
>LNFM01003346.1_pt1 | contig 40177 bp, 46 predicted proteins | sample 596031 | NCBI WGS metagenome assembly LNFM01 (sample SAMN04254537, study PRJNA301005) | activated carbon metagenome | isolation source: dual media filters at the Ann Arbor, Michigan drinking water treatment plant | place: USA: Ann Arbor | reverse complement strand
AGGTGCTGGTGGCCCTCGCGAACGATGAGGGTTGCCGGAGGCTCAGCCGCCGGTCTGAAGTTCCATGCGCGCGCGGCGCTGTTCGGGCGATTCGTTGAGCAGCTCGGCGACCACCTGCTGGCGGGTCTTGCCGGGCCCGGTGGCCTTCATGGGCAGCGGCGCGTTGCGCTGCATCAGTGCGAGCGTCCCGTCCTTGCGGGCCGCCTCGACCTCGGTCATCACCTGAGCACGCGTCTTGGTGCTCTTCCAGTGGTCAGGGTGTTCGGTGTACCCGGCGTCAGTGTTGGCGGGGTGATACAGCGAGTTGGCCTTCGCCATCACCGGCAGCGTCAGGGCCAGCGCAATGAGGGGCAAGGCGGCGTGTTTGCGAAAGTTCATGGTCAGGGTTCCTTGAAGAAAAGGTTGCCTGCGACCTTGTGTCGCGGCATGCCCGATGGCATGGCCATGACTTTAGGAACCACGCTCCAACGAGACTCGGTCCAGCAGATGACAAGTCGGTCATGTACTGCGGTCGCCAAGTGAAGGCTTGAACGGCATGAGACTGCTGGTGGTCGAAGACGAGGTCAAACTTGCGGAGTACCTTCGCAAGGGGCTGACCGAAGAGGGCTATGTCGTGGACGTGGCGCACAACGGCGTCGACGGTCTGCACCTGGCGATGGAGGGTGACTACGACTTGCTCGTGCTGGACGGCATGCTGCCCGGCATCGACGGGCTGGGCTTGCTGGCCGCCCTTCGTCAGAGCAAGCAAACGCCTGTGCTGATGCTCACGGCGCGGATCCGCGTCGAGGACCGCGTCAAGGGCCTTCAAGGGGGCGCAGACGACTATCTCGTCAAGCCGTTCGCATTCTCCGAATTGGTGGCCCGGATCCAGGTCCTGCTGCGCCGCTCACGGCCGGCACGCGAGCCTGAAGGCACCACGATCCTCAGTCTGGCAGACCTCGAGATCGACCTTGTGCGCCGCAAGGCCACTCGTGCGGGCCGCAGACTCGACCTCACGGCCAAGGAGTTCACACTGCTGGCGCTGCTGCTGCGTCGCCAGGGGGAGGTGCTCTCCCGCACCGAGATCGCTGAGCAGGTGTGGGACATCAACTTCGACAGCGCCACCAATGTCATCGACGTTGCGGTGCGCAGATTGCGCGGCAAGCTCGACGCTCCCTTTGAGCGCGTGCTGCTGCACACCGTGCGCGGCATGGGCTATGTGCTGGAGGAGCGCGACGAATGAGCTCGCCGGGCCGCACCGAGTGCTCATGCTCCCGCTTGGCGGGACCGGCCGCAGGCCGAAGGGTGCCCCAATGAGCAAGAGCCGCGTCGGATCCCTTGGGCGGCGGCTGTCGACTTGGCTGGCACTCCAGAGCCTGGCTGGTCTCTCTGTCGTCTGCGTCGCGGTTTACGCCGTCACGCACATGAACTTCGAGGCTCGGCAGGTCGAGGCGCTGACGCAGAAGCAGACGCAGGTGCGGCACCTGCTCACCGAAGCCACGCAGCCGGGTGACGCAACAACGCTGACCCACAAGCTCGACGACTTCTTCATCGGGCATCAGGATCTGGCCTTGTTGCTGGTGCGGTCCGATGGCAGCGTCTTCTACCAGCGCGCCGAGGGCGCGGCATCCCCAGCAAGCGCGCGCGTGGCGCGCTTCGAAGTGGTTTCGCCGGCCAGCGCACCGGACAGGCTGACCGCCGTCCTGACACTGGACACGGGCGATGACCGGCAGTTGCTGCGTCGGCTCGCACTGACCCTGCTGGCAGCTGCCCTTACCGGGGCCGCGCTGGTCTCTGCGGGGGGCTTTGCGCTGGTACGCCTTGGGCTGCGCCCCGTTCGTGACCTGGTGGAGCAGACGCGCCTGCTCGCGGCAGACAAGCTGCATCGGCGCCTGGACGGCTCGGGCCAGGCCGAAGAGCTCGAACCTCTGATCGCGCAGTTCAATGAGTTGCTCGGCCGCTTGTCGCAGGCCTATGAACAGCTGGAAGGATTCAATGCCGATGTGGCGCACGAGCTGTGCACCCCGCTGGCCACCCTGATCAGCAGCACCGAACTGGCACTGCGCCGGGCGCGTAGCGCCGACGAACTGCGCGAGGTGCTCGGGTCGAACCTGGAAGAACTGCAGCGCGTCGCTGGCATCGTGCAGGACATGCTCTTTCTCTCACAGGCCGATCGTGGCAGTTCCGCGCGCCGCGTGGCCACGGCCAGCCTGGCCGGGGTCGCCCGGCAGGTGGCTGACTACCACGACGCCGCGCTGGACGGTGCCGGACTCCAGATCGAGGTCGTTGGCGACACTGGCGGAGAGTTTGATCTGCCGCTCCTGCAGCGAGCGCTGTCGAACCTGGTGGCCAATGCGACGCGATACGCGGACAACGGCTCGACCATCCGAATCGAGATCAATGCCCTGACCGACGGCGAAGTGCGGTTGGCGGTGGCCAATCAAGGCGCGACCATTGAACCGGCGCACCTGCCGCGGTTGTTTGATCGGTTCTTCCGTGGCGACCGCGCACGCAGCGGCGCGCATCAGAACCACGGGCTGGGTCTGGCCATCGTCGCTGCGATTGCCCGCATGCATGGCGGCCGGCCCTTTGCAAGCTCAGCCAACGGCATCACCTCGATCGGCTTCACCTTGCTGCCCGCGCCGGGTGTTTCACTGGCGCCCTCCGCTACGGCGCTTTCACCTTCCTGATCTCCTGGTCGACCAGGGCCCGCAACTGCGCCTCGCCAAAGTCACGCAAGGGCGTGCCGTTGACGAAGAACCCTGGCGTCCGGTCCACCTTCAATGCCTTCATATCGGCGATGTCCTGCGCCAGCAGCTCGGCCACCGCGGGGCTGTCGGCGTCGGCCCGGGCCTTCGCTATGTCCAGGCCAAGGTCCGCGATCAGGTCCCAGATCAGCTCGGGTCTGGCGTTGCCGTGGGCTGCCCACCCCGGCTGGCCAGCCAGCGCCCGCTCGACAGCCGGCCAGTACTGGCCCTGCAGCCTTGCTGCTTCAAGAATCTTCACCGCGGTATCCGAGCCTTCGTGAAGGGGCGCATGCCGAACCACCAGCCTGACCTGTCCGAAGCTCGAATTGACGATGGTCTTGACCAGCGGGTAGAAGGCGCGGCAAGTTTCGCAGGCGGGATCAAAGAACTCGACAATGGTGACCTTGGCAGCCGGATTGCCGAACACCGGTGAACTTGCCCTGACCAGCGCCTCGCTGTTCAACTGGACGGCTTGGCTGACCTGCTGCGTTTCCCGACCCTTGAACACAACGGCCCCCGCGATGAAGGCGACCACGACGGCCGCCACGGACGTGATGACGATCCACTGCTTGTTCATGTTTTCACCCTTTTGTTTGCAAGCCACAGCAGCGCAAGAATGCCCGTGAATGCGATGGCGGAGAGCAATGGAATGGGCACGACCCCAGCCACTTGCACCTCGGCGTCTGCACAGGAGCCACCCTTGCCGCATGGCACCAGCCCCTCGGTGACCACGCCCCAGAACACCGCGCAGTGGTAGACCGCCAAGCTCCAGCCGGCCCAGGCGAAAGGCCACGCATACCGGATGCTGCGGCCGTCGGCGTCCAGCAGGCCCAGGCCCAGGATCACGACCAGCGGAAACATGGCGATGCGCTGGTACCAGCACAACACGCAGGGCGCCATGCCCATCACCTCGCCCAGGAACAAGGCACCTGCCGTCGCCAGCAGCGCGATGAGCCACGCTGCGAACAACGGCGCCCAGTGTCTTTGAGCAGCCGGCATCAGCGCTCCTCGTCGCGCAGCAGTCGTTCGAGGTCCGGCGGTAGCGCCATCGGCTCGAACGGACTGACGTTCGATGCGCCGGTGTTGCCCAGGGGCAGGCGGCCGCTCAGGTGTCCGATGGGGGTGAGCACCAGGCGCAGCAATTGCCCGCGCAGTTCCCGACCGTCCCGTAGAGCCCACGCCGCACGGAGCATCAGCATGTGCACGCGCAGGTGCGGCCCGATCTCGCGCTGACCCAGCACATGGGCACGCTCCAGCATGGCCATCGCGGCGGCTGGATTCGCTGCAGCCATCAGTCTCCGAGCGTCAGACAAGGCCGCATCGTAGGCCACTGCGCGGGGCGACATCGGTCTCATCGGCTCTGCGCGCCGGCCTTTAGCAGGCGCAGCCCGTTGACGACCACCAGCAGGCTGGCGCCCATGTCGGCGAACACCGCCATCCACATCGAGGCGTTGCCGAACACCGCCAGCACCAGGAACACCGCCTTGATACCCAAGGCGAGCGCGATGTTCTGCCACAGCACCGCATGCGTGAACTTCGACAGGCGCACTGTCTCGGCGATGCGCCGCAGGTCGTCGTTCATCACCACCACGTCGGCCGCTTCCATCGCCGTGTCGGTGCCGGCTGCACCCATGGCCACACCGATGTCGGACTGGGCCAGCGCCGGCGCGTCGTTGATGCCGTCGCCGGTCATCGCCGTCATCCCGTGCTCAGCCTGCAGCGCCTTGATGGCAGTGAGCTTGTCTTCCGGCAGCAGGTTGCCCCGAGCCTCGGCGATGCCTGCCTCGTGCGCGATGGCCGTGGCGGTGGCCTGGTTGTCGCCCGTCAGCATCACGGGGGTGATACCCAGCGCCTTCAGCTCGGCCACCGCCTCGCGCGATGAAGGCTTGATGGTGTCGGCCACCGCAAAGAGCGCCACCGGGCCGGTGTCGGAAGCCAGCAGGCTCACCGTGCGGCCGGCCTCTTCGTGCGTACGCAGCTCGGCCTCGAGCGCGGGCGAACATTGGCCGCGCTCCTCGATCAAACGGTGATTGCCCAGCACCCAGAGCTTGCCACCGATCTCGGCCTGTACGCCCCGCCCGGCGATGGCCTTGAAGTCCTTGGCCTCCACGCTGTTGGTCTTGAGTCCGGCCGCAATCGCGCGTGACACCGGGTGATCGGAGTGGCCTGCCAGCACGGCGGCCATATGTTCGGCCGTGGCCGCGTCCACGCCAGCCGCCATGGCCGTGTCCAGCACCTTCCACTCCACCAGCTTCGGTTTGCCTTCGGTGATCGTCCCGGTCTTGTCGAGCGCAATGGCCTTGAGATTGCGCGCGCCTTCCAGGTACACCCCGCCCTTGATCAGGATGCCACGCCGCGCCGCCGCCGCCAGGCCGCTGACGATGGTCACTGGCGTCGAGATCACCAGCGCACAGGGGCAGGCGATGACCAGCAGCACCAGGGCCTTGTAGATCGCCTGCATCCAGGTCCAGTCCAGCAGCCAGGGCCCAAGCAGGGCCACCGCCAGCGCGACGACGAAGACAGCCGGCGTGTAGACCGCAGCGAAGCGGTCCACGAAGCCCTGGGTGGGCGCGCGCGTGCCCTGCGCTTCTTCCACGGCGTGGATGATGCGTGCCAGGGTCGAGTTCGAGGCCAGGGCCGTGACACGGAACTCGAAGCTGCCGGTGTCGTTGATCGTGCCGGCAAACACCGGGTCGCCCACTGCCTTGTCCACCGGGATGCTCTCGCCGGTCACCGGCGCCTGGTTGATGCTGGTACTGCCGGCGGTCAACACGCCGTCCATCGGCACCCGTTCACCCGGCCGCACCCGCAGCACCGCGTCGAGCACGACCGTCGCTACCGGTTGCGTCAACCACGTCCCATCAGCCTGGCGCACCACTGCTTCTTCAGGCGCCATTTCCAGCAGTCCCTTGATCGCATTGCGGGCGCGGTCCACCGCGCGCGCTTCGATGGCCTCGGCGATGGCGTAAAGGGCCATGACCATCGCGGCTTCGGGCCACTGGCCAATGGCGAAGGCGCCGGTGACGGCCACCGTCATCAGTGCGTTGATGTTCAGCCGCCCGCGCAACAGTGCCGTCAGCCCCTTCTTGTAGACATCGAAGCCTGCCAGCCAGATGGCCGCAGCGGCCACCGCGAGGCCGGTCCCTTTCCAGATTTGCGTGTCCGGCGCGAAGTAGCCCACCAGTTCGGCCCCGATCGCGAGCAGCAATGCCATCCCCAGGCGCCCGTAGCCGGCCGGCCCAAAGGCGTGATCCTGGCCGTGATCGTGTCCGTCATCGGCCCCGTGTCCGGATGCGGCGCCGGGCTTGCCCTCGGTCAGTGGCTGCGGATCGAAACCCGCCTTGCGGATGGCCGCAACAGCCTGCGCCAGCGCCGGCCCCGGCGCATCGAGCGCCAGGCTGCGCTGCCCGAGCTGAAAGGTCATGGCCCGAATTCCGGTGATGCCCTCGACGGCCCGCCGAATCTCGGACTCCTCAGCCGCGCAGTCCATTGTCGGCACCCGAAAGCGCGCCCATCCAGCGCCCTGCGGCGGTACCTCGGCGGCAGGTGCGGCTTGCGCTGCGGGAACTTCGCAAGCACCGCAGTGGTCGTGACCATCCGCTGGCAGTGGTGCCTTGGCGGGGGTTGCAGCAGGTTTTTCGGAGCGGCTCACGATGGAATCCTTCGTTCGACAGATTGCATTGAAAACCCTGAAGTCGGTGTAAGGTCAAGCCCTGTTTGAACATCAGGGGTACTTCATGCGCATAGGACACTTGGCTGAAGCCACCGGCACGCCCGTCGAAACCATCCGCTTCTACGAGCGCGAAGGCCTGATTCCCTCCGCACAGCGCAGCGACAACAACTACCGCATGTACACCGCGGCGCATGCCGAGCGGCTGGCGTTCATCCGCCATTGCCGCAACCTGGACATGGCGCTGGACGAGATCCGCTCCCTGCTGCGCTTGCGCGATGCGCCGCCCGAGGACTGCGGCGAAGTCAACCATCTCCTGGACGAGCACATCGGGCATGTCGCGAAGCGCATCCGCGAGTTGCGTGCGCTCGAAAAGGATCTGAAGGCGCTGCGGGCGCGCTGCAGTTCGCCCCACCCGATCGACGAATGCGGCATCCTGAACCAACTGGACAGCGTCGCTGCCCAAGGCTCCAAGGCGGCAACCCACCGGCACATACGCGGGTCGCACTGACCTGCGTGCGCCACGACGCCTCAAGCTCGCTGCCTGGATGGCACGCTGACCGCCATGGCCACGACGGCGCCGGGCCCGAACATGACGCTTCTGTCATCTGTCGGTCCCAGGTCTGTTGGTCACCGGTTTCTAGAGTCTTTGCTGATGCCAACCAGGGCATTGCCAGCCATGCAGCCGCATGGCCGGGAAACACCAGACAAGGACAAGTCATGCAGAAAGCCCGATTCCTCACCGCCATCGCCCTGTTCGGCGTGGCCGCCGTACCGTTCGCCAGCCTCGCCGCCGGTGCGGACACCTTTGCCAATGGGCAGTCCTACTATGGCCAACCGACCTCGCCGCAGGCGGCCACGCGTACGGTCGATCTGGGATCGGCCAGCGCGATCAATGTCGTCTATGGGGAAACGGTGACGTTTCGCAGCGCTGGCCAGCTGTTCACCTGGACTTTCAACGGACTCGACCGTCGGGCGGTCGATGTCGCGAAGATCGCACCGGCAGGCTTCCCCACCAAGCCGCTCGTTGTTCATGTCGGGAAGAGCCCGGCCAATCGCAGCTAGCGCAAATTCGGACAGCGTCCGAACAGGGTGACATGGTGCAACGCGTGAACTTCTGACCCTGCCCACGCGATGCGGCCTCGCATGGATCCTATCCCCTGGGGTAGGATACCCTCCATGCAAGAGAGCCACTCCCACCCCGGCTATGTGAATGTCGCGAAGCGCCTGAAGCGCGCCAGCGGGCATCTGCAGAATGTCATCGCCATGGTGGAGTCGGACCGCGAGTGCATCGACATCGCGCAACAGCTGCATGCGGTCGAACGCGCTGTGGCTGCTGCCAAGCGTGCACTGGTGCATCAGCATCTCGATCATTGCCTGGACGACGCGCTGCAGGGTCAACCGCAGGCCGTTCGCGTTGCGATGGCGGACTTCAAAGACATCACCAAATATCTTTGACCACCGCCTGATCACCTCATTCAGCGCCTCGCACCCATGATCCTTGCACTTCGCCCAACCTACAGCGCCAAGCCGAGATCTGGCCTGACGCTGGGCGTTGGGCGTCGGATCGCCCAGTTCCTACGTTGGGCGCTGGTGCTCCTGCTGGTTGCAGACATCGTTGGCACGCCGCTGCACCGCCATCATCACGATTCCGGCATCGACGGCAGTGCGGTCCACGCGCAACTTGCGGAACCCCAGCACGCCGCGCACCACGCCGAAGAAGATCACCACGAGCTCGACTTCGTTCATGCGGTCACGACGGTGCGCGCCGAGTCGCGCGCCTCGGCACCCGACGCGTTCGCTGATGGCGATATCCTGGTCGTCGCGCTTGTCTCGACCTGGCCATCGCCGGGATTTATTCCGGCACCCATTGCACGCCTGCCGTGGAATGACGCCGGCACGACCCTTCCTCCACTCCACAGATGCCTGCCCCCGGCAGGCCGCGCGCCGCCGTTGCGCGCCTGAACAGCCGCCCAGCCGACTATTCAGCGGCTCGCCCCAACGACGGGCGAGCTGGTACCCCGTGGAGTTTTCATGTCTCATCCCAGGGCCTGTTCGCCCTGACTGCTGTCTGCACAGCGTCCGCCCAGAAGTCCAACGACTTTGCCGTCACGCCCGCCCAGATGCAGTCGCTGGGGGTGCGCTTGTTGAAGCTCGAGCAGCCAGCGGCCATCGGCGGCCAGGCCTTCCCCGCCCGGGTGGTGCTGCCACCCAGCCAGGAATACGTGCTCAGCGCACCGGTTGCCGGCGTGGTCGATCAGTTGCTCGTCAGCGAGAACGACACCGTCCAGGCCGGCCAAGCACTGCTGCGCCTGGTCAGCCCCGAACTGGGCGAGCTGCAGCTCAAGCTGAGCGAGGCAGCCTCGAAGGGACGGCTCTCTCAGGCCGCGCTCAAGCGCGAGCAGATGCTGTTCGCGGACGGCATCGTCCCACAGCGCCGGTTGCAGGAGGCGGAATCCACGGCCGCTGAGGATCAGGCCCGACAGCGGCACGCCGAGGCGGCGCTGCGCCTGGCCGGCATGGACGCCGCCGCCATCAAGCGCGTGGCCGAGGGCGGTGCGATGCAAGATGCACTCGTGCTGCGTGCGCGCGCGCCCGGCGTCGTGGTGAAGCTCGAAGCCAAGCCCGGCTTGCGGGCGCAGGGTGCCGACGCCCTGGTGCGCATCGCCGATACGCGCAAGCTGTGGCTCGACATCCAGGTACCGGTGGACCGTCAGGCGCAGATCGCCACCAAGGGCGCTTCGGTCACCGGGGTCGATCGGGAAGTGACGGCCACGCCGCTGGGCTTCGGCGCCACGGTCAGCGACAGCCAGACCGTGATGCTGCGCGCACAGGTCACCCGCGGTGCCCAGACATTGCGCCTGGGCGAGTTCGTCCAGGTGCGCGTGCCGTTTGCCAGCACCGAGGAAGGCTGGCCGGTGCCGGTGCCGGCAGTCGTACGGCAGGACGACAAGGCCTATGTCTTCGTTCGCACTGAACAGGGGTTCACCGCCTTGCCGGTAACAGTGCTCGACAGCGCCGGCCAATCGGTGCGCGTCAAGGGCGCGCTGCGCGCCGGGCAGGAGATTGCCATCGGCTCGGTCATCGCGCTGAAGTCCGCCTGGCTCGGCAAGGGCGGGAGCAACTGACATGCTGGCCCGCCTGGTTCAATTCGCGCTGGCACAGCGCCTCTTCGTGCTGATCGCCGGCCTGGTGCTGATGGCCGCCGGCTGGCTGGCCTTCAAGGACTTGCCCATCGATGCGTTTCCCGACGTGTCGAGCACACAGGTCAAGATCATCATGAAAGCCCCGGGCATGACGCCCGAGGAGGTCGAGAGCCGCATCGCGCTGCCCATCGAGGTGGAGATGCTGGGCATCCCCAAGCAGCGCATGCTGCGCTCGGTGTCGAAGTACGGCATCGTCGACGTGACGATCGACTTCGATGACGGGACCGACATCTACTGGGCGCGCCAGCAGGTGGCCGAGCGCTTGTCCGGCATCGCCGGCGACCTGCCCGGCGGCATCAGCGGCGGCATGGCGCCCATCACCACGCCGCTGGGCGAGATGTTCATGTTCACCGTGGAAGGTGAAGGACTCTCGCTGGAGGAGCGTCGCAGCCTGCTGGACTGGGTGATCCGCCCTGCCCTGCGCTCGGTCGTCGGTGTGGCCGATGTCAATGCACTGGGCGGCAAGGTGCGCAGCTTCGAAGTGCTGCCAGACCCGGTCAAGCTTTCGGCAGTCGGATTGTCGACGGCACAGATCAAGGCGGCCATCGAAGCCAACAACCGCAACGACGGCGCCGGCCGTCTGGGTGAAGGCGACGAGGTCCTGCTGGTGCGCACCGAAGGCAGCATCCAGACGCAGGACGATCTGCGCGCCATCGTCGTCAAGAACGACAAGGGCATGGCCGTGCGCCTGGGCGATGTGGCGCAGGTGCGCGAAGGCAGCGTCACCCGCTACGGCGTGGTCACCAAGGACGGCCGCGGCGAGGCGGTGGAAGGGCTGGTGCTCGGCCTGGCCGGCGCCAACGCGCAGAAGGTCGTCGAGGGCGTGACAAAGAAGCTCGAAGACATCAAGCCCACCTTGCCCAAGGGCGTGGAGATCAAGGTCTTCTACAACCGCGCCACGCTCGTCGAGAAGGCGGTGGGCACGGTGTCGAAGGCGCTGATGGAAGCCACCGTGCTGGTGCTCGTGCTGCTGGGTGCCTTCCTCGGCAACCTGCGTGCGGCCGTCACGGTGGCGATGGTGCTGCCGCTGTCGGCGCTGGCCACCTTCATCCTCATGCGCACGACGGGCATGTCGGCCAACCTGATGAGCCTGGGCGGCCTGGCCATCGCGCTTGGCATGCTGGTGGACGCTGCCGTCGTGGTGGTGGAAAACGTCGTCCAGCACCTGAGCCACGACAAGGCTTCGGAGAAGCTGCCGCGCCTGCACGTCGTGTTCCGCGCAGTGCGCGAGGTCGCCGCGCCGGTGGCCGCCGGCATGCTGATCATCATCGTCGTCTTCCTGCCGCTGCTCACGCTGCAGGGGCTGGAGGGCAAGTTCTTCGTACCGGTGGCGCTGACGATCGTGTTCGCGCTGATCAGCTCGCTGGTGTTGTCGCTCACCGTGATCCCGGTGCTGGCGTCCTACCTGCTGAAGAAGGTCAGCCATGAGGACCCCTGGCTGCCGCGTCAACTGCTGAAGCTGTACGAGCCGACGCTGGCTTTCGCACTCAAGCGCCAGACGGTGGTGTACGTGGCGGCCGGCGTGATGCTGGCCGTTGCTGCCGGCGTGTACACCCAGGTCGGCAAGACCTTCATGCCGACCATGGACGAGGGCGACATCATCGTCGGCATCGAGAAGCTGCCGTCGGTGAGCCTGGAGGAGACCGCCGCGCTGGACCTGAAGATCCACCAGGCGCTGATGAAGGAGATTCCCGAGATCACCGGCGTGGTGGCGCGAGCAGGGTCGGACGAAATTGGCCTCGACCCGATGGGCTTGAACCAGACCGACACCTTCCTGGTGCTCAAGCCGCGCGAGGCCTGGCAGGTCCAGAGCAAGGAAGCGCTGATGGACAAGATCCGCGGCGTGCTCGACCAGATGCCCGGCGTGGCCTACAGCTTCACCCAGCCGATCGACATGCGCGTGTCGGAGATGATCATCGGCGTGCGCGGCGACGTGGCGATCAAGGTCTTCGGTCCCGACCTGACCACGCTGAACGACCTGGCCGGCCAGATCGAGAAGCTGATGAAGACGGTGCCGGGCAACCAGGACGTCTACACGGTCGAGAACGACGGCGTGCAGTACCTGCGTGTGGTGGTGGACCGGCTGGCGGCGGGCCGCTACGGCCTGTCGGTCGAGGATGTGCAGGACGCGCTGCGCGTGCAGATCGAAGGCCAGCGTGCTGGCACGGTGATCAGCGGGGGCAAGCGCATTCCGATCCTGCTGCGCGGGCCCGATGGCGTGCGCGTGTCGCCGGCGGACTTTGCGGCGCTGCGCATCAGCACGGCCGACGGGCAGAGCGTGCCGCTGCAGTCGCTGGCCAAGCTGGAACGCGACAGCGGCCCGGTGAAGATCGAACGTGAACTGGGCAGCCGCTACAGCGTGGTCATCGCCAACGTCACCGGTCGTGACCTGGTCGGCTTCGTCGAGGAGGCGCGCGCCAAGGTGGCGCAGGAGGTCAAGCTGCCCACCGGCTACCGGGTGGCCTGGGGCGGACAGTTCGAGAACCAGCAGCGTGCCGCGGCGAGGTTGATCCTGGTCGTGCCCGCGTCACTGGCTTTCATCTTCGTCATCCTGTTCTCGACCTTCGGCTCGGTGCGCCAGGCCCTGCTGGTGCTGTCCAACATCCCGTTCGCGCTGGTCGGCGGCATCGTCGCGCTGTGGGCCACCGGCGAGTACCTCTCGGTGCCCGCCTCGGTGGGGTTCATCGCGCTGCTGGGCATTGCGGTGCTCAACGGCGTGGTGCTGGTGAGCTATTTCAACCAGTTGCACGCCGAAGGTCTCTCGCTGCTGGACAGCGTCACCCAGGGCGCGAAACGGCGGTTGAGGCCGGTGCTGATGACGGCGGCGATCACAGCCTTCGGCCTGATCCCCTTGTTGTTCGCCACCGGGCCCGGCTCCGAGATCCAGCGTCCGCTGGCCATCGTCGTCATCGGCGGGCTCATCACGGCCACCGCGCTGACGCTGATCCTGCTGCCCATCCTGTACCTGCGCTTCGCTCATCCGAAGCCCGGCGCGGCCCCGGCCGCCCTGGAGTTGAACCATGTCTGAGTTCTGTCTGGCCATCGTCTGCCCGCCTTCGATCGAGGAGAAGTTGCTCGATGCCCTGCTCGTCAGCGCAGGCAACGAGATCTTCACGAGCACACCCACCTACAGCCATGGCACGGCCCACGGCCGCATGGCCAGCCTCGAACAGGTCATGGGCCGCAGCCACTCGGTCAAGGTCGAGATCCTCGTCACCGAGGAAGAGATGACCCGGCTGCTGCAGATCCTGCGCGAGGCGTTCAAAGGCACCGGCTTGCGCTACTGGGCCTGGCCCCTGGCCGCCGAAGGAGAAATCGCATGAAGCACTGGATTGCAGCGGCCGGCTTGGCGCTCGCCCTTGCGCTGAGCTGGAACACGCACGCCGCAGGCGTGGCCACCCCGCCCGACCTGCCCGCCACCGAGCAGGCGCGGGCGGCCATCGAACAGGACCCGGTGGTCGTGCAGGCCCTGCGCAGCCTGGAAGCCTCCGGCCACAGCGCGGCCATGCTGGAAGCCGGCCCCTACGAATGGACCGTGGGCGGGACCGCACAACGCCGCCGCATCGATGGCTCGGGCAACTCCAACGAGTGGTCGGTGCAGATCGAGCGGCCGATCCGCATCGCGGGCAAGGCTGGCCTCGACCGGCGGCTCGGCCAGACCGGACTCGACCTGGCCCGGGCCCAATTGGCCGCAGCACGCACGGAAGCCGCCCGCAACCTGCTGGACGCGTGGATCGACTGGCTCGCGGCACGCCAGGCGCGTGCGGTGATGGACGACCAGGTCCGCGCGGCGGAGGAGAACCTCCGTACGGTGAACCTGCGGCAGAAGGCGGGCGACGCCTCGCGACTGGAGCAGAACGTCGCCCAGGGCGATCTGGCGCAGGCGCGCCAGCAGGCCGCGTTGGCCATCACCACGGAGTCGAAGGCGCTGGCTGCGCTGAAGATCCGGTACCCCTCACTGCCTGCCGAACCGAGGCCGCTACCGGAGCCGACACCGCTCACCGGGAGCGAAGTCCAGTGGCGCGAGCGCGTTCTCGACGCGCATCCGCTACTGGCGGCGGCCACGCAAGGTGTGCGCAAGGCCGAACTCGCCGCCGACCGGGCACGTGCGGACCGCACACCGGACCCGACGGTCGGCGTCTTCACCTCGTCGGAGGCGTCGCGCACCGAGCGTGTCGTCGGCATCAGCCTGAGCATCCCGTTGGGCGGCACCTTCCGCGAGCAGGCTTCGCTGGAAGCGCTCAAGCAGATCGAGGTGGCGCGAGCCGCCCTGGAACGCCAGCGGCGCGAACTCGAGCTGGCCGTGTCCGGGCAAGTTCAGGAAGCCATCGGCAGTGTCGAGCGCTGGCGCCTGGCCGAGCAGTCGGCGGCCGCCCAGCGCGAGACCTCGCGCCTGACCCAGAAAGCCTACGCCGCCGGCGAATCCGACGTGCAGGCCTTGTTGCTTGTTCGCCGCCAGGCGTTGGAGGCGACCTCGGCGGCTCAGGCCGCACGCGCGGAAGCGCTGCGAGCGCAGTACCGGCTGCAGATCGACGCCGGGCAGCTCTGGCGCTTCGATATGCCTTGACCGCCTTGTTTGGACCGATTCGACCTGACCACTCAGCCTGGAGATCCACCATGTCCATCAACCGCTTCTTCCTGACCTTGTTCCTTGCTGCCGGCGCCCTGCTGGCCGGATGCGCCACGCCGCCCCCTCCCGATCCGGCGGCGGAACTCCCTCACTGCTACAAGACCAACAAGGGGCGCGTGATCGCGTGCACCCAGGCGCCGGCACCGAGCCTGAACGCCGACGCGGACGCGAAGCGATTCACACCCGATCCGAACGCGCTGACCGTGTATGTAGTGCGCCGCAACTGGGGCGACGGTCGTCACTTCATCAAGGTGCAGGCGGACGGCGGCCCCGCCGTGGAGACGCTGCCCAACACGATGGTGCGAATGAAGCTCAAGCCGGGTCAGCACACGATCGCTTTCGAATTCGAAGGACGCAGCCAGACCACGACTGTCGAGGGCAAGGCCGGTGACGTGCGTTTTTTGCGGATCGACGGCATGGTGTGGTCCTGGAAGAGCACGTTCGAATGGGCATCTGAATCCGAGGCCGAGACCCGCGAGCGCGCGCTCAAGGCGCGGCTGGTGGCCGACGTGGCTGCACGCTGAGCCGGGGCGATACTGCTGGGATGACAGAGCCCACTCCCCCATCGATCTCCAGGCTCCCGGCCGGGGTCGGTGCTGCGCTGCTCGCGGCGGCTCTGTTCGGCGCTGGAACGCCGCTGGCCAAGACGCTGATGGCCGGGGTCAGCCCCTGGATGCTCGCTGGTCTTCTGTACCTGGGCTCGGGGCTCGGACTGGCGTTGCTTCGACTCGTTCGGCGCGCCCTCCCGGTCCGACTGGCGGCCAGTGACCGGCCCTGGCTGGCTGGCGCGGTGCTGGCCGGCGGTGTGGTCGGGCCCGTGCTGTTGATGTTCGGCCTCTCAGGCATGCCGGCCTCGGGTGCCTCGCTGTTGCTCAACGCCGAAGGTGTCTTCACCGCGCTGCTGGCCTGGTTCGTTTTCAGGGAGAACTTCGACCGCCGGATCGCGCTGGGCATGCTGGCCATCGTCGCCGGAGCGGTCCTGCTGAGCTGGCCCGGCGACGCAGAGTTCGGCACGCCATGGCCGGCGCTCGCGGTTCTGGGGGCGTGCCTGGCCTGGGGCATCGACAACAACCTCACGCGCAAGGTGTCGCTCACCGACGCGACCTGGGTGGCCATGGTCAAGGGCCTGGCCGCGGGGTCGGTGAACCTGGCCATCGCGGTGATGCTGGGAGCGAGCCTGCCGGCGCCGCGCGTGCTGGCAGGAGCTGCCGTGCTGGGCTTCTTCGCCTACGGGATCAGCCTGACACTGTTCGTCGTCGCGCTGCGCCACCTGGGCACCGCGCGCACGGGGGCGTACTTCTCGGTGGCACCGTTCTTCGGCGCGGTGCTGGCGGTCGTCCTGCTCGGTGAGGCGATCACGCCGGGACTGCTAGCGGCCGGTGCGCTGATGGCACTGGGTGTATGGCTGCACCTCAGCGAGAAGCATGGCCATCCGCATGTGCATGAGGCGATGGAGCATGAGCACGAGCATGAACACGACATGCACCACACGCACCACGCGCCAGGGGTAGCGCCGCCTGGGCCGCACACGCATCGCCACCGGCATACGCCGATGAGCCACTCGCACGAGCACTTTCCGGACGAACACCACCGGCATTCGCACTGAGGGCTGATGAGGCCAGAAGAAGATGAAGACCCTTGCCCTGTTCATCGCCACGGCGCTGGCCGAGATCATCGGCTGCTACCTGCCGTACCTCTGGCTCAAGCAGGGCAAGAGTGCCTGGCTGCTGGTCCCAGCGGCCGCCAGTCTGGCGCTGTTTGCATGGCTCCTCACCCTTCATGAGACGGCCGCGGGCCGCGTGTACGCGGCCTACGGTGGCGTCTACATCGCCGTGGCCCTGCTCTGGCTATGGACCGTGGACGGGATCAGGCCGACAGTCTGGGATGTGGCCGGTGTGGCCGTCGCGCTGACCGGCATGGGAATCATCATGTTTCAGCCGCGCTGAGGTGCCGGTCAACAACGCGCGATCGAACCAGCGTAGCGTCGCTCGCCGCATGCCCGTCTTCTCCTGGTGGACGGTGACCACGACCTTCGTGAGGCCCTCTCGCCTCATGCAGGCACCCTGGTCGACTTCCTCCGCGTGGCCTGCACGGTGGGCACGTCGGCGTCGATTGCCGTAGGCTGAGGCCATGTTGTCCATCTCGCTGGGCCATGTTGCCTTGCCCGTGCCACCCCTGTTGCTGCTGGTGGTGGTGTGGGCCGCCTCATGGCTCGCCACAACCCTCTACGCGCGGTCGCGACCGGCCACCCCGCCTGTCGAGCAACCGCAGGTCGCCAGCAACACCATCTTCTTTGCGGCCGGAATCGGCGTCCTCGGCGCTCGGGTCGCGCATCTGGCGATGAATTCCGATCTATACCTCTCCGAGCCCGTGTCGGCCATCGACCTGCGCGACGGTGGCTGGCACGCCGCGACAGGCATTGCCGTGGGCGCCGCCTGGTTGGCCTGGAAGGGTTGGCGGCATCCCACGCTCCGCCGGCCGCTGATGATCGCCGCCTTGGCCGGATTGGGTGTCTGGACGACCGCCTCGACGGTGCTGAGCCCTCGCAACACGGCACCCATGCCTACACTGGTCCTCAGCCCCCTCGATGGAGGTCCTCCGACGGAACTGCGCCAGGCCGCCGCGGGGCGTCCCGTGGTCGTCAACTTGTGGGCAACCTGGTGCGGGCCGTGTCGTCAGGAGATGCCCACGCTGGCCGAGGCACAGCAGCGTGACGGCGCGGTCGGATTCTTGTTCGTGAACCAGGGCGAGCCTGAAGCCACCGTCCGCACCTACCTGGCGAGCTTGCGTGCGCCGCTGCGCGAGGTGCTGCTGGATCCTGGCGCCCGGCTCGGCCCGGCCGTCGGCTCGCGCGGCCTGCCCACCACGCTGTTCTACGATGCGCAGGGACAGCTCGTCGATGCGCACTTCGGCGTGCTCAACGCCGCTGCGCTCGAAAGCCGCCTGCGCGCCCTGCGCTCCAGCCGCTGACCCTTCGCCCCCCACCTGACACGGACCACCATGGAAACAAGCGCGCACATCGAGGCGCTCGTAGACGACGAACTCGACGTACTCGCCAGCCTGGTGCCTGTCGCCGGGCAAGACATCGTCGAGCTGGGCTGCGGCGCGGCCGGCCTGGCCCGCTCGCTGCTGGCGCGCCACCCCGACAGCCAGGTCACCGGGCTCGAGGTCGACGAGCGGCAGCACGCCAAGAACCTGGCATCACCACAGCCCGGCCTGCACTTCGCAGCGGCTGGTGCGCAGGCCATCCCGTTTGCCGACGCGAGCTTCGACCTCGCGCTGATGTTGAAGTCTCTTCACCATGTGCCGGTGCCGCTGCTGTCGCAGGCTCTCGGTGAAGTCGCAAGAGTGCTTCGCCCTCGCGGGTATCTCTACGTGTCCGAGCCGGTGTACGGTGGGCCTTTGAACGAGCTGATCCGCCTGTTCAACGACGAGGGCGTTGTGAGGGCTGCGGCGCAGGCCGCCGTCGACGCCGCACTCAGGACAGGCATGTGGGAACAGGTGGCCGAGCGGTTCTTCGAGATGCCGGTGCGCTTCAAGGACTTCGCGGACTTCGAGCAGCGCATGATGCGACCCACGTTTGCGGATCACCGAATCGACGATGCCAAGCTGGCCGAGGTGGCTGGCGCCTTCGCGCCCCACATGCAGGAAGGCGGCGCGCGATTCACCCGCCCGATGCACGTCCGCGTGCTGCGAAAGCTGCATTGACGCCCGTCCCCGGCATCCGGGAACGGTCCCCGATCCAATCAATCCTCGCCGAGACCGTGCATGTCCTACCTCGATGACCCGCGTGTCCTTTTCGCTGCGGAGCGCACCTTGCTCGCATGGCAGCGCACGGCCATCGCGCTCATGGGCTTTGGTTTCGTCGTCGAGCGCTTCGGGCTGTTCCTGCGCATGGTGAGCAACCAGCCGCTGTCGCTGTCCCAGCGCGGCTTCTCGCTGTGGCTGGGCGTCACGCTGCTGCTGCTCGGCGCCGGAGTCTCGGTGGTCTCGGCGCTGCAGTTCCGGACCGTGCTGCGCGGCCTGGGCGAGAAGGAGATTCCGCGGGGCTACTGGACGAGCCTGGGTGTCTGGCTCAACTTCATCCTTGCCGCGGTCGCGCTCGCGCTGGCGGTGCACTTCGTCAGCAGCAGCTGATGGTGGTTCCTGCGCGGCAACAATGAGCTTCTACGAACGTCGCATCCTGCCACGCCTCGTCGATTGCGTGTGCGGCAGCCCGGTGCTAGACCATCAGCGTCGCCTCGTGGTGCCGCAGGCCAAGGGCCGCATCCTCGAGATCGGTTTCGGCTCCGGGTTGAACCTGGAGCACTACGACCGGACGCGGGTGCAGTGGATCTGGGCGCTGGAGCCGTCCGCGTCGATGCTGGCGCTGGCTGCGCCTCGCGTGGCGCGCTCTGGCCTGGACGTGCGCCCACTCGACCTGCGCGGCGAGGATCTGCCCCTGCCGGACGAGAGTGTCGACAGCGTCGTGATGACCTACACACTGTGCTCGATTCCGGACGCCGCGGCCGCATTGAAGCAGATGCGACGCGTGCTGCGGCCAGGCGGTAAGCTGCATTTCTGCGAACATGGTGCGGCGCCAGATGCGGGCGTGCGCCGCTGGCAAGACCGCCTCGATCCGCTCTGGAGCCGCATGGCTGGCGGCTGTCATTTGAATCGCCCGATGACTGGCTTGATCACGTCATCGGGCTTCCGCCTCGATGACGCGCAGACGGCTTACCTGCCGGGCACGCCGCGATTCGCTGGCTACAACACCTGGGGCACCGCCTCACCGAACTAGCAGCGCCGTTTCCTGCCAGCTATCAACGGACGCAACCACAGAGACTGCCGATATGCGAACTCTTCGGCATGTCTTCCAGGTACCGGACTACCGTTCAGACTCTGCTCAAGGAGTTTTCGCGTCACTGGGATCCGTCGGGGCCGCTCAAGGACGGCTAGGGCATCGCCCGGTACGACCAACGCGAGATTTGACTCGTCAAGAAGTCGGCACCCGCGGCGGACAGTGCCTGCCCCGCGCCAGCAAGCCGAACGCGCCCACCTGTCGCCAGAAACCCGGCAAGTCGCGCATGCTCCGCAGCGGCCGAACCGCTGCCAGGCCTCAAGTGATTGCGAACGCCAGCACGACCGCCCCGAGAGCGAGCAGTCCGAGCCCGGCAATGAACACCGTTTCGGCGTAACCCTCGAAGCGGCTTCCATGGCGGCGCGACCGCATCGACATGAACGACAGCACGGCACTGGCCAGGAACACCAGCGCGTCCACTGCCATCAGCTTGTCGACCACCACGCGCTGCGTGCCCATCGGCCCGAGCAGACTGATGTAGAGCGTCGTGAGGCACACGCCGATCATCGTCGCCGACGTCGGCAGGATGTGCGCCGACAAGCCATTGCCGGCCGTTCGAGCTGAACGGCCGGACGGCACGCTGGGCGCCTCCTCGGCTGGCTCGCTCAAGATTTCGACTCGCCAGTGCCTGCCGTCGCGAGGAGGAACGGCGCGCCCATCATCCGACGCGCACGGGCACGAAGATCTTGTTGCCGTCGCGCTGGATCAGCAGCGCGACCGACTTGTCGGACCTGGCCACGGCCTGGCGCACCTGGTCGATGCTGTTGACCGGCGTGCCGTTCACCGCCATCAGCACGTCGCCCGCCTGCACGCCGGCCATCGCGGCCGGACCGCCCGCATCCTCGATGAGCAGGCCATCCACGCCGGCCTCACGCTTTTCCTGCGGCTGCAGCGGGCGCAGTGCCAGCCCGAGCTTGCCCTTGCCCGCGGCATCGTCGGCCTTCGCAAGCTGGGCCTTCTCGTCGCTGGCGTCACCCAGCCTGGCCGTCAGTTCCTCGCGCTTGCCCTGTCGCCACACCTCCAGCGTCACCTTCTCGCCGGGTGCAGACTGACCGATCAAGGCCGGCAGGTCGCCTGAGGCGATGATCGGCTGGCCGTTGACCTTGCGGATCACGTCGCCGGTCTTCAGTCCGGCCTGGTCTGCAGGCCCGCCCGCATCGACATTGGACACCAGCGCGCCTTCGGGCTTGTCGAGCTTGAAGGAATCGGCCAGCGTCTGGTTCACTTCCTGGATCGCCACCCCTAGACGGGCATGGCTGGCCTTGCCGGTGGCGACGATCTGGTCCTTGATCTTGGTCGCCAGGTCGATCGGGATGGCAAAGGACAGGCCCTGGTAGCCGCCGGTGCGGCTGTAGATCTGCGAGTTGATGCCGATCACCTCGCCGCGCGTGTTGAACAGCGGACCGCCCGAGTTGCCCGGGTTGACGGCCACGTCGGTCTGGATGAAGGGCACGAAGCTGTCGTCGGGCAGCGACCGCCCCTTTGCACTGACCACACCGGCGCTGACACTGTTCTCGAAGCCGAAGGGCGAGCCGATGGCCAGCACCCATTCGCCGACCTTCAGGTCACCCGAACTGCCCATCGGCACCACGGGCAGGTTCTTGGCGTCGATCTTGAGCACGGCCACGTCCGTCTTCGGGTCTGAGCCCAGCACCTTGGCCTGGAACTCGCGGCGGTCGGTGAGTTTGACCGTCACATCCTTGGCATCGCGCACGACGTGGGCGTTGGTCAGGATCAGGCCGTCGGCGCTGACGATGAAGCCCGAGCCCTGGCCCCGCACCGGCATCTCGCGCTGGCCGGGGAGCCCGCCGTTGGGGCCCTGGAAGCGCCTGAAGAACTCGAAGAACGGGTCATTGGGATCGATGCCCTGCGGGCCGCGCCGTTGCGCCGCCGGCGCCTCGTCAGCTTCGTTGGTGGCGAGCTTCATGCCGCTGACGCTGATGTTGACCACCGCTGCACCATTGCGCGCGGTGATCTGGGAGAAGTCGGGCGCGCCGACGGCGGTGATGGTGGTGGCGCCCATCGGCGTGATCATGGACGGGGCGGCCAACGCCGTGGCAGTCGGAGCGGCCGCGCGGGCATGCGTGGCGGACACGAAAGTCGCGCCCGCACCGCCCAGTACGCCTGCGGCGACCAGCGCGAGAACCAGGTGGGTCGGGGTCATCGAACGTGTTGTCATGAGAACTCCTGGAAGGGAACAGTGGTTGAACACAGACTCAATGTCAGGCCGGAGACTTAGACAGTTCTTAATCGGCTGGCTCTCGTGACGTCGACACCGCTACCGATAAGCGATCATTCCGCTTCAGAGCAAGCCTCTGAGCACCCGCTGCAAGCCGGCCTCGAAGGTGCGCGCCAGCCGCGCCACGTTGGCCGCGTGCGAGAACTCCGTCATCAGTGCGGACGGCATCGGCGTCGTGACGGTGGTGACGCCACCCCGGTCGTGCATCGAGATCCGGCACGGAAGAACGTGGGCGAGCCCGGGGTCGATGTCGATGAGTTGGGCGGCCAGGCGTGGATTGCAGACCTCGTAGACGCGACAGTTGTGCTCCAGCGCCATGCCCTTGGCCTGGAACAAGCGCCCGAAATCGTGCACCTGCAGGATCCCGAGATCATTGGCGACGATGCTGCCCTCCAACTGCAGGGCGACCTCGTCGAAGGGACGGTCGCACACCACAGAGAGGGTCGACTCGCCGCGAATGAAGGCCTCGGCCTTCAGCGCCTCGAAGGAGGCGGGCTCTTTGCGTTGACGCATCATTTGCTCCTGAGAGCGGGGGTGTCGCTCGTGGTGCCAAGATGGTGGGCGCCGACAGTTAGACAGGACTTAAGGCCAAACTCGGTCTGAGCTGGGACCGATGAGTCGGCCAAAGAGTCTGGCAGCGAAGAGATCCGGCGGAGATCGAGCAGTCTTGGCATGGCGTGTGCGATTTACTTCCCTGTTCGACGACGCTGCAACCTCAGACCAGCCGCGCCGCATCGAGTACGGACTTGCGCCTTTCGGCCCCGGTCATGTAGACGACCAAGCCGAGGATCACCGTCAGGAACAGCGCACTGGTGCCGACCGTCCCCAGGCCCAGGCCCCCGTTGCTCGCCGGCTGCGACAGCAGGTCGCCAAAAGACGCACCGAACGGACGGGTCAAGATGTAGGCGAGCCAGAACGAGAGCACGGCATTCAGATTGAACACGAGGTGCGCCAGGGTCACGAGCGCGATGCCGGCGCCGAATGCCATGGCCGAGTACAGGTAGCCGAGCTTCAGCGTCTCTGCCACCAGATCACCTGCCGCTGTGCCCAATGCGAACGTGAACAGGATGGCGGCCCAGTAGAAGGATTCACGGCGCATGGTGAAGATCGAGTGGATCGACAAAGTCTTCTCGACGGCGAACCAGGCGGCGAAAGTGGCCGCCAGAGCGATCGCGAAGATCGTCGTCGTCACCTGTAGCGGCACGCCGAAGTGATCGGTGATGTTGTCGGTGATCAGGGTGCCCACCACGCTGATCAGCACCACCGCGACCCAGTAGATCCAGGGCACGTAGCGGTCCTTGCGGAACTGGCCGACGAGGGCTGCGACGAGCAGCGCAGCCATCAGGATCGAGGTGTTGGTCAGGCCGAGATTCAGGTTGGTGTTCAGGAAGTCCGCCGCCGTCTCGCCGACGGTGGTGGCCATGATCTTGATGACCCAGAAGTACAGCGTGACCTCCGGCACCTTGTTGAGAAGGCGCTCGGCAGACGCGGGTTCGATCTTGTTCATGGGAATGCCCTCTTGGATGCTGAGTGGTGGAGCCAGCACCTAGGCTATCGGGCCATGACTTACCAGGCACTTAACCCGCTGTGGCTTGACTGCAAACAGCATCGAGCAACGCGACGTCGGGCACGACTTGCGGCGTGACGGCCAGTTGGCGCGTCCGCGTGCGATCAGCCTGCCAGAGGGCAAGTCACGTCGACCCGCAGGCCGCCCAGCCGCTCGGATCGGTCGAGTCGCAAGCGCGCGCCGTGCATCTCGGCAATCGACCGGACGATCGCCAGGCCCAGTCCGCTGCCCGTGGTTTCTGTGCCGGCCACGCGGTAAAAGCGGTCGAGCACCCGCTGCCGGTCGGCGTCGGCGATGCCAGGTCCGCTGTCTTCCACCGACAGGCGAATCGCGCCCGCCTCGCGCACGATTTCCAGGTCCACCTTGCCACCCGCCGGGGTGTACTTCACAGCGTTGTCCAGCAGGTTTCGCATCAGGATGAGCAGTGCCTCTGCCTGGCCTGCGATCAGTCCCTCATCGGCCTGCGTCAAGCCGACATCGGTCTGGCGCATTTGCGCTGCGGGCACCGCATCGGCCACGGCCAGACGCGCCAACTCCACCAGAGACACTGGCTCCGGCTTGAGGCCCGTGGCGGCGCTCGCTTGATGCCGGGCCAGCACCAGAAGTTGTTCTACCAGGCGCGTCGCGCGGTCGATGCCCGCGGCCAGCCGACTCACCGCCAGGTCTCTGGCCGTATCGTCGGTGGCGCGCTGCAGCCCCTGGACCTGCAGCTTCAGAGCGGCCAACGGCGAGCGCAGCTCATGCGCCGCATCGGCGACGAAGTTCTTCTGGGCGTCGAAGGCCTCGCGCACCCGGCCGAACAGCAGATTGAGCTCCTGCACCAGAGGCCGGATCTCGTCCGGCAGGTCGAGGTCGCTGACAGCACTCAGGTCGTCGGCCTGTCGATCGGCGACCTGGCGCCGCACCCGTGACACCGGAGCCAACGACAGGCTCACCGCCCACCACACCACCAACATCAGCAGGGGCGCCATCACGGCGATGGGGGCCATCGTGCGCAAGGCCAGGGTACCAGCCATCTCGCGCCGCGCCGCCATGTCCTGGGCCACCTGGATGACTTGTGAACGCGACTGCATCGAGAACACGCGGTAAGTGCCGCCGTGGGTCTTGACGTCGGAAAACCCCAGCACGGTACGCTGTGGCAACGCAGCGCGGGGCGCCGACTGAAAAACGCGCAGGCCATCGGCGGTCCACACCTGGACCACGAAGTTCAGGTCCTCCTCGTCCTGCGAGTCCTCGCCAGGTCCCGCCATCGCGTTCGACGGCAGCCCCGAGCGCAAAGACAGCGCCATCTGCTGCATGTGGTAGTCGAAGATCTCGTCCGCCTCGGTGCGTGCTGCGCGGTATGCGATCAGGGCCTGGACCACCGCCGTCAGCACGATGGCCGCGAGCAGCAACCAGAGCAGCCGGGTGCGCAGGGAGTGGGAGGGCCGCACGGCCATGCTCAGACCCTGGGCACCATGTAGCCGACGCCACGCACGTTCTGGATCAGGTCCACGCCGAGCTTCTTGCGCAAGCCATGGATGTAGACCTCGACTGCGTTGCTGCTGATCTCGTCTTTCCAGCCGTAGAGCTTCTCCTCGAGCTGGGCGCGCGACAACACCAGTCCGGGGCGGGCCAGCAAAGGCTCGAGCACCGCCCACTCGCGCGCCGACAGCACCACCGGCTGCTCGCCAACCATCACTTCGCGGCTGGCCGGGTTGATCGTCACGCCCTTGTGCTCGTACACCGGCTCCGCGCGACCGGAGGCGCGGCGCAGCAGGGCTCGGATGCGGGCCAGCAGTTCGTCGAGGTCGTAGGGCTTGAGCACGTAGTCGTCGGCACCCGCGTCGAGCCCTTCGATGCGCTGCTGCACCGAATCGCGCGCGGTGGCGATCAACACCGGTATGCGTTCCTTGCGCGAGCGCATGGCTCGAAGGACCGACAGGCCATCTCGCCGCGGCAAGCCGAGGTCCAGCAGTACCAAGTCGTAAGTCTGAGTGCGCAGTGCGGTCTCGGCCATCTCGCCGTCCTTCACCCAGTCCACCGCATAGTGCTCAGCGCGCAACAGATCCAGCACCGACTCACCGATCATGGTGTCGTCTTCTACCAGCAGGATACGCATGGTGAGCCAGGCTCCTCGGCTTGTTCAGAGTTGGTCGGATGCGCGGGTGCGGCGGCTATGTCCGGACCGGCCCCTAGGTGCAAAGGCCGTTCTCACCATGCCCCACAGCAGCATAACGGCGACACCACCCAGCATCGCCAGCAGTGTCATCGCACCGAACAGCCACAGCAATGGCAGCATGACCGCCAGCACCAGCACAAGCGTCATGGCAAGGCCTACCCTGCGCAGGCCATGTCGCCAGCCTGCGCTTGGCGTGACATCGATGGTGGGCCGCACGTTCCCGCTCCAACGGACATGGGTGTGGTTCATGCGGCAACTCCTTGGGTGCTTCAACGAGACGACGGCCGGAGGCGGTCGCCTGATCTCGCTGCAGATCAATCTAGGGCCCGCCACTTAGACAAGACTTAAGCCAGGACGCCGGCAAGCCAAACATCTCACCACGAGGGAACGAAGTGAAGCGGGCAGAGTCAACCCATGTCGTCCGGCACTGCGCATGGCCGAGTGAGTGGCGCAAGTCCACCATCACGCCCGCACCGAGCCCACCGCATCCACCCGCGGAGCGCTACCGTCGAAGGGGCTGGCCCTGAGGGACACTTGGCCGCACTTCATTGTCCGCCTGGATCATCCTTGTTGCACAAAACGAGACTCGTTTGGCAGAGCCGGCGCTTGCTGGAACCTGCGGCACTCTTGCTCGTCCTGCTCTTGTCGCTGGCGGCTGGGTTGCTTTTCTGGACGGCCGACGAGATGCGCGAGGGCGAGACGCTGATGCAAGATCGGCAATGGCTTCTCGCGTTGCGAGTGACCGACGATCCGGCGCAACTGCTTGGCGGCTCAACGACCCTTCAGTTGGCTCGCGAGATCACCGCCTTGGGCAGTCCATGGTTCTTGATGCTGCTCGTCTGCGGCAGCGCCGGCGTGTTGGCTGCGTCGCGCCACTGGCGGATGGCCATGTTCTTGGTCGCGGCCACAGTGGCGGGAGCGATGTTCAACACTGGATTGAAGCAGGTCTTCGCTCGTGCGCGTCCCGATCTCGTGCCGCATGAGGTGATCGTCACGAACGCCAGCTTCCCCAGTGGGCATGCCTTTGGCTCAGCCATGATCTACCTCACTCTGGCAGCGCTTCTGTCGCGGCGCATCCAGCAACCTGCCGCGCGTGCCCTGTTGCTTCTTCTGGCCATCAGCGTGACAGCTGCGGTGGGCGTTAGCCGCGTGGCCCTTGGCGTGCATTGGCCCAGCGATGTATTGGCCGGCTGGGCGGCAGGCGCAGCCTGGGCGCTGGCCAGCTGGATGATCGCGGACTGGACCGGATGGATCGCCCCCCGGAGCAAAGCGCTGCCGAACGCAGCTGACGGTCCAAGCGCTACCAGCAAGCCCCAGCGATAGCCCGGGCGCAAGCCGCCTAGGTTTGTAGTTTCACGGGCGGGACTTGCAGCGATTGCCGACCAGCTCAGCAGCTGGCTGGGCTCGCCAGCGGTCGTCGCCCATGCGAGTCCTCCGTCGGTCGAGCACCAAGCCAGTCGTGGCCACAAGGCGGGTCAGATCGAGTGGTGCGACCTCTGCACCGCGTTTAAGTCGTACTTAAGTCCTCACCCCGCACTCTCGGGTTGTTGCCGTGCATGACGCGGCGCCACCGTGGCCAAGAGCCCGGACCGCCGACAGGAGTGCCCCCGATGCGATGTGTTGCCCTTGCTCTGTGCCGCAGGCTGCTGGCGCCTGCTATTGACGGCAGTCTGGCCCCCACATCGATCTTCTCCCCCGTGCGCACGCTGGGTGGTCTAACGGCAGGCCATTCCTGCAAGGCATCGATTCAGCCTAGTCGGTCACGCCAGCAATGCTGACCGTGAGTCGGTGGTTCGCCAGGCGACCGGCGTTGACGAGCACGCGCCTGACGGTTTTCGTCGGCCTGTTCTTCGCGCTCGGAGCCAATACCCCATTTCTCTCGGCGGTGCTGGCCGGTCGGGACCCGTGGTTGCCCACCAGCTGGCTGTTCACCCTGGCCATGCTGGTGGTGCTGACCGCCGTGCACGTGCTGCTCCTGTCGGTCATCGTCGTGCGACCGCTGGCCAAGCCGCTGTTCGCAGTGCTGATCGTCGCGACGGCGTTCGCCACGTACTACGTGCAGCGTTTCGGGATCTACCTCGATCCGACGATGTTGCGCAACGTGCTGAAGACCGACCCTGCCGAAGCCAGTGAGTTGTTCGGCTGGGGCATGCTGCCGCACCTGCTGCTGTTTGCCGGCCTGCCCTTGCTCGTGCTCTGGCGCGTGCAGCTCGATCGCCAGCCGTGGGGCCGCGCGTTGGCATGGCGGCTTGCAACGATCGCGGGGTCGGCCGCTCTGCTCGTTGGGGCGTTGCTGCTGGTTTTCCAGGATTTTTCTGCGCAGATGCGCAACCAGAAAGAGGTCCGTTACCTCATCACACCGGCCAACTTCATCTACTCCGCTGTGCGCGTGTCAGTCGACAGCACACACGAGGCCCAGGCAGCGCGATCACCGATCGGCCTCGATGCCCGGCTCGACGCTTCATGGACCGCCCGGACCAAGCCGGCCCTGCTGGTGCTGGCGATCGGCGAAACCGCGCGGGCGTCCAACTGGGGCCTGAACGGCTATGCGCGTCAGACAACGCCCCAACTGGCGCAACGCGACGTGATCAATTTCCCCGACGTCACCGCGTGCGGCACCAACACCGAGACCTCGCTGCCCTGCATGTTCGCGCCGATAGGCCGGCGCGACTACGACGAACGCCGTATCCGCACCAGCGAGTCGCTGCTGCATGTGCTTCACCGCGCCGGCTTCCAGGTGCTGTGGCGCGACAACCAGTCGGGCTGCAAAGGAGTCTGCGAGGGGCTTGCAGCAGTGCAATCTGACAACGCCAAGCTGTCCGAGTGGTGCGACGGCGGTCGCTGCCTGGACGAGGTGCTGCTCGAGGGGCTGGACACGGTCGCGCGCGACGCCAAGGGCAATCTGGTGGTTGTGTTGCACATGCTCGGCAACCACGGGCCGGCGTACTTCAAGCGCTATCCGCAGGCGTTTCGTCGCTACACCCCCACATGCGATACCGGCGACTTGAGGCAGTGCCCGCGGGAGCAGATCGTCAACGCCTACGACAACGCCCTGCTCTACACCGACCACGTGCTGGCCAAAACGATCGACTTCCTGGAGTCGCAGGCCAAGCGCTACGACACCGCGCTCGTGTACGTGTCGGACCACGGCGAGTCGCTGGGCGAGAAGGGGCTTTACCTGCACGGCGTGCCCTTCGCCATCGCCCCTGATGAACAGACGAAGGTTCCGATGACCTGGTGGCTCTCGCCGGGCTACACGGCCAGCTTTGGCCTGGACACGGCGTGCCTGAAGCGGGAGGCGGCACAGGCGCGGACCCACGACAACCTGTTTCACACCACGATGGGCTTGCTGCGGGTGCAGTCGCGCGAGTACGAGCCCACACTAGACATCACCCGGGCATGCCGCCGTTGACCGCCGTCGTTGCTCTCGGCCCGAGCGTCACCGCTTGGCGACGCATGGCCATCACCGACATCTCCGTGGCGGCGGCTGGCTTCGCCGCGCTGGCGGCCTGGGACGCCACGGGCATGGACATCACGGTCGCACGATGGCTGGGTGGGCCCGACGGCTTTCCCTGGCGACACCACTGGCTGACTGCAGGGCTGTTGCACGGGGGCATCCGCTACCTCGCATGGGCACTGCTCGCTGCGCTCGTGGTCGGCTACTGGCGGCCCTGGGGGCCGCTTCGTTCGCTATCGAAGTCTCAACGGCTGTGGATGCTGGGCACCACCGTGGCCAGCGCGGCCTTGATCCCGCTGATCAAGCGCCTCAGCGCCACGAGTTGCCCATGGTCCTTGGCCGAATTCGGCGGCAGCGTCGGGCAGTACGTACCCCACTGGGTCTACGGCGTCGCCGACGGTGGCCCAGGCGGATGCTTCCCTTCGGGCCACGCGTCCACGGCGTTCGCATTCCTCGCCGCATGGTTCGTTCTGCGCGATGCCGCTCGGGCGGCGGCAAGGCGTTGGCTGGCGGTCACGATGGTGGCCGGTCTGGTATTGGGCGCGGTCCAGGTTGCACGGGGCGCCCACTACCCCAGCCATCTCCTGTGGACAGCCTGGCTGTGCTGGGTCGTTTCCACTCTGTCGTTCCACTTACTTCGCCCACGCGCCGCACTGCCGTCATGAGTCTGCCTGACTGTCCCGAACCGAGCCTGACCACCCCCTACAAGAGCCGGCCCGGACTCAGTCGCGTCTGGCATGCAGCGCGCTACTCCCGCGACGGGCTGCTGGCTGCGTTTCGGCATGAGGCCGCCTTTCGCCAGGAGATGGCTGTCGGCCTGCCACTCATCGCGCTGACGTGGTGGATCGCACCGGGCGCCTGGCATGCGCTGGCGATGACGCTTTCGATCGTGGCCGTCTTCGTGGTCGAGTTGCTCAACTCTGCGATCGAGGCGCTCGCCGACACCGTCTCGCTCGAATCACATCCACTGATCAAGCGCGCCAAGGACATGGGCAGCGCGGCGGTGATGCTGAGCATCGCCGGCGCAGTCCTGGTGTGGTTCGTGGCGCTCGTTCAGCGATAGCGCAAACTCGTGCCCGGGGGCAGCGTCGACGCACCAACCCATGGACATTCCCGCCCTACTTCACAGCCACATCTACACCGCCATCGTGCTGGGCAGTGTGGTCGAGGGCGAAACCACCGTGGTGCTGGCCGGCTTTGCCGCCCATCAGGGCTACGCGCCGTGGTGGGCGGTGACCTTGCTGGCCGGCGCGATCAACTTTGTGCTGGACCAATCGCTCTTTGCGCTCGGGCGCTGGCGCGGTGACTGGATTCTCGACAAGCTTCCGCGCCTGCGAGAAGGAGTCCACCGCATCGCGCCATTGATCCACCAACACCGCCGCTGGATGGTGTTCGGTGTCCGCTTCATGTACGGGCTGCGCACGGCGGGGCCACTCGCGCTCGGCATGGCACGGATCCCTTGGTCGGACTTCGTCATTTTCAATGCGCTCGGTGCGGCTGTGTGGGCTACCGTGTTCTCCGGGCTCGGCTATGCGTTCGGGAGGGCCATCGCACGGGTGATCGGCGTCGCTGCGCACTACGAAGCATTGGCAGTTCTAGTGATCCTGGTGGTTGGCATCGTGATATTCGCCGTCCACCGTTGGCGCCGTGGCCGTGTACGTACAGTGGGGCTTGGGCAACCATGAAGGGCGCGTGGCAGCGTATCCCGCGCACAGTGTGGGTCCTGGGCGGGGTCAGCCTGTTCATGGACATGTCATCGGAACTCGTGCACGCCATCCTGCCGGTCTACCTCACCGGGGTACTCGGCCTGTCGGTGCTGGCGGTGGGCGTCATCGAAGGCGTCGCAGAGGCCACAGCCTCGATGCTCAAGATTGTGTCGGGGTTCGTGTCCGACCGCTTCGCGCGGCGCAAGCCGCTGGCTCTGCTCGGCTATGGCCTCGCCGCACTGACCAAACCCGTGTTCCCGCTGGCCGACTCCGTCATCGGCGTGGTGACTGCGCGCTTCGTCGATCGCATCGGCAAAGGCATCCGCGGAGCACCCCGCGACGCCATCGTCGCTGATGTGACCCCCGTCGGCCTGCGCGACGCCGCCTACGGCTTGCGCCAGGGCCTGGATACCGTCGGTGCCTTCCTCGGCCCCCTGCTGGCCATGTTCTTCCTCTGGCTCTGGGCAGGTGACATGCGCGCCGTGCTGTGGGTTGCGGTGGTGCCGGCCCTGCTGGCGGTTGCGCTGCTGGCCCTGGGTGTCAGCGAGCCCCAGGCGGCAGCGAACGAACCCGCAGCGGCTCGCGCACCCCGTCCCGGCTGGGCGGACATCTGGTCAGGGGTTCGCGCGCTGCCGGCAGCGTTCCGGCACTTGCTGGTGCTGGCCGCGCTGTTCGCGCTGGCACGTCTGTCGGAGGCCTTCCTCGTCCTTCGAGCGCAGCAGGACCAGCTGGCGCTGGTCTGGATTCCGCTGGTGCTGATCGTGATGAGCGTCGTCTACGCATTGGTGTCGTACCCGGCCGGCGCCTACGCGCCGCGACTCGGCAGGCAGACCCTGCTGGCAGCGTCGCTGCTGGTGCTGGCGGCGGCCGAAGCCGCGCTCGCATGGTTGCCCGGTAGCGCAGGACTCTGGCTCGGCGTGGTGCTGTACGGGCTGCACATGGGCCTGTCTCAGGGCGGCCTTGCCGCCGCGGTGGCAGAGCAGGCGCCGCCCGCTCTGCGGGCCACGGCTTTCGGCTTGTTCCACTTCGTCACCGGCGTCTTCCAGCTGATCGGGGCGGCCTTGGCGGGCTGGCTGTGGACGGGCTATGGCAGCACGGTGGCGTTTGCTTGCGGGGCCTTCTGGTCGCTGCTGGCGCTGTGGGCGCTCCTCTTGGCGCCTCAGGTGCGCCGACCGGGACCGACCGCGTGACGGTCCTCCTCAAAGAAGAGGGGCAGCCCAAACAGCCGCCCCTTCTCGACACTTGATCAGACGACCTCTCCAGAGGCCGCCTGCCGGGTCAGTCCTCGTCCTTCTCGCCGCGATCGGCCTGATCGAGCTTGCTGGACAACACCTTGCCATCTGCAGCATCGACCTTGACATCGAAGACCTTGTTGTCGGGCGTGACGACTTCGACATCGAACACGACCGTGCCCCGCTCGCCATCGAGTTTGACCTTGGGGACTCTGCCATCGTGAGAGCGATCGCGGGTCGCCATGGGGCGGTTGAGAGGCTGCAAGTGCCCGGCGATGGTCAGGGGCCCAAAGTGGTGATGCGGCGTCCTGCGACGTGCGCGCTCGGGTAGGCGACTACAGTCTGACGGTATGGAAGTGGTCACGAGTCAGGGGGGCGAGCCGCAGGTGCGGAGTGGTCCGCTGCCGCGCGCCAACGCGGCGTGGTTCCTGGCCGTTGGCGTCACTGCCACGCTTGTGCATTGGGCGGTGGTGGTCTCGCTCGTCGAGTGCACTGCTGCGCGGCCGTTGACGGCGAACGTCGTTGGTTGGGTGGCCGCAGCCTCCGTGTCTTTCGTCGGCCACCATAAGCTCAGCTTCCGCGGCCATGGCGCACCTGTCGCCGCGGCAGCGTGGCGCTTCCTGCTTGTTTCCGCAGCCGGCTTTTCGGTGAACCAAGCCGCGTATGCGGTGCTGCTGTCGTTCACCTCGAAGTCCTACGCCTTGCTACTCGGCGCCGTATTGGCGGTCGTTGCTGTCGCAACCTACATCGCAAGCCGATGGTGGGTATTCACGCGCCGCTCAAGGGCCTGAAGGCAAGTCGTATTCCTTCAGAGTGAACGTCAACGCCAACGAAGCAGCATGCGCTGTCCCTTCTCGGTCACGATGCTCAGGCCCTCACGCTGCGCTGGGGACAGGGTGGCCCATGTGCGCGAGTCGACGACAACCCACGCACCCTTGTCGTTGGTTGTGGATGCGAGATCGGAGAGACTGGCCAGTGCGCGAGCTTGCCCGGCAGAGTAGAACGACGCAGAGAATGGAACCTTGCCCAAGAAGTACAGCGGCTCGCCTGCATCGGCCTGCGCTTGATAGGCCAGCAACACCTCCTTGGCAGACCTGTTCGTGAAGCGGTCATTGACGCTGCCGCTGACCACGAACGCAGTCAGGCTGATCGCCATAGCTGCGATGCCCGTCGTCAAGACGCCTTCGGTCAGCCGAGCGCGGCGGCGTGAGGCAGTCCAGCCACCGACCAGTAGCGCCAGCGCGGGCAGTCCAGGCAGAACATAAGTCCAGAGAATATTGCCCGCAGCCGTGAAGAAGATGCACGGCGTCAAGGCCCACATGAGCAGATAGGCTTGCTGACCTGCGGGCTGCTGCGGCGCGTCTTGAGCGAGGGAGCCGCGCCGAGCGAGCCCGATCCAGGCTGCCAATGGCAGCAGAAGGCTCCAGGGCAGTGAAGCGCCGATTGCAAACAGCCAGATGCTGCCGCGTGGAAAATCGTGCGCGCTGCCATACAGATCGCCTGCCCAACCCGGCGTCACGAATCGCTGCCAGTGTTCGCCGACCAGGAAATAGTGCAGAAAGCCGGGCGTACGCCACTCCGCCAAGCCATACCACGGCAGTGTCAGGGCCAACACCAGCAGCGCGCCGCGCAGCCAGGCAATCCGTTGCCAGGCGAGTCGGACATTGCCACTCCAGCAGGCCCACGCCAGCACCGGCAGCCCCCACAGCACCAGCGACACCGGACCTTTGGCGAGCAGGCCGATCACCGCGCCCAGCGCAATCATCCAGCCTGCACGGTGTGTCGACGTCTTGGCGAGCGCGTCGCCGTACAGCGAACGCCAGAAGCCGACCATCACCAGGGCATTCCCCAGCGTCAGCGCCATGTCGGTCATCACGGCGCCGCTGGAAACCAGGAACAGTGTCGATCCCGACAGCAGCGCCACGGCATGCCACGCGACGCGCTGAGACAGCCGTCGCGCATGCCACCACGTCAGACCTGCCACGGCAGCGCCAAGAAGGTAGTGCGGCAGCCGGGCGCCCCACTCACCGACACCGAACAGCATGAAGCCCAGTCGGGTGGCCCAGAAACTCAACGGTGGCTTGCCCCAAAATGGCACACCGTCGTTGAACCAGGGCGTGATCCAGTCGTCCTGCACCAGCATGCGCCGGGCCACGTCTGCGTAGCGGGCCTCGGTGGTATCCATCAGCGGATACCAGGGCAAGGTTAGCAGACGCAGAACGGCAAGCAACGCGATGGAATACACCAGCGTGCGGCCTGCGCGTGGCCCGGTGGTCGAAGCGGAGCTCATGCGCCGCGAGACCGCGCGTGGACGACTGCAAGCCGGCCGCCGCCAGCAACGGCCTCCGGTTCGCCGCTTGGGTGGGCGGGCATCGGGTCCGTGCATTCGTCCGGTCCGTTGCGTGCCTGCGGTGGCTCAAAGGCGTCGATCAGCACCAGTGGCCTGCGCTTGGTCTCCATGAACAGGCGCCCGAGGTATTCGCCGAGAACGCCCATGCCCACCAGGTTCATGCCTCCAAGGGCGAGGATGGCGACTATCAGCGTCGGAAAGCCGCTGACGGGGTCACCAATCAACAAGGCCTTGGCGGCATAGAAGATCGTCAACGCAAGCGCCATGGCGCCAGCTGCGCAACCCGTCACCATTGCCACGCGCAGTGGAGCGACAGAGAACGAGGTGATTCCCTCAACCGCCAATCCCAGCAGCCTGCCGTAATGCTGCCGGGCCACACCGGCAGCCCGCGCTGCACGATCGTATTCCAGCGTCGTCTGACGGTAACCAACCCAGGCAAATAGCCCCTTCATGTAGCGATTGCGTTCTGGCATGGCGTTGATCGCCTCCACTGCCCGCCGACTCAACAATCGAAAGTCACCCACATCTGCAGGGATGGGCACGTCGCTCAAGCGGTTGAGCAGCCGGTAGAAGAGGTGCGCCGTCAGCTTCTTGAGCCAGCTCTCGCCCGCCCGACTCCGGCGGCGCATGTTCACGACGTCATAGCCGCTGCGAAACGACGCGAGCATTTCGGGGATGAGTTCCGGCGGGTCCTGCAGATCGGCATCGAGCACGACAACCGAGTCACCGGTACTCGCGCGAAGGCCGGCGCTGAGGGCAAGCTCTTTTCCGAAGTTGCGTGACAAGCGGATGACACCGACTTCCGGGTGGGCACTGCGCAGCGCGTGCAGCACGGCTGGCGTGGCATCGCTGCTGCCGTCATCGACATACAGCACCTCCACCGGCCCTTCGAGTGATCGAAGCACGTTGAACAGTCGTTCATGCAAATGCGGCAGCACCACGGCTTCGTTGAAGACTGGCACCACGACACTCAAGCTCGGTCGCCGCGCTCCTGTGGCAATCCCAGGTGGAGTTTGCCCACACAACGGACAGTTTGGTGCAGGGTTAGGCCCAGGGAATTTCATGGAAGCAATCAAGGCAGCTCGGCAATGCGCGCGATCTTGCGGCTCGGTGACTTAAGGGTCACTTATTCCGCGGCAATGCCGCAAGTGCGCCATCGGTCTGCAGGCCCTTCGTGCGCCGAAGCGCGGGGCGCATGGGGCCTGGCGGTAAATCAGCGGCAGGTGGACGGCACAACCCCGCAAGCAAGAGGGGCGGCTGATAAAGCCGCCCCTCCTCGACGGTCGATCAGGCGACCTCACGAAAGGCCGCCTGCGAGGTCAGTCCTCGTCCTTCTCCTCGTCCTTCTCCCCACGATCGGCCTGATCGAGCTTGCTGGACAACACCTTGCCATCGGCTGCATCGACCTTGACATCGAAGACCTTGTTGTCGGGGGTGACGACTTCGACATCGAACACGACCGCACCCCGCTCGCCATCGAGCTCGGCCTTGGTGGCCCTGCCGCCGGCTTGTGCCTCGGCAGCGCTCACGGCCTGCACCAAGGTGATCTTGGCCTTGGCCAGATCGCTGACGGCATCGTTCTCCGCCGTACCGGACTGCTTGGCGTACGCCAACCCGCCTGCGGTGGCCACACCTGCTGCCAGGATGAATGCGGGAATCATGATGGTTCGTTTCATTTCGAGCTCCTTGCTGGATTGCCTACCAGGCGGAATTGCCTGTCGACGAGTCCACTGTGACCTTCGACACTTAGACGTGACTTAGGGATGCCGCGCTGGGCAACCGCTTGGACCTTCATCGAGTCTTCAGACGCAGTTCGCGCAGTTCAGCGCCCAACAGCTCGGCTGTGACTTGCTCGCTGCCGTCCTGCCTTCGCACGCGATAGGGTTGAAGCGTCACTTCCGACCGTGTGCCACACAGACGTATGAAGTCCTCGGCCGTCACGATGTCTCGCCGAAAGTACGCGTACTTGTCGCGCATGTGATTGGCAGCCTCCGACGACGTCGCATTCGCGCCGTTGCGGATGAACTTCACGTTCGTCATCGCAGCTACACGCTGGATCAATGTCTCGATCAGGGCATCTTCGGTGGTCGTCGGCGTTGCCGAGGCGCCCTGAACGCCACCCAGCACAGACACCGTAGCGATCGCCACCATCACCGCCAGGACACTTCGCCGAGTCCAGCGCAGCTTCGCCTTGAAGGGGCTCATGGAAGGCGTCGCGAATTCTGCAGGCGCTGTCAAGGGAGATCCTGCAGTCGAAGAACGACGGTCTCAGGCCCGTTGGCTCTCACCTGGGCCGTGACGACCGAGTCGATCACTTGCTGGTGTGCCAGATACACGGCGACCCAGCCTTGGCCTTCGGCTGAAACACCGAAACGTTCGGCCAGGACGCGCCGGCCGACATGGGCCAGGATGAGTTGACCGTCGACCCGAACACCAAAGTGGACGCCTTGCGTGTCGTCGGCAAAGTAGGGTTCGAACGAGTCCATGTGCATCCACCTGATCTGCGGCGCCGTTGGTGTACAGCTTGTGATCGTGGCAGCCCGTCACTTAAGCGGCGCTTACGGCTGCGGCATCGCGTGCGCTTCGTACTGGGCGAAGCCGGCGCAGCGCTCGGTCAGGGCGGCGGCGGCGCGAACACGACCCGCACCTCCAAGCCTTGCCCCGATGGTGCCCGGTGGAGGCTGACCGTGGCGCCGTGCCGGTTGGCGATCGCCTTCACGATGGCCAGCCCCAGGCCAGTTCCGCCGGGTGCTGAGGCCTGCTCACTCGCCTGTGGTCCACGGTAGAAGCGGCCGAACACCCGCTCACGCTCTGTCTCCGGGATGCCCGGTCCGGTGTCGACGACACGCAGCGTCGGGCGTCCCTCCGACTCGGCAGCCACCACATCGACGACACCGCCCGCTGGCGTGTACCGCAGCGCGTTCTCGACAAGGTTGTTCAGCAGCACGGTGAGTTGACCGGCATCGCCGTCGACAAGCACGGGCGAATCGCCGGCGGCCCCGAGGTCGAGCCCGCTGTGGTCAGCCTTCGCGCTCATCGAACCCACCACCGTGCGTGCCAGTGCCGCGAGATCAACGCGCCCGCGCTGCATCGGCTCGCCGTCAGGCTCGAAGCGCGCCACGTGCAGCAATTGCTCGACCAGGCGCTGCGACCGGTCGATGCCCCCCTGCAGATCCTCGACCGCTTCGGCGCGGCCGGCTTCGTCTTTTGCACGTTTGAGCAATTGCAGCTGCAGGCGCAATGCCGTCACTGGCGTTCTGAGCTCATGGGCGGCATCGGCCAGGAAGCGCCGCTGGTTCGACAGGGCCAGCGCAAGTCGCTCCATCAAGCCGTTGATCGATGCGACAAGGGGGACGATCTCGCGCGGAACTTCGTCCGTGGGTATCGGCGTCAAGGACGATGCCGTTCGGGACGCGACATCCTGCGCGGCTGCGTCCAACGGCTTCAGCCCCCTTCGCAGGGCCACCACCATGAGGGCCGCAACAAACACCACGAGCGCACCCATCGGAAAAACGATCTTCGATGCGGCCTCAACGGCTGTCTCGTGGCGCGCGAATACCCGCTGCGCGGCCTGAGCCACACCGTTGACCGTGACGTCGGTGTAGACGATCCAGTCCTCGTCAGCCACGCGCACCTGCTGCAAAGCCTCGCGGTTGCTGAACGGTATCGCCACACGTGGATCCGACGAAAAGACCGGCTGGCCAGCCAGCGTCCAGGTGATGGTCACGATCTCCGCGGGATCCGCCACATCGGTGCGCTGCGGCATGACCGGCAGAACCGGCTCGCGCAGGTCAATCTCGGGATGATTGTGGTTGCCCAGAGCTTCGGCCACGTTCTTCAGCCCGGCATCGAAGATCTCGTTCATCTCGTCGAGCGTGATGAGGTAGGTCACCATGACGATGACCACCGCGCCCAGTGCGAGCGCCCCCATGATCCAGCCCAGCAGATAGCGCTCGAGCGAGCGCACTCAATCCTCCGTGACGCGGTAGCCCACGCCCCGCACGTTCTTGATCACGGCTGCGCCCAATTTCTTGCGAAGGTGGTGCAGGTGCACCTCGATGGCATTGCTGCCGACCTCATCGCCCCAACCGTAGACCGACTCCTCCAACTGCGCGCGTGACAGCACCGCACCCGGGCGCCGCATCAGCGCTTCGAGCACGGCGAACTCCTTGGCGGACAAGTCCACCGTGGCGTCGCCCTGAGTCACCAGCTTGCGCAGCGGGTCCAGCATCAGCGATCCGAACTTGAGCAGGGGAGACCCACTCCCGGCGTTGCGCCTGAGCAGCGCACGTACCCGGGCCACCAGTTCATCGAGGTCGAACGGTTTGAGGACGTAGTCATCGGCGCCTGCCTCCAGGCCGGCGATGCGATCGCGCACCGCATCTCGCGCCGAGGCAATCAGCACCGGCATCGCATTGCCCACGCTGCGCATCGAGGCCAGGATTGCCATGCCATCCTTCTTCGGCAAGCCGAGGTCCAGCACCGCCAGATCGTAGACATCGTTGGCCAAGGCCAGCTCGGCCGCCCTGCCATCGGTGACCCAGTCCACGGCAAAGCCGGCATCGGCCAGGCCGCTGCGTACGGCCTTGCCGATCATGGCGTCGTCTTCGATCAACAGGATTCGCATGAGGCCGGGCTCGCAGGGTTCAGGTCTTTCGATGGGCGCGAATCCGGCCTCGCAGCAGGAGGACCCATCGATCGTGCAGCATCAGCATCCGCATGCAGGTCGGCGTCAAGGGCTTGCGCAGCGCACCCGCGAGCATGGTACCCGCCCACGCCACAGGCAAGGCTGCAGCGATGTCCAGCGGGAAGTGCAGGCCCAGGTAGATGCGACTCCACCCAACCAACAAACCGACCGCCAGCAAGGGAAAGCCCCAAAGCGCGAACTTCCGGGTGCGCAAGGTGGCCAGGGCCAGGCTCCAGAACAGCGTGACGTGGTCGCTGGGCAGCCCGGGACGCAGGCTGGGTTCGAGATACTGTGTGCCCACGTGAAGTGCAAACGGCCGCGGTTGCGGCCAGACAAAAGTGATCGCCTCTGCCAGCACCAGGGCGAGGCCGGCGGCGAGCAGGATCTGCAGCAAGTCGAGGCGGGCGGCTTGGTCAGCGCGAACCCACGCGACGGCCATCGCGACAGGCGCCAAGGCGATGAGCCATCGTGCCATCAGCGTGGCGAGCAGCAGTTGCTGCTGGCTCAGCCCCGGCGGCGCATTGATCAGCTGGAACAAGTGAAGGTTGCTCATCGCCCTGGGCTACGTTGGTGCCGCGCTCCGAACAGGGACACGCAGCAGTCCTTCATGCTCGGAGGCCGTTGCTTAACCGGGACTTAATGCGTGGCGGCAAAACCACTGGTCCACCGTCGCCCCTGATGGGCGATGGCGCTCCCGGCCGCGGCACTGACAGCGCGAAGCTTAAGTCGCCCCTAAGTCGGCACGATCGACGATGTCCGGGTGATACGCTCCCTGGACATTTCCTGTGCCGCCTCTCGCTCCCCCACGCGGGCGGGTCCCATCAGATGGTTCCAATCGAGAGGTCTTGCCTGGCTGCGCGCTCTGAGCTTGCTTGCCAGCCTCCATGGACTGGCCCATGGGCAGGCGCTGCCTGCGCAGCCCTTGCCGAGTTTTGCAGAGCTGGAAGCAGCCGGGGCCACGATCGGCGAGATCCGTGTCATTCCACAGGACATCTTCGACACCCGCGACCCGAAAGAAGACAAGTGGCTCTTCCGATGGGCCAACGCGCTGCACATCCAGACGCGACCCGGCGTCATCGAGCGCGCACTACTTTTCAAGAGCGGCGACCGTGTCTCGAAGCGCCTGCTCGACGAGACAGAGCGCCTGCTGCGCAGCAACCGCTACCTCTACGACGTGCAGTTTCGTGCCGCCGCCTATCACGACGGCGTGGTCGACATCGAGGTGCTCACACGCGACACCTGGTCGCTGGATCCGGGGTTCAGTGCGGGCCGCTCTGGCGGTGCCAACTCCAGCGGAATCCGCCTCAAGGAATACAACCTGTTCGGCACCGGCACGTCGGTCAGCTTCGGGCACTCCAGGAACGTCGACCGCTCCAGCAACGAGTTCCAGTTCTCCAGCGACCGAGCGTTCGGCACGTGGACCTCGATCAGCCTCAGCCACGCCACCAACAGCGACGGCCGGCGCGATGCGGCGTCGGTCGTCCGGCCCTTCTATGCACTGGATTCGCGCTGGAGTGCAGGCTTGTCGGCATCGAAGGACGATCGCATCGATGCCGTCTACAACGCCGGCAATGTGGCGAGCCAGTACCGCCATCGGCAGCATCAGGCCGAGGTTGTTGATTCATCAGCACAACTGAGCCAGTGATCACGTCGAATACTGAGCCACTGGTTTGATGGATGTTCTGGCTACTCGGTTGTGGATAAGT
>LNFM01002307.1_pt1 | contig 40181 bp, 36 predicted proteins | sample 596031 | NCBI WGS metagenome assembly LNFM01 (sample SAMN04254537, study PRJNA301005) | activated carbon metagenome | isolation source: dual media filters at the Ann Arbor, Michigan drinking water treatment plant | place: USA: Ann Arbor | reverse complement strand
AGCGCTCTATGGCGGCGGGCTGGTGTGCTGGCTCTATGGCGGCATCGATCCCGACATCTTCCTGTCGCGTTTGAAGGAAGCCATCGCGCTCAACACTTTCCAAGTCGGCATGATCAAGGCGCCGTTCATGGCGCTGGTGATCGGCGCGGTCGCCTGCGTCGAGGGCCTGGCGGTGAAAGGCTCGGCGGAGTCGCTCGGCCGCCAGACCACGGCCTCGGTGGTCGAGTCGATCTTCCTCGTGATCGTGCTCGACGGCATCTTCGCCATCTTCTTTGCCTCGATCGGGATGTAGGCCATGGCGATCGCACCCCATATGAACGGCAAGAAAGAATTTGCCAACGGCCAGAGAGAAGTCGTCATCGAAGCGCGCGACATTGTCGTCGGCTTCGGCAATCATATTGTGCTCAACCACACCGATCTCGACGTCTATCGCGGCGAGATCCTGGGCTTCGTCGGCGGCTCCGGCTCCGGCAAATCGGTGCTGATGCGCACGATCATCGGCCTTATTCACAAGCGTGCCGGCAGCATCAAGGTGTTCGGCGTCGACATGGACAAGGCCTGCGATCTCGAACGGCGGGCGGTGGAGCGGCGCTGGGGCGTGCTGTTTCAACAAGGCGCGCTGTTCTCGTCGCTGACGGTGATGGAGAACCTGCAATTTCCCGTGCGCGAATATCTCAAGCTGTCGCAGCGCCTGCTCGACGATCTGGCGGTGGCCAAGCTGGAAATGGTCGGGCTCGATGCGTCGGTGTGCAGCAAGTTTCCGTCGGAACTGTCGGGCGGCATGACCAAGCGCGTCGCTTTGGCGCGCGCGCTGGCGCTCGATCCGGAGATCGTTTTTCTCGACGAGCCGACTTCGGGCCTCGATCCGATCGGCGCCGGCGATTTCGACACCTTGATCGCGACGTTGCAACGAACTTTAGGCCTGACCGTTTACATGGTGACGCACGATCTCGACAGCCTGCACACGGTCTGCGATCGCATCGCCGTTCTGGCCGAGGGCAAGGTCATCGCCGCAGGTCCGATGGAAACCATGCTCAAATCCGAGCATCCGTGGCTGAAATCCTATTTCCGCGGCAAGCGCTCGCGGGCGGGCTACCAGCCGCAAGGCAAGGCGATGACGCCGGGCGTTACTGTATAAATGTGCTGACCGGCCTTGCCCGATTCGAGACCGGTCCTGGAGCTGCTGAATGGAAACGAGAGCGAACTACACTCTGATCGGCGTCTTCACGCTGGCGGTTATCGTCGGCGTGTTCGGCTTCATCTATTGGTTCCAGAACATCGGCGGCACCGGCGAACGCGCATTCTACCGCGTGCAGTTCGACGGCTCGGTGTCCGGCCTGCGCACCGGCGCGACGGTGCTGTTCAACGGCATCCGGGTCGGCGAAGTGACGGATCTCAAGCTCGATCCGAAACGGCCGAAGCTGGTCGTTGCACGCATTTCGGTGAACAAGCTCGTCGCCATCCGTCCCGACACCGAGATCGGCCTGGAATTCCAGGGCCTGACCGGCATTTCGGCGCTGTCGCTGAAGGGCGGCGATCCCGACAAGACGCCCGTGGTCGGCGCTACCAACGTCAAGGAAGACGGCCCGCTGCTGGTCGCGCCGCCCGGCGCCACGCAGGACGTGACGCAGGCCGCGCGCGACGCGCTGCGCAAGGTGCAGGAACTCATCGAAGACAATCAGAAGGCTCTGAAGGGCGCGATCGCCAATATCGAGGTCTTTTCCGCGTCGCTGTCGCGCAACAGCGACAATATCGACAAGACCTTGGTCAACATCGAGCAGTTCACCGCGACGCTCGGCCGTAACTCAGCGAGCATCGACAAGACGCTTGCCAATGTCGAACAGTTCACCGGCGCGCTCGGCCGCAACGCCGACCGCATCGACCGCATCGCCGCGGGGCTGGAAAATCTGTCCGGTGGTGCCGACGGCAAGAGCGGCGAGATCAACGAGGCGGCGCGCTCGATCAAGCACCTGGCGGAAAATCTCGACAAGCGCACCGAGACGCTGACCACTTATATCGGGCAACTGGCGCGCACCGGCACGCGCACTTTATCGACGATCGACAAGGCGGCGAAGAACTTCGACGCCAATCCGAGCCGGCTGATCTGGGGCGGCGCGCCGCCGGAGCCGGAGAAGAAGAGGTAGGGCGATCTTCTTTACCTCTCCCCCGTGGGGGAGAGGTCGATCGCGCAGCGATCCGGGTGAGGGGGCAAGTGACTCAATTGAGGCCACAACCCCTCACCCGCCCCGCCTTCGCTGACGCTTCGGCGGGACGACCTCTCCCTATGGGAGAGGTGAAGATGCTCACGCGTTATCGAAGCGCCCGGCGGCGTGCGCCAGCATGGTGTAGACCTTGCCGGTTTCCGACGTGAGATAAGTGCGCGCCACCATCTGGCCGCGGTCGTCGCGCGACACTTCTTCCAGGAGCCGCTCGAATTCGCTGATGTAGCGGTCGACCGTCTGCTTGAACTCGCGGTCGGCGCGATACTTCTTGCGGATTTCGTCGAAGGTCTGCTGGCCCTGCAGCGTGTAGAGCCGGCGCGTGAACACATTGCGTTCACCGCGCTTGTAGCGGTCCCATAGATCGGCGGCCGCCTCATGATCGATCAGGCGGGCGATATCGACCGACAGCGAGTCGAGCGACTCGATCGAGTGGCGGGGCGTGCGCTCTTCGTTGCTGCGCGCGGTGTCGCGTGCAGACTCACGCGGGAAGTCGCGGCCCGGCTCGTTGTCCTCGCGTGAAGCGCGGGTCAACAGGTCGGACAGCCAGCCGCCCCGTGCGCCTGCTGCCGGCTGACCCGGCGACAATGACGGCGCTTCGGCGCGGCGGGTTGCCGCCGGCGCGAAACTGGCGACTTCCGGACGCGGCGCCGCAGCCGCGCGCGGCGGTGGAGGCGGCGTTTCGCTGCGCAAGGTTTCGTTGCGAAGGGGTTCGTTGCGCAGGACATCGTTGCGGCCGCCGATCACGGCCAGCGACGGTTCCTCGCGCATGCGGCGCTGCTGGGCGACCGGCTCGACGGCGTCGAGATTGCGGCCGTGGCGGGCGACGATGCGGTTCAATTCGGCAAGCGCCTCGATCTGGTCGACGATGACGCGGCGCATCTGCGCGGCGCTCTCGGCGGTTTCCTGCGGCAGTTCGAAGACGCCGCGGCGCAGTTCGGAGCGGGTCGCTTCCAGCTCGCGCTGCATTTCGGCGGCCATCTGCTTCATGTCCTGCACGGTTTCGGCAAAGCGCGCGCCGGCCTCGCGGAACATCGACTGGGTGTCGCCGGCCGACTGCGCGTAGATCGAGCGCATGCCCTGGGCCGCGTCGACGAAGCGTTCGTTGGCGTCGGTGAACAGGCGATCGGCCTCCGCCGAAGTTTCGGCATAGACGGTGCGCATGGTCTCAACGGTGCGGGCGCGCTCGGCTTCGGCGTTCTCGCGGACGCGCTCGAACTGCTCGCTGATGGCGCGGGTGCCGTCGGCGCTCGACTCTGAGACGAGGCGGGCGACTTCGCGGGCGCGATTGGAGGCGGCTTCGAGCGACTCGTCGAGCAGGCCCGAGAAGCGCTTGAGGCGTTGTTCGATGTCTTCGGTGCGGATGTCGAGGGTGGCGACCAGCGAGTCGAGCTGGACGCGGCGTTCGCCAACGGCATCCTCGGTGCGCTGGTTGGAGCGGTCGATGAGTTCGGCCGCCTTGCCGAGATCGCGGCCGTGCGCCTCGAAGGCGCTGGCGAGCTGGCCGAGATCGGTCACCACATGGGTGGTGATTTCGCGGAAGTTGCTGATCGTGGTCTCGACCCGGTCGGTGGCGTGGGTGGTCGCGCCGGTGACTTCGTGCATGGCGGCGACGAATTCGGAGACGCGCAGCATAAGCGTGTTTTCCAGCGCGCTCATGTTCTCATGCGAGCCGGACAGCACTTCCTGCAACATGATGTTGGCTTCGCGCAGCCGCTCGAACAGCGCGGTGGTGTCGGCGCGCAGCATGTTGTGCGTTTCCAGCATTTCGCTGACGGTCGCGGTCGCGGTTTCCTTCGACTTTTCGATCGCCTTGGCGGCGGTGTCCTGCAAATCGGTGAGGGTGCGGTTGACCGTATTGGCGGCGGCCTCGCCCGCGGTGTTGATCATGCGGGTGATCTCGGCGCCGTTGTCGACGATGGTGCGGCTGAAGACCATGCCCTTTTGCTCGATCGATGCCAGCGCGGTGTCGGTCGCCGTGGTGATGTCGAGGGCGAATTTCTCGCCCTTTTCGCTGAGCGCGTGCAGCACGCCGCCGCTCTTGTCGGACAGGATCGCGGCCATGTCGTCGGTGCGCTTCGACACCGAGGTGGCGATCTCCTCGGCGCGGGAAATGAAGCTCTTGGCGACTTCGTCGCTGACGCCGGTCAAGGTACGCTCGGCCTCGCTGGCGCTGGAGCGGATCGCGTCGGTGGTCGACAGCGCGAGCGCGCCGAGCGACTTTTCCGCTTCCGACGCATTGGTCTTGATGGCGTTGCTGAGCTGCTCCATGCGCGCATTGAGCGTCTCGGCGGCGGCCTTGGTGCGGCTTTCGATCTGGTCGGTGACGGTGACGGCACGGCCGACAAGCAATTCCTCGAAGCGGGTGATGCGGCCGTCCAGCGTGTCGGCGACTTCCATCGCGCGCGCGCCGAGGGTCTTGTCCATTTCACCGATCTTGGCGGAGATCGCGTCGGCGACTTCGGCGCCGCGCGTGTTGATAGTGCCGGTGACGTCGCTGATGCGCTTGTCGAGCGCGCCGACGACTTCCTCGCCGCCCTTGGTCAAGGTCGTGGCCAGTTCGGTGACGCGGCCGCCGAGCATTTCCTCGAACTTGGTCAGGCGGGCATCGAGCGTGCCGGACAATTCGTTGGAGCGGCCGGTGACGCGGCTGTCGAACGTATCGAGATAGGCGCGCATCGCCTCGGAGACGTCCTGGGTGCGCTGGCCGAGGCGCTCGACCAGTTCGCCGCCATAGGTCTTCACGGTGTGGTCGAAGTCGGTGATGTGGCGGGTGACGAGGTTGCCGAGATTGGTCGAGTCGCGGGCAATCTTCTCGGTCAGTTCGGTGCCGCCCTTGTTGAACATGTCCTCGAAGGCCTGGAGGCGCGCCGCCAGCATGTCCTTGACCTGGTCGCTGCGGCTGTTGAGCGCGGTCACCAAGGTTTCGGCATTGCTGCGGAAGGTGTCGGCGACATTGTTGCTGCGGTCGATCAAAGTGTCGGTGATGTGCGCGCCGGTCTGCTCCATCTTGGCGACGACGTCGCCGCCGCGCAGCGACAGATCGAGCACCAGCGAATCGCCGGTCGAGCGCAAGGTCGAATTGACGTCGCCGGCGCGGGCCGCAATGACGTCGGCCATGCGGTTGGCGGTTTCGGTGATGGCGTCGGTCAAGGCCTGCGAACGGCCGGCCATGGTGTCGATGGTGCCGGCGGTCTTCTGGGCGAAGCTCTGCGCCACCAGATCGAGGCGCTGCGTCATCATCTGCTGCAAGCGCGCAGCCATTTCGGCGAATTCGTCGTGAACGTGCTCGGTCTTGAAGTTGAGGCTGGCCGAAAGACGATCGCTGGCCGAGGCGATGGCGGTGGTTGCCTTGTCGCTGGTCGATTCCAGGCGGTCGAGCAGGTTCGAGCCGCGATCGCTCAACGCATCGATCATGCTGTCGCCGGCGTGGCCGAGCGCCAGCGTGATGTGCTCGCCCTTTTCGGTGAGCGAGCGGGTGACGCGCTGCGCCACTTCGTTGACCTTCTCGGCGACAAGATCGCCGACCGAGGTGATGTCGTGCGACAGATCGAGATGCACAGAGCCGATCGCCTTGCGCACCTGTTCGGACTGGCTGACCAGCGTATCGCGCTGGTTGGTCAGTTCGCTCAAAAGATCGCGGATGCGGACTTCGTTGTCGTTATAGGCGCGCTCGAGCGCGGAGACTTCGTTGTGGACGAGGGCTTCCAGTTCGGCGGCGCGCGCCAGAGCGCGCTCAACGCCGTCGCCCATGGCCGCGACTTCGCGGCGGATGGCTTGTCCGACCGAGACGATCTGCTCGCGCGCCGCGGTTTCCGGCTGCGCCAGGCGCATGGCGACTTCGGCCATCGACTCGGCGACCAGGCGCATGTCCTGCGAGCGCGAGAACATATGCGCGATCACGTAGAAGAAAATCACGGGCACGACGATGGCCGACGCGATGCCGGCCATGACGGCGATGCCGATGCGCGGCGTCGCCAGAAGCGTTTGCAGATCGGCGCTCGACAGATAGGCGAGCGCGAGGGCGCCGGCGGTCCAGCCGAAGGCGGCGACGCTGGCGATGGCGTAGGGCGCGCGCGCGCGGCGGCGGCGCAGCGTCTGCAAGATCTGGCCCATATTGGCGCGGTCGTCATTGGCGGGCAGGCGCGGCGCGCCATCGCCCGCCGGCCAGGAATGCGCCGGCTCGGACTCGGTGAACAAATCGGCGGTGACCGGCGCGATCGGCGCCTGTTCGCCATTGCGGTCGAAGCTGGGTTCCGCTCCGAGACGCGGTTCGGTGCGATCGGCGGGGGTGCGAATGTTCAGCGCATCCTCGATGGCCGCGATCGCTTCGTCCGTTGCGTTCTTGGTCTGCTGCGGATTGTTCGCCATATCGGTCATCGCCTCGTCGTTACGCAGAACTTGAAAACAGCCCGATCCGCCGCTGGGGCGAAACAGGCCGCGAGTGCTTGTGCCGTCAGGAGCCGGAGAAAATAAGCGCTTATGCCCCGTCTCTACTTCAAGTTTCCATCCTATCGTCTTGGCAATACGAAAGAAACCGCGGCCGTAAGGATGTTTTAATCATCGTTAACGAAGGTTAACCATAAAAATCCGTGCCGGTCAGCTTTTCGCGCTGCTGCGGCGCCTTCCCGGTAAAATATTGCCGCGCCAGGCGGAATTTCCGCAATCCCGATTGCGCCGGGATTTACGCGGCCGTTAACCACCGCGCCGGAACGGCCCGGCTCGACCGCCGGCATTTACCGGATTTTGGCCGCGATAACGGCACACTCCACCGTCAAAGAACGCGGGCGAAGGAGAGGGAAACGGCCATGGCAATGACGGCATTGGCGCAGGGCGCAAGCGACACGGCGGAACCGGCCATTGTGAAACCGGTTTTGGCGATCGATCGCGGCCATCTTGCCCGCATGACCTTCGGCGACCGCAGCCTCGAACAGGAAGTGCTGCAACTATTCGCCCGCCAGTCCGAACTGCTGATCGCGCGCATGCGCCAATCCGGCGGATCTGGCGACGGATCGGCCGTCGGCGCGCTGGCGCACACCCTGAAGGGTTCGGCCGCCGGCATCGGCGCGACACATGTGGCGCGCGCGGCGGATGAGGCCGAACGGGCTGCCGCTTATGCGCCGGCCGACCTCCGCGCCAGCATCGACCGCCTGGCTTTGGCCGTCGATGACGCGCGCGCGCTAATCGTCGAATTGCTGCGCGAGGGGTGAAACGACAGGGTGGCGTCGCTGGCGGATTGACGATATAGCAGCCGCCAGCCTTTTCCCGCCAATTCCTGCCGAACGTTTTCCCTATGCCCAAAATCACCTATATCGATGCAACCGGCGCGCAGCGCACGGTCGATGCCGACACCGGTTCCACCGTGATGGAAGCGGCGATCCGCAACAATATCCCCGGCATCGAGGCGGAATGCGGCGGCGCCTGCGCCTGCGCCACCTGCCATGTCTATGTCGCCGAAGATTGGCGCGCCAAGGTCGGCGAGCCGACGCCGATGGAAGAAGACATGCTCGATTTCGGCTATGACGTGCGGCCAAATTCGCGGCTGTCGTGCCAGATCAAGGTGACGGACGAACTCGACGGCCTGGTGGTGACGACGCCGGAGAAGCAGGCTTAAGCCTGCACCCTCACGACGTCATCCCGGCCGGCGCGACCACGGACGAACTTAAGCCCATTTCGTCGAACGCTCGTTTGACCAGGCCAGAGGCTTTCGCTTCCTCGATGAATTCGGTGATGTAAGCGAGCGCCGCCGGCCGGCCCTTCGGCACGCAGACCGACGTCGTCGAATTGAGAAAGGCATCGGGCAGCACGCGGGAGCCCGGAATTTTTTTCGCCAGACCGCCGAGCGATTCTCGCGACAGCGCGATGGCCTGGATGCGGCCTTCGTTCATCGCCGCGGTCGCCACATCGACGCCCTTGAATTCGATATGCGTCGCCTTCGGCGTCGCCGCCGTGGCGGCACGAAAGGTCGCGGTGTTGGCGACGCCGCCAATGCCGATGCCTGGCGCGTCGGCGTCCTTGACCGACTGCATCGTCGAGCCGGGCGCGACCAGGAACGTGCTTTGCAGCAGGTGATAGGCATTGCCGAAGTCGATGAACTTTTTGCGCTCGGCATCGACCGGCAGGAAGGCGACGTCCCATGTATTGCTCGTGGCGGCATTCTGGATTTCGCCAGAGGAAGCATACGGCACGATCACCGACGGTACGCCGAGTTTTTTCGCCAAAGCCTCGCCGAGAATGACGGCGACGCCCTTGAAGCCGTCGCCGTCCCTGACGGCGAACTGCGCCGACGGCAAAGGGGCAACCGCGACCGCGATGCGCAGCGTTCCGGTCGGCGCAAGTTGTTGCATCACGGCGGCATCGGGCATGGAATGCTCCTGTGGTTATGCTTTCACCGGGGCGCGCCAGCGTTGCGCCGCCAGGATCGCCACCACGAAGGGGGCGAGCAACACCAGCCGGCTCTGATAGCGGTCGACCGGATGCGAGAAGATGCCGCAGATCGCGGCATTGGCCAGAAGCGCCAGCAGCAGCGTGAAACACAGCGCCGCCGTTTCCGGCGTGAGATCGAGCCGCCGCCGCAACAGCAAGGCGAGAACGACCCCGCCAATGGCCAGCGCGCCGACCGGCACATGCAAATATTTATTGAGCGGCACGACGTCCGGCTGGTCGTGCTGCTGGCGTGCGCTCATCAAGGCCGGCACCAGATCGGGCGCCAGATCTGCGAAAGCCTGGAACGTGGGCTCGTTGTCGTGGATGCTGACTTCGGTCTCGAAGCTTACGACTTGTCCGAGCGTTGCGACGATGGCGGTGGTCAGGTGCTCCAGTGGATAAAGCCACAGCGTGTCGCGGATGATGCGGCTCTGTTCCTCGGCAAAGCCATCCCAACTGCCGAGTTTGTAGAAGGCCGTGCCTTCGCCCCACAGCCAGTCGTCGGCCAGTTCGGGGATCTCGTCCTGGTAGGCACAGATACGCAACGACGGATCGGGGCATTTGTCTTCGAGATATTGTTCGATGATGCCGTCTTCGAGCAGACGGCCGAACAGGAAACTTGAGCCGCCGGGCGTGAAGCCGAATTTGCCGATCAACGCCAGGTTCGACACCAGACTCAGCGCGATTCCGGCGATGACCGCGGCTGCGGCGAAGCTCAGGCGCGGCGCCGGCAGCGAAAGCCGCCTGATGAAACTCAAGAGCCACAGAGCGGCGGTGACGGCGACGCACAGCGCGGCGGCCGCCATGTGGCTTGGCACCGTGATCGCGGTCACGGCGGCCAGCATGTAGCGTTCCCAGCGCGCCAGCCGCTCATGGGCGAATGCCAGAAGATAAAGCGCGAGAACGGCGGCGGCGAACAGAATGTCCGGCATCAACTGACCGGCGAACCAGGGCAGGCTGGTGGTGACGGTCGTCAGCGCGACGATACCGAGCGCCAACCACGGCCTGCCGCCCAGCCCATTGACCCGCAAGGTGACGATGAACAGCCAGGCCACTAGCGCGCATTGGAGAATGACGCAGGGCCAGAACGCGAAGGGAATGCCGGCGGTGAGAAACAGGCCGTAGAGCGCCGAGCGTCCGAGCATCGGCGTGCCGGTCATCGCGGCGATGAGATAGCCGCCGGTGTCGGGAAAGATGATCGGGAAGCCGTTCCAGATGGCGGGCGCGAGCAGCACCAGCACCATGGCCGCGCCGGCGATAATCCAGGATGCGCGGCTGGCCGCGCCGGCGCTGCCATCGATGCCGGCGGGCGCGCCTTTGCCCGCGATCGCGCTGTCCGCCATCGTCACTCGTTCCGCTGAAGCGTCATCGCGGCAACCTGCCATGGCGCGGCGGCGATTGCACCGGGCAATAGCGCGCGGGTTAATTCGTCGCGGGGCGGCGGCGATGGATTGCGAACCAGGCCGCCATCATTGCGGTGACCAGCACGGCGAGGAAGACCAGCCGGCTCTGGTAGCGATCGACGGCATGCGAGAACACGCCGCAAATCGCGGCATTGGCGGCGAGCGCGAGCAGTACGGTGACGGCGAGGCCGGTGAAGGCGTCCGGCAGGCCGAGCTTGCGGCGCAATAGCAACGCCGCGGCGAGGCACACCATCGCCAGCGCCGCGACCGGCAGGTGCACAAGGTTCAGCGATTTGGCGATGTCGAACGGCGCCGCCTGCTGGCGCGCCGCCATGAAGCGCGGATACAGCGCCGGCACATGGTCCTTGAACATGGCAATGGTCGGGGCGTTGTACTGGACGCTGACTTCGGTCTTGAATTTCGCCAGTTGCTCGACGGCCGCGCGCAACGCCGCGCTCAAATGCATCAGCGGATACAGCCGCATCGTCTCCAGCGTGATGCGCTTTTCCTCGGCGCTGCCTTCGAAATCCTTCAGCTTGCGGAACGGCGAATTGCCGTCCCACAGCCACCAGTCGGCGTCGGTCGGGAAATTTTCGGTGAAGGCGCAAAGCTTAATCGAGGGATCGGGACATTTGTCGTCGAGGTAGCGCTTGACGATGCCGTCTTCGACGAGGCGGCCGAACAGGAAAGCGGAGCCGCCCGGCGTCAGCGCGAATTGGCCGGTGATGGCGTAGTTAGACACTGGACACAGTGCGATGCCGGCGGCGACCGCGCCGGCGGCGAAGGTCAGCCGCGTCGGCGGCAACGCCAGTCTCTTGATGTGGCGGAGCAGTGCCAGAGCGAGGATAATGCCGACGCACATTCCGGCCGCGGCCATATGGCTCGGCATCGTGACGACGATGACCCCGGCGAGAGCCCAGCGTTCCCAGCGCGCCAGCGCGTCGTCGCGGAAGGTGAGCAGATGCAGCGCCAGCGCCGCCGCGGCAAACAGGATGTCCGGCATCAACTGCGCGGCAAACCACGGCGCGCTGGTCGTGACAGTCAGCAAGGTCACGATGCCGAGCGCCAGCCAGGGCCGGTGGCCCAGGCCGTGCGCGCGCAAGGTCAGCACGATCAGCCACACCATCATCGCCGATTGGATGATGACATTGAGCCAGAAGCTCGACGGAATTCCGAGATAGAGAAAGGCGCCATAGAGCGCCGAACGCCCCATGCCGAGCGTGCCGAGGATCGGCCGGTCGAGATAGCCGCCGGTATCGGGGAAGATAAGCGGAAAACCGTTGAGGATGGCGGGCGCCAGCAGCATCAGCATCATGGCGGAGCCGGACAGCGCCCAGGCCGCCGATTGCCGCAGCCGCCAATCCGGCGCTTGCATGCTCGTTCTGCCGCCGCCGAGCAGAAAGTCCGTCATCGCAAAGCCTTCGTACCGGGGCCGGGCGTCTGCTCCCGTCGGGAAGCACAAAGCGCGCCGCGAGGTGAACGCGGTGGCGAGACTTTGGTTCAATGACGACGGATCAGGCCGGCAGAATGCCGCGGCTTTCCGCCGCCAGCGGCGCCTTCTGCCGCTCTGAGAGCCGGACCAGCACAATGCCGACGGCGAAGGTGGCCAGCCAGACCATGCGGGCGCCGTAGCGGTCGTGCGGATTGGACAAAGCGCCGCAGACGAAGGCATTGGCCAAAAGCGCCATCATGCAGAAGCCGGCCAGTTCGCCGAGATCGGCCGGCAATCTGCGCCGCCACGCCAAGAGGACGCTGACCGGCAACAGCGCCATGGCGATGAGAGCCAGCGGGTAGTGCAGTTCGTTGATGGCGGTGAAGGATATTTCGCCTTTTTGCTGGCGCGCCGCCCACATCGCTGGTTCGAGCTGCGGCGTGAAGTCGTGAATGATGAAATAGGTGTGCCACACCCAGTGCACGACGCCTTCGCCGGTGTGAACGTTGATGAGCTGGCGGGCCGTCGCCGTCGCCGCGGTCTCGAACTGCAACGCCGGATATTCGATCAGGCTGCGGACGGCGATGTGCTCCATTTCCTGGCCGAGGCCGGCGAAACGGCCGAGCTTGTCGAACAGCGGACTGCCCCAGAACCAGACATCGGCATTGCGCGGCAGTTCGTCTTTGTGCGCACACAGGCGCAGCTTCGCGTCGGGACAGTGCGCATCGAGATATTTGTTGACGATGCCGTCCTGCAACATGCGTCCGAACGATAGTGCGAAGCCGCCCGGCGTCCAGGCGACGCGCCTGGCGACGACATAGTTAGCGGCGAGCGTCATGACGGCGCCGAGGATGAGCGCGATGGTCGCCTGGCCGAGCGCCGAGAAGGGCACACGCTTGCGATCCATCAGCGACAGCCATGCGGCAGCCGCGAAGATGGCGACCATCACCGCGATGGTCGCGCTATGCGTCGCCGCCGATACCGCGCACAGCACGATCAGGCCGATCTTTTCCCGGCCGCTCAAGGCATCGCCGCGCAACAGCAGCAGATAAAGCCCGAGCACGCCCAAGCCGCAGAAAATATCGGTGAGCAGGATCGCGGTCAGCCATGGCAGCGTGGTCAGCATCGATAAGGCGATGACGCTGCCGAGCAGCAGCCAGGGCCGGCCGCCAAGGCCATGGACCCGCAAGATCAACGCGAGAATCCACACCGTCAGCGCCGCTTGCGCCAAGAGCACTGGCCAGAACGACAGCGGCACGCCGAGTTTGAGGATGAGGCCGTAGACCACGGCGCGGCTCGGCACCAACGTGCCTTCATACCAGCGCGCCAGATAGCCGCCGGTGTCGTATTGCAAAAGGGGGAACCGGTTCCAGATCGCCGGCGCGATCAGGGCCGCGACCGACAAAATAACGGCAAGCGTCCAGCGGGCGCGGTCGCGCAATGGCACCTGTCAGTTCCCCCGGCCGTTCCGTTTCTTGTTATGTCCTGATTAGCCGTTTCCCCGTTGCCGGAACAGGGGAATTCACCCGGCGGCCGACGCTTTATCGTTAGGGCAAAGTCAGCGCCCGGCCAGCGCCAGCAGCGGCGGGCGCAGGCGCGCGGGCAGCCGCACGAACAAGGCCTTGGCGGCGGGGGACAGTCGTGCCGCAGTCGACAGAAGATATCCGCTTGGCCGCAGCGCGTGAACGTAATCGACAACCGCGACGGCATCGCTGCAATAGCTGCGCTTGACGTCGTCGCTTGGCGCCAGAAGATCGTAGCGCGCAAATCCGTTGGCGCGGCAATAGTCGATCGTGTCGGCGACCTGAACGCGGCCGGGACTGTGCCGGGCGAATTCCTCGACGATCGCGCCGATGAAGGCGTACCAGCGATCGCCGGCGGTGAAGGCGACTTCATAGGCCGCCGGCCGGCCGCTGATGCTCAACACCGCGACGCGCAGGCGCATGGCGCCACCATTGCCGGCAAGCTCAATCAGCGCATCTTCCCAGTCGCCATCGCCGATGACGCTGCTCGGCAGCCGCCGCGCCGCGAGCCAGGCGCTTTTGATCGCCAGCGCTTCGCGCAGATGTGCGCGCGCGTCGTCGTCTTGCGTCACATCGAGACGCAGCGCGCCGAGGCCGGCGAGCTTGCGTCTACTGCGCCGCAACTGGCGCGGCTCGTCATCGGTGCAACTGGGGGTGCGCGCGATGTCAAGGAACGGCGCCGCGTCGTGGTTCGATGCGGTGGCTTCATCTTTCAAAACCGGCGCGATGCGCGCATCGGCGCGCACCTTGCGGAAATGGATGGCGTGAGCGACGGCGGGATCGGCCGCCGCCCGCCAGGCGGCCTCGATATCGTGTTTCGCCGTGCCGGGCCCGCACAACACGTCGCCATATTGAATGAGCGGATCGCCGAGGAAACGCACGACGGTGAGGCCGAACTGCCTGACCAGCACGGTCGGCAGAATGGCCACCGGCCCGCCGTCGCGCCGCACCACGGCAATGCGGGGAACTTCGCCGCGCCGCAGATGCGCGGAGGTGGCGGCGCGCGCCATGGCAAGGGTCTGGAACGGCGTCGCCGCGCCGCCGGCGCTCTCGATTGCCTGCCAGTCGGCGGACACCTGTTCCACCGCGTTCGCGCCCTGGAACACGGCGACCGCAGGCGATACGCAATCAGTGACGACGGCGCGCGGGTGCAGCCGCGCCGCCAGCGTCGAGGAAGCGCTCGCCATCGCGTCGATCAGCAGGCCGAAATCTTCAAGAAAAAGGGCGGCTATCATGCCTGCTTGACCGATTGGACCGGGAGCCTGACATTTGCTTATGAGAGGTTTCCGCCGGGTTGACCGCCCCCGCGACGGATCGTCGCTTCTCGACTTCTGAATTTGCCGGCCATAAGAGTTAATAAATGTTCGTCAATTTTTTCCACGACCTGAAGGCCGCCGGAGTTCCGGTGTCGTTGCGCGAATACCTCACGTTGATGGAGGCGATGCAGGCCGATCTGGCCTCGCGCCGGGTCGAGGATTTCTATTATCTCGCGCGCGCCGTGCTGGTGAAGGACGAGCGCAACATCGACAAGTTCGATCGCGTGTTCGGGGCCGCCTTCAAGGGCCTTGAGATGCTTGGCGATGGGCTGGAAGCCGAGATTCCGGTGGAGTGGCTGAAGAAGCTCGCCGACAAATATCTCACCGAGGAAGAGAAGGCGCAGATCCAGGCGCTCGGCGGGCTCGACAAATTACTGGAGACGTTGAAGCAGCGCCTCGCCGAACAGAAGGGCCGCCATCATGGCGGCTCGAAATGGATCGGCACCGGCGGCACGTCTCCCTTCGGTAACGGCGGCTACAATCCGGAAGGCATCCGCATCGGCGGCGAGAGCACGCATCGCCGCGCGGTAAAGGTCTGGGACAAGCGGGAGTTCAAGGACCTCGACGACGACGTCGAACTCGGTACCCGCAACATCAAGGTGGCGCTGCGTCGCCTGCGTAAGTTTGCCCGTACCGGCGCGCCGGATGAACTCGATCTCGATGGCACCATCAAGGGCACCGCGCACAAAGGCTATCTCGACATCCAGATGCGGCCGCTGCGCCACAATGCGGTGAAGGTGCTGTTGTTCTTCGACATCGGCGGTTCGATGGACTGGCACATCAAGGCGACCGAGGAATTGTTCTCGGCGGCGCGCACCGAATTCAAGCACATGGAGCATTTCTACTTCCACAATTGCCTGTACGAGAAAGTGTGGAAGGAAAACCGACGGCGCTTTCAGGCGACGACGCCGACCTTCGACGTGCTGCACACCTATCCGCACGATTATAAAGTGGTGTTCGTTGGCGACGCCGCGATGTCGCCTTACGAGATCGCGGCACCCGGCGGCTCGGTCGAGCATTACAACGAGGAAGCCGGAAGTGTGTGGATGGAGCGCGTCACGCGCACCTATCCGCACGCGGTGTGGCTGAACCCGACGCCAGAGCGCGAATGGGACTTCACGCACTCGATCCAGATGATGAAGCAGTTGATGGGCGGACGGATGTATCCGCTGACTTTGGATGGGCTCGACCGCGCGATGCGGGAGCTGGTGAGGTGATATCTCCGTCATCCTGAGGCGCGAGCGAAGCGAGCCTCGAAGGATGAGCGGCCCGGGCCGTCGCCCTTCGAGGCTTGGCCTTCGGCCGCGCACCTCAGGGTGACGGGGCGGGAAATCCCCCTTTCGAATCTCCGGTATCGGGTTATATTTCTCTGGTCCATCAACAACCGAAAGGAGGTGATCCAGTGTCTCATTGTCTATCGCCGCGGTCGCCGGCATTCGTGAACTGGGTCCTTGCCTCTGCTGGGGTTCAGTGCAGCTGACCTGAAGCGGTCGGCTGGTCACGGCGCGGGGCTGTACGCCTCACGCAATCGGGGCCACGGTTTCGACAATGGAAGGGCCGCTCGCAAGGGCGGCCCTTCTTTGCGTTTCGGCGGGGCCCGGGCGAGCGCTAGGGCCGGTATTCTTGTCCATTGTGCCAGATCAAGGCGGCGCCCGCCGATCCGGTGCAATTTGCTTCTATGAACACGTCTTTGAAGCGAATCGAAACCGCCCCTGCCTCCCTTTATCCGGCCCGCAATTTGGCCGAGATGGGCCAGCGGCTGGGCGTTGCTCCGCTCCAGCCGCTAGCGGCGACCTGGCCAACCGGCGTGTCGCTTTTGGCGCAGATGGTCGATGCCTGCCAGCGCTGCGAGGCCGAGCCGGTGTGCAGCGACTGGCTGGCGCGCGCGCCTGACCGGATCGCGGCGCCGCCGGCGTTTTGCCCGAACGCGGATGGGTTGAAGCAGGCGAAGCGCTGATCTGTCATTCCGGAGCGCGCTGAAAGCGCCAACCCGGAATCCAGAAGGAATATTCCGAGTTTGCGTCTGGATTCCGACTTCTGCGTCGCGCTCCGGAATGACGAGTTCTATACCGCCACCGAATGGCGCTTCTGGCTGGCGGTGAGGTAGCTGTCGAAGGCCGCCGCCGCGATGCGGATATAGGGCCGGCCGGCCTCAGTGACCGTGATCTTCGCGCTGTCGATGGTCAGCAGCCCCTCCGCCGCCAGCCCTGCAAGCGTTTCCATCTCGTTGGCAAAGCGCGCCACGCCGCCGAAGGCATCGAGGTCTAGCTTAAGGTCGCACATCAGCCTCTCGATGATCGAAGCGCGCTCGCGGTCGTCATCGGACAGCGGCAGCCCCTTCGCCGTCGCAAACGTGCCGGCGGCAACGCTGCGCGCATAGTGGCCCGTGTCCGGCGCGTTCTGCACATAGCCTTGCGGCAGCCGACCGATGGAAGAGGCGCCGATGCCGATGAGCGCGTCGGCATCGTCCGTGGTGTAGCCTTGGAAATTCCGGTGCAGGCGGCCTTCGCGCGCGGCGATGCACAGTTCGTCATCGGGCAGGGCGAAATGATCGAGGCCGATAGCCTGGTAGCCGAAGCTCGCCAGAGTTTCGGCGGCTATCGCTGCCTGTTCGATGCGCGCGGCCGCGCCCGGCAAGGCCGCCTCATCGATCAGCCGCTGATGCGTCTTGAACCACGGCACATGGGCGTAGCCGAACAGCGCCAGCCGCTGCGGATGGAGCGAGGCCGCCAGTTCGGCGCTACGCGCGACGTCGCGGCCGGTCTGCGTCGGCAGGCCATACATCAGATCGAGGTTGAGATTCTCGATGCGGGCTTCGCGCAGCCAATGGGCGGCGCGCTCGACCTGCTCGAACGGCTGTACGCGGCCGATGGCGTGCTGCACATGCGGTGATGCATCCTGCATGCCGAGGCTGGCGCGGTTGATGCCGATGGCTTTCAGCGTGCGCACCAGCGGCTGATCCATCCGGCGCGGATCGAGTTCGATGGCGTGCTTCTTCAGGCTACCGAGATCGAAGCGCGAGGCGATCGCGCCGGAGATGGTCTCGAGCCATTGCGGACCGAGGATCGACGGCGTGCCACCGCCCCAGTGGATGTGGGTCAGCCGCGCGCCGTTGAGATCGCCGAGGAGCGCGATCTCTTCCAGCAGATGTTCAGCGTAAGTATCGATTGGCGTGCGCCTGCGCACCGCGCGGGTGTTGCAGCCGCAATAGTGGCAAAGCTCCGTGCAGAACGGCACATGGATATAGAGCGAGACGCGGGCGGCGCGCGGCAGCGCGCTAAGCCATTCGCGGTAGGTGTCGGGGCCGACCTTAGCGGAGAAATGCGGCGCCGACGGATAGGACGTGTAGCGCGGCACATTGCGCTCGGCGAGCGCCAGCGACACCGCCAGGGCTTGCTGCGTCATCGCGAGGCCGATTGCCGGCGGGGAACCCATTGTTCCCCGGCCCTGGCATAGACGCGCTTGACGGCGGCCCAGGCCATCATGTGCGCTCGCTTGTCGCGTTCGGCGTCGCCGGCATAGGCTGCATAGGCATAATTGAAGGCCTCGCGATAAAACGTCCTGCCCGTCGTCGGGCAGATGCGATCTTATGGCCGGGGGCAATTCAAGGTTATTTCGATAGGGCATTACGGAACTCAAGGCTCGCGCCCCCCGCCAGTGGAGGCAAATTAGCGCAACCCTTTTCGGCGGCGCCTTGCGGTAAATCAATGAGTTGGCATTCGGTTTCACACGCGACGATTAAAAAAATCGCCGGGCTTTTGGGCCCGGCGATGCCGAATTTCGGTACTTGTTGAGAATCAGCGGTTAGGCGGCGTTGGCCGCATTCATCGGCGCCGGTTCCTCGGCGGCCTGCTGGATGCGTTGCAGGCTCATCACCTCACGCATGACGCGGGCAAAGTCCTTGCGGCCGGCTTCGAGCGCGCCTTCGACCACGGCGCGGTCGAGCTTCTCGCGCTGCAAGGCGGCTTTGAGTTCCTCGATCGCCTGTTCGGCCAGCAGCTTGTCGTTGGCGCGTTCGCGGGAGAGCGCATCGATCTGGCCGCCGAGCGCGGCGATTTGATCTTCGGCGCGGGCCAGCGCCGCTTCCTTGGCGGCATAGGCGCGGGTCAGCGCGCCGCCGCGTTCCATCAAGGTCGAGCGGGCGTGGTCCATTTCCTTGATCTCCGACTCGCGCCGGATGCGGTCGGCTTCCAGATCGGCGAGCCGGGCATGCAGATTGTCGCGCTCGTTGCTGACGTCGTTCAGGCGGCGGTCGAAGTCGCGGATTTCCTCGGCGCGGGCCAGCAGATGTTCGCGGGCCTCGACGAGCAGATTGTCGGTGGCCGAGGCGCGCGCTTGCAGCGCGTCGAAGCGCATGCGCTGGCTGGTCAGTTCGTGGTCGTGACGCTCATTGCTTTCGTCGAGCGCACTGACCAGGCGGGCGCGTTCGTTGCTGAGTTCGGCGAAGTTGCCCTCGACATGGCGCAGGCGGCCTTGCGCGGCGCTGAGGCTGGCTTCGGTCTCGGTCAGCTTGCGCGACAGCCGCGCGCTGTCGGTGCTCATCCGGTCCAAGGTGGCCGCTTGCGCGCGCTTTTCGTCGTCGGCCATCAACAGGCGCTGGCGCGCCGCGTTGAGGTCGGATTCGAGCGCGATGACGCGCTTGTTCATGGCGGTCAGGCGCTCGTCGAGCCGGCGGTTTTCCTCGCGCAGCGCATGGCTTTCGCCGGTTTCCTGGGCGAGGCGGCCTTCGAGATCGGCGATCTGGGCGCGCCGGGCGGCGATGTCGATGGCGATCTCGGCCTTGGTGGCTTCGACCGCGCGCAGCACGCTCTGCGTCGTCGTCAGTTCCTGGCGCAGCGCGCCGCATTCCTGCTCGAACTGCGAAGCCTTCTTCTCGACCTCGGCGATTTCGTTGCGCAGCTTGCCGTAGGCGGTGCGGGTATTGTTGAGGACGGTCTGGAGGCTGAGTTTTTCGGACTTCTCGGCCTCGTAGGCGCGCAACGCCTTCTGCACCGGATCGGCCAGTTTGCCGACCGCAGCCTTGATGGCGTCGAGTTCGCCGATCTTGGCGTTGGCGTCGAGCAGGAGGTTGCGCAGCGTTTCGTTGTCGCCGCCGATCTGGGCGCCGAGGGTCGAGAACAACTCCTCGTCAAGCTCCAGCGGATTTTCGCTCGGGGCGGAGCCGGAAAAGCTGTTGATCGGGAGGACCGTGCCGGTCGGCGACGGTTGCGCCAGCGTGTCCAGAACGCTCGGCTTGCGGGCGAAGAGGCCCCCGAATTTGCTCATAAACGTGATCCCTTTGAAAACGCCGATCCGCCCGGCCGAAGCGACGCCGAATCACATTGGCCATTATCCTAACGGAATGTGAACGGGCGTGGTTAACGAGGCGTTAACGCGGGCGCCGCCCGGAAACGAATATGCTTTGGTATCAGAACCTTGCCGACCATCGCCGGGCCTGGCCGCGCAGCCGGTAGGGGTGCCCCTGGCGCCGCCGGCAACGCCTGCCTTTTGCCCTGTTAATAAATCTCAAAGCCACATTCACGCGCTCTCGACTTGGGAACCGAAGCGCGGGACAAGGAGGCGCTAATCCAGATTCTTACCCTCCCGGGAGATTTTTCGATGAAACGTAGCTTTGCGCTGGCCGCCGCTGTGTTCGCGGCCTTTGTGTTCACGACGCCGGCCGCCGAAGCCGGCGGACGCAACCGTATCGCCAAGGAAGTCAAAGTGGCCGCCATCGTCACCGGCGCCGCGGCGACCGCGACCTGGTTTTCGCTCAATGCCTGGAACTGGCGCTGGGATAACCCGCACGGCCTGACCAGCCTGGCCGCTTACGGCGCCACCACGCTCGGCTGCATGGCGGTCGCGCCGATGGTCGGCACCGTGCTGGCCAAGCGCCCGATGACCATGCGCGAAGGCCACATCCTGGCCGGCTCCTGCGTGCTCCCGATCGTCGGCGGCTATCTGGTCAACGCCGCCTACAACAACAACCCGCAGTGGGAAGCCGGCGCCGCGCCGGCGAAGAAGGTCAAGAAGGCCAGGAAGAAGAAGTAAGCGCACAAGCGCAACTTCGTGCTCTAAAAGAAACGCCGGCGCCAATGAAAATCGCGCCGGCGTTTTTTTGTGGGGCAGGGAGACTAATCCCGCTTGGCGATGAACAATCCCTCGCACAGGCGGAAGCTGAACGCGTCGCCGTCGCCTTGCGGCTCCAGGAACGTCTTCACCTCGGGGGTCGCCTGCGTTAGCAGCGCGCGCAACAGCCGCTTCATGACGTCGTCATAGCGCGACGCCCAGCTCTTGAAGACCATCGGCTTGAACAACTGCTCTTCATGGCCGATGGCGAAGCCGGCGGCCTCGATCGCCGCGCGCCATTCTTCCATGGTCCAGGCGCGCAAATGGCTCGGATCGCGCAGCCGCTCGAAGGCGTTGACGTAATCGCCGACCGGCCCCGCCGGCACGATATTATCGACCACGGCCAACGTGCCGCCCGGCTTCAGGACGCGGTGCGCCTCAGTAAGGTAATCCGGAATCGAATCGAAGTGGTGTGGCGCGATGCGGCAGGTGACGAGGTCGAAACTCTCATCCTCGAACGGCAGCGCCTCGGCCTTGGCGTACGTGGTGCGCAGGTTTCCGAGCCCGCGTTTGGCGGCCTCGGCTTTGACCATGTCGAGCATTTCCTGGGTGATATCGGTCGCCCAGACGCGCGCGACATGCGGCGCAAAAGTATAGGCGACGTGGCCGCCGCCGGTGGCGATGTCGAGCACGCGCCAGGTGCTCTCCGGCGCGGTCAGATCGACCAGACGCTGCAAGCTCTTTCCCGTCGCATGCGGTGTCGACGTGAGGTAAAAGGCCGAATTCTGCCCGAACTGTTGCTGCGACGGCGTCTTGTTCATGGGGTCAGTCTCGGCTTTACATGTCAGTGCCTGGTCACATCGGTGGTGCCGCCGTCGCCGCCGGACAGGTCGTCATAGCCGTGCCGGCTTGAATAAAATATCAGCGCCATCAGCCCGCCGCCGACCAGAAGCGACATCGCCACGCCGCCGGCGATCGCGACGTAGCCATAGAAGGGGATTTCGATCATATTGGAGTCGAAATGGCTCCAGGCGGCCGCGGCAAACCACAGCGACACGGCGAGAAGGGCGAACAGGGGGATGAGCCAGAGAGCTTTGAGCATGGCGCCTATATAGGCGCTTGCCGCCATTTTGTCACAAGCGCCAGACGCATGGCCGCTGTGAAAAGCTGGCGGCGAAAGACGCCCGGCGCGAGGCCGGGCGTCCCGATACGCTAGACAGGGGCCGTTAGCGGGCCGGCGCGCTCGGCGTGGTGCCGCCCATCGGTGCGGTGCCGCGCGGGCGTTCCGTCGTGTTCGCACCGGTGGTCGAAGTGCTGGCCGGCTCGTAGTAAGCGAAGGTCGGCGCATTCTTCAGCTCATCCTTGGTGAAGGAGACCGTGATCTTGTCGATCGCGGCGCTGTCGGCCTTGCGGGTGACGTTGAGCTTCTCAAACGGCACGGCGACATTCTTTTCGCCAACGCCAAGGAAGCCGCCGACGCCGATGACGACACCGCTGACCTTGCCGTCGCTGGCGAGGACCAGATCATTTACTTCACCTATCGAGGAATTGTCGGAGCCATAAACGGTGGCGCCGATCAGTTTGGAACCGCGCCAGTCGGTCGCCTGCTGATTCTGCACGAAGGTGGCGCCGCTCGCGCTGCTCGGGGAAGATGTGGTGCTCTGCGGGGGCATGGAACTCGGGGAAGCTGCTGGCGGGGTGGCCGTCTGCGCAAAGGCCGGCGCGGCCAGAACGGTGGCAAGCGCCACAGCCGTCAAAGTGCGTTTCATCATGGAGAATCCTCCTCGGTGTGAGATTTTCAAATAGGCAATACTGACAAGCGGCGTTTCGATGCCGCATAAACAAGGAACGCGGGACCAAGGCCCCGCGTTCCGAACATGACAAAAGGTTTAGTGTGACGAAGCCGCGCAGGTGGTTTCGCGCGCCGCTTTGGAACTTCGACCTATTTGAGTTTGATTTCCATTTCGATCGGTTCTTCCTCGGTCGCTTCCGGTTCCGGCTGCGGTTCCGGCGCCGCTTCAATCAGCGGCGTGCCGCGGCGCAAGGTCGAGCGCAGCGCGCCGACTTCGCTTTGCAGGCGCGAATTGTCCTTGCGCGCGGCTTCCAGCGCGCCTTCAACGACGGCGCGTTCCATGCGCTCGCGTTGCAGCGCCGAGTTCAAATCCTCGACGCGCTTTTCGATGTTGGTGCGGCTGACCTGGACGTCGGCCTCGAGATGGCCGTTGCGCTCGGTCAGCGCCGCGATCTTTTCGTCGGCGCGAGCGAGCGCGGTTTCGCGCGCCTTCAGCGTCTTGGTCATGGCGTTGTTGCGCTCGGTCAGCGCGACGCGCGCTTGTTCGAGATCCTTGATCTGGCGCTCGCGCTGTTCGTGCGAGGCTTCGATCTGGGCGAGGCGCTTTTCGGCGTTGTTGCGCGAAATGGTCGCTTCGACCGACTTGCGATCGAAGGCGCGCACCTCTTCGGTGCGGGCAAGCAGGTTCTGCCGCGCTTCGGCGAGCAGGCGCTCGGCGGTGGCGGCGCGCGACACCAGAGCGTCGAGCCGCATATTCAGGCTGTTGCGTTCGGCCTGATGCTGTTCCCTCGATTCATCGAGCGCGGACGAGAGGCGGCCGCGTTCGGCATAGGCTTCGGCGAAGCTCGACTCGACCTTGCCGAGTTGGGCCCGCGTCGCGGTCAAGGTGTTTTCGGATTCGGTGAGGCGGCGGGTGAGGCGGGCTGTCTCGTTGAGCGCCTGGTCGATACCGGACTGCAACGAACGCTTTTCGTCTTCGAGCAGCGCCAGCTTTTCGCGCGCCGCGGCGAGTTCGCCTTCCAGTTCGACGATGCGCTTCTCGGCGGCGTCGAGCTGGTCCTGCGCGGTGCGGCGGGCTTCGCCGAGCGAACGGCGCTGCGCGGTTTCCTGGGCCAACTGGCGCTCAAGCTCGGAAATCTGCACGGCGCGGGCGGAAATGCCATCGAGCAGTTCGATACGCGTGCTCTCCAGGCCGCGGTTCGACTCGCGTGCCAGTTCCAGATCTTCGCGCAGCTTCTCGGCTTCGCTTTCCAGCGCGGTCGCCTTACGCTCGATCTGATAGAATTCGGTACGCAAAGTCTCGTAGGAGGCGCGCGACTCCGCGAGCATGCCGGTGAGGCCGAGGGTCTGCGACTTTTCCAGTTCCAGCGCGCGCAAGGTCGAATTGAACGGCGCGACGATCTTGTCGAAGGCTTCCTTCAATTCGTCGAGTTCGCCGATCTTGCGGCCGGTGTCGCTGAGCAGATTGCGCAGTGCTTCGTTTTCCTCGCCCATGCGCGAACCGACGTCGGAAAAATTTTCGAAATTGACGTGGCGCGGGGAAGTTGCGTTGCCGGTCGCGGCGGGCGGCTGCGGTGCGAATTTCTCGGCGCCAGGTTCGTTGGCTTTGCGGCCACCGAAAATATCCGACAACTTAGCCATGACAAACTCTCCAACGCTACGCCGACAAGATGCCTGAAAAAGGCCACGCCTGCTGTATTAAGATATTATATACCTTTGGCGATTGAAACACTCGCAATCATTGCCGCTGCCCGAGGCGTGCGTTGAACGCGATCATGGTTAACGGTGAAACACAGTCGATCCATGCGCAATTGCTGTGCAAATGCCGCTTTGTCATGTAGGTGTCGCCGATGAACCCCGTTTCAGACGGCAAGCCCGGCGACGATCTTGTCTATTTGTACCGGCCCTCGCTGCTTGGCGCGCCGTGGTCGTTCCGGCTGACGCCGGCCGCGCTCGCCTGGGAAGTGGGCCGCCGCTCGGGTCTTGTGCCATACCGGGACATTCGCCGCGTGCGGCTGTCGTTCAAACCGGTGGGCATGCAGCGGCAGCGCTATCAGACCGAAATTTGGGCCGACGGCGCGCCCAAGCTCACGCTGGTCTCGAGTTCATGGAAAAGCATGGTCGAGCAGGAGCGGCAGGATGACTCGTATTCGGCTTTTGTCACAGCGCTGCACCGGCGTCTGGCAGAGGCGGGCGCGCCGGCGGTCTACGAGAAAGGCGGCGCGCCGCTACGGTACTGGCCGGGGGTCGTCGTGTTTTTTGCGATCTCGCTCGGCCTGGCCTATCTGACGGTGCGTGCCTTGCTGAGTCACGGGCTGGCCCCGGCCGCTTTCGTCGCCGCATTTCTCGCGCTGTTTGTCTGGCAGAGCGGCGGCACCTTTCGCCGCAACCGCCCCGGCGTCTATTCGCCCGACGCGCTGCCGGAACTGCTTTTGCCGCGCACAACCAGCACCGAGCATTTGGCGTAGCGCACGACGTGCCCGGCATTGGAGCCGAGGAAATAGGTGCGCATCGCCGGGCGGTGCGAACTCATCACGATCAGGTCGGCGTCGATCGCTTTCGCTTCTTCCAGCACCTCGTGATAGATGCCGCCCTGACGCACGGTGAAAGAAACCTGCGGGGCGGGAAGCCGGCATTCGCCGGCGATGATGCCGAGCGCGTCCTGCGACGAGCGGCGCTGCTGCGCCTCGAAGTCTTCCGGCACATATTCGGCCAACATCACCGGCGTCAGCGGCTGCACATTGATCAGCCGCACCGATCCGCCGGAAGTGCGGGCCATATCGACGGCGGTTTCGATCGCGGGTGTCGCCAGATCGGTATCGGCGAGATCGATCGGCACCAGGATTGTCTTGTACATCGCGGCGTCCTCCGCTCCAATTTTGTCGCGTTCTCTTCTCGCGAACCGGTACCCACTTCGCTTGAAAACGCTTTATCGTGACGCGGCCTCGAGCGACTTCGGAATGACGAAGCGTTCCAGGCGGCCGGACTGCGGGTGTAGTTTGCTCCATGCATCGAACTGGAAATCGATGACGACCAGGCCCGCGGTCGGCAGGCCTTCGCGCAGCAACTCGCGGGCATCGACGCTGCCGGAGGCGATCAGCATCAAGGCGGCTTCATGCAGGCCGGGATTATGCCCGACGATCAGCAGCGCCTGCACGCCGGCCGGCTGCTCGGCGATCGCGGCGAAAATATCGTGGGCGCTGGCGTCGTAGATTTGCTCCAGCGTTTTCGTGTCCGGGGCGGCGGCGGCCGCGGTGGGCGCCTTGGCGCCGGCCATCTGCTGCCAGGTTTGTTGCGAACGGGCGGCCGGCGACAGGATGACGCGGTCCGGGGTGAGCTTGTGGGTCGCCATATAGGCGCCCATTTTGGCGGCGTCCTGGCGGCCGCGCTCCACCAGCACGCGGGAAAGGTCTTCCCTGCTGGGTTCGGAAGGCTCGGTCTTGGCGTGCCTGAGCAGCAAAAGTCGGCGCATGATTGAGATTCACGTGTAGGAAGGGCTAAGGGATATGGTTCCAGATTATGCCGGACACTAACATGTGTGTCTCCAACCTGTGTGTTTCTGCATTATGTCTTTTAAATAACGGATGACGATGACGGACGACAATACCACAGCGCCGACCTGGTACGAGGCGACGCGAGTGGCGCACACGCCGCGTGAACGCCTCACATACGATCTCGATGTGGATGTCTGCGTGATCGGCGGAGGCCTTGCCGGCCTGACCGCCGCGCGCGAGGTCGCGCTACGCGGCTGGTCGGTGGTGGTGCTGGAGGGGGCACACGTCGGCTCCGCCGCGTCCGGCCGCAATACCGGCTTCGTGCTGCCGGGTTATTCCGAAGGCATCGACGACATGGTCGAGCGCATCGGCCTCGATCACACCAAGCAGTTGTGGGCTTTGTCGGAGCGGGGCCTCGATTATGTTCGCCGCACCATTGACGACAACCGGTTGCCCGGCGTCGACAAGGTCGATGGCTGGCTGCATGTCGAGAAGACCGACAATCCAAATGCCACGCGCGCCTATGTCGAGCGGCTGCGCTGGATCGGCGCCGACGCCGAAATGTGGACGACGGCGCAGGTGCGCGCGCAACTGGTCAATGACCGCTATTTCAACGCCGTGCATTATCGCAATGCGTTCCACATTCATCCGCTCAACTATACGCTCGGCCTGGCCGCATTGGCCGAATCCGCCGGGGCGCGCATCTTCGAGGAAACGCCGGCGCTGTCGATCGATCCGGCCGGCGTGCGCAAGCGCATCGTCACGCCTAATGGCCGCTTGCGCGCGTCGCATGTCGTGCTCGCCGGCAATGTCCAACTCGGCGCGCTGATGCCGCAGGTGGCGGCGACATTGTTGCCGGTGACGACCTTCGTCATGGTCACCGAACCGCTCGGCGATAAATTGCACGAACTGGTGCGTTATCGCGGCGCGATCTCGGACACCAACCGCGCCGACAATCATTACCGCATCGTTGACGGAAACCGTTTGCAATGGTCCGGCCGCATGCGCGTCTGGCAGGCCGAGCCGGCCCGCTTCAGGGCGGCGCTCGTTGCAGACATCAAGCGCAATTATCCCGATCTCGGCGCGGTCGAGGTCGCGTATCTGTGGCGCGGCACGTTGGGCCGCACGGTGCACCGCATGCCGCAGATCGGCGCCATGGATGACGGCGTCTGGCTGGCCAGCGGCTTCGGCGGCCACGGCCTCAACACCACGGCCATGGCCGGTGAATTGATCGCCAAGGGCATTGTCGAAAGCGACCAGACCTGGCGGCTGTTTGCGCCTTACGAACTGGTCTGGGCCGGCGGCAGGATCGGGAAGGCGATCGCGCAAGGCCTGTACTGGACGCGCGCGCCGATGGATCGCATCAAGGCGGCCTTGTCGCGCGGCCGCGAGCGCCGCCGCCTCGCCAGGGAAGCGCGTCAGAAGGCCACGGAAGAAGCACTCAAGGCCGGCGGCCCGGTGCTGGTTCCGGTGCTGCCGACGGCGGCGGAACTAGCGGCGGCGCCATTGCCGGATATCGTGGCGGAAAAGACTTTACCGCCGGGCGAGCCGCCGCCAGGCGAGGGCGAACGCCGCCGCACGCGGGCCAAGCGCAAAAAGGCCAGCCCGAAGGCCGGCAAGAAGGCCAAAATGGAACCGGCGCCGCCAACATCCGCTTGATCCATCGGCAGATTCGTCGTCTATAGAGCGAAGACGGCAATGCGGGGCAAAGTATGATCAAGCGTCATCGGGCAAGCGTTATTGCGGCGGTTCTTGCGTTCGCCGCGCCCGCAGCCTTCGCCGCCGATGTCGCGCCGCGCGCGCCGGCCACCGCGCAATACCTCGCTCCCGCGCCGGCCTCGACATGGGTCATCACCATTGGCGCCGAAGCGCGCTATCTGCCGAAGTTCGAAGGCGCCGACAGCATGATCGTGCGGCCGCTGCCGATCATTCGGGTCAGCCGCGCCGGCAAGGAAGGCCGTTTCCGCGCGCCGCGCGACGGCGCCACCATCGCGCTTTACGACACCGAGGAATTCAAGCTCGGCCCGACCTTCAAGCTGCGCCAGGGCCGCAAGGAAAGCGACGACCCGGGCAATCTGCGCGGCCTCGGCGACGTCAACTGGGCGTTCGAGGTCGGCGCTTTCGCCGAATACTGGCCGTCGGAATGGCTGCGCACCCGCGCCGAAGTGCGTCAGGGCTTCGGCGGCCATCGCGGCGTCGTCGCCGACCTTACCGCCGATGTGGTCTATCGCGCGACGCCGCAATTGACCTTGTCTGGCGGCCCGCGCCTGACCGCCGGCACGGCGGCCTCGTTCAATCCGTATTTCGGTATCGACGCGCAGCAGGCCTTGCTGTCCGGCCTGCCGGTCTACGATGCGCGCGGCGGCTTGCGCTCCTATGGCGCCGGCGCGCAGGCGCGCTACGCCTGGACGCCGCAATGGGCCACCCACATGTTCATCGAATATGAGCGGCTGGCGGGCGATGCCGGCAATTCGCCGCTGGTCACGCAGCGCGGCTCGCGCGATCAAATTCAGATGGGTCTGGGCGTCACCTATTCGTTCAATGTTCCGGGATTGTGGTAAGAGATCGGCTGAGATTCCCTTCAGCTTCCCCGAGTGCTTACCCATGCGACTGATTACGCTTTGTGCCGCGGCGCTGCTGTTGGCCGGCTGTGCCGAATCCTCCCTCACGCAATCCGGCGGCTTTGCCGGTTCGAGCGGCGCTGCCTCGGCGCCGCCGAAATCGATTGTCGTGTCGGATTTCGTCATCGCGCCGGAAGTGCTGGTGGTCGACCGCGGCTTCACCGCGCGGCTGGAGCGCAAGATCGGCGCCTTCCCGACGCATGAGCGCAAGCAGCGCACGATCGAGCGCGTCAATGACGAGATCGTCGCCACCGTCGTCGCCACGCTGAAAGAGGCGGGGCTTGAGGCGCTGCCGGGCAGCGAGGAGGGGCTTTCGCTGTCCGATACGACCGTGCTGGTCACCGGCAAGTTGCGCCCTTCGGACGCGGCGGCAAAGAAAAACGAATACGGCATCGGCGACGGCAAGAGCGGCGTGGTCGCCGACATGACGTTGTCGAACTTCGGCGGTTTCGGCAAACGGCAATTGCTCGCCTTTACCGCCGAGCCGGCCGGCGGCAAATTGCCGGCGGGCAAACAGGCCGCGGCGGGCAATGCGCTGATCGCCGAAGCGCTGGCGTCGAACAAGGCCGCGCCGGAAAAACTCTCGCCCGACGTTGAGGCCGCGGCGCGGCGCATCGGCCGCGGCGCCGCCGACAAGATTGTTGCCTACGGCAAGACGCAGGGCTGGTTCGAAGGTGGCGCGCAAGCAGCGCCGGTCGCCCAGGCGTCGCCGGGCATTGATGAAAAGCCGGCCAAGCCGGCGCGCGTTGCTTCGGCGAGAGCCGACGCCGTAGCGCCTGCCGCAACTGCCGCGCCGCGTAGCCCGGCGCCGCGTTCCGGGCGCAGGCCCGCCCCGGCGGCGGAAATGATCCCGGACAGCGAAACCGAAGCCGACAGCGGTTCGCCCGCCGCGGATTGAGATTCTTCGTCAGCGCCCGTCGCGTCTTGCCATGAATGCCAGACGTTCAAACAAATGAACGTCCTGCTCGTTCTTCAACAGCGCGCCGTGCAAGGGCGGAATGAGCTTCTTCGGATCGCGCTCGCGTAAGGTTTCGGGGCCGATGTCCTCGACCATCAACAGCTTGAGCCAGTCGAGCAATTCCGACGTCGAGGGCTTCTTCTTCAAGCCCGGCACGTCGCGGATTTCGTAGAACAGCTTCAAGGCCTCGCTGACCAGCCGCTGCTTGATGCCGGGAAAATGCACGTCGATGATCGCGCTCATCGTCTCGGCGTCGGGGAAGCGGATGTAGTGGAAGAAGCAGCGGCGCAAAAATGCGTCCGGCAGTTCCTTCTCGTTGTTCGAGGTGATGATGACGACCGGGCGGCGCTTGGCCTTCACCGTCTCGCCGGTTTCGTAGACGAAGAACTCCATGCGGTCGAGTTCCTGCAACAGATCATTGGGAAACTCGATGTCGGCCTTGTCGATTTCGTCGATCAAAAGCACCGGCCGCTCTTCGGCGACAAAGGCGTCCCACAATTTGCCGCGCTTGATGTAGTTGCGGATGTCCTTGACGCGCGCGTCGCCAAGCTGGCTGTCGCGAAGCCGTGACACCGCGTCGTATTCGTACAGGCCCTGCTGTGCCTTGGTGGTCGACTTGACGTGCCATTCCATCAACGGCGCACCGATCGCCTTGGCGATCTCCTGCGCCAGCACGGTCTTGCCGGTGCCCGGTTCACCCTTGACCAGCAAAGGCCGCTCCAGCGCGATCGCGGCATTGACCGCCACTTTCAGGTCGTCAGTCGCCACATAGGCCTTGGTGCCGTCAAAACGCATGCAATTCCTCGCTGTTGTGAGCGCGACACTAGGCAGGGCGCGCGCGGCGGGCAAGCCGGATTCGTGAGCGCGGGGAGGGGTTTGCTCGCATAAAGGTGATGGCAAATTGAGTGGCTATTCTCGGGCAAAGCCTTATCTCAGGCGTCAGGGAAACGCGGGAGGTTCAAGATGAAACGTCTGCTGGCCGGCCTGGCCTTGCTGTTCGCGCTGGCTGCGCCTGTCGCCGCGCAAAAGGTACAGGAGAAGGCCGTTTTCGCCGGCGGCTGCTTCTGGTGCACCGAATCCGATTTCGACAAGGTGCCGGGTGTGCTGGCGACCGTCTCCGGCTATATCGCCGGCAAGGCCTCGACCGCGAACTACGCGCAGGTCTCGGCCGGCGGCACCGGTCACGCCGAAGCGGTCGAAATCACTTACGATCCGGCCAAGGTTTCTTATCAGCAATTGCTGGACGTTTACTGGCGCAGCATCGACCCGACGGTGAAGGATGCGCAATTCTGCGACCAGGGCGATCAGTATCGCTCGGCGATCTTCGTGCGCAATGCCGCGGAGAAAAAGCTCGCCGAGGCGTCGAAGCAGAAGGTCGCCGCGGAATTGAAGAAGCCGATCCATACGCAGATCGCCGACGCCACGCAGTTCTACCCGGCGGAAGAGTATCATCAGGACTTCTACAAGAAGAACCCGACCAAATATAAGTTCTATCGCTGGAACTGCGGTCGCGATCAGCGGCTCGAGCAGATTTGGGGCCCGAAAAAGGGAGAAGGTTGATATGATTTTGGATAGGATCGATCGACGCACTTTTCTGACGGCCGGCGCAGCGCTCGGCGCGTTTTCGGGTCTGACGGCGTTTGGCAGCAAAGGAGCTTTGGCAGCCATGACGACTACCGACACCAGCATCGATTTCAAGAAGCTCACCGCCGCCGAGTGGCAGAAGCGGCTGTCGCCGGAGCAGTTCTATGTGCTGCGCAAGCATGGCACCGAGCGCGCCGGCACCTCGCCGCTGAACCAGGAAAAGCGCGCCGGCACGTTTGCCTGCGCCGGCTGCGATCTGCCGTTGTTCGATGCCTCGACTAAATTCGAAAGCGGCACCGGATGGCCGAGTTTCTATGCGCCGCTGCCCAACGCGGTCGGTGAGAAGTCGGACCGGTCGTTTTTCATGACCCGCACCGAAGTGCATTGCAGCCGTTGCAAAGGCCATCTCGGCCACGTCTTCAATGACGGCCCCAAGCCGACCGGCCTGCGCTACTGCATGAACGGCGTGGCGATGAAATTCCAGCCGGCGGCGTCGTCCGCGACCTGATGTCTTTGCCGCCGCAACAACAACAAGAAGGATAGCAACACCATGTCCAGCACCGACACGATCAATTTCCGTTCGCTCTCCGACGCGGAGTGGAAAAAGCGCCTGACGCCGGAGCAATACCAGGTGCTGCGCCAGCACGGCACCGAACGTCCCGGTTCCTGCGCGCTGAACTACGAGAAGCGCGCCGGCACCTTCTCCTGCGTCGGCTGCGGACAGCCTTTGTTCAAGTCGGGCGAAAAGTTCGAGAGCGGCACAGGCTGGCCGAGTTTCACCGACCCTCTGCCGGGCTCGGTAGAGAATACCGTCGACAATTCGCACGGAATGACGCGTACCGAGGTGCATTGCAGCCGCTGCGAAGGCCATCTCGGCCATGTCTTCCCGGACGGCCCGCCACCCACCGGCCTGCGCTACTGCATGAACGGCGTGGCGATGAAATTCGAGCCGGCTGAGTCGTCGACGTAATAGGCGATCCTGCAAGGCCCGCCCCGCACCCCGCCGGGCGGGCTTTGTTTTAGGTCGTATTTCTATTATTCTAGAAATACGGTTGACAGGGCGGGGCGGCTGTGGAATCTTGATACGATGAAGAACGATGACGCTGCCGCCCGCCTCGAAGCCCTTGGCAACCCGACGCGGTTGCAGATCTACCGCACGCTGGTGCGGGCGGGTGATGCCGGCATGCCGGTCGGCAAATTGCAGGCCAAGCTCGATCTGGCGGCCTCGACCCTGTCGCATCATCTCAAGACGTTGATCAATGTCGGCCTGGTGACGCAGGAGCGCCAGACCACGACTCTCATTTGCCGCACCGATTACGACATGATGCGCGGCCTGGTGGATTTTCTGGTGGCGGAATGCTGCGCTGACGGCGCCTGCGCGCCGGCGCGCGGAAAGAAAGTGGGGGCCGCTTAGGCGCCCTTTTATTTGGCCTATTATTCGATGTTTCTAGAAGGATGGATTAGATGACGCAGCCGCAGAAGACCGTTGCCATCATCGGCGCAGGGCCGGTCGGCCTCGCCGCCGCCGCGCATGTCCTCGAGCGTGGCATGAACCCGGTTGTGCTGGAAGCAGGGCCTTCGGCCGGTCACGCGGTCGGGCAGTGGGGTCACGTGCGGCTGTTCTCGCCATGGGAATACAATATCGACCGCGCGGCGGAGCGGCTGCTGGCGGGGGCCGGCTGGAATTCGCCCGATCCGTTGGTCTATCCGACCGGGGCGGAATTGCTGGCGCAATACATCGAGCCGCTGGCCAATCGCACCGCGCTGCGAACTCATATTCAGACGTCGAGCCGCGTCACCGCGATCAGTCGTGTCGGCTTCGACAAGGTCAAAACCAAAGGCCGCGAACAGGCGCCGTTCCACATCCGTTACCAGAACGGTGCCGGGCCAAAGACCTTGCGCGCCGATGCGGTCATCGATGCGTCGGGCACCTGGTTGTCGCCCAATCCGGCCGGCGCAAACGGCATCGTTGCCGCCGGCGAAAGCGAAGCATCAAGCAACGTCTCTTATGCCATGCCTGATGTGCTCGGCCGCGACCGCGCCCGTTATGCCGGCAAGATTGTCGCGGTTATCGGCAGCGGCCATTCCGCGATCGGTACCTTGATCGATCTGGTTCGTCTCAAGCGCGAAGCGTTGGGCACCCAAGCAATCTGGCTGCTGCGCGGCAACAATCCGAACAAGGCCTTCGGCGGCGGCGCCGATGACAAGCTCGTTGCGCGCGGCGAGCTTGGCGCCGAATTTGCCCGCCTGGTGGCGGACGGCGAGGTCAGTATCGAAACCGGCTTTGCCGTATCGCGCATCGACAAGGCTGGCGACCAACTGCGCATTGCCACCGGTTCGCCCTGTTGCGGCCGCGCGGTTATCGCCGACCAACTTGTCGTCGCCACTGGCTTCCGTCCCGACTTCTCGTTCCTGCGCGAATTGCGCCTGGCGCTCGATCCGGCGCTGGAATGCGCGCCGGCGCTGGCGCCATTGATCGATCCGAACGAACACAGTTGCGGCACGGTGCGGCCGCATGGTGCGCGCGAACTGGCGCAGCCGGAGCCCGGGCTCTACATCGCCGGCATGAAGTCGTATGGCCGCGCGCCGACATTCCTGATGCTGACCGGCTACGAGCAGGTCCGTTCCATTGTCGCCGACATTGCCGGCGACCGCGCCGCTGCCGAGCGGGTCGAACTTGTTCTGCCGGAGACCGGCGTGTGCAATGTGTCCGCCGGTCCAGTGAAATCGGCGGGCTGCTGCGGCGGCGCACCGATACGGGACACTACTTCCTGTTGCGCCACCGACGAAAAAGCCAAAGCCGAAACCGGCCAAGGCTGCGGCTGCGGATAGCCGCGTTTCCCGGCAAAAACTGCCGGGAAACGGCAGAAACGCTCCGACGCGGCGGCCTTCCAAGGCCGCCGTGTTTATATAAGAGATTGATATAATTCAGTTATTTCATTGGCACGGCGATTGCGAAGCTCTCCGCGGGATCGTGCGCGCAAGGTGCCATTCGGGTACCGCGCGCCGACAGTGGAGAAATTGTCATGGGTATCTTTGGCGCGCTCACCACCGCGGTGACCGGTATGCGGGCGCAGGCTTTTGCGCTGGAAAACATTTCCGGCAACATCGCCAACTCGCAAACGACCGGGTTCAAGCGAACCGACACCTCCTTCGAAGACCTGATCCAGGACAACATCCCGTCCAAGCAATTGTCCGGCAACGTGGTCGCCAATGCGCGGTCCACCAACACGGTCCAAGGCGATGTGCAGAGCGCCTCGGTACCGACCTTCATGGCGATCAACGGCACCGGCTTCTTCGTCGTCCAGAAGGCCGACAACTTTGCCGACGGCCGGCCGTCCTTCAGCGGCGTCGAGAATTACTCGCGGCGCGGCGACTTCCAGCTCGATCAGAGCGGCTATCTGGTCAACGGCTCCGGCTATTACTTGATGGGCATCCCGGTCGATCCGACCACCGGCAACCTCGCCGGCAGCGTGCCGGAAATGCTTCAGTTCCAGAACGGCTTCCTGCCGGCGCAGCAGACCTCGGAAATCAACTATCGCGCCAACCTGGCGAGCTATCCGAAGACCATCGATTCCGACCCGACCGTGCCGGGTTCGGAATTGCTGAACCCGTCGAACTTCACGTCGAACCCGGTCAACGGCGCGCCGGCGATCGCCAAGCTGATCGGTAACGGTGCGACCATGTCGGCTGACGCGGCGGCGGTCATGACCGGCTCGGCCGATCTGTCGACGCTGTCGGCCAGCGCCGGCAACCTTGTCGTCAACGGCACGTCGATCGCGATTGCCGGTGGCGATAACGCCGCCGCCGTGGTGGCGAAGATCAACCTGCAAACCGGCACCACCAACGTCACGGCCAGTCTGGACACCGACAACAAACTCGTCCTGACCGGCACCGACGCCTCGACCAATATCGCCATCGGCGGCGGCAGCACTTTGGCGCTGTTGACCGGTCTCGGCGTCTCGGTCGGCACCACCAATGCGACCAACATTCTGACCCAGGGCGCGGCCGCGACCGGGCAGACGCTGACCTTCACCGTCGGCGCCAATCCGCCGCTTGTTGTGACCTTCGGCGTCGGCAACGTCGTCACGCTCGCCGACCTGAACACCGCGCTTGGCGCCCTTGTCGGCGGCACCGCCAGCGCCAGTCCGTTAACTGGCGACATCACCGTCACCTCGTCGACCACAACGGACACGATCGTGGTCGGCGGCACGGCGACGGCGCGCAACTTCGGCATTCGCACCTCGACGGCCCTGCCGTCGAACAATACCGTGGTCGGTCAGGACGTGACCTCGTTCCTGTCATCGAGCGTCGCCGGAGGCGCGGTCACCGCCTACGATACGTCGGGTTCGGCCGTGAACGTGCAATTGCGCTGGGCAAAGGTCGATACCTCGGCCCTGGGCAGCGGCCATGTCGACAAGTGGAACCTGTTTTACCAGACCGACGCCAGCGCCACCGGCGCCGATGCCGCCTGGCAGAACGTCGGCATCGACTACACCTTCACCGCCAACGGCCAGCTCAGCCCGGCCGTCAACGCGGTGGTGCTGAACGACGTGACCGTCAACGGCGTGATACTTGGCGACGTTCGCATGGTGCACAGCACCGGCGGCATCACCCAGTACGCCGACTCGAACGGCAGCGTTCAGGTCAACCTGATGCAGCAGAACGGCTACGCCGCCGGCCAGTTGCAGTCGGTCGCGGTCAACGACAAGGGTCGCATTACCGGCACCTATTCGAACGGCCGCACCATCGATCTCGCCGAAATCACGCTCGCCACCTTCTCCGGCGCCAACATGCTGAAGCGGTCCGACGGCGGTGCTTTCGAGGCGACCGCCGAATCCGGTGTCGCCACCTATGGCGCGCCGGGCAAGATCATCGGCTCGTCGCTGGAAGGCTCGAACACCGATATCGCCGACGAGTTCACCAAGCTGATCGTGACGCAACAGGCCTACTCCGCCAACACCAAGGTCATCACCACCACCAACCAGATGGTTCAGGATCTCCTGAACATGCTGCGATAGTCCGCCGCGGTGCGCGGCGGGCCCGATAGAAAGAACGGCGTGCGGCCATGAGTCTCTCTCAGGCGCTTATCTCAGCGATCTCCGGACTGAAGGCCAATCAGTCCTCGCTGTCGCTTGTGTCGGCGAACGTCGCCAATGCCGGCACCGCCGGCTATGTCCGCAAATCGGTCAATCAGGTCGCGGTGTCCGGCAGCGGCACCGGCATCGGCGTGCGCATCAGCGCCATCCAGCGCGAACTCGACCAATATGTGCAGCGCCAGCTCCGGGTGGAGAATTCCGGTGCGGCTTACGCGACGGCGCGTTCGCAATTCTACGACCAGTTGCAAGCGGTTTACGGAACGCCCGGCTCCGATGCGACGCTGGAGACCGCCTTCAACAAATTCAGCGAAGCGTTGCAGTCGCTGTCGAGCAGTCCGAACGACACCGCGGCGCGCTCGTCGGTCGTCAGCACGGCGCAGTTGCTGACGCAGCAGCTCAACACCATGAGCACCGGCATTCAGGGCCTGCGGCAGAACGCGGAACTGGGGATTTCCGCCTCGATCAGCCAGGCCAACGACGCGATGCAGCATATCGCCGCGCTGAACGCGCAGATCGCGTCCTCGCCCAATATGGATGCGGCTGCGGTCACGATGTACGACCAGCGCGACGCCTATATCGACCAGTTGTCGAGATTGATGGATATCAACATCATCGCCAACGACAACAACCAGCTGGCGATCTATACGAATTCCGGCGTGCAATTGGTCGGCACTACGGCCTCGATCCTGAGTTTCGATCCGCAAGGCACGATGTCGGCGAATACGCAGTGGAGCGCCGATCCGGGGGTGCGCGCGGTCGGCACGATCCAGCTGACTTCGGCCAATGGCAGCAAGGTCGACCTGATCCAGACCAATGCGATACGCTCCGGCCAGATCGCCGCCTACATCCAGATGCGCGACCAGGATCTGGTGCAGGCCCAGACCCAGCTCGATGCCATGGCCTCGGTGATGGCGAGCGCCCTGTCCGACAAGACCGTCACCGGCACAGCGGCGACAGTGGGCCCGCAAAGCGGCTTCGATATCGACATCAGCGGCCTGTCGACCGGCAACCGGATCACCATCAACTATACCGACTCGCTGACCAACACGCCGCGCACGATCAACCTGATCCGCGTCGACGATTCGTCGGTGTTGCCTTTGTCCGACGACGTGACGGCGGCGGCTACCGACAAGGTTTATGGCATCGACTTTTCCGGCGGCCTCGGTTCGGTTTACGGCCAGATCGCCAGCGCCATCGGCTCGACCGGCATGGTCGCGTCAAATCTTTCGGGCAGCACGCTGCGCGTGCTCAATGACGGCGCCGGCAACGCCATCACCGTCAATGGGGTCTCGACCACGACGACGGCGACGGGCTTCAACGGCGGCAGCAGCGAATTGCCGTTCTTCATCGACGGCGCCAAGATTTTCACCGGGGCGATCACCGCCGCCGGTTCGCAGAGCGTTGGCCTGGCCGGCCGCATTACGCTCAACGGCGCGCTGATCGACGATCCGTCCAAGCTGGTTATCTACGGCGCCGGCGTCGCCGCCGGCGACAGCCGCCGCCCGGATTTCCTTTACCAGCAGCTCAACGGCGCCGCGCAGCAATTCTCGCCGGCCACCGGCATCGGCTCGTCCAGTTCGCCGTTCTCCGGCACGATTACGACTTACTTGCGCCAGGTCATCAGCGTCCAGGGCCAGAACGCCGACGCTGCTTCCAGTCTCAAGCAAGGCCAGGACGTCGTGCTGTCGGCATTGCAACAGCGCTTCGACGAAGCCGCCGGCGTCAATATCGACGAGGAAATGGCGAATTTGCTTGCGCTGCAAAATGCCTACGCGGCCAATGCGCGCGTTCTCTCCGTCGTGCGCGAAATGCTCGACACTCTGATGCAGTTGTGAGGACGTAATGGCCATTTCATCCATCGGCGGCAAGCCGGCGACAGCGATTCAGCAGCTTGTCGATCTGCGCAAGACGCTCGACGACCTGCAACGTCAGCTCAGCACCGGCAAGAAGTCGGCGACTTACGCCGGCCTCGGCTTCGACCGCGGCGTCACGGTCGGCCTGCGCGCGCAATTGTCGGCGATCACCGGCTTCGACGCCACCGCCGACCAGGTGCAGACCCGCGTCAATATCGCGCAAACTTCGCTCGGCCGCATCTCGGATATCAGCAATTCGGTCAAGACTGCGATGATGCAGGGCACCTACGGCTCCGGCGCCGTCGGCGCCAGCACGGCGCAGACCACCGCCCAGTTCTCGCTCGACGAAACGCTCAACCTGCTCAATACCAAAGCGGGCGATCATTATCTGTTTTCTGGGCGCGCCACCGACCAGCCCGCGGTCGAGAGCTACGATCACATCCTCAACGGCAAGGGCGCGCAAGCCGGGCTCAAGCAGATCATCTCGGAGCGCAACCAGGCCGATCTCGGCGCCAGCGGTCTCGGCCGCCTGACGATCACGTCACCGACCGCGACCTCAGTCGACGTGGCGGAGGACGCGCTGTCGTCTTTCGGCTTCAAGCTGGCGTCGATCTCGTCGTCACTGACCAATGCGACGGTCAGCGGTCCGGCCGGTTCGCCGCCGGCGATGTCGGTCGATATGAGTGGCGGCGTTCCCAACAATGGCGACAGCGTCACGATGCGCTTCACGCTGCCCGACGGCAGCACAGCGAATTTGACCATGACGGCGACGACAACGGCGCCGCCGGGCGACAATCAGTTTCTGATCGGCGCCGATGGCGCCGCAACCGCTGCCAATCTCAACAGTTCGCTCAACGTCGCGATCGGCAAGCTCGCAGACACCGCTTTGACCGCGGCGTCGGCGGTGCAAGCCTCGAACGACTTCTTCGGCGACCCGCCGCAACGCGTTACAGGGCCGGGTTTCGCCACCGCGACAACCATGACCGCCGGCAGCGTGGCGGATACGGTCATCTGGTACACCGGCGAGGCCGGCAGCGATTCCGCGCGCGGCACCGCCACCGCGCGCATCGATCCGAACCTGGTCGTCGGCTATGGCGTGCGCGCCAATGAGCAGGGATTGCGCACGATCGTGCAGAACCTGGCGACCTTGGCCGCGGTGACGATTTCGCTGACCGATCCGAATGGCGGCGCACTCAGCGCCGCGCTCAATACGCGGCTGACGGCCAATCTGTCCGGCAGCGCCGGGGTGCAGAATGTGGCGGATATCCGCACCGATCTCGCCGCCTCGCAGGTGTCGATCAATGCCGCCAAGACCCGCCACCAGCAGCAGTCCGCGACCATGGCCGATTATTTGCAGCAGATCGAGGGCGTGTCGAACGAAGACGTCGGCGCCACGATCCTGACGCTGCAAACGCGGCTGCAAGCCAGCATGCAGGTCACCTCGATGATGTACCAGACCAGCCTGGTCAACTTCATGAACTGATCGCGCGCCGCTTAAATGGCGTTTAAATGCAAAAAGGCCGCGGTCGATGCCGCGGCCTTTTTTATTGGTAATGGGATTGGCGTTTTAAGCGCGGCCGCGCAGCCCGGAAGCGAGTTCGCGGTTGATGTTGATCAGTGCGCCGAGATGTTCGGGCTTCGGATTGGCCATCGCCGTCAGCGTCTGCTTGAAAACGTAGATGCCGATATTGGCGACGTTCTGGCGGATCGGCGCCGGCAGCGGGTTGTCCGGCCGGGTGACGGTCGCCACCAAGAGCGACCACAATTTGCGGTTATTGGTCAAAGCGGCGTTGAGCTCAGTGTGCTTGGACGCCCACGAATCGCGGATGCTTTGCAACTGCGCCGCCGCTTGCAGAAGGAGATCGGCCTCCAGATCGCGCGGACTGGCGGTTTTCGTCGCCGTTTTACCGTAGGCCTGCGCCGCTTGCGTCATCGCTTATCAGCTCCTGCTCATAGGTGATCAATTGTTTCGCCAGCTTCAGGGCTTTATAGAGATTGCCCGTTAAGATTTGATTATTGATAGCCTCGATCTGCGGCCACATGCTGGGCGCCGCCTGGACCAGATCGCGCACCAGCGCGAAATAAGTCGGGTGCTGGTCGCGGGCGTCGCGCGACGTGTACATCAACAAAATCGACAGGTAGATCCGCTTGGCGGGGGTATTGGCTTGCTCCGCGCTCATGATGTCTTTTTCGCGGATGATCGGCACCTTGCCGTCGATCACGAATTGGGCGCGGTGGCCGGCATTGGTGATTACGCACTCGCCGATGAGAATGCGCTCGCCCGGCTTGAGCTCGACCTTCAATGGCATGGCTTTCGTCTCCAACGCGATTCGCTGCGGTGCGATATTAACGCGTCTTAGCCGGTATTAGGTTCGTGCCAAAGAAAAACGGCGGGGCCTGAGCCCCGCCGTTC
>LNFM01005111.1_pt1 | contig 40216 bp, 39 predicted proteins | sample 596031 | NCBI WGS metagenome assembly LNFM01 (sample SAMN04254537, study PRJNA301005) | activated carbon metagenome | isolation source: dual media filters at the Ann Arbor, Michigan drinking water treatment plant | place: USA: Ann Arbor | reverse complement strand
CTGCAGCTGCGTCTGCTTGTACAGGTTGTTCAGCACCACCTCGGGCACTTCGCCGCGCTTGAGCTCGATCACCACGCGCATGCCGGACTTGTCGGACTCGTCCTGGATGTGGCTGATGCCCTCGATCTTCTTCTCGTGCACCAGCTCGGCAATGCGCTCGAGCAGCGTCTTCTTGTTCACCTGGTACGGGATCTCGTCGACGATGATCGACTGCCGCTGACCGCGGTCGATGTCCTCGAAGTGGCACTTGGCGCGCATCACCACCTTGCCACGGCCGGTGCGGTAGCCCTCGCGCACGCCGTTCAGGCCGTAAATGATGCCGGCGGTGGGGAAATCCGGCGCCGGAATGATTTCCATCAGCTCGTCGAGCGTGGCTTCCGGGTTCTTCAGCAGGTGCAGGCAGGCGTCCACCACCTCGTTCAGGTTGTGCGGCGGGATGTTGGTGGCCATGCCCACGGCGATGCCGGCGCTGCCGTTGACCAGCAGGTTGGGCAGGCGTGTGGGCAGCACGGTGGGCTCGCGCTCGCTGCCGTCGTAGTTGGGCGCGAAATCGACCGTGTCCTTGTCGATGTCCTCGAGCATCTCGTGCGCGATCTTCGACAGGCGGATCTCGGTGTAGCGCATGGCCGCGGCGTTGTCGCCGTCCACGCTGCCGAAATTGCCCTGGCCGTCGACCAGCATGTGGCGCAGGCTGAAGTCCTGCGCCATGCGCACGATGGTGTCGTACACCGCGGTGTCGCCGTGCGGGTGGTACTTGCCGATCACGTCGCCCACGATGCGGGCGCTCTTCTTGTAAGGGCGGTTCCAGTGGTTGGACAGCTCGTGCATCGCGAAGAGCACACGGCGGTGCACGGGCTTCAGGCCGTCTCTGGCGTCGGGCAGCGCACGGCCGACGATCACGCTCATCGCGTAATCGAGGTACGACCGGCGCATCTCCTCTTCAAGACTGGTGGGGAGTGTTTCCTTGGCGAAGGAGCTCATGCTGGAGGTGCTGTAGGAGAGGGCCGCGGCGGTGCACGTCGAGCGGCGAATTGCGGTGCATTCTACGGGGGGCAGCCTTGTCGCGGATGCGCAACAGCGGCGTCAGGTGGCCTGGGCTGCAAGCTCAAAATGCAGATCGGCCGACGCCCTATGGCACAATGACTCGTCGGTGGTGAGTGCCCGCGGCTGTGTTCCCGCTTGTCGTTTTGGACGTTACGCAGGCTAGTCTGCGGCTTTCCTCGAGAGGAGAATCATGAAGAAATTGAACAAGGTGGCGGTGCTCTTCGCAACCGTCGCACTTGCCGCCCCGATCGCTGCATTCGCGCAAGCGAAGTCGGTTGACAACTGGCGTGCCACCGATGGCACCGTGTGGAAGAACGGCACCAACGAGCTCTGCTGGCGTGACGCCGGCTGGACGCCCGCCACCGCTTCGGACGTGTGCGACGGCGCCATCAAGCCGCCGCCCCCGCCCGCTCCGGCCCCGCGCGTCGCACCGCCGCCCCCCCCGCCGCCGGCCGTGGCCCCGCCGCCCGCCGTCGTGGCTCCGGTGACCCCGCCGCCGCCCCCGCCCCCGCCCGCTCCGGTGAGCGAGAAGGTGACCTTCGCCGCTGACGCCTTCTTCGACACCGGCAAGTCGGTGCTGAAGCCGGACTCGCAAGCGAAGCTGGCCGACCTGGTCGACAAGACCAAGGGCGTCAACCTGGAAGTCATCATCGCCGTCGGTCACACCGACTCCACCGGCAGTGCTGGCCTGAACCAGCGCCTGTCCGTGGCCCGTGCCGAAGCGGTGAAGAAGTTCCTCACCAGCAAGGGCATCGAGACCAACCGCGTCTACACCGAAGGCAAGGGTTTCACCCAGCCGGTGGCCGACAACAAGACCAGCGAAGGCCGCGCGAAGAACCGCCGCGTGGAAGTCGAAGTCGTGGGCACCCGCACCCGCAAGTGATGACGGCAGCCTGCGGGCTGCTGCCAACAGAACCCCGCCTCGGCGGGGTTTTTTTTGTCCAACGATGATCGGCCCCTCATGAGCAACAACGTCGACGCCCAGGAACTCGCCAAGTTCAGCGAGCTTGCCCACCGCTGGTGGGACCCGGAAAGCGAGTTCCGGCCGCTGCACCAGATCAACCCGCTGCGACTGGAATGGATCGACCAGCTGGCCGGCCTGGGTGGCAAGCAGGTGCTGGACGTGGGCTGCGGAGGCGGCATCCTGGCCGAGGCCATGGCCCGGCGCGCGGCCCATGTCACCGGCATCGACCTGGCAGCGCGACCGCTGGGCGTGGCGCGCCTGCACGCGCTGGAGTCGGGGGTCGAGAACCTCGACTACCGCGAGATCGCCACCGAGGCCCTCGCCGCCGAGAAGCCGGGGGCCTTCGACGTGGTCACCTGCATGGAGATGCTCGAGCACGTGCCCGACCCCGCAGCCGTGGTCCGCGCCTGCGCCACGCTGGCCAAGCCCGGCGGGTGGGTGTTCTTCAGCACGCTGAATCGCAACCCCAAGTCGTTCCTCTTTGCCATCGTCGGTGCCGAGTACGTGTTGCGTCTGCTGCCGCGCGGCACGCACGAGTACGCACGCTTCATCCGCCCGAGCGAGCTCGCGCGCTGGAGCCGCGACAGCGGCCTCGCGCTGCAAGGCAGCCGCGGCATGGAATACAACCCGTTCACACGCCGCTACTGGCTGTCGGGCGACACCAGCGTCAACTACCTGTTTGCATGTCGCAAGCCGGCATGAAGCCGCGCCTGGCGGCCGTCCTGTTCGACCTGGACGGCACGCTGGTCGACAGCGCGCCCGATCTGACCGGCACGGCCAACGACATGCGCGAGCAGCGCGGCCTGCTGCCCCTGCCGCTGGCCGAGTTGCGCCTTCACTGTGGTTCGGGCGCGCGGGGGATGCTCGGCGCGGGGCTGGGCATCGAACCGGCCCATGCCGACTACCCGGCGCTGCGCGACGAGTTCCACGACCGCTACGAGCAGCGCATGCTGCGCCTGACGCGTTGTTTTGCCCGCGTCGACCACCTGCTCGACGCGCTGCAGTTGCGCGGGCTGCCCTGGGGCATCGTCACCAACAAGTCGCTGCGCTTCGCCGAGCCCTTGGCCCGAGCGATGCAGTTGCTGCCGGGTGCGGGCGTGCTGATCGGCGGCGACAGCACGCCGCACAGCAAGCCGCACCCTGCGCCCTTGCTCGAGGCTGCACGCCGCATGGGGCTGGATCCGGCCCGATGCGCCTACGTCGGCGACGACCCGCGCGACATGCAGGCCGCGCGTGCAGCCGGCATGCGGGCCTGGGCGGCGGCCTGGGGTTACCTGGGTCCGCACGCACCGGTGCAGGCTTGGGGCGCCGATATCGTGCTGGAGGAGCCCCTGGCGCTCTTGCAATTGCCGGAACTGGCCTAAACTCAGTCCCCTGGGTCCGACCTGGCTTCGACGTGGGTGCGGAGTCGGCGCGGGGCATGCCGAGCACCAGTCAGCTCGTTAATCCATCTGGAAACAAAGTAACTGCGAACGATCAAACGTACGCCCTCGCCGCTTAAAACCGGTGAGCCTTGCAACAGCTTGTCTATGGGCTGGGTCTGAGATCGAAAGGTCAAGGATTGCGAGGTCATTCACATAGGCTCGTGCTGCTGCGTGTCATTCGCAGCGGTCCTAAAACCAAATGACTCGGGGAATGGATAGCGTGCTGTCAGACAGCTACGCATGTAGAACCGTCCGGCGATGGCTTGCGGACGGGGGTTCGATTCCCCCCGGATCCACCAGTCACGACTCCGCAAGGGGTCAGAAAGCAAGAAACCCCTAAGTAAATCAACGACTTAGGGGTTTTTTCATGTCCGGATGAGACCGGACAACACCGCATGCACCGGACAACTGACCGGATAACATACCGGACAACTGGTCCCGAGCGGCCGCAAGCGGTGGGAAGTTATCCGGTATGGCTACGAACATCCTCACGGAGAAGGGCATCCTGGCGGCGCTCAAGAAGGCTGCCGATGCTGGCAAGCCCGGCACCGTCAATGACGGCGGGGGGCTGACCTTGATCGCCCGCCCGGACGGCGCCGGCTGGTGGCGGCTGCGCTACTGGCTGGACGGCCGGGAGAATCGGCTTTCTCTGGGCACCTACCCTGAAACCGGGTTACGCGATGCCCGGGATAAGCGCGACGAAGCGCGGAAGCTGCTGGAGGCCAAGCAAGACCCCAGCGAAGTCCGGAAGGCCGAGAAGGCGGAGCGAGCCGAGCAGCGAGAGGCGCAGGCCCTGGCCGATGCCGGACTGCCCGGCCCGGGCACCTTCGAGCATGTCGCCCGGGAGTGGCTGACAACGATTCATGAAAGCAAAGTGAGCGCGAGCCACTCCGAGCGCACCCGGATCCGGCTTGAGCAGGATGCTTTCCCGTGGCTGGGCCGGCGCCCGATTGCCGAGATTGAGGCGCCTGAGCTGCTGCAGGTGCTGCGCAAGGTGGAAGCCCGGGGGGCTATCGAAACCGCGCACCGGGTCAAGAATGCCTGCGGGCAGGTGTTCCGCTACGGCGTGGCTATCGGGGCGTGCAAGCGCAACCCGGCCGCCGATCTGCAGGACGCAATGAAGCCCGTGTAGAGCCGGCACCATGCCGCCATCGTTGACCCCCAGCAGGCGGGCGCCCTGCTGCGCGACGTGATGGCCTACAACGGGCACCCCGTGACCCGGGCGGCGTTGAAGCTGTCGGCCCTGCTGCTGCTGCGCCCGGGCGAGGTGCGGCACATGGAGTGGGCGTGGCTGGATCTGGACGGCGCAACGCTGACCGTGCCGGCCGAGCTGATGAAGCGCAAGAAGGCCGAGAAGCTGAACGGCCCGCCTCATGTGGTGCCGCTGGCGCCGCAGGCGGTGGCGATCTTGAAAGACCTGCACCCGCTGACCGGTGGCGAGGGCCGGCGCTTTGTGTTCCCTTCGCTGCTGACCCGTGAGCGCTGCATGAGCGAGAACACCGTGCGCGGTGCGCTGCGGCGCATGGGCTACACCAACGACGAAATGACCGCGCACGGTTTCCGCGCGATGGCCCGCACCATGATTGCCGAGCGGCTGGGCATGGCGCCCGAAGTGATCGAGGCGCAACTGGCGCACACGGTAGGCGATGCGCTGGGCCGGGCCTACAACCGCACCCAGTTCCTTGAGCAGCGGCGCGACATGATGACCGCGTGGGCCGACTATCTCGACCGGCTGCGCGACGGTGCGCAGGTGTTGCCGTTCAAGGCTGCTTGATGGTCTGATCTGTTCCGCCGCGCCTAGGCTGATCCCCGAAAAGCCGGTTCCCTTGCCGGTCCGGCGCGGCACCTTTCACAAGGGCACCTGAAGGGGTGTGCCATGACTCTTGCCTTAAAGGCACTATTGCAATCAGCGGAGCAGGAAATCGAGGATGCCGCTGATGTGCTTGGGATCTCAAGCGATGCGCTGGCTACCGGAGGCGATTCGTATTCAGTTTTCAGCGCCTTTGATCCTGAAGGGAGACTTGTCGCAACGGGTATCGATCTAGATGCTGGGCAAGCTCTTGAGCGTTGGACTTCCTTTAGAGCCTCGGCACCGCACACGCCCGAGGCAGCTCTGCAGGTTTTCTCGATTGCATACTGCCAAGTACAGGCAGTGCGTATCGCTCTCGAACAGTTTCAGGTAATACCCGGCGAAGTCGCATTCAGCGACCCGCCGGAAGACAAAGAACCTCGAGAGGTCGGAGAATTTCACATGATGGCGACACTGCTATGGGCATCAGTGCAAATCGGCATGGCCCGGGGTTACTTAGCCGCAACGCATCAAGGGGTTGACGCCGAGGCACAGCGGCGCGCAATGCTTGTTCACTCTGGACGTATGGGCGCGGAGCGCAAGCATTCAGAGACCCGTGCGTTCAAGGCGTGGGCAATTGACAAGGCAGAAGGCCGGTCAGACAAGCGGATGGCCAGACAACTCATGGGAATGATCCCGCCCGAGTTCGCCCACGTAGTCGCAAGGCTGCAAGATCCTGAAGGAGTCATTTACATGGCCCTTCGCGCGGCAAGAAGCCCGCAAGGGGAATAGCTGTAGCCAGCTAAACCGATGACATGGCCGGGCATGCCGGCGATGTAGGGTGCTAGAACTTCGAACCGAGAGAACGCTAATTCAGCATGGCCCCATGCAACAACGCATGAGGCCAACAGTGACCGTAAAGACCGACCTTCCCCCAATCCTGCCCGCCCTTGCCGGCGTGGCCCTGATCGACGCACCGACCTGTGCCGCCGCTGGCGGAATGTCGGTGAGCTGGTGGCACGAAGAAGTGCGCACCGGTCGAGCCCCGGCGCCCGCAGTGCGGCAACCACGTTGCACGCGCTGGCGCTTGGCGGACGTGTCAGCCTTCTGGCTGGCTTTCGCAAGCAAGGGCGAGAACGACACCAAGAGCGCAGCGCAAGTGACGGCGCAGGCGAAGAAGGCCAGCACTGCAGCCCGCGTGAAACGTGCCGGCGCCGCGCAAGGGGCCGCAGCATGACGCGCCCCGAAAGTGACGAAGCCCCGACCGTTGCGAGCGGGCAGGGCTTCCAAGAACAAGGCAAGGCGGACAACGGCGATTGTGCCGAGGCTGCAAGGCAGTGCAAGCGCATCGCCACCGTGACCGCACGCGCGGCACTGGCAGGCCTGGTACTGCAACCGCTGGCGGGGGGCTTGTGGCAAGTGCTCAACCAGTTCGGACAACCGACCATCGTGCAGAGCCTGCAAGCGGCCGAAGCGCTGGTGTACGGCTGCGAGATGGTGCGCGCTGACGTGGCGGCGCTGATGAGCCGGCTGCGACCTGCAGCGGGCGAAGGAGCGCGCCATGAGTGAGCCTGTGCAAGCCTTCCGGGAGGCGATGCTGGTCGAGCTGGGTCATGCACCCGAGGTGATCGAGCCGGGCCGGTTCCAGCGCTTCGCAACCTGCGACCGGCGGGGCGATACCGCTGGGTGGTGCAAGCTGTTCGATGACCTGCGCGGCGGCGTGTTCGGCTGCTACCGGGCCGGGGTCAGTGAGACATGGTGCGCGGCCGACCGGGCCAGCATGACCCGAGAGCAGCGGGCCGAGCTGGCGCGGCAGGTGCTGGCCGCCACCGTGCAGCGCGAAGCGCAGCAGCGCCAGCAATGGGCCGAGAACGGTGCACGCATCGCGCGCGCGTGGGCCGAGTGCGTGCCCTTGTTGCCGGGCGACCCCTGCACGCTGTACCTGAAGGGGCGCGGGTTCGGCGGCGTGTGGCCGCTGCCCGAAGGGCTGCGCCTGCATCGCGCCATGCCCTACTGGCACGGCGGCGAGAAGCTGGGCACGTTCCCGGCAATGGTGGCGGCCATCGTCGCGCCCGATGGCCGCACGGTGGCCCTGCATCGCACCTACCTGACGCGCGACGGCAAGAAGGCCGAGGTGCCGACCGTCAAGAAGCTGACCGGCGCGGCCGGGCCGCTGGCCGGCGCCTGCATCCCCTTGCATCGCCCCATGCGCGGCTGCATCGGCATCGCGGAGGGCATCGAGACGGCGCTGGCAGCCTGGCGCGCATCGGCGGTGCCGACCGTGGCCGCCTACTGCGCGGGCAACCTGGCGGCGTGGCAGTGGCCTGCAGGTGTGCAGCGGCTGGTGATCTTTGCCGATGCCGACGAAGCCGGGCAGGGCGCGGCCGACGCGCTGCAGCGCCGTGCGCTGGCGGCGGGCCTGCACTGCGAGGTGTTGACCCCGAGCGCGGACGGTGCCGACTGGTGCGACGTGTGGGCAGCGCAAGGGGCCGCAGCATGAGCGCGGCCGTGCAAGACCTGGCGCGCCTGCGCGCGGCCGGCGCCCTGCCGGTGGAGGTGCCGCAACCGCTGCCGCCTGAGCTGCTGCCCGTGGAGGCCTTTCCGATGGGTGCGCTGCCCGAGGCCTTCGCGCCGTGGGTGCGCGACGTGGCCGAGCGCATGCACTGCCCGCCTGACTTTGTGGCGGTGCCGCTGCTGGTGGCCGGCGCTTCCCTGGTGGCGCGCCATGTCGGGATCCGGCCGCAGAGCCGCACCGACTGGACCGAGCGTGGCAACCTGTGGGCGTTGATCGTCGGCCGACCGGGCTACATGAAGTCGCCCGCCATGTCACAAGCCCTGGCCCCGATGGATCGGCTGGAAGCGGCAGCGGCGGCCGAGTTCAATGCAGCACGGCAGCGCTTCGAAGAAGGCGCGGTGCTGGCAAAGCTGCAAGGCGAGGTCAACCGCAAGGGCGCGGCCGCTGCGCTGAAGAAGGGCGACAAGAAGGCGGCGGCCGAGCTGCTGGCGCCGGATGACGGCGGAGAAGAACCGACCCGGCGCCGCTACGTGGTCAACGATCTGACCTATGAGAAGCTGGGCGAGATCCTGGCGACAAACCCGGACGGCGTGTTGTCGGTGCGCGATGAGATGCGCGGGCTGTTCCTGAGCCTGTCGCGCGAGGAATCGGCGCCTGCGCGGGCCTTCTACCTGCAGGCCTGGAGCGGCGGCAGCTACACCTTCGACCGCATCGGGCGGGGCACCGTGACGGTGGAGGATGCGCGGCTGTCGATCATTGGCGGCATCCAGCCCGGCCCGCTGTCGGACCTGGTGTTGCAGGCCCGGCGCGGTGCGGCCGATGACGGAATGATCGAGCGCTTTCTGATCGCCTGGCCCGATGCGACGGGCGAGTGGCGCGAGGTGGACCGCTGGCCCGATACCGAGGGCAAGCGGCGGCTGTGGCGGGCCTTCGAGCGGCTGGACGCGCTGACGGTCCAAGAGCTGCAGGCCGAGCGCGACACCGACCAGCAGGGCGAGCCGCGCGGCCTGCCATTCGTGCGCTTCGATGGTGATGCACGCGAAGCCTTCGGTGAGTGGCGCGGCGACTTCGAGCGCACCATCCGCGCGGCCGAGGGCGAGGGGCTGGAAGGCGCGTTGTCCAAGTTCCGCCACCATGTGCCGGCGCTGGCGCTGGGTCTGCATGTGATCGACGGCGGCAGCGGGCCGGTGACTTTGGCACCGACCCTGCGGGCGCTGGCGCTGGCAGAGTATTTCGAGAGCCACGCGAGGCGCCTGCACAGCAGCGGCCGGCGCGTGATCGTGCGGGCAGCGCGGACGATTCTCGACAAGGCCCGGGCCGCTGCGCTGCCGGATCCGTTCACGGCGCGCGACGTGTACCGCAACCAGTGGGCCGGACTGGCAGAGCCGAAGGCGGTGGCCGATGCACTCGACACCCTGGCGGCGCACGGCTGGGTGAGTGAGACCAGCATCGACACAGGCGGGCGGCCGACCGTGATCTACAGCCTGACCGAAGGCGCGCGCCGTGGGTAAGTGGGCGGCGCGCCTGGCCGAAGTTTGCGCGGCACCCCTTCCCCCTGGCACTGACAGAACCGACAAAAGGGGGCTTGTGGCAGTTTTGGCAGTGCCCCCGGAAGGGGGTACGGCTGAATTCGTTCCGGCGCTGGAAGCGTGCGGCGTGATCCCGACACCTGCAGGCCTGGTGCCGGTGGTGGCCTGCGCTGACTGCCAGCACTACGGGCGGCATCGCACCTGCGCTGAGCCGGTGGCGGCCGGGCTACTGACCGAATCGGAGGGGTTCGGCATCGTGTGGCCCGAGCCGGAACGGGCTGCGACCTGCAGCGGGTTCGCGGCGCGGGTCCCACCGGAGGTGTGCCCCCTGGCGGGTGAGTTGGACCGCGCAGAGCCGGAGATTTTCGGCCCGCCTGGTTGTTGTTGTTCCACGGCGGCGCTGGGCGCGGCTGTTCAATCTCTGAGGTGATGCCATGACGACGAAACCAAGCAAGACGGCGGCAAAGACGAAGCCGGCGCCCAAAGGCGGGGGCGAGATGGAAGCAACATTCCCCGAAGCGCCAGAACCTGAGAAAGCGGCGGCGGTGGCGAAGATGCTGCTGAAGCCGAGCGTCAACGCAGCGGTGGTGACGGAGAGCTACAGCAAAAGCTTCGGGGAGGTCGATCTAGGCGCACTGATGCGGGAACTGTCGCAGGGCATGGAAGGCGTGTGGGCCGGCGACATGAAGCGCGCCGAAGCCATGCTCTACGGGCAGGCGCACGCGCTGCAATCCATCTTCGGGAGCCTGGCCCGGCGCGCCACGGGTCAGCAATACCTGAAGCAGTGGGACGCCGACCTGCGCATGGCACTGAAGGCGCAGAACCAGTGCCGCATGACGCTGGAAACGCTGGCGACGATCAAGAACCCGCCAGTGGTGATTGCCCGGCAAGCCAATATCAACAATGGTGGGCAGCAGCAGGTGAACAACGGGCCGGCGGAGGTTTCCGGAGCGATACGCGCAGGCGCGCGCGCGGGTGCGCACGCGGGAGAAAGCAAAACCAATCGAAGCGAACTATTGGAGGTGAGCGATGGCGAACGGCTGGACACCCGAACGCAGAGCACGGCAGGCGGCGCTGATCCGATCCTGGCGCCCGTGGGAACAATCGACCGGGCCGCGCAGGTCTGACGGCGAGGCTGAGAGCGATCAGTCCTGCCAATCCGGTCCGCGTTCAAGATCAAAGTTCGCGTAGACAGCGGCAGTGCGTTGCACTCGCCGAGTGATGTCGAAGGGAATGGCAATGGTGGCCTTCCTTTGCAAGGAGGGACAGTGCTGCATCAAAGTCGGTCTGTCGTTGTAGTAGACCATGACGACCCTGCTTGATGACCCGAGAATTGCTGAATTCAAGTGCTCCAGCACTGGCTTCATGACGGGTTCTCGGAAGGGGTTGTAGGCGAACACCATGAGATCGCCCTGCGGAAAAACAAAGTCTGAGGCGTCACACAAGTTTGAGACAACGTTCCTTTCAATGTAATTTTTTTGCCTCAGGTGCTGAAGGTTCCGTTCTGCCGTTTCGTGTAGCTCAGTGGAAAACTCTACTCCTGTCACTGAACCGTATCCATGCATGGCGGCGAGGGCAAGCATTCGCCCTTTTCCCGATCCCAAGTCGACGAAGTGAAAGCGAGTGGGGTCGATGCGGACATTTCTCAACATGCACAGAGCCAAGCTGGTCGGAGTGGCCTCGTAGTAGACGCCTGCCTGAACGTTTGGGCCGATTACCCGAAGGCCATCAAGGTCCAGTTGTCCGCTTGTATCCGTTCCGAAGCGACGATCGAACGAACGATCCAACCACCAGCGGAACTCGTGGGTGAGATTGCCACTGATCAATGATGCGGCGGAGGTGAGTCCTCTTGATCTAGCGACTCGGAACAACTTCAAAAGAGTGGACACTGATCGATTGGCGCAGCCCTGATCGTCTTCACTCTACATAGACGCACATAAGAAGTTATGTGAGTCGTACATGCCCCTTGTATAACTGTGTTGATGTGAGGAGTAGGTGTGAACTTCTGATAGGCAGTGAGGCGTTGCAAGGCCGATGCTTGAGTGGCAGGCTGGCGGCGATGCCGACCTACGCGTGACCCTGAAGGCGCGGGCGCGGCGCCAAGCGACCTTGGAAAGGCTAGCTTGGATGAACATTCCCTCGGCGGTGGTCGTCAAGCAAGCCAACATCAACAACGGCGGGCAGCAGCAGGTGAACAACGGCCCGGCGGGGGTTTCCGGAGCAATACGCGCAGGCGCGCACCCGGGCGCGCACGCGGGAGAAAACAAAACCAATCGAAGCGAACTATTGGAGGTGAGCGATGGCGAACGGCTGGACACCCGAACGACGGGCGCGGCAGGCGGCGCTGATCCGATCTTGGCGCCCGTGGGAGCAATCGACCGGGCCGAAGTCACCGGACGGTAGAGCGCAGGCGGCGGCAAACGCGCGGCGGTTCCACGGCTGGACGCCTGAGCTGGCGGCGCGGCGGGAGCGGTTCCGGGAGATGCGGCGGGAGATGGCCGACCTGCTGGCGCGGCAGCGCGATCTGCTGGCCCGGCGCTCTGAGTGATGCGCGAAGGCCGAGGCTACAACAACGGCCGAATGCTGGCCCTAGCGACCTAGCTGACCGGATAACTTTCGGGATAACTCAACATGACAGAAAGCCAAGAAGTGAGCATTCATGCGGCTTTCCAGCCACAGTGTGAGTGACCCCGGACCACCAGTCAAAGCTCCGCAAGGAGCAGTCAAACGAAAAGCCCCCAAGCTGCACAACGGCTTGGGGGTTTTTTCTTTTGCGCCGAGGCCCGGGCATGCGGTGCGGGGCATCGCCGGTGTCCCGTCGGGCCAGTGCGCGACGGCGGCCTGAGTGCGGTGCCATCAACCTGCACAGGCGGCGGATCACACCCCGGTGATCACCGAGAACAGACCCATCAGGAAGTAGCCCATGACGGCCGCAACAGCCAGGCCCTCCACCACGCGCAGGCCCCGGCTGCCGGCCGGCCGCCACACCTGCGTCGCGGCGTTCATGGCTTCGCCGCTGGTGCCTTCGGGCTCGCCGAGGGGCCGTGCCACGGTCGCGGCGATGAAGGCTTCGACACGCTCGCGGTCGAGGTCGGTGACGACGGGCGCGTCGACCAGGGTGCGGGGAGCGGAACGGACGACGGTACGGTCGAGGACTTCAGACATGGTTTCCCTTTCGGCAGTGCGATTGCCCATGAAAGAGAAGGTACGGTCGCACGTCCAATGCTGGTGTGTGACCGGCAACCCCGCTAGCGTGGCGCCCTGGATGGCGCTTTAGCCCGGAGGCTTTGCGTCCCCGCCTTTCAGCGGGTCTGCCCTTCTCGCCGACCGACATCGATCGACGGAACGGACTCTAATTACTCCTTGGCGCGAAGGAAACACCTTCGGTAACGCATTCAGACGAATCGGTGACAGTCTGCGCAACACGAATTGGAAGCTGCCAAAACACCCTCAATTTCTGGCCTCCGCCTCCGAGCCCCTTGCCATGCCGGCTTGGATGGTCGCTTCTGGCCGCGCGGCGTGACATGCGCACGACCAATCAGAGCCGCAGCGCCCAATCACCGGCGTCGAAGCCGACGCTGATGGTGCCGGCCGGCCACCGCACCACGGGGCGCTTGATCAGGCTCGGCTGGACGAGCATCAACGCGCGGGCACTGGCTGTGTCCTGCACCCGGTGCTGATCCGCCGGATCGAGTGCACGCCAGGTGGTGCCGCGGCGGTTGAGCAAGGGCTCCCAGCCGCAGGCGGCGAGCCAGGCGTCCAGTGCGTCGGGCGGCACGCCGTGTTTCTTGAAGTCATGAAAGGCGTGCTCGACCCCCTGCGCCGTGAGCCAGGCCCGGGCGCGCTTGACGGTGTCGCAGTTCGGGATGCCGTAGACGGTGGTCACGCTCATGAAGCGCCCCCCGGTGGCCTCAGCCCTGCGCCTGGTGGTAGCCGGTGACGCGTTCGACCTCGTGCTTCGAGCCCAGCACCACGCTGACCCGCTCGTGCAGCTTGGTGGGCATGAGATCGAGGATGCGCTCGCGGCCGTTGGTGGCTGCACCGCCGGCCTGCTCGACGATGAAGGCCATCGGGTTGGCCTCGTACATCAGGCGCAGCTTGCCGGGTTTGTCGGGCTCGCGCTTGTCCCAGGGGTAGAGGAAGACGCCGCCGCGGGTCAGGATGCGGTGCACGTCGGCCACCATGCTGGCCACCCAGCGCATGTTGAAGTCCTTGCCGCGCGGGCCCTCCTTGCCGGCCAGGCACTCGTCCACGTACTGCCGCACGGGGGGCGCCCAGTGCCGCATGTTGGACATGTTGATCGCAAATTCCTTGGTGTCCTCGGGGATCTGCACGCCACTTTGCGTGAGCAGCCAGGAGCCGGTCTCGCGGTCCAGCGTGAACATCGCCACGCCGTCGCCCAGCGTCAGCACGAGCATGGTCTGCGGCCCGTAGACGCAGTAGCCGGCAGCCGCCTGGTGCCGGCCTGGCTGGTGGAAGTCTTCCTCGGCCACGCCACGCGTGTGGCCCACCTTGCGCAGCACGCTGAAGATGGTGCCGATGCTGACGTTGACGTCGATGTTGCTGCTGCCGTCGAGCGGGTCGAACAGCAGCAGGTACTCGCCCTGCGGGTAGCGGTTGGGCACGACGTGGATGGAGTCCATCTCCTCGCTGGCCATCGCGGCCAGGTGGCCGCCCCATTCGTTGGCCTCGATCAGCACCTCGTTGCTGATGATGTCGAGCTTCTTCTGCACCTCGCCCTGCACGTTCTCGCTGCCGGCGCTGCCCAGGACGTCACCGAGTGCGCCCTTGTTGACGGCGATGGCGATGCGCTTGCAGGCGCGCGCCACCACCTCGATGAGCAGGCGCAGCTGGGCCGGTATGCGGCCGTGCTCGCGCTGTTGTTCGACCAGGTACTGCGTCAGGCTGATGCGTTTCATGGCGGGGCCTTTCAGGGCTCAGGCTTGTTCGAGGGCGCGGCTCACGACCTCGCGCACGTCGCTGCTCAGGTCGGGCTTGGCGGCGACACGGGCGATGGCCTCGCGGGCCGCGCTGCGGTAGGGCTCGGCGAGCGAGGCCCAGCGGTCCATCGCGCGGGCCATGCGGCCGGCCACGTGCGGGTTGATGGCGTCGATCTGCAGCAGCTGGTCGGCCCACAGCGTGTAGCCGGCCGCATCGGCGCGGTGGAAGGCGGCCGGGTTGTGCGTGAACAGCGTCGACAGCAGGCTGCGCACCCGGTTCGGGTTCTTCAGCGAGAAGTCCGGGTGCTTCAGCAGCGCCTTGGCGCGGGCGAAGGCGCTGCCGGGCTGGCCGCCGGTGACAGCCTGCACCGGCTCCGGCGCCAGGGCCTGCAGGATGAACCACTTGTCCAGCACCAGCGCATCGCCCTGGGCACTGGCGTGGAACCGTTCGAGTGCGGTGTCGGCCATCAGCGAGTGCGAGTCGACCAGCGCCATCAGCGCGCCCAGCCGGTCGGTCATGTTGCCGGCATCCTTGAAGCGCTGGTAGGCGCGGCCCTGCCAGACCGCGTCGCCGGTGCGCACGGCGTGGATGCACAGCATGCGCAGCGCCAGGTTGGCCAGCGCGCGGCGGCCGGCCTGCTCGGGGCGGGCGTTGTAGCCCTCGGCCACCTGGTGTGTGGCCCAGAGATCGGCCCAGGTGTCGTGCAGCTGCTCGGCCAGCTGCGCCAGCCACTGCTCGCGCACCGCGTGCACGCGCTGCGGGTCGACGGCGCTGAGCTGCTCGGCGATGTAACCCTCGGTGGGCGGTTGCAGCACCAGGGTCTTGAAGGCGGGGTCCAGCCGGCTGTCGAGCAGCGTGCCGCGCAGCGCCGCCAGCAGTTCGGCATCCAGCACCGGCGGCGTGCCCGAGGCCACCGCGCTCAGCAGCCGGCCCAGCACCAGCTGCTGGCCGGCTTCCCAGCGGTTGAAGGGGTCGGTGTCGTGCGCCAGCAGCGCCAGCCGCTGGGTGTCGCTGAGGCCGTCGTCCAGCCGCACCGGGGCCGAGAAGCCGCGCAGCAGCGACGGCACCGCGCCGGCGTCCACGCCGTCGAAGTGCCAGCTTTGTTCGGCCTGCTCCAGCACCAGCAGGCGTTCTGCGGCCTGCACGCGCCCGTCGGGGCCCAGCAGGGCCGTGGCCACCGGGATCACGAAGGGCTGCTTCACCGGCTGCCCCGGCGAGGGCTCGCTGTGCTGGCGCAGCGTGAGCGTGTAGCGGCGGGCTTCGGCGTCGTAGGCGCCGGTGGCGGCCACGCGCGGCGTGCCGGCCTGGGCATACCAGCGCTTGAAGGTGTCCAGCCGCTGCGTGAGCTCGCTGCCGGGGTTGGCATCGGCCATGGCCTGCGCGAAGTCGTCGCAGGTCACGGCCTGGCCGTCGTGGCGCCCGAAGTACAGCGCCATGCCGCGGCCGAAGCCCTCGCGGCCCACCAGCGTGTGCATCATGCGCACGACCTCGGCGCCCTTTTCGTACACCGTGGTGGTGTAGAAGTTGTTGATCTCCTGGTAGGCGTCGGGGCGCACCGGGTGGGCCATCGGGCCCGCGTCCTCGGGGAACTGGGCGGTGCGCAAGCGCTGCACGTCCTGGATGCGCTTGACGGCGCGGGCCGACGCGCTGCCGGCCATGTCCATGCTGAATTCCTGGTCGCGGAAGACCGTCAGGCCCTCTTTGAGGCTCAGCTGGAACCAGTCGCGGCAGGTGATGCGGTTGCCGGTCCAGTTGTGGAAGTACTCGTGCGCGATGACACTTTCAATGCCGGCAAAGTCACCGTCGGTGGCGGTGGCGGGCGTGGCCAGCACGTACTTGGTGTTGAAGATGTTGAGGCCCTTGTTCTCCATCGCGCCCGAGTTGTAGTCGGGCACGGCCACGACCATGTAGCGCTCCAGGTCCAGCGGCAGGTTGAAGCGGGCTTCGTCCCACACCACGCTGGCGATCAGCGAGTTCATCGCGTGTTCGGTCTTCTCCAGGTCGCCGGGTCGCACGTAGACCTGCAGCAGGTGGTCCTTGCCGCCGCGCGTGCGGATGCGCTGCTCGCGCGCCACCAGCAGGCCGGCCACCAGCGCAAACAGGTAGCTGGGCTTGGGGAAGGGGTCGTGCCACTTCGCGAAGTGGCGGCCGTTGTCCAGCGCGCCTTGTTCCACCAGGTTGCCGTTGCTCAGCAGCACCGGGTACCGGGCGGCATCGGCACGCAGCGTGACGGTGTAGACCGCCATCACGTCGGGCCGGTCCAGGAAGTAGGTGATGCGGCGGAAGCCCTCGGCCTCGCACTGCGTGCACATCATCGGCTGCGCCGCGCCGCCGCTGGTGTACAGGCCCGACAGCTCGGTGTTCTTGTCGGGCGCGCAGGTGTTGCGGATCTCCAGCACGAAGCTGTCGGCCGCGGGCGGGTTGTCGATGACGAGGTCGCCGCCCTCGTGGCGGAAGGACACGCTCTGCCCGTCGGCCTGCACACGCAGCAGCGTCAGGCCCTCGCCGTGCAGGCGCAGCGGCTGCGGCGGCTGCGCGGTGTTGCGCTCGATGCGCAGCCTGCTGGCCACGATGGTCTTGGCCGGCTCCAGGTCGAACGTCAGCTCGGCGCTGCGGATGAAAAACGCCGGGGCCGTGTAGGCCTCGCGGCGCACGAGGGTCGTGCTGGCTTCGCGCATGGTGTGCGGGTCTCCTCGGGGTGCGCTTGTGGCGCAGGGTCGTTCTTGGAGCGGCCACCCGGCGGGTGGCCGCAGGGCTCTACAGCCCTTGTTTCAGGCTGGCCTCGATGAAGACGTCGAGGTCGCCATCGAGCACCTTCTGGGTGTTGCTCATCTCCACGGGTCCAGCACGTAGCTGCGGATCTGGTGGCCCCAGCCGACGTCGGTCTTGGTGTCTTCCAGCTTCTGCTGCTCTTCCATGCGCTTGCGCATCTCATGGTCGTACAGGCGCGAGCGCAGCCGCTTCCAGGCCACGTCGCGGTTGCTGTGCTGGCTGCGGCCGTCCTGGCACTGCACCACGATGCCGGTGGGGATGTGCGTCAGGCGCACCGCGGAGTCGGTCTTGTTGATGTGCTGGCCACCGGCGCCCGAGGCGCGGAAGGTGTCGGTGCGCACGTCGGACGGGTTGATGTCGATCTCGATGCTGTCGTCCACCTCGGGGTAGACGAAGAGCGACGCAAAGCTCGTGTGGCGCCCGCCGGAGCTGTCGAACGGGCTCTTGCGCACGAGGCGGTGCACACCGGTCTCGGTGCGCAGGTGGCCGAAGGCGTAGTCGCCCTCGATCTTGATGGTGGCGCTCTTGATGCCGGCCACGTCGCCCGGCGTCTCGTCTTCCATCGTGGCGGTGAAGCCCTTGCGCTCGGCGTACTTCAGGTACTGGCGCAGCAGCATGCCGGCCCAGTCGCAGGCCTCGGTGCCGCCGGCGCCGGCCTGGATGTCGACGAAGCAGTTCAGCGGGTCGGCCTCGTTGCTGAACATGCGGCGGAACTCGAGCTGCGCCACGGTGGCTTCCAGCGTCTTGGCTTCGGCCTCGATGGTCAGGATGCCGGCGTCGTCGCCGTCTTCCTTGCTCATCTCGAAGAGTTCGCTGTTGTCGGCGAGGTTGCGCGCCAGGTGGTCGATGGTGGCGACCACGGTTTCCAGCTGCTTCTTCTCGCGGCCCAGTTCCTGGGCGCGCTTGGGTTCGTTCCACACCGCGGGGTTCTCCAGCGCGGCGTTGACTTCGTTCAACCGCAGGCTTTTGCGGTCGTAGTCAAAGATACCCCCGGAGCTGCTCGGTGCGGGTACTCAGGTCGGCGAGCAGCGAGCCGACGGAGTTGAGGTGTTCGACGTCCATGAGGATGGTGTTTGGCCAGCGGTAAAGAAGGCGGATTCTCGCATGGCCCCTCAGGCCAGGAAGGCCGCGATGTGCCCGGCCAGCGCCTCGGGCTGGTCGTGGTGCAGCATGTGCCCGCAGGGTGACAGCAGCACGCGCTGCACGTGGCTCACCACGGCCAGCCGGTCGTCGAACTCGGCGCGCGGGTAGCGGTGGCCCCACCATTTGGCGATGTCGGTCAGGTCGCCCTCGGCCCACAGCACCGGCGCGGTGATCTGCTGCCAGGTCGCCAGGATCTCGGGCACCTGGTACAGGATGGGGTTGACACGCTTGTGGGCCGGGTCGCCGAGGATGTGCCACAGGCCGTCGCCACCTGGGCCGTCCTGCGGCTGCGCCCAGTGCGGCGCCAGCCAGGCGGCCTTGTCGGGGGTGAGCAGCGGGTTGTTCTTGATCAGCCTCGCGGCCACCTCGGCGGCGCTGGCGTAGGGGCGCAGCGGCTGCGGCGTCTTCAATTCATCCAGCCACTGCACCAGGCGCCTGGGCGCCATCGACGGCTGGGTCTGCGGCAAGCCGAAACCCTCTAGGTTGACGAGCCGGCGGATGCGCTGCGGCCGCACGCCGGCGTAGCTCATCACCACGTTGCCGCCCATGCTGTGGCCCGCCAGGTCGATCTGCGCGTGCTCAGCCGCCGGCAGCAGCGCGTCGAGCAGGGTGTCCAGGTCGGCCAGGTAGTCGGGGAACCAGTAGGTGTCGGCCACCGGTGTGCTGGTGAGGCCGAAGCCGCGCCAGTCGGGCGCGATGACGAAGCGGTCGAAGCCGTCGGCGCGGGCCAGCGCGTCCACGACGAACTGGTACGAAGCGCCCACGTCCATCCAGCCGTGCACCAGCACCAGCGGCGGGCGATCGGGCCGCACGAGCGAGGCGTCGCCCCACACATGCGCGTGGTAGCGCAGGCCGCGCACAGGGGTGAAGACGGAACGAGCGGCGCGGCGCGGCTGGTACGGGGCGGGGGCGGACTGAAGATCGGGCATGCATGCACTGTAGGCCAGCGACTGCGGCGACGCTGTCAGGCCGGGGACGTGCGGCGCCACAATCCCGGCATGAGCACCTCCCACCTGTTGCGCCCCGCCACGCCCCCCGACCTGCCGGCCATCGTCGGCCTGATCACCGAGCTGGCGGTGTTCGAAAAACTCGAGCACCTGGTCGTCGTCACGCCCGGATCACTGCAACCGCACCTCTTCGGCCCACGCCCGGCCGCCGAGGCGGTGGTGGGCGAGGTGGACGGCCAGGTGGTCGCCTTCGCGCTGTTCTTCACCAACTTCAGCACCTTCCTGGGCCAGCCGGGGCTGTACCTGGAAGACCTGTACGTGCAGCCCGCGCACCGCGGCACGGGCCTCGGCAGGGCGCTGCTGTCGCACCTGGGCGCGCTGGCGGTGCAGCGCGGCTGCGGTCGTTTCGAGTGGAGCGTGCTGGACTGGAACCAGCGCGCCATCGACTTCTACGAGAAGATGGGTGCGACGGTGATGCCCGACTGGCGCATCTGCCGTGTCACCGGCGATGCGCTGCAGGCCTTCGCGAAGTAGCCGCTCGGTCCCTGCTCAGGCGGCCAGCGCCGCCATCAGGCGGTCCAGCGGCATGCGCCGGCCGACGCTGCCTTCACCCACCACGGCGGCCACGGCACGTCCGGCCTGCGACGTGTCGCAGCGCACCGGCAGCGTCAGCGGCACGCCGCGTGCCGTGGTCAGGCAGGCCACCACCGGCGCGGCGATGCTCGCGCCGCGCGCCACCACCACGGCCAGCTCGCCCGAGGCCAGCCGCACATGGCAGCCCGGCGGGTAGATGCCGAACTCCTTCACCAGCGCCGCCGTCATCGGGTGGCCGGGGTCCTGCATGAACATCTGGCGGCCGGCGAGGTCGGCCCCGATCGCGTCGCGCGTGCTGCGCGCCGACAGCTTGGCGGTGTAGACGTCGGCGCGCCGCACCAGCGACGCGAGCTGGCCGACGTCGGTGCTGCCGGCCGGGTAGCCGCTGCCGTCCTCGTTTTCGTGGTGCTGCAGCACGGCCCGGATCCACAGCTCGTCGGTCACGCCGGCCATCTCCAGCAGGCGCACGCTGCGCATCGGGTGGGTGGCCAGCGCCTGGCGCTGCTCGGGCGTGGGCGGCGAGGCCTGACGCGACAGCTGGCCCTGCAGCTCCAGCATCGACAGGTTCATCGTCAGCGCCACCTTGAAGGCGCGTTCGGCTTCGGCCGGCTCCCAGCCCAGGCGCAGCGCCACCAGCATGCTGGTGACCGCCGTCTGCAGCGAGCGCTGCGAGCCGTGGTCGATGTCGGCATTGCTGCCCTGGCGCAGCACCTGGAAGATGGCCAGATCGGGGTCGCGTTCCACCAGCGTCTGCAGCGGCGCCGCGGCTTCGGCCAGGGCTTCGCGGAACGTGGGCGCAGCGGCGCCGGTCAGCGTCTGCGCCAGCTGCTGCAGCGCCTGCGCCCACAGCTGGGGCAGCTGCTCGCGCGGCGCGTTCAGGATCTCGTCGCGCGGGCTCAGCAGTTCCGACAGGTCCACCAGCGCGCCGCGCTGCAGGATGGCCTCCAGCTGCTCGGCCGACTGCACCGTCTGGCCGCGGGCCAGCAGCAGCGTGTGGTCGGCGTTGCGCACGTTGAAGGGCAGCGGCACGCCCAGTTGCAGGCGGTGCTTGACGGCGGCGAGTTCGGCGAATTTCATGGAGGTGCAACAAGCAGCTGGGGCTTCAGAGGGCCCGCGATGCCTGCTTATTCGGCTGCGACGGCCCGGAACTTGACAGCAGAGTCTCTTGGGGGAACGCCCGGGGCCGACGCGTGCAGGGCCGGCTTAAGCTCGGTGCATGAAACGCCGACAACCCGACGAGAAGGCCGACGCAGGTCTCGCCGCTGCCAATCAGGCCGATGCCCACGCAGACCTGCACGCAGGGCTGCACTGGGCGGTGCCGAGCCGCTTCAACATCGCGCGGGTGTGCTGCACCCGCTGGGCCCGCGAGCCCGCCACGGCGCGCCTCACCGCCGTGGCCTGGGAGCACGACGATGGCCGCCACGGCACGCTCAGCTACGGCGAGCTGCAGCGCCAGGCCGACCGCCTGAGCCATGCGCTGGTGCGCCTGGGTGTGCAGCGCGGTGACCGCGTCGCGGTGGTCATGCCGCAGCGGCCCGAGACGGCCGTGGCCCACATCGCGCTGTACCAGCTGGGTGCGGTGGTGATGCCGCTATCGATGCTGTTCGGTCCCGAGGCGCTGGCCTGGCGGCTGCAGGACAGCGGCGCCGTGGCGGCCCTGGTGGACGAGACGGCCATCGCCAACGTGCGCGCCGTGCGCGCCGACTGCCCGGCGCTGCGCCAGGTGGTGGCGGTGGGTGCGGCGGCAGGGCAGGGCGACCTGGACTGGGCCGACGCGCTGGGCCGCGGCAGCCGCCCGTTCCGCGCCTGCGACACCGCGGCCGACGAGGCGGCCGTGCTGGTCTACACCAGCGGCACCACCGGCCCGCCCAAGGGCGCGCTGATCCCGCACCGGGCGCTCATCGGCAACCTCAGCGGCTTCGTGTGCAGCCAGAACTGGTTCGGCGCCGGCCCGCCGCAGCACAGCGACGAGGTCTTCTGGAGCCCCGCCGACTGGGCCTGGACCGGCGGCCTGATGGACGCGCTGCTGCCCACGCTGTACTTCGGCCGCCCGATCGTCGCCTTCCAGGGCCGCTTCTCGCCCGAGCGGGCCTTCGAGCTGATGCAGCGCCACGCGGTGACGCACACCTTCCTGTTTCCCACCGCGCTGAAGGCCATGATGAAGGCCGTGCCCGAGCCGGCGGCGCGCTACCGCCTGAAGCTGCGCGCCGTGATGAGCGCCGGCGAGGCGCTGGGCGATGCGGTCTTCCACTGGTGCCGGCAGGCGCTGGGCCTCACGGTCAACGAGATGTTCGGCCAGACCGAGATCAACTACATCATCGGCAACTGCGCCAGCTACCTGGCGGCCGATGGCCGCCGCCGCCCCGGCTGGCCGGCGCGGCCCGGCAGCATGGGGCGCGCCTACCCGGGCCACCGCATCACGGTCATCGACGACGCCGGCCACGAATGCCCGCGCGGCACGCCGGGCGACGTGGCCGTGCACCGGCTCGACGTGCACGGCCAGCCCGACCCGGTGTTCTTTCTGGGTTACTGGCGCAACGACGCGGCCACGGCGGCCAAGTACACCGGCGACCCCGCCAGCAGCTGGTGCCGCACCGGCGACACCGCGGTGATGGATGCCGACGGCTACTTCTGGTACCAGGGCCGCAGCGACGACGTCTTCAAGGCCGCCGGCTACCGCATCGGGCCGAGCGAGATCGAGAACTGCCTCGTCAAGCACCCGGCCGTGGCCAATGCCGCGGTGGTGCCCAAGCCCGACGCCGAGCGCGGCGCGGTGGTCAAGGCCTACGTGGTGCTGGCGGCTGGCATCACAGGCTCCGACGCGCTGGTGAAGGCGCTGCAGCAGCACGTGCGCGGGCAGCTGGCGCCGTATGAATACCCGAAGGAGATCGAGTTCATCGACGCGCTGCCGATGACCACCACCGGCAAGGTGCAGCGGCGTGTGCTGCGGCTGCAGGAAGAAGCGCGCGCGGCGGCGCAGCGCGGGAACGCCGGCACGGGCTGACGGCTGTCGGCTCCGGGGCATGGCTGGCCGGGGCAGGGCTTCTGCCCGGTCATGCGGCACACTGGGCGCCTGCTCCACTGCCGCGCGCGCCGCGCCGACCATGCAAACCGTTCCCCTGGGCCGATCCGGCCTGCAAGTCACCCCCATCTGCCTGGGCACCATGACCTTCGGCGAACAGGTGGGCACCGACGAATCGCACCGCATCCTGAGCCATGCGCTGGACCGGGGCGTGAACTTCATCGACACCGCCGAGATGTACGCGGTGCCGCCCCGGCGTGAGACCTGTGGCGCCACCGAAAGCATCATCGGCCAGTGGTTCGCGGCCCACCCCGGGCTGCGCCAGCGCGTGGTGCTGGCCACCAAGGCCGCGGGCCCGTCGCGCAACATGGACTGGGTGCACGGCGGCAGCACCGACCTCACGCCCGCGCAGCTGGTGGCCGCCTGCGACGCGAGCCTGCAGCGGCTGCAGACCGACGTGATCGACCTCTACCAGATCCACTGGCCCAACCGCAACGGCCCCTGGTTCGGCGCGCTGTACTTCGACCCCGCGAAGGACAAGCCGCAGACGTCCATCCACGACCAGCTGCAGGCGCTGGCGGGCTTGGTGAAGGCCGGCAAGGTGCGCCACATCGGCCTCAGCAACGAGACGCCCTGGGGCGTGAGCGAGTTCGTGAAGCTGGCCGAAGCGCACGGCCTGCCGCGCGTGGCCAGCGTGCAGAACCCGTATACGCTGGTCAACCGCGCGGTCGACAACGGGCTGGACGAGACGCTGCACCGCCTGGAGGTGGGCCTGCTGGCCTATTCGCCGCTGGGCTTCGGCACGCTGACGGGCAAGTACGACGAGGTCGGCTTCGACGAGGCGCGGCCCGAGCTCGGCCGCCTGAGCAAGTTCGCCAGCATGCGCCAGCAGCGCTGGGCACGGCCCGACACGCTGGAGGCGGCGCGCGAGTACAACGCGCTGGCGCGCCGGCACGGCCTGTCACCGACGCAGATGGCTCTGGCCTTCTGTTACGGCAACTGGCGCGTGGCCAGCACCATCATCGGGGTCACTTCCGTGGCGCAGCTCGACGACTGCCTGGCGGCCTGGGGCACGAGGCTGTCGCCCGAGCTGCTGGCGGCCATCGACGCCATCCGCTGGCGCCGGCGAGACCCGGCGCAGTGACGCCGGCCTGCTGATGCCGGACGCCGGGCGGGCAGCAGCGCCCGCCACAATCCACCCCTGACCTCTTTTCGCGAGCCTCTTCATGGCCAACCTCATCGTCCACGGCGGCACGCCGCTCACCGGCCGCATCGTGCCGTCGGCCAACAAGAACGCGGTGCTGCCCATCCTGTGCGCCACGCTGCTGACACGCCAGCCGGTGCGGCTGGTGGGCATTCCCGAGATCACCGATGTGCGCAAGATCATCGAGATCTTCCGCATGCTGGGCAGCACGGTGGCAGTGGACTACGCCGCCGGCACGCTGGACGTGCACCACGAGGCCACGCGCTTCGATCCCGCCACGCACCACCTGCCGGAGGAGATGCGCAGCTCGATCATGCTGGTGCCGCCGCTGCTGGCGCGCTTCGGCGTGGCGCGCATCGAAAACGACGTGCAGGGCTGCACGCTGGGCGTGCGCGAGATCGACCCGCACGTGGAGGTGATGGAGCGCTTCGGCGCCAGCGTCGAACGCCGCCCCGAGGCGCTGATCATGCGCGCCGACGATGGCCTGAAGGCCAACCACCACTGGCTGGACTACGCCAGCGTCACCACCACCGAGAACTTCGTGCTGTGCGCCGCGCTGGCCCACGGCACCAGCACGCTGATGAACGCGGCCAGCGAGCCGCACGTGCAGGAGTTCTGCCACTTCATGACGCTGCTGGGCGCGCAGATCGAGGGCATCGGCACCAGCCGGCTCACGGTGCACGGCGTCAAGTCGCTGGGTGGCGGCACGTTCACCTTTGCCGAGGACTTCCACGAGGCCGTGACCTTCATGGCGCTGGGCGCCATCACCGGCGGCTGCATCACGGTGAAGAACTCGGCGCCGGAGCAGTTTCCGCTGATCGACCGCACGTTCGCGAAGTTCGGCGTGCAGGTGGTGCACGAAGGGGGCTGGAGCCACACCGTGGTGGACGGCCCGCTGCGCGTGAAGCAGCCCTTCACCAAGAACATCCTGCCCAAGGTGGAGGCCGCGCCCTGGCCCTACCTGCCGGTGGACCTGCTGCCGATCTTCGTGGCGCTGGGCGTGCGCTCCGAGGGCAGCATGATGTACTGGAACAAGGTCTACGAAGGGGCGATGGGCTGGACCAGCGAGCTCAGCAAGTTCGGCGCGCACGCGTTCCAGAGCGACCCGCACCGCATCATCACCTTCGGCGGCAAGACGCTGGCGCCGGCCGAGGTGGAGAGCCCCTACATCATCCGCGTCGCCATCGCGCTCTTGATGCTGGCCTGCAGCATCCCCGGCAAGAGCACGATCAAGAACGCCACGCCGGTGCGGCGTGCGCACCCGCGTTTTGCAGAAAACATCCGGCTGCTCGGCGCGCAGATCGAATGGGTCGAGGGCGATTGATGGCTGCAGCGGCCGCTGCTGCCGATCGCCCGCAAGCGCTGGGCGAGGAGATTGCCAACGCGCTGAGCCATGGCCTGGGTTTCCTGCTGGCGGTGGCGTCGCTGCCCATCCTGGTGTGGCAGGCGCAGCGCCTGGGCGGCGCCGCCGACGTGGTGGCGGCCAGCATCTTCGCGTCGACGGCGATCCTGCTGTACGGCACCTCGGCGCTGTACCACGCGCTGCCGGCGGGCGCGGCCAAGCGCTGGTTCAACCGCATGGACCACGCCGCGATCTACCTGCTGATCGCTGGCAGCTACACGCCCTTCACGCTGGGCGTGCTGAAGGGGCCCTGGGGCTGGACGCTGTTCGGCATCGTCTGGGGTGCAGCGTCGCTGGGCGTGGCCTTGAAGCTGCTGAACCGGCTGCGCCACCCGTGGATCTCGACCGGCCTCTACGTGGCCATGGGCTGGGTGGCCGTGGTGGCGGCGGGGCCGCTGATCGAGCGCATGCCCGCGGCCGGCCTGGCCTGGCTGGTGGCCGGCGGGCTGAGCTACACGCTGGGCGCGCTGGTCTTCATGGTCGACAGCCGCGTGCGCTACGCCCACGCGGTGTGGCACCTCTTCGTGCTGGGCGGCACGGTCTGCCACTTCTTCGCCGCCTTCGGCTACGCCCGCGCAGGCTGACGGGCGCAGGGGCCGTGGCGAAGAAGGACAAGCACGTCAGCGAGACACCGGCCACGCAGGCGCTGCGGCTGGCGGGTGTGGCTTTCACCGAGCACCCCTACGACTACGTGGAACACGGCGGCACCGCCGAATCGGCGCGACAGCTGGGCGTGGCCGAACACGCGGTGATCAAGACGCTGGTGATGCAGGACGACAAGGCGCAGCCGCTGATCGTGCTGATGCACGGCGACCGGCAGGTCAGCACCAAGAACCTGGCGCGCGAGATCGGCGTCAAGGCCATCGAGCCCTGCAAGCCCGAGGTCGCGCAGCGCCACAGCGGTTACCTCGTGGGCGGCACCTCGCCCTTCGGTCTGCGCAAGGCGATGCCGGTGTTCGTGGAAGCCACGGTGCTGGAATTGCCGCGCATCTGGATCAACGGCGGACGGCGCGGGTTCCTGGTGGGCATCGAACCCGGCGTGCTGGTGGCGTTGCTGGGCGCGCGGCCGGTGCGCTGCGGGCTGTAGATCGAAGGGCCGCGCGGCCGGCGGTGAAGCCGGCCGCGCGGGGTCGATCAGGGGCAGGCAGGCGTGGTGCCCGCAATGCCCGCGCGAAGCGCGCCGACGCCTTGGTTGGCGGGGCCGTCGTCTGGCCCAAGGGTGTTGCGGGTGAAGGTGCAGCCGTAGGTGGGCGCAGCCACGGTGGCCGCGGTCACCACGTCGTCACCGGCGGGTTTGACGCCGTCGCGCTCCCACTTGATCATGGCGTCGAAGGCTTCCGCCTGCTCGGCCACCGTGAAGTCGCAATGGCTTGCACCGCGAATCGCACGCTGCACCAGCCAGGCGCTGTTGCCTTTGGCGGCCACACGCTTCTGGTAGACCTGCTGCATGCTGAAGGGCACGAAGAGGTCGCCCAGCGTGTGGATCGAAACCACCGGGATCTTGAACTCGCCGTTGATCACCGGAATCCACCGCAGGCCATCGGTGCGCAGGCGGTTGGCGTCGGCCACCGGCGTGAGCTTCAGAGCCGCGGCGTTCAGCGCCGCGCTGCCCGCCACGTCACCGTCGATCGTGTAGGTGTAGGCGCGGGTGTCCAGCACGCTCTTGTTGAGGATGCCAGTGACCGTGCCGTCGCTGCCGAAGGTGCCGTAGGCCGACGGGAAGCTGCCGCCGAACGCGATGCCCTGCGCAAACATCGGCCGCTCGCCGCCGGTGATGTTCTTCACCACCGACAGGTACTTCTGGCCTTGCGCCGTGGGTGTGGTGGGGAAGGTGGTGAACAAGGTGCCCGTGACGAGCGTGCGGATGTCGGCGAACTTGTCCGACGGGTACGCCGGCAGGCCGGCCAGCGCCTGCGCCGTGACCTGCATGGCGGCAAACTGGTTGAAGAGCTCGGTGTCGCCCATCACGCCGCACATCGGCACCGCGCCGTGGTACGTGGTCTTGTTCCTGGCCGTGGCCGCGGCTTCGGCCTCGATCGCCGCGCCGGTGACGTGCCCACCCATCGAGTGGCCGGTGATGTAGGTGCGCGTGGGCGCGGCCAGCGTGCGGCCACGCGCGGCGGCGATCCTGGTGAACTCGTTGGCCAGCGCGTTGGTGTCTTCCACGCCGGCGCGCACGTCGTAGTAGTTCTTGCTGTAGCTGGAGGCCGCCCAGGCGTAGCCGTTCTGGATCAGGTACCGGCGGATGCCGGGGTTGCTGACGGTGAGTGCCGCGCCTTCACCGCGGAAGCCGTGTGCGTACATCACGAGCTTGCCATTCCAGTTGGCCGGCACCTCCACGCGGTAGGCCGCGCCGCCCAGCACGCCGGCCCAGCGGCTGGTGGTGGCCATGTCGACGGTATCGCCGGCGGCGGCTGCCATGGCACTGAAGGTGGTCACGGTGGCGTCGGCGGTGAAGGTGCGGCTGTCGTGCGCACGCGTTTCCTCGGGGGCAACAGCCACGTCGTCGTCGTTGTTGCCGCAGGCCACGACGAACAGGCTCGCGGCGAGGGCCACGGCGGTGCGCAGGGAAGGGTGGGTCATGTCGTCTCCAGATCGTTGTCGGAATCGCGCCTGACCGTCGGTTCGGCGCATTGCGCAGGCTAAGCAGGTTGGGCCCGCTTCGGCAGGGGGCATTTCCCATGCCCTCCTGTCCCCGGCGCGACATCCCGGCGCCGGGGGCCGGGTCCGGCCTGCGGCTTAAACTGCGCGCCCTATGCATGGTCTCTCTCTCTCGATCGCCCTCGTCGGCGCCTACCTGATCGGATCGTTGTCGTTCGCGGTGCTGATCAGCCGCTTCATGGGTCTGGCCGATCCGCGCAGCTACGGCAGCAAGAATCCCGGCGCGACCAATGTGCTGCGCTCGGGCAACAAGCCTGCGGCCCTGCTGACGCTGGCCTTCGACGTGCTGAAGGGTTATGTGCCGGTGCTGCTGGTGCTGGTGTTCGGCCCGCGCTTCGGCCTGGGCGAGACCGCGGCGGCCTTTGCCGGACTGGCGGCGTTTCTGGGCCACCTGTGGCCGGTGTTCTTCCGCTTCCAGGGCGGCAAGGGCGTGGCCACGGCGGCCGGAGTGCTGATGGCCATCAACCCCTGGCTGGGGCTGGCCACGCTGCTGAGCTTTGCCATCATCGTGGCCTTCTCGCGCTATGTGTCGCTGGCCAGCATCGTGGCCGCCGTCTTTGCACCGTTCTACCAGGCGCTGATCTGGGGCCCGCAGCCGGCCTTGGTGGCCGTCGTGATCATGAGCCTGCTGCTGGTGTGGCGCCACGCCGGCAACATCAGGAAGCTGCTGGCCGGCACCGAAAACCGGCTCGGGCAGAAGGCCCCTGCCGCCACCGGCGCAACGCCCCCAGGCGCTGCCCAACCCCCCGAAACGAACAAAGGTTCTCACTGACATGGTTCAACGATTCGACGTCGGCCCGCGCTTGTCCGAAATGGCCGTGCACAACGGCGTCTGCTACCTCGCCGGCCAGGTGGCCGCCGACGGCAGCCAGGACATCACCGGCCAGGCCAAGCAGGTGCTGGCCGCCATCGACGCGCTGCTGGCCCGCGCCGGCACCGACAAGAGCAAGCTGCTGATGGTGCAGATCTTCATCAAGGACCTGGCCGACTTCCCGGCGCTCAACGCCGTGTGGGAAGCCTGGTTGCCCGCCGGACACGCCCCGCCGCGCGCCACCGTCAAGGCCGACATGGCCAAGCCGGAGTGGCGCGTGGAGATGGTCGTCACCGCGGCGCTGTAACGCACGACGGCACGGCCGTGCTCGCACTGAGCCGCTCGGGTTGGGGGCTGGCCGTGCTGGTGCTGGCCGTGCTGGCCAGCCAGCAGTGGTGGGCCGACCTGCAACAGCAGAACATCGGCGAACGCGTGGCGCAGCTGGCGCGACCCGGCGACATCCACATGCTGTCGTCCGAGACCTGCGCCATCTGCACCGTGGCGCGCGACTGGCTCACGCAGCACCGGGTGCCTTTCACCGAATGCCTGATCGAGCGCGACGCGGCCTGCCGCCAGGCGCTGGAGGCGACACGTTCGCCCGGCACGCCGGTGCTGGTGGTGCGCGGTCGGCCCCAGGTGGGTTTCGATCCGCGGCGGCTGCGTGCCGCGCTCGAATCACCGGCCTGAGCGGGGTTCGGGGCGGACTCCAAGCCGCCGGGGTGCCCGGTGGGCCGGCGTCAGAGGCCCAGCCGGGCCAGGTCTCCGCGGCCTTGCCGCACCAGCACGGGTTCGTCGCCGCTGAGATCGAGCACGGTGGTGGGTGCCATCGCGCAGGCACCCGCGTCCACCACGGCCTGGACCTGCTTCTGGAAGCGCTCGCGGATCTCGGCCGCGTCGTTCATCGGCTCGCTGTCGCCGGGCGCGATCAGCGTGGTGGCCAGCAGCGGCTCGCCGAACAGCGCCAGCAACTCCTGCAGCACCTTGTGCTCGGGCACGCGCAGGCCGATGGTGCGCCGGCTCGGGTGGCTCAGCCGCCGCGGCACTTCCTTGGTGGCCTCGAGGATGAAGGTGTAGGGGCCGGGCGTGCCCAGCTTCAGCAGCCGGTACTGCTGGTTGTCGACACGCGCAAAGCGCGCCAGCTCGCTCAGGTCCTTGCACAGCAGCGTCAGGTGGTGCTTGTCGTCCACCTGGCGGATGCGGCGCAGGTTCTCGGCCGCGGTCTTGTCGTCCAGCCGGCACACCAGCGCATAGCTGCTGTCGGTGGGCACGGCGGCCACACCGCCGGCCTGCAGGATCTGCGCGGCCTGCTTCAGCAGGCGGGGCTGCGGGTTCTGGGGGTGGACTTCGAAGAGTTGCGACACGCGGCTTCAGGCAAGCGTCAGGGTGGCGATCACGCGGCGGTCACCGGGATCTTGCCGATGCGCGCCTGCCACTCCTTCGGCGCCGTGTTGTGCACGCTGGTGCCCTTGGCGTCCACCGCCACCGTCACCGGCATGTCCACCACGTCGAACTCGTAGATGGCTTCCATGCCCAGGTCGGCAAAACCCACCACCTGCGCGCCCTTGATGGCCTTGGCCACCAGGTAGGCGGCGCCGCCCACCGCCATCAGGTAGGCGCTCTGGTGCTTCTGGATCGCCTCGATGGCGACCGGCCCGCGCTCGGCCTTGCCCACCATCGCGATGAGGCCGGTCTGGGCCAGCATCATCTCGGTGAACTTGTCCATGCGCGTGGCGGTGGTCGGGCCGGCAGGGCCCACCACCTCGTCGCGCACCGGGTCGACCGGGCCGACGTAGTAGATGACGCGGTTGGCAAAGTCCACCGGCAGCGGCTCGCCCTTGGCCAGCATCTCCTGGATGCGCTTGTGCGCTGCATCCCGCCCCGTGAGCATCTTGCCGTTGAGCAGCAGCGTGTCGCCGGGCTTCCAGCTGGCGACCTCGGCGCGTGTCAGCGTGTTGAGGTCGACCTTCTTCGACCTGTTGTAGTCGGGCGCCCACTTCACGTCGGGCCACAGGTCCAGGCTGGGCGGCTCCATGTAGGCCGGGCCGCTGCCGTCCAGCACCACGTGGGCGTGGCGGGTGGCGGCGCAGTTGGGGATCATCGCCACCGGCTTGCTGGCCGCGTGCGTGGGGTAGGTGGCGATCTTCACGTCCAGCACCGTCGTCAGCCCGCCCAGGCCCTGCGCGCCGATGCCCAGCGCGTTGACCTTCTCGTAGAGCTCGATGCGCAGCTCTTCCAGCTTGTTCTGCGGGCCGCGCGCGAGCAGATCGAACATGTCGATGGGCTCCATCAGCACTTCCTTGGCCAGCAGCATGGCCTTCTCGGCCGTGCCGCCCACGCCGATGCCCAGCATGCCCGGCGGGCACCAGCCGGCGCCCATCGTGGGAACGGTCTTCATGACCCAGTCCACCAGGTTGTCGCTGGGGTTCATCATGATGAACTTGCTCTTGTTCTCGGAGCCGCCGCCCTTGGCGGCCACGGTCACGTCGAGCGTGCTGCCGGGCACCACCGTCATGTGGATCACCGCGGGCGTGTTGTCCTTGGTGTTCTTGCGTTCGAAGATCGGGTCGGCCAGCACGCTGGCGCGCAGCTTGTTGTCGGTGTTCAGGTAGCCACGGCGCACGCCTTCATTGACGGCGTCCTCGAGGCTGCCGGCAAAGCCCTCGAAGCGCACGTCCATGCCGATCTTCAGGAACACGTTGACGATGCCGGTGTCCTGGCAGATCGGGCGGCGGCCTTCCGCGCACATCTTGCTGTTGGTGAGGATCTGCGCGATGGCGTCCTTGGCCGCCGGCGAGGCTTCACGTTCATAGGCCCGTGCGAGGTGGCTGATGTAGTCGGCCGGGTGGTAGTAGCTGATGTACTGCAGCGCTGCGGCCACGGTCTCGATCAGATCGGCCTGGCGGATGGTGGTGGTCATGGGCGGGTTCCAGTCAGTGGGGCTTGGCGGGGGCCATCAGGCGGTCGGCCAGGGCGATGGCCAGCGCCGAGAACAGAAAGGCAACGTGGATCAGCGTCTGCCAGAGCAGCGTCTTCTCGGTGTAGTTCTCGGCATTGATGAACGTCTTCAGCAGGTGGATGCTGCTGATGCCAATGATGGCCGTGGCCAGCTTGACCTTCAGCACGCTGGCGTTGACGTGGCTCAACCATTCGGGCTGGTCGGGGTGGTTCTCGAGGTTCATGCGCGAGACGAAGGTCTCGTAGCCGCCGACGATGACCATGATCAGCAGGTTGCTGATCATCACCACGTCGATCAGGCCCAGCACCACGAGCATGATCACCGTCTCGTTGAGTTTGGGCGTCCAGCCGGCGTCGGCCTTGTAGCCGATGCTGTTGACCAGCAGGTTCAGCGCCTCCTTGTCGCCCATCACGGCCTCGATCAGGTGCGTGAGCTCGACCCAGAAGTGGAAGACGTAGACACACTGGGCGACGATCAGGCCCAGGTACAGCGGCAATTGCAGCCAGCGGCTGGCAAAGATCAGGGCGGGCAGCGCGGGCAGGCGGTGCGGATTCGGACCTGGTGGGGTCGACATGGGGTGATGAACCTTCGGGGGTCAGGGGCAACCCGATTGCCGCAAATTGTAGTTTCAGCACCAATCGGGGCATTCCTGCACGTCAGGTGAGAGTCAGAGCCTGCGCTTAGCTTCCGCCCCAAGAGCAGAGCCGTCATCAAGAACCCTTCAAACCCGCAGGAGACCCCCATGTCAGACACCCAGCCCACCGAATTGAAGACCCACCAGCCGCCCGCTGCCCTGGTGGCCGCAGCGCGGGTGTCCGGCATGGCCGCCTACCAGAAGCTGGTGGACGAGGCAGAGCAGGACTACGAAGGTTATTGGGCCCGCCTGGCGCGCGAATTCGTCAGCTGGAAGACGCCCTTCACGAAGGTGCTGGACAGCAGCCAGGCGCCCTTCTTCAAGTGGTTTGAAGACGGCACGCTGAACGTGTCCTACAACTGCCTGGACCGCAACGTCGAGCGTGGCCTGGGCGACAAGACGGCGATCATCTTCGAGGCCGACGACGGCGCCGTCACCCGCGTCAGCTACAGCGAGATGCTGGCCACCGTGAGCCGCTTCGCCAACGCGCTGAAGGCCCGTGGCGTGAAGAAGGGCGACCGCGTCGTCATCTACATGAGCATGAGCGTCGAGGGCGTGGCGGCCATGCAGGCCTGCGCTCGCATCGGTGCCATCCACTCGGTGGTCTTCGGCGGCTTCAGCGCCCAGAGCGTGCGCGACCGCGTGCAGGACGCCGGCGCGGTGATGATCATCACCGCCGACGAGCAGCTGCGCGGCGGCAAGCACCTGCCGCTGAAGAGCATCGTCGACGAGGCCATCGCGCTGGGCGGCTGCGAGACCATCCAGAACGTCATCGTCTACAAGCGCACCGGCGGCAACATCCCCTGGAACGCAGCGCGCGACCGCTGGCTGCACGACGAACTGGCCGGTCAGAGCGCCACCTGCGAGCCCGAGTGGGTCAGCGCCGAGCACCCGCTCTTCCTGCTGTACACCAGCGGCTCCACCGGCAAGCCCAAGGGCGTGCAGCACAGCACCGGCGGCTACCTGCTGCACGCTGCGCTCACCACCGCGTGGACCTTCGACCTCAAGCCCGACGACGTGTTCTGGTGCACCGCCGACATCGGCTGGGTCACCGGCCACAGCTACATCACCTACGGCCCTCTGGCGCTGGGCGGCACCGAGATCGTGTTCGAGGGCGTGCCCACCTACCCGGACGCGGCGCGCTTCTGGAAGATGATCGAAAAGCACAAGGTCACGATCTTCTACACCGCGCCCACGGCCATCCGCTCGCTGATCAAGGCCGCCGAAGGCAACCCGGCCGTGCACCCGCGCAACAGCGACCTGTCCAGCCTGCGCATCCTGGGCAGCGTGGGCGAGCCCATCAACCCGGCGGCCTGGGAGTGGTACTACCAGAACATCGGCGGCAGCCGCTGCCCCATCGTCGACACCTTCTGGCAGACCGAGACCGGCGGCCACGTGATCACGCCGCTGCCGGGCGCCACGCCGATGGTGCCGGGCTCGTGCACGCTGCCGTTCCCGGGCATCACGGCGGCCATCGTCGACGAGACCGGGGCCGACGTGGCCAACGGCAGCGGTGGCATCCTGGTCATCAAGAAGCCCTGGCCCAGCATGATCCGCACCATCTGGGGCGACCCCGAGCGCTTCGTCAAGAGCTACTACCCGCCGGAGCTGAAGGGCTACTACCTCGCGGGCGACGGGTCCATCCGCGACAAGACCACCGGCTACTTCACCATCACCGGCCGCATCGACGACGTGCTCAACGTCTCGGGCCACCGCATGGGCACGATGGAGATCGAGTCGGCCCTGGTCAGCCACACCGAGCTGGTGGCCGAGGCCGCCGTGGTGGGCCGCCCCGACGACACCACCGGCGAGGCCATCTGCGCCTTCGTCGTGCTCAAGCGCAGCCGCCCCACCGGCGACGAGGCCAAGAAGATCGCCAACGAGCTGCGCAACTGGGTGGCCAAGGAGATCGGCCCCATCGCCAAGCCCAAGGACATCCGCTTCGGCGACAACCTGCCCAAGACACGCAGCGGCAAGATCATGCGCCGCCTGCTGCGCAGCATCGCCAAGGGCGAGTCCATCACGCAGGACACCAGCACGCTGGAGAACCCGGCGATCCTGGATCAGTTGGGCCAGGCCAACTGATGCGGCTGAGCGTGCCCTGAAAGGCCGCGCCTCACGGGGCGTGGCCCCGAGGCCGACGGCGACGCGCCCGAACTGGGCGGTGTCGCCGTTTCTTTTTGAGCGCTTGCCCGGCGGCGCCTGCGCTACAGTGCCTGCAGGAGGACCGCCATGCCGCTGGTCGTGATCGGAGTGCTGCTGATGCTGGCCAAGTGGGCCGAGTTCGGCCCGGTCGCGACCTGGTCCTGGTGGATCGTGCTGGCCCCGTTTGCCGGGGCCGTGCTGTGGTGGGAGTTTGCCGATTCCTCCGGCTGGACCAAGCGGCGCGTGATGGACAAGATGGAGCAGCGCAAGGCCGACCGGCGGCAGAAGTCGATGGAGGCCCTGGGCCTGGGCACCCGCCGCGACCGTGTGGCCACACGCGCGCAAAGGGCCAAGGCGGTGCAGGTCTCGGGCGACGCCACGCATGCAGGCCGCGACGCGCCCAGCAAGCCCACGGCAGGCGACGTGCCACGGCGCGACCCGCGGATCTGAGCGCCTTGCTCCGCTGAAAGAAAAAACGCCTGCAGCTGCAGGCGTTGTGCTTTCAGGGCTGGGCGGGCCAGCCGCCGGCGTGTCACTCGCCGTCGAGCACCGCGCCCGAGCTGGCGCTGGACGCGTTCTTCGCGAACTTGGCCAACACACCGCGCGTGTAGCGCGGTGCGGGCTGCTTCCACAGCGCGCGGCGGCGGGCGATCTCGGCGTCGTCCACCTTCAGCTCCAGCAGCAGCTGGTGGGCGTCGATGGTGATGGTGTCGCCCTCCTGCACCAGCGCGATCAGGCCGCCGGCGTAGGCCTCGGGCGCCACGTGGCCGACCACCATGCCCCAGGTGCCGCCCGAGAAGCGGCCGTCGGTGATCAGGCCCACGCTCTCGCCCAGGCCCTGGCCGATCAGCGCGCCGGTGGGCGCCAGCATCTCGGGCATGCCCGGGCCGCCCTTGGGGCCCAGGTAGCGCAGCACCATCACGTCGCCGGCCTTGATCTTGTTCGCCATGATGGCCGCCAGCGCGCTCTGCTCGTCGTCGAACACGCGCGCCGGGCCGGTGATGACCGGGTTTTTCAGGCCCGTGATCTTGGCCACGCAGCCCTCGGGGCTGAGGTTGCCCTTCAGGATGGCGAGGTGACCCTCGTCGTACATCGGGTTGCTGAGCGGGCGGATGACGTCCTGGTCGGTGCGCAGCGGCGGGATGTCGGCCAGGTTCTGCGCCACCGTCTTGCCGGTGATGGTCATGCAGTCGCCGTGCAGCAGACCGGCCTCCAGCAGCACCTTCATCACGGCCGGGATGCCGCCGGCGCGGTGCAGGTCGATGGCCAGGTACTTGCCGCTGGGCTTCAGGTCGCAGATCACCGGCACCTTGCGGCGCACGCGCTCGAAGTCGTCGATGCTCCAGTCCACGCCCGCCGTGTGCGCGATGGCCAGGAAGTGCAGCACCGCGTTCGTGCTGCCGCCGGTGGCCATGATCACCGCCACCGCGTTTTCGATCGCCTCCTTGGTGACGATGTCGCGCGGCTTCAGGTCGAGCTTGACGGCGTTGACGAGCGCGCGCGCCGCCTCCTGGGTGTGCGCCAGGATCGGGTCCTCGACGTTGGCCATCGTGCTGGCAAACGGCAGGCTCATGCCCAGCGCCTCGAAGGACGAGCTCATCGTGTTGGCGGTGTACATGCCGCCGCAGGAGCCGCTGCCGGGGATGGCGCGGCGCTCGATCTGGCAGAAGTCTTCTTCGCTCATCTTGCCGGCGCTGAACTGGCCCACGGCCTCGAAGACGCTGACGATGTTGAGGTCCTGCCCCTTGTAGCGGCCCGGCAGGATGGTGCCGCCGTAGACGTAGATGGCCGGCACGTTGGCGCGCAGCATGCCCATCATGCCGCCGGGCATGTTCTTGTCGCAGCCGCCGATCACCAGCACGCCGTCCAGCCACTGGCCGCCGACGCAGGTTTCCACGCAGTCGGCGATGACCTCGCGGCTGACGAGGCTGTACTTCATGCCCTCGGTGCCCATGGCCATGCCGTCGCTGATGGTCGGCGTGCCGAAGATCTGCGGGTTGGCACCGGCCTCCTTCAGCGCCACCACCGCGGCATCGGCCAGCTTCTGCAAGCCGCTGTTGCAAGGCGTGATCGTGCTATGCCCGTTGGCCACGCCGATCATCGGCTTGCCGAAGTCGTTTTCGGTGTAGCCCATGCCGTAGTACATGGAGCGGTTGGGCGCGCGGGCCACGCCCTCGGTGATGTTCTTGGAGCGGCGGTTTGAGCTCATCGGAGGTGTCTGGCGTTGCGGGAACCCGGGAGTTTATCGATGCCGTGGACAATGCCCTCTCATTCAACCGGAGAGTTTCCCGATGCTCGTGCATCCGCAGTTCGACCCCGTGGCGCTGTCGCTGGGGCCTGTTCAGATCCACTGGTACGGGCTGACCTACCTGGCGGCCTTCGGCCTCTTCCTCTATCTCGGCATGCGGCGCGTGCAGCTGCCTCAGTTCGCGGCCGCCGGCTGGGCCCGCCGCGACGTGGAGGACCTGCTGTTCTACGGCGTGCTGGGCGTGGTGATCGGCGGGCGCATCGGCTATGCGCTCTTCTACAAGCCCGGGCAGTACCTGGCCAACCCGCTCGAGATCCTGATGGTGTGGAAGGGCGGCATGTCCTTCCACGGCGGCCTGCTGGGGGTGATCGGCGCCATGGCGCTGTACGCGCGCCAGCGCGGCCGGACCTTTCTGCAGGTGATGGACGTCGTGGCGCCGTGTGTGCCCACGGGGCTGGCCGCGGGGCGCGTGGGCAACTTCATCAACGGCGAGCTGTGGGGCCGCGCGGCCGATCCGTCGCTGCCCTGGGCGATGGCCTTTCCGCAGAGCGGCAGCATGTTGCCGCGGCACCCGTCGCAGGTCTATCAGTTCCTGCTGGAAGGGCTGCTGCTGTTCGTGCTGCTGTGGCTGTATTCAAAGCGCGAGCGCGCCACCGGGCAGGTGGCCGCGGCCTTCGTCTTCGGCTACGGCGTGCTGCGCTTCGTGGCCGAGTACTTCCGCGAGCCCGACAGCTTCCTGGGCCTGCTGGCGCTGAACATGAGCATGGGCCAGTGGCTGTGCGTGCCGATGATCGTGGGCGGTGCGGCGTTGTGGCTGTGGTGCGGCCGCCGGGCCCGCGCGTAGGATCCGGGCCATGCGACAGATCTTTCTCGACACCGAGACCACCGGCCTCTACGCCGACCAGGGCGACCGCATCATCGAATTCGCCTGCGTCGAGTACGACAACCGGCGCGACACCGGCCGCCGGCTGCACCACTACGTCAACCCCGGCCGCAGCAGCCACCCCGACGCGGTGCGTGTGCACGGCATCACCGACGCCTTCCTGGCCGACAAGCCGCCGTTCGCCACCGTGGTGGCCGAGCTGCTGGAGTTCGTCTCGGGTGCCGACGTGGTGATCCACAACGCCAGCTTCGACGTGAGTTTCCTGAACGCCGAACTCACGCGCCTGGGCCTGCCGCCATTCACGAAACACGCCGCGCGCATCACCGACAGCCTGCTGATGGCGCGCGAGATGTTCCCCGGCAAGGGCAACTCGCTCGACGCGCTGTGCCGCCGTCTGGAGGTGGACAACTCCAAGCGCGACCTGCACGGCGCGCTGATCGACGCCGACCTGCTGGCGCAGGTCTACCTCAACATGACGCGCGGGCAGGACTCGCTCGTCATCGAGTCGGCGCAGACCACCCGCGGCCCGGTGGCCGATGCCGCGGCCGACCTGCGGCAGTGGACGCTGCCCGTCGTGGCCGCCAGCGACGACGAGGCCGCCGCGCACGACAGGTTGATGGCCGAGATCGACAAGGCCAGCGGCGGCAAGACGATCTGGCGCAGCCCGGTCGCGGCCTGATTCCAGCCGGCGCCAAAAGCCGTGGCATAATCTGTGGCTTACCGGAACCGGCCTCGCTCATGAACACGCAGCGGGGTGTTTCACCAGATTCCGGGCGGTTAGCTCAGCGGTAGAGCACTGCCTTCACACGGCAGGGGTCGCAGGTTCAAGCCCTGCACCGCCCACCAAGAAAAGTAAATTAAATCAACGGCTTACGAGGAATCGTAGGCCGTTTTTTCTTGGCGGTATGAAAAGAAGTATGAAAAACCAAGGGCGTCCGTAGTCGTCCAGAGCCGTCGGATGCCAGCGCCGGTGAGTCGGCGAACCGGCTACACGCTCACCCCATGAGCCACCCCGCAGGCACCATGCCTGCATGACCCTAGGCCACGGCTCACACGTCGAAACCCCGCCGCGCCCATGCTGGTACTGCAGCCACTTCGGCGGGATGCTCTATCAGGGCACAGCCGCGGCGTGCACGGCCCCCGACGGCCCGCGGGTTCGCTCCTGTCCTGCCCACGGCTGCAGCGCTTGGGAACGTGAGCCCGGGGCCGACGATGTACCCGGCCCACCGATAGCGTCACGCGATGCAGTCCGACCGATCAGCATCTATCACAGGCCAGGCACTGGCGCTGCGTCAGTCGCATCCGTTGGCGCCGGCCCGCGACGTGTTGGACCTAGTGTTTCAGGGCGTGCCAGTTGATGGCCTGACGTTCCCGGAGTCGACCACGGCTCCGGCGTCGCCGTTCGGTCAGATCATCGCGGCCGCGTTTGATCGGGGCATGTCGCCCGACGAGTGGTTGGCCTTCACTGGGCCGGCAGCGGACCCGAAGTTGCGGGCGGCGTGCCTTCAGGTCTGGGTGGTGCACGTCCTGCCACGGCTCTTCGCGCGGTTCGGACTTGAGAGTTGAGCATGTGCTGGAGTGGGGGGCGCAGAGCGCGGGTTGCCATCGATAGCCACTTCCTGACTAGCGACAATCCTCAGCCATGCGAAGCGACGTTGATGTCCCAGGAAGTGGTGTAGGTCCACAGGTGCGCGGCAAGCCGCGGAGGGTGGAGCCCGGAGGGCGAAACCCGTAGCGGCTTGCCGCGCGGCGGCGGCGATCCCGGCAAGGGGTGGCCATCGTGATCCCGGATAGGGTTGAGGTGCGAAACACAACCTTGATCCTTGAAGGAAACACGATGACCAATCCGACTATGGCACTGGCCGATCTCGCCGAGAAGGGAGCCGACATCGACGTGCTGCGCCAGATGGTGCAGTTCATGGCCCAGCGCCTGATGGAGATCGACGTCGACGGCCGCTGCGGCGCCGGCTACGACGAGAAGTCGCCCGAACGGCTGAACAGCCGCAACGGCTACCGCGAGCGAAACTGGGACACGCGGGCCGGCAGCGTCGAGCTGAAGATCCCCAAGCTGCGTCAGGGCAGCTACTTCCCTGAGTTTCTGGAGCCCCGGCGCACGGCCGAGAAGGCGCTCACCGCGGTCATCCAGGAAGCCTACATCCAGGGTGTGTCGACCCGCTCGGTGGACGAACTGGTCAAGGCGCTGGGCATGAGCGGCGTCTCCAAGAGCCAGGTCAGCCGGTTGTGCGGCGAGCTCGACGAGCGCGTGGGCGCCTTTCTGAACCGCCAAATCGAGGGCGACTGGCCGTACCTGTGGATCGACGCCACCTACGTCAAGACGCGCGAGGCCGGGCGCATCGTGAGCGTGGCGGTGATAGTGGCGGTGGGTGTGAACACCGATGGCCAGCGCGAAGTGCTGGGCCTGAAGGTCGGGCCCAGCGAGGCCGAGCCCTTCTGGACCGGCTTCCTGCGCAGCCTGAACCGGCGCGGCCTGCGAGGCGTCAAGCTCGTGATCAGCGACAGCCACGAGGGCATCAAGGCCGCCGCCTCGAAGGTCCTGAAGGCCACCTGGCAGCGCTGCAGGGTGCACT
>LNFM01002304.1_pt1 | contig 40218 bp, 32 predicted proteins | sample 596031 | NCBI WGS metagenome assembly LNFM01 (sample SAMN04254537, study PRJNA301005) | activated carbon metagenome | isolation source: dual media filters at the Ann Arbor, Michigan drinking water treatment plant | place: USA: Ann Arbor | reverse complement strand
TGTGGGCATCGGTATATCACCCATCGATGGTGGATTCGCTGCTATCACATTCAATACAAGGTCTAAAACCAGGAGAGTGCGAGCTTCCTACGACGGTGGTAAAACCTGGCTGGCCATCGATGCCGGTCTTCCACCGAGCATGAATATCACTTCCATTATACAGGTTGGTGATCAATTCTTTTGTGGTCATCCCGACGGCATTTACCGATCATCCAACAAGGGTAAAACCTGGACACTGTTAGTTCCTTCTATAGAAGGAAAGGTCTTTCATTTATCTGTCTCCGGCAATGTAATTTATGCCATACCCAGTGCGGGAGGATGTTGAAAGAGCAAAAAAGAAAAGTTCCGGATAGAAAAAAGCGAATCCAACGAAAAGTTATGCTAACAAAAAGAACCCGGTTAGCTGCCGTGTTACTTATTTATATTCATGCAAAAATAGAACTGCTGCATTTAAGAATTTATGAAAGTAATTCCGGCGGGGGAGAAGCACCGGCTGGTCTTGATTTGTCTTCGGGTAAAGGGATGTATTCGAAATTATCATTGGGTGGTAAAATGATGCGGCGTTGTTTCCAATCTTCCTTCGCCTGTTCGATGCGTTCATAAGTACCATATCTGCCATTCAAAAAAATGTTGTACCGTTCCTGTCGTTGCCAATTTGTAAATCGGCCAATGCAGTTGGCGTATTTTTTTTAATAAAAGATCAACTATTTGTTGAAGTCTCTTATATACTCTTCTAATGTAATTTCTCCTTTGTCATATTTTCTTTGTAGCTCAATTTGATCAGCGCTCCATAACTCATCCTTTATAATTGGGAGGGTATTGGGCAAAACGGGTTTGCTGACATACCGGGATTTAATAATTGCAGCATATACTGCAGACTTAATTATTTCGTGTAAAATCCATAGCGTAATTAATAATGCAATTGCAGAAAAAACAAGTATTTCCTCAGTCGTTCGTAGAAATTCCATTTTATTGAATTTATTGGGAGTTAAATCAAAAACTATTTACGAAGCTCAATGCTGATAGCAATACAAACCCGATTTTACAGTCCGCTTGCACCTTTTACCATTCTTTGTAATACCATTACATTGCCCTGAGCCTGATGTATTTGTTTTCTTGTTAGGAGAGTTCAAATTTAATCCAAAGGAAGAGGTGCTTTTATTTGCGTGACATTCCTGTAATGCCAGTTGAAAGGAGTCTAACCTTCTTTCCAGTTCATTTACTTTTGTCGCAAAGCTATTCGTATCTGCACTATCCTGTTTGCAGGAAATAAAGAGGAGGCAGGTGGCCAAAGTGAATAAAATTATTCTCATGGTTATTAATATTAATCAACAAGGTTGTACCTATTGACTCATCGCCAATCCCATGGGGCGATCGGTTTCGGGTCTGCCCATAATCCTATTTTCTTTACCCTTGCTTCAATTTCTGTTTCAGCATATAATTTATCCGCCGAGTATTTTTTATAATGCCAAGCGAGACCTTTTTTGACCAACTCTAAATTAACCGTATCCTTATCATTATTAATAACCACTCCAATCAATCTGCCGTACCTGTCATATTCATTTTGATTTTGAATAGTTACCATTTTGCCGAAACATAAATCAGCTGTTAATTGTTTTGCTACATTTCCAAAAGGTTGTTTCCTTTCCGGGCAATCTACATGTGCAAATCGTATTGCCAATGGCTTTCCCTCATATAGTATCTCTATTGTATCCCCGTCCCTGATCTTTATAACTTTTCCACTAATAGTATTTTGTTGCTCTTTCTTTGCGGCACAATTGGCAAAAGATAATGCAAGAATTATTAAGGCTACGAAAATTGACTTAATGTACAGCATGACTTTTCAAATATCGGCCATTCACATCTTGCATTGTCCAATAAATTTTTACTTCTTATGAAGTATGACAGGAATTGCAGCAATAATAACAGCCATTTACCTGCGTGTAGTGTTTTTTGGCTTCTGTAACTGCATCGCGGCAAGCGGAGAATTCTCCCAAGTATATTCTATTTTCTGCTGTCGGCATATAATTACATCCTTCTACATGTACTTCATGGTCGCCATTCGACTGGCGGTTCTTATTTACATAGTATTTCTTTTTCATAACAAATAAATTTAATTTAGAGTTTAAAAGTAAATCTAGAAATATTTCGATCTTTACGGGAAACCGTATAAAGAGGAATAGAAAGTTTCGAATCAAGCTTTAGTTGTCTCATATTAAATTTAAAATCTTTGAACTTTTGAGAAGATATACTTTTATTGAGAAAAGTTCTTTTACATACTAGACCACGGACAAGTGTATCGTTGAACGTGGTTGTGGTTTGATTGAGAAAAGTTCTTTTACATACTTCTACACCTCAGTTAATGGAGGAGCTTGTAGTTGTGGTTTGATTGAGAAAAGTTCTTTTACATACTAATGGCATTGAAGAACACCATTCGTTGCGGGTTGTGGTTTGATTGAGAAAAGTTCTTTTACATACTTCCATTAAACTATTAGGACGAGGTGTGCCAGTTGTGGTTTGATTGAGAAAAGTTCTTTTACATACTCTAAGCGAAATACAGGTGTATCTATCGAGGTTGTGGTTTGATTGAGAAAAGTTCTTTTACATACTGAAGTTGAAATTATTACTAATCATCAAAAAGTTGTGGTTTGATTGAGAAAAGTTCTTTTACATACTTTTGCAAATGGAATCGAATTATGGAACATTGTTGTGGTTTGATTGAGAAAAGTTCTTTTACATACTGGATATTGGGTTGCGGTGTTTATCGTAGTAGTTGTGGTTTGATTGAGAAAAGTTCTTTTACATACTGATGATTATGCGGAATACATTTTGGTTGAAGTTGTGGTTTGATTGAGAAAAGTTCTTTTACATACTTTTGAAACCGACGTTGTTGCAATGCAACAAGTTGTGGTTTGATTGAGAAAAGTTCTTTTACATACTTGGTAATTTAATAATAAAACGAATCATATGGTTGTGGTTTGATTGAGAAAAGTTCTTTTACATACTTGGGAGGTTCCGATGGATGAACAACAATTGGTTGTGGTTTGATTGAGAAAAGTTCTTTTACATACTGACGTGTTCCGTTATGGAATCGCCATTGTAGTTGTGGTTTGATTGAGAAAAGTTCTTTTACATACTTTATGGGGGTGAAACATCTCCTATGTCTAAGTTGTGGTTTGATTGAGAAAAGTTCTTTTACATACTTCCAGACAAATATTCGTTTAATGCGTTTGTGTTGTGGTTTGATTGAGAAAAGTTCTTTTACATACTACAGGCTTTCTACACTAACATGCTTTTAAAGTTGTGGTTTGATTGAGAAAAGTTCTTTTACATACTGGCGAATGTTTTACTAACGAATACTTCAAGGTTGTGGTTTGATTGAGAAAAGTTCTTTTACATACTTTTATTCGCCGGTATGTCAGCCGCCCTCGAGTTGTGGTTTGATTGAGAAAAGTTCTTTTACATACTGTATCTTCTTTCTTTAGTAATCCCCACTTAGTTGTGGTTTGATTGAGAAAAGTTCTTTTACATACTAGTGTTAAATATTTTTGCGAGCCCCCGTGGTTGTGGTTTGATTGAGAAAAGTTCTTTTACATACTCCACCATATTTTCCAGTAATGCGGGGTAAGTTGTGGTTTGATTGAGAAAAGTTCTTTTACATACTATTGGGCCTGTGAAACCCTTTAGTACCAAATTCTTAACCACTAATCAACAAGGAAAAAAGTAAAGTAATTGAACGCTTTAGTATGTAATTATCATCATAAAATGTTTTCTAAAACATTTCCATCTGGGTGGGGCCGGGTGTCAAAGGGTTTTCCTTGGCTCCCCAGATGTTGATGATGTCTCCGTATTGTTTATCTGTTACTTTCAGAATGCTTACTTGCCCTTTTTCCGGCACCTTTTCCCTTGTCCTCTTCATATGAACCTGCGCACTTTCATCACTGGCACAGTGTCGGCTGTAAACACTAAACTGCATCATATTAAAACCGTCTTTCATCAGGGTTTTTCTAAAATCAGAAGCTGCCTTTCGCTCCTTTTTAGTTTCTACAGGTAAATCAAAGAACACAAAGAGCCACATAATGCGATAAGCGTTTAATCGTTCCTGCTGTATCATAGTTCAGGCAGTTCCGGATATTCCAATTTTTTACTAGTTCCTTCAAAACATTTAGCAAGGTTGGCGGTCACATATTCAATAGCTACCATCAGTGGGCTGGTTCCTTCTTTATAAAGGCAATCGCTTTGTAGCAGTTGTAAATAATCTGCTTTTCTTTCTTTTGTTAGATTATGGTAGTCCGGAATTGATTGTAATTGCCTGTAAACAAGCCAATCGGTAAATGGCCTAAATGGTTCCATAATGTCATCAGCCAACGCGAAATTGTTATACTTATTATGATGGTGAATTCCTAAAGTAACAAGCAACCCGCTTCCTGCTAATGCCCTTGCAACTGCAGCTCTGATAATAGAATAACTATAATTCAAAGAAGGATTGGGAGGAGGGCCTTCCCTGAATCGTTGAAAGGTCGGGCCGAATAATTGCTTAAAATATATCCTTGCTGCCTGTGCCTCACAATTAGCAGTATCACCGCTATTTACCTTATTGGAAAGATTGTATAACGCCAACCCTTTCTGTCCGGCAAGTTCCAGCACCTTAGCCTGGTTTCTGATCTTTGCTTTTACAGTTTGCTGCCAGAGTTGCTTTTTCAATGGTTCGCTTGCAGCCAACTGTACTCCGAAACGTTGTGCTTGTATATGGTGAACGTCCAGATTCATCAGCATACTGGTAGGGTGGTGCTTGTTATCGCAAATAATAACTGCCACATTCTTTTCTGCTAACACTTGCATTAAAGCATTGGTAAATGTTATTTGTGGATGGTCTAAAACAAGGTATGCGATATCCTCAATCGGTCTCGTTACTTCATCTTCTGTTTCCTTATTAAAAATCACCAATTGCTCAAGCTTGGTGCTTAAGTGAAAAGGGTTAGAAAAGGATAAAGTTCTTTTTAGCATTAGGCGTGATTATAATAAATGGATTATTCCATCTCTGCTCACTCTAAAATCTATCCCTTCCACTAATCCTCTAAATTGGTTATGATTCAATTTTCGATATTTCTTACCATCCTTAAATTTGTATTCTCCATCCTGAATTTTTAATTCTCCCAAGGATTTTGCTTCTAGGTGGTGCATAAGATGTATAGTCCCATATTCTAGTACGTTTCCACCGGATTTTATTCTTTGAACAGTTAAACCCGAAACACTATATAGCCTATCAATTAAATTATTTGCTGACAAATCAGATGTAACTTCATCAAATGATTTCTCACATAATAAAACTTTAAGTCCGGGTTTCAACACTACATCTTTTCTATTTCTTACAATTAACGGCATTTGAATTTGTTTGCCTCTAAGGAGCTTTTCTTTATATAATGGATATTGACCTTGCCCCATTCTTACTAATTCAGTAAGTTGATAAGTATTAATCAATTCAAAGTCCTTCTCTTTGCCATTGTCATATAAAGCCATCAGGTAGTTCCCGTCTGTTTGAGTATAGTACCATTGCTTATGTTCTCTTTTTACGTCTCTATGCTTCTTTATTTGCAAAGGATTTTGAAGATTATCAGCAAATACTTTCACTTTAAAAACTTTCGTTGCTTCTGCGTCCGGGTTCTTCTTTAATCTTTCTTCGTTTGGCGGAATTTCAAAAAAACCTTGTTTATGTATTGTTGCTGCTCCGGTTTCTTTAGCTAATTCTCTTAATCTTTCATCTACGATATTCTCAATGTTTTTCTTAATTGCATCAACGGTATTGCCCCTGAATACAAAACTGCTTCTGTATTTAATAATATCATTACCTTTCTCATCCTTCTCCAGCAATAGTTTCCCATTATCATCAGTTTTCAATTTCCCGTTTTCTTTTATCGGGATTTTAATGGCTCCATAAAAAGTGTCTTTATGTAAACTTGCTCTTATTCCACGGCCTCTTTGATACCTCGGAATTTTATTGCCTTCTTTATCAACTGTGTAAACGATTTGCTTCTTAAACCTTTCTTTTCTTTTCGTCTGTTTTAATACATTGTCCCTGTCAGCATGATAAATAATTACATCGCTGGTAAGTTGTTGCATAGCAGAAAAAAATCCATCCGGTGCTAATCCCCACGGGTTTGGAATTTTAGGTTCTTTCCATCTGTTCGCTTCAGCTTCTTTATATCCTTCTGCCAGTAAGTTATATACGTCTGGTTTATTTCTTTCTTTATGTAACAAGGTTTGAATAATTGCATCTACAGTATGGTGTGTATGCTGGCTCCGGTCTTTCTTTTCATCATTACTCATAGCACCCCAAACTCTTTTTATCTTATCAGTTAAGATACCCTTAGTTGATCTTACCCGATAAAATAGAGTCTTTAAATACAATACTCCATACTTAGCTATTATTTGCGTATCTACTAACTGACTATTCTTAAATCTTTCCGTTATCTCAGTTATTGTAAATCTTTCAAGCTTGCTTTTCCAGTAGGCATAATGTATTTGGTTATAATGCTTGTCTTCAATTGCCTTGTCTTTTGCTTCTTTTGTAGAAGCCATCTTGCTTCTTTTTTTGCATATTTCTACTTTAGTTTCATAGTCTTTCACCAGTTTTTTCCAGTTTTCCAATCTTGGCTCAATTGGATCATAGCCAATAGCCGCTTCAGGATAATTGGGAAGCTGAGTAGGTAATAGCTTATTTTTTATTTCGTTATTATAATTTTTAAAAGCAATGGTTTTATTCTGAAAGCTATCATCAAAGGTGAGGCTCCGGGGTAGGGTATGTTCAATATCAGTAGTAAATTCATCAAAAAGGTCTGCGTCGCAAATTGTATTACCAGTGTACATACAAACTCTTTTGGGTTGTTCTTCTCTTAGTCTGTATCGTTCAATATAGCTGGTCAAATCTTCGGGCAGCGTTTTTTTTTGCTCTTCAAATATTTTTTTAATTTCACTCGCATACTTCGTATTCTCAGATTCTCTTTCTCTTTGGTAGCGTTCTATTGCCTTTCTTCTGTTTGCATCATTTAGTTCTCTGGCCATCTCCACAATCACATTCGTTTGCTCATCTATAACATCATTCTTCAATAGATAATTTAATAGCTTTTTTAGCTCATAGAGGCTTCGCATCGCCATGGGGTTTCTGATGCTATCAGTTTTTGGACTATCGAGAAGTTTTCTGCCGGTATTGTTTCCTTCTTTATCTTTTTCATTAATTGCTGGTAAAAAAGATTCTATTTCGCTTGGGTGATATAGTTTATCAAGTCTTTTATCGTCTGGATTAAGAGAAAGCATCTCTGTAATCCTTATTTTAATATTATCTTCTAATCTTGGCATTTTAATAAATGCAATATCTCCATTAACTCCTTTTGATAAAGCATCCTGGTAAAGCTGGGCTACTTTGTCTTCATAATTTGATTTTGTATCGCCGGAAATAGTATTCCATTTTTTATTCCCAAAATAATTTTCAATTGTCTCTTTGACACCATTCAAATCGTCTGCATCAAGTTTGTATCCTTTATCATTTGCAAATCGCTGTGTGTAGGGAAGACCATTGTACTTTTTTATAAGACTGTTTGCAATGTCAATAGTGCTTTTCTGAAAAGCAATTTGTTCAATCTCTTTTTGTATTGCTTCAGTTAAGCCTTCTTTATTATCTAGCCATAGCTGCCTTTCAAACACATAAGGAATATTGGCAAGAAAAACTGCCTTATCATACTTTTCACCAACTTCTAGCCATTTATTTATTTTTCTTATTGCCTTTAGACTTAAGCTACCGTAACCCTGTTTGATTGATGTGTTTACAAAACTCCTTGCCTCTTTTTCAGAGAGCCCAAGCGATTCAATAGCTTTTTTCTTTACTATTTCCTCATCTTTATCATTATCCATTACAAAAAGCCAATGCCAAATATCATAGAGATCAATTTGCGTATTGTGATATTTTCCTTTTGCCATTTTCTTTTCATGTTCTTCCCATTCTATTCTTTGTATAGCAGCATCCCGTAATTGCCAAACATTATCCTCGCCTAACACATTCATCAGGCCAGCAAGCATAGGGCATCCGGCTACTGTTTGATAATCTTTATAATTAAAGACTCTATTTGGAAAATGCTTCCCAAAGATTTTTTTTATATCTGAAAATGGAAAAGTAACACAGCTCTTTCTAAAAAATTTTTCTTGTACTTTTTTTCTATCATCAGCATTCAGAGATTGCCAGCTTTTCTTATCGTCATCAGAATATTTAATATTATTAAGTACCTGCCACATTCTGTATAGTTCAAATTCAGGGTGGGAGACAGGGCATCTGCTTTTATTCTTTTCATAAATACATTTTCCTATTGTTCCTTTCTGGGATTTTAAAGGACGTTGTTCAAAAATAATTTTCCTGATTTTTTCTGTGACTTCTATACTTGCTTCCTGAAAGGAACATATTCTTAAAAATTCTTCTTGTAGCGTTAACCTGTAGATATTAGTACTCTCATCTTTTCTTCGCCTTGCCCTGCTTCCATTTTCTATTTCTTCATACAATTGCTGGCCAATTGTTTTCCCTTCCAGTTTTTCTTCAAGATCGATAATTGCTTTAGCAACTTTCCCAAGTTTTTTCTTAGGTTTATCATCATTTTCTTCTATATCCCCATCTGCCGTTTCTTCAGTATCCCTGGCTTTTTCGCTTCTGTTACTCAGATATCCCCTTCTTTGTGTAAGGTGATAAAAGATTCTCCCAAGCTCATCTGGAGTTAGTTTCCTTTCTAATGCTTCTTTTCTAAGTTCAAAAGGATTCTTATAATCTTCTGTCCCATCATTATTAAAATCAAGTCGTAGCCAATTTTTAAATAAGTCATTAGTAGGGTATTTTTTTTCAGTTTTTCTTTTTGGCTTACTCCAATCTTCCAGTTCGGCAATTGGCAAGGGACACATGTTTTCTTTTATCAATATTCCAAGCAATTCAATCTTTCTCCATCTTCTTCTCATATTCTTTTTCCGTGAGGTTCTTGCGGTTGTTCTCTCAGCTGCCAAAGAAAACTCTATACCTTTTTTTTCACCTACCCCTTGTTCAAAAACTATAGCACCTTTATGAGTAATCTGTTTAACTCCTTCAAGTTCTTCTGTATCTCTTACTGCCCACCCAATACTATTCGTCCCCAGGTCAAGGCCTAATATTTTACTCATAACAATAAATTTTATTTCTAAATCTATTTTATTATTTCCAAAATTATTCCGTACTTAGCACAAAGAGATAGAACTCTTTTCTCAATCTTATCACAATAAGGCTATATGCCGCAGGTGAAAACCTTTAACCCCGCTTCGGTGGGGTTTTTAAGTTGTAAGTTTTAATGAGTTATAAAAGAGGGGCATTTCAGAGTCTCATCATATTAAAACTAGATGCACATAATCTTCACTTATAATTAAATAATCCCCATATCCTTACAAAAAGCAATTAATTGTTCATTTTTATTAAATCCCAACTCCATCTTAATATGATTGAGTCTCTTTTCAACGCTGCTTAAACTGGAGGGGCGAAATTTTTTTTCTACGAGACTGGCAGGAATATTTTTTTGACTAACCCCGCTTGCGAGCAAAGAAATTATCTCGATATCAAATTCTGTAAATTGATAAGTATTTGTTTGGTTAATAAGTTGGCTCAATTGCCTGGGGAAATAACGCTGGTTGCGATTTACACTTTCTATAGCGAGTTTTAATTCCTTACGGTCATTGCGGGATTTTCGAACGTAACCATCAATATTCTGTATTTGAAATAGTGTTTCGATTGCAGCTGGTTTATTCTCTACTGAAAATACGAGCACCTTCAATTCAGGAAGTAGTTCACGGCATGCGGTAATCAGTGAAACGCCATCATACATTTTTTGCGGATTGCCATCATTTTCGAAATTCAAATCAGTTATCAGGAGATCATAGGGGCTTGCAGAAATTTTGCTGTGTTGAATTTTAAGTAATGCATCGTCACAATAGTAGACATAATCTATATCTTTTATGCCCAGCTCTTCGAGTGTTTGTTGAACGGAAACATTTGCCAGTTCATGGTCTTCTGCTACTAAAACTTTACTGATCATTTTTTTTTGGTTGAGAAGGAAATAGTAACTCCAAATCCTTTAGTCAGGTCACTTTCAAAATTAATAGCGCCACCGATGGCAAGAATACGGTTTCCCGTATTCGTTAAACCATTCCCCACTTTAAATGGCTTAGTTAATCCAATACCGTCGTCTGAATATCTTATACTGCAATATTCCTTATCACGATCAAACTTTATTACCACATTATTTGCGTGGCTATGTTTTTTCATGTTGATCATTAATTCCTGCAGAATATGTTCCAGCTCGTTTCTAATATCCATTAAAATGTCTTTCCAGAAACTTGTATTATTTCCTACAATCAGCACTTTAACTGAAGGACTTGAAAATGCAGATAACAAATCACTGATCTTTTCCTCATAAGGTCCCTGCGTTAAAGAAGTTGGTTCATAAGAAATATCGCGGGAGTGCTCATATAAATCCTCCATTTTATCCAGCAGTTTTTCCTTTTCCATTTCTGAATGTTCCATTTCTGACATTAGTCTGTAAAGCCCGTTGGCTACCACATCATGTACCTTTTGAGACATTTTTAATTCCTGTTCTTTCACAGCATTATCGGATTGTAGTATAAATCGCTGTTTTCTTTTTTTATACCAGAGGATGGCAATTATCAACGTGAGAGCGAATATTGATATTACACTGAAGAAAGTTAAACGCTGCCGGTTGATCCTCTCGCGTTTATCCATATTATCTTTTTGCAGCACAAGGTTTTCTGCTTTGGTTTTTTCTGCATCGAAACGTACGTCCGCAAACTGGTTCTTTGCAGCGTTGCGTGCCTGCTGAAGGCTGTCGTTTAATTTCATGTACCTGGTAAAATATTTCGTTGCCTGCACCGGTTGTTCCAGCCTGATTAATTTGTCGAGTGCTTCCAGCTGATCTTCCGCACTGCTGATAGCCATTGCTGTTGCATACATTTGTCTTGCGAAATACAATGCAGAGTCCCGGCTCTCCTGGGAATAAAAATCTGACAATTGAGCATAGCTTGCATTTAATCCCCAGCTATCATTCCTTGCCTTCCTGATGGCCAATGCTTCCTGTAATTCCAGCGCAGCAGGATAGGTTGAATCATTGAGCCATTTTACAATCGCCAGGTTGGAAAGTACCCTTGCATATTCGGTAATGCTGTCGGGCTTTTGCTCTAAAATAGCCTGGTATATTTTTATAGCATCCTCGTAACGCCTTATCTTTTCAAAAGCGACCGCTTTGTTATTTAAATAATAGGCATCGTTATCTGGGTTTGTTTCATATTTTAATGCGCTGTCAAACCATGCAACAGCTTTGTTGTATTGTCTAAGACTCAGGCTCGCTTTTCCAAGTATCCCATAGTTCGAAGCAATCCAGTATAAGTCAGATTCTTTTTCACTATTTAAATAAGATTTCGATTGCAATGCAGATTCCTGGCTGCCGAAATAGTCGCCAGCTGTACATTGCATCAATGCCATGCGATTATACGATGAACCAATTTCAAAACTGTCTTCGGAAGAATTTACGACGCGGCTATAAAGATAAAATGCTGAATCGTTTTTTGTGCCATCCAGCGCCCTTGCTTTTGGGTAGTCGGGTGATCTCAATGGTGCCTGCTGTTTTTTTTGCGTGCAGCCTGCCATGAAGATTAGTACACTGCCAAATAAAGGAATGAAAAATTTCATGCTCATGGTATTTGTATCACAACCCTAAAAATTTTATTTTGCATTTAAAGGTAGTGATCAAAAAAAATAAGGCAAGAATAACTTGCCTTATTTCCACGGTTTAATTACCTGGAGGTGGTGGAGGTGGTGGAGGTGGTGGCGGCGGATGGCCGGTTTGTCCACCCGTGTCACCATCCATTGTCATCATGAACAGATAATGCTCTTTAAAAGAATGTGAACATTTCGGGTTATGGCATGACGATGCCATAATGATAGCAATAATAAATTCTAACATTTTTTAAAATTTGAATTGTTAATAGAATCCGCATCCTGGTGCAGGGCACCGGGTGCAGCATGACAGGGTGGTAAGCAGTTTTACTTACCAGTTGAAGGAGGTGGGCTTAGAATACGAAGCAGAAAAATCCTTCCTTCACTTAATTTTCCTGTTCGTATTCACTACCCTAATAAAATCAACCCTGTACAGTTAACCTCGTAGCTAATGAGGCTTTAGTTGATTTGAAAACAAAAATAGATGCTGCTATGAGGGTGATTGACAAATGATTCCGGTTATTCCGGTTATTCCAGCGGAATTCCGGTAATGATGGTTTAAGACATTAATATTGCAGGAAGCGATAAAATTAAATTAGCATGTTTGCAGATTATCAACGTTTAGTCATCCAGGATTTTGAGCAAAAAAAAGCAAAGAATGATTTATCAATAAGACTCATTCATGCCACACCAGCAAAGTTGAAACAAGAGTGCCTGGAAGTTTATGCTACCAGATTTGAAAAGAAAGATGAAAATACTATCAAAGGATTTTTTGGTGAACGGGGTGCTGCGCCGAATTATGTGCAGGCAATCGAACGTTGCGATACTGACAAGTTCAGACCTTTGATCAATTACATAAGAGGGACTATTATTAATACTGATGTAAGAAATATTGAATTACTTGCCTGGTTAATCAATTTTGAACCAAGACCCTGGCAATTTCAACGGAAATATGATACAGGAGAAACGGAAATTCCCGAAATAAATTTACCGCGTGCTACGGAAGATTATAAGGAAGGGGACGAAGAACCAATAGCCTATCAAACAGCCACCGCAACTGCCAATAAAAAAACAAAGGGAACAACGAAAAGAATTGCCATTCCCATTTTAGTTGCCGCTTTTGTTAGTATTTCTGGATATGTTTTTTTGATTAAACCGGGATTAAAAACTGGAAATGGAGTTCCGGAATCGTGTATGTACTGGAATGTTGATCATTATGAACAAATTTCCTGCAACCAAAAACCCGGTATTGATATTATGGTGATCGCCTATGATTCTGCCAGATTCCGAAACTTTAAAAGGATCATGACCCCCGATACAATTACTCTTAATGCCAAAGGGAAAGTTTGGTATATCAAAAGGAATAGTAAACTTGAATACTATACCTCGGCCGGCCGGCATCCGGTGCATCCCGACCTGATGTTACGGCCCATCACAGAGCATATCATCAGAACTTATATTTTACCAGGTTCCGGAAAATAGTTATCAATAACAATAGCCACAGGCTTTCCGCTTATATTTTGCTATTGCCGTTTTTATGGTGACTGTATCAATTTTATGCGTACAGCTTCTTAATCCACGGCAATTAAGGTTGTCATGGTAGGCATAAGCAGTACTACTCACACAGATATAAACCCGGTTTTGAGCTGAACCAGCCGATCCCTTCCAAGATTGAAAGGAGCTGATAAACACAACAAATGCAATCAATATGCGCATGGAGTTATTCGTGTTGTGCATTGAAATTACAAACTAATCGGAACTCCGTTTACGGGAAACCGTAGTATTTTCTGTCCTATGTTCTATATTTTGTCGGTGTTATAGGTTACAAAAAATAATGAATAGAAGTGATTGACGAAATTGCTTAGTATAGAATTATTACTAACGCTTAACCAAAACCAAAATGCTTAGCACTTCAAAGCAGCAAAAACTCTTTGTTGCATTAAAAAATTATCGCAGACAATTTTTGGACAGGGGACTTAAAGAATTGGATGAGTCGGGCACCCGCCTGATGATCAATAGTTTTCTTTCAGATGTATTGGGTTATAAACAACTTGAAGAAATAAAGACCGAGTACATGATAAAGGGCACATATGCTGATTATGTGATACAGGTCAATAAGACCAGGCATTTTTTAGTGGAAGTAAAGGCACTTTCCTTCGAACTTTCTGAAAAGCATTTGCGGCAAACCATAAACTATGGGGCCAACGAAGGAATTGAATATGCTTTGTTAACCAATGGCAAGAGTTTTGAATTTTATAAAATAATCTTTGAAAAGCCCATCTCTTCCAGACTGATATTTACTGTTGACCTTAGTGATGCCAACGGTTTAAAAATTGCAATGGGTTATTTGCAGCACCTGCATAAAGACAGTGTAATTAAGAATTCCTTCAAACCCTTGTGGAATAAATGCGAAGCAACGGATCCCTATAATATAGCAGGCATCATCTGTTCTGAGGATGTCCTTAAAGCAATTAAGAAACTTATCAAGAATAAGTACAATGAAAAGTGTGAAGATGAAGTAATACTCAGTGCTGTCCATAAAATTGTAACAGATAAAATGGATCCTGCATTGATAAAACCCTTTAAAGCTGCCAGAGCTAAAGTGAAGAAAGAAAAGAAGGATGAGCATGATGGGAGTGAAAAACAAATTGTAATCGCTGATCAATAAAGTAATACCGTAATAAACTTCTGATATGAAAGGATCCTTCTGTACTCTTTTTGTAGCGCTGCTATTAAACCTCCAACTCAATGCCCAGAGAACAGCAATTGATGTTGCTGACAATACACTTAAGGTTCCGGCTTTTGGAGAAGAGATATTTTATTATGGATTTGCAGAAGGCGATAAAGTGATCTTCAATTTTGAAGAATTGAAAGGCAAAGAGCTAAAAGAAATAGAAATAATAGAAATGCCTGCTCAATCAAAGTTCATGGATTACAAAACAAAGAAAATAGAAAATAAAACATTAGAAATAACAAAGACAGGAGTATATAAATTCCGTTTCGCCAACACTGGTTTAGGTGGAAGAATATGCAAATTCAAAATTCAACGCATACCTGCAACTGAAACCTCGAAAAATTTTAATTGTAGTGTGTATTGGAGAACGGTATTTGACACCATACAGAGAACTGAGCAGGAGAGATATCTCATCAGCCAACAATATAAAACAGTACAGTTATTAGAACCCTCCCAATATTATATAAACAGTGGTAGTCATGCAACATGGAAAGGGGGGAAATCAAGGATTACAATGCCGGTTATTCTTCCAAAAAATACAGTTGAGTGGTATTATACTTTTTCTGCAACCAGGAATGAGCAAGGAATCGATGCTGCAAAAAAATCATTAAACCTAATGAGACAACTTACAACTCTCGTGGCAATGCCGGGTATATTAAACATTGGTATAGGTATGCTTACGACACCTCCCGGCGGTAATGTATGTGATGTTTTTTTATTAGATGCAGAAAATAGAAATCCATTTGAAGAGAAACTTGAGTATCGTTTCAAACCGGAAGGATCAAGAGAAAACATTACTTCCGGGGTGGTAAAGATAAAATCTTCATTGTTTCAAGTTAACTATCTCGGTATTAGAAACCCAGATGCTAGTTATGGAGTTCATATAGTAATAGAAGCAGTGGCAATAACCATGGAAGAAAAATGGGATGTAAGGGATGTGATAAAGTACGATGTGAGTTCCAGGCAAGAGGCGTATTTGAAGAATTAAGGTCCAATTGTTTTGTATAATATATAGTTATGAAGCACTTATTTTCATTTGCCATTATTTTCTTTATCTCTATTGCAACGTTAGCGCAGTCATACCTGGGAAGAGTTTCAAAGCAGGTAAATTTTCGGGAAGGGCCCGGGGTAGAGTACCCGGTAATAAAAGCCCTAAAAAAGGAGACGCATGTCTTTATTATTTCTACCGATTCAGAAAATGATTTTTATAATGTTATAGATATTGACTCTAACAAAGAAGGGTACGTTCACAAATCCTACATCACCATAGAAAAGGAACTTCCAAAAAATACCGAAGGAGTTTTTAATCCTAAAGGTTCCATTGACTCCTACAATTCCGAAATTGAAATTTATAATAATACTTCTAAGAAGCTAACGCTTAGATTAAATAAGGAAGTTTATACATTCCTGCCCAAAGAGAAAAAAATGATAAGCCTTGTTCCAGGTAGCTATGATTATATCGCATCAGCCCCGGCTGTCATTCCAGATTACGGTAGTGAAACCCTAAAGAATAATTTCTCCTATACCTGGGAATTCTACATAGTTAGTACTTATAAATAAACTCCAATGAGTAATTATTTGTCAAAGCTGCGTTACTTGTTCAATTTCAGAGCACCTGTTGTTTACGATTTGGAGCATCTGGATATTGTCATAGAGGATAAAATGCTTTTACTTATTTCATGGCAATTTAAAAGGCCTTATTTACTGTCCATCCCAAGTCTTAAAAAGAAATATAGAAATCAGGAATCGGCTGTTGTATTGAAAGTGCCATCCCATCTGGATGTTATCAGCATTTATGTTTCATCAGGATGGAGAAAAAAGAAGTATAAGGTGGTTTTAAAGAAATTGAGTCTTGATGAGGGTACTTCACAGTATATCATTCAACAGTTCCAGCCATTCAGAATGCCGGAATTAACACTACCCGAGATCATTATGAAGATACTGCCATCGATCAAAAAAACTCCGAACCCATTACTGAAGAAACAGAAGTTAGAATTGCATTCACTTAATATGAATATAAAGTCAGAAAAATTTACCTATCCCCACAAATAGTTTTTATGAAAAGAGAATTTTATCAAACACCGAAATCAAGTCCCATCATGCGTTTGTTCTGGAAAGCCGCCGGAGCAGATAAGTATTTACTGGAGCGAAGTACCTACGGAGATCAAATAAAATACCTGTGTCTAGGAGGAATCATTATCGCAACAGGTTTGATGGCGGGACTTGCCGGTGGCTATGCGTTCTATACCATCTTTGAACCAAGGGGTAGCGCCATAGACTCTTTTCAAACTGTTAAGGATATAGCTGGGAGTTATGATGAAATTCATATGCCAACATTTATAAAGGCTATAGTGTTTGGTATCGTATGGGGTCTTATCATCTTTAATATTGACCGATTCATTGTAACCAGTACCGGGAAGGGGGATGGGACAGAAGATATAACAGGGAAGGAATTAAAAGGGGCTCTACCCAGAATTATTATGGGAGCAATCATTGCAATCACTATTTCAAAACCGGTAGAGATCAGGATGTTTAAGACTGAGATAGATGTAAAGTTGCATGAGAAACAAATTGAGCAACAGCAGGCTTATAAAGCAAAGACAGATTCTTTGTTCAATTCAGAATTAGCTAATAAAGATAAAGTTATTGAGAAGATTGAAACCTTGTTAGCAGAAAAGAGATTAAGACATGCTGATCTGGAAAAGCAGTATATAGAAGAGGCAAGAATCATTACCGTCGGACCACGAGCAATTGCGATAAAAGAACAAATGCAAAGGGTAGACAAGGAAATAACAGATTTGGAGAATAAACCTGAGTTCACACGAATTAAAAAAGAAAAAGAAGAAATTGAAAAACGGAGAGAAAATGATCTGCAATCGAGTGAAAAGGTGGCTGCAGGGTTAGATGGCTTGTTGGAGAGAATAAAGATAGCTCATGAAATTTCAGGCTTTTGGGTTTCACTTTTTATTACCCTTTTATTTATGGCAATTGAATTGACTCCAATATTCTTTAAGCTCATGCTTATAAAAAGTCCATATGACTTTATGGAAGAAAATGTAAAGGAACTTATAAAAGCAGAAAATGGAATAGAGATAAAGGCTAATTATTACCAGGATAAGGAAGGGCATGAGAGAGATCTTGTCATCAATCACCAGGTCTTACGATTATTAAAGGAAAAGATACATATACTGGAAGCGCAAAGCGAATTAAGTGAAGAGGCATTGAAAGGCTGGAAAGAAAAGCGAAAGCAGGAAGTGCATGATAATCCAGACGATTTTATTGATGAAGAAAAACAGGAGAGTTAACCATGGCATCCAAGCAAAGGTTCACCTGGTTAATTTTACCCAAAAGCTTTATACAACTTATAGGGGCGGAATATGAGATCCTGCGTAAATCAGGTTCTGCGTCACTGCTTAAATTTTATATAGCTGCCGTTGCCATACTTTTTATTTTATTAATAAGTGCCTGTTCTATCTTTTATGCTATGGAACTGCTCTTTCATATGCTGCATGTAGAATTGATCCTCTCAATCTTTGTATCAATCTTATTTGTATTCATTTATATTTTCCTATTGAACACATTCTCAAAAAATATATTGAAAGAGGTAGAAGTTAAAGAAAGTAAAGTATGGTACAGACGTATAAACCTTTCAGATTTAATCAGGACAGGGTTCGTAGTCTTAATGGCATTTCTGATCTCTAAACCAATTGAAGTTTTTATTTTTAATCCGGAACTCAATGCAAAGGTAAAAGAGCATAGGGCAACTATTTTCAGGGAGTATAGTCAGAAATTAGGTAGCCTTAGTAAAAAAGATGTTCAGCAAATAGAGAATTCTATTGCATTTTATCAAGCACAATTAGCCACCCATTATTCTACTATTCTCGATAAACAGATAGGCAATCTAAATGCAAAAATTTCTTCGATAAAGGCCAAGCAGGCATCTAATCTTGTGATTGCAAATCAACGAATTGAAAAATCGGATTTCTTGCTCTTTCGTATCAAGCAGGTAAGAAAAAAAACCATAGGTTGGTTAATATGCTTACTGATGGTATTTCTATTCCTTTTACCAGGTTATTTGATCTATTCGATCTCTGCAACGGATGTTTATTACAAACTTAAAAAGGATTATGAAAGAAGTATGGTATTGGAAGAGCATAAAGCTTTTGAAATCTTATACACGGAAATCTTTAAAAGGAATTTTCAGTTAGATATTGTTTATTATTCCAAATACCTTGATCCGCCTTTTAATAACTTACCATATCTCAGCGCAAAATATCAATCACAAAAGGATTTCTTTAAAAAATTTAGCAGTGATTAATTGACAAATGGATTATCATAAAGACTATTATAGGATACTGGGTGTTTCTACAAACGCTACAAGGGAGCAAATAAAGTCCGCCTACCGGAAGCTGGTTATGAAATACCATCCTGACCGAAACCCGAATGATGCGGTGGCGGAAGAAAAGATGAAAGCAATTAATGAGGCCTATGAAATTTTAGATAGTGATATAAACAGGTTTGTATATGATGAGTATAAACGAAATGAAGAGAAGATAAAAAAGGAGGAAGAAGCAGCTGCTCATGCAAATGAAAAAAAAGGAGCAACTAAGCCTAATCAGAAGACCTATGAACGCACAACTAAAATAACAAAGGAGCGGCGGGTGTACGTTAAAGGAACGATCACCGTGAAATATTGGGCTGAACAGGAAGATGATGTGGATCTATTTATTATGAAGGAAATGAATTACAGATTAAATCCGGTAAGCGCAGAGGCCATCATCACTCATTCCGACATACATGATATTAAAGTCCCAAGATATTTTCAGAAAGCGTATAAAGAAGCAGAGATTTTCAGAACGCCATTAGTAAACCCGGTTAAGTGCACCATTATTTCAGAAAATGGTAACGAACAGTTATATGATCTGAATTTGCAGGATATCAGAATTATTGATCCGATACTATATGATATTGTAAAGCATGAGAAACAAAGTTTAGGAACATTGAAGGGGGAGTTTTATGGGTGTGTTTTGAGAATTGATGAAGAGGAAGTAATTGTAACTGTTACCGAATGTTTTGGAGAAACCGGTAAGATTGAAAAGAAAACAGAAGGGGACAATGATTTTTACAGGAAAGAATATTATTACAAAGATTGTACGACCTATTGGGGAACCTGGATAAAAATTGTTAAGGCGCGTCCAGCAGCCAAGCAAACTGCGAAAGACCCTGCAAAAACATTCATTATCCCTACTACTTCTGACGGATGTTTGCAATACTGGTGGATTCCGTTATTGCTTTTGTTCTTATTTGTATGGCCTCAGTTATTCCTGGGACTTCTGGCGATGGGTTTGATTGGACTCCTATTTTCATTCGGGGCAGGTTTGTTGGGAAGATTGCTTCCTTTTTTGGGATTACTGTTATTGGCTATGTTCATCTATTCTGCATATAAATCAAGTGGCAGCCGAAGTCCAATAATAAAACGGGATTTCAAACCATCCTACGATTCTTTAAATAGTACCACAGAACCCATTGTCCAGGATACGTTAAATGCAAGCGATAGCAGTAGCGTCCGGGATACATTGATCAATCATTTTATCAGGTGGAAGGATTATGATACTACTACCTATGCTATCAACTTATCGGTTTCAGCAAATGATGTACGCCATTCCGTTGCGGAGCATAGTCAATTTGAGTTCGCAGGATTTTATAATTCGTTGGCGCCATTTTATAGCTATCTTGAAAATACAGACCAAGTTAAGCTTGCACGGGTATACAATGCATTTGATTCAATAAAAAAAGTGAATATGCTGGGAAATACGGCTTTTGCAAAAATGGTCGTTTCCTGTATCCAGTCAATTCCATATTATCTTGTTGTAGATCAATCTTGTAACGCCGATTTTTCGAATGATGAATTTGTATATAATTATCTGGAGCAATGCAATACAGAATGTTGCATTGGGAATATTAAATATGGAGTACGCTCGCCGGTAGAGTTTATGAGTGACCTAAAAGGAGATTGTGATACCAGAGCATTGATCATTTATAGTATATTAAAAAGATTTGATTATGATGTAGCGCTTTTAACCAGCCAGTATTATAAGCATGCTCTGGTCGCTGTAAATTTTGGGGGCGATGAAGTTGTAAATGGCTTATCCATGAATATCAATAACAAGAATTTTTATCTCTGGGAAACTACTAGTCCAGGATTTCAACCAGGCCAGGTGCCGGAAGAAAACAGGAATTTGTCCTATTGGGAAATAGCATTACTTAACGAGAAAAAATAACGTATGAAATCGATCTTAAACTTTCAATTTTTACTACCTATAGGGGTGTTGCTTTTGCAAATGTTTATTAGCCTATTTATATGTATTGCAATACTCAGGAAAATGGGTATTGTTAAGAAGCCATTGGGTGGTTTGGAGTACAGTCATGCCATTTTTGCATCCATTACGATCTTTTCTGTATTTCTAATTAGTACGGCCAGTGCACCTGCCATGTTCCAAACATTTAAAGCTTATCAAAACCAGCGAAACCCTGAATGGCAATTATATTTCTCAAAATCCGGCGAGTTTTTTCTTGTTATTTTATTTTTTGAAGTTCTATTGGGGTTAATGATTCTTCTTTTTACCAAAACAGTTTTATCAATCGGCAATGGTATAAAGGAAATACAAGAAGGAAGTATTCCTTCTGCACTAGTAACTAGTGGGATAGTGCTGGGATTTGCCATTGTGTTACGGGTGATGGCAGCAGAAGTGCTGGAGTATATAACACCTCAGTATATTAATTTTAGATAACGCAGAATCATGGACAGGGTATTTTTGTTCTATATTTTCTTATTGGTGATAGGTTGTAACGCTGATTGCAGAGTCTATCTCTGTAACGGACCTTCATCAGTTGCTTATCATAAAGTAAGAGATTGCAAAGGGTTAAGAAGATGTACAACAGATGTAGAGGTGATTGATATAGCTATTGCTAAAGAAAAGGGAAAAAGGGAATGTGGGTACTGTTATCAGGATAATAGAGTTGGTAAAAGCAATAAAGCGTCACTGATACCGACAAAAAGAGATATTAAATAACTAAAAATTTTAGTAATTCAAAAATTTATATGAACTTTAATATAATTATCGATGATTTGTTTTCAGTGTATTCATTAGATGAAACGCTAACACCTATAGGAAAGAAAAGGCTTTTAAGTCTCGTAAATGGTTTTGAGGACGGTAGTTGGCAATTTGAGAATTTTCAAAAATTCATCTGGAATAATATCAAGGAAACTGCTTTGAGTTTAAAGGAACGTGAAGCATTAATCCAAGAAGGTGAGGATTCTGTATTGACCCAAGCAGCAAAAAATTTGCGATTAGCTGAGAGTCTAAATGACATTGGAAGGGGTAGCGAAATCGCAGAGATTGTTCTTTATGGTATTATGAAAAGTCATTACGGTGCATTGCCGGTGGTACCTAAGATATTTTATAAGCAGAACAGGCAAGACAATGCTAAAGGTGCTGACAGCGTACATATTGTAGTAAATACTGATAATACGTTTTCGCTTTGGTTAGGCGAGTCGAAGTTTTATAGTAGCATAGAGAATGCAAGACTGCAGCCAATTATAGATTCTGTAAAAGAATGCCTTGACCTCGACAAATTAAAAAAAGAGAATAGTATCATCACAAATCTCTCGGACTTGCAGGATTTTACTGAAATAAAACCTGAGGTGAAAGCTGAAATAATGTCACTGTTATCGCAAAAGGAGAGTATTGATAAAATTAAGCCCATTCTACACATACCTATCCTTCTATTGCATGAATGTGATATAACAAAGAATGAAACTCATTATACAACAGATTATGTTGAGAAGATAAAAGAGTTTCATAAGGATAGGGCCACCGCCTATTTTAAAAAACAGATATCTGAATGTAACACTGTTGACTTGTATTCGGAAATCAGTTTTCATATCATTCTTTTTCCTGTACCTGATAAAGAACCAATCGTTGATAAATTTATTACTAAAGCAAAAGTATACCGCGATTAATTATGGAAGAATTTATATTTCAAACATGTCAGAACATCAATGAATTATTACAGGAGAAACGTGACAATACAGCACGCGAAGAGCTTATTAAATTACTGGATTATCACAACACTAATCAACTGGAATATAATCCATTGATAAACCACTTAATAAGAGAAACTGGATTGTTTCCTTATTTAAGTGAAAAAACATCCAGCTGGGAAGAACGATTCATTTATGATATTTTCAAAGTAAATGTGGGTGCAGAAAGTCCCGTGACGCTTCATCGTGAGCAGTCACTTCTTCTAAAAAAATTGTTGGATGGACAAAATTTAGCCATTAGTGCTCCCACGAGCTTTGGAAAAAGTTTTGTTATTGATGCTTTTATTGAGATTAGAAAACCTGCCAATGTAATGATTATTGTACCTACAATTGCATTGACCGATGAAACAAGAAGGAGACTTTACCGCAAATTTTCTAGAGAGTATAAAATTATTACGACGGCTGATGTGGAACCATCTGAAAAAAATATCTTCATATTCCCTCAGGAAAGAGCACTTAATTACCTGAATAAAATTGACAGCATCGATATAATGATCGTGGATGAATTTTATAAGGCGAGTTATAAATTCGATAAGGAGCGCTCTCCAAGTCTTGTCAAAGCCATAATAAAGCTAGGAGATAAGGCCAAACAACGATATTTCTTGGCGCCAAACATTACAAAATTAGAGGATAATCCATTTACAAAAGATATGGAATTCCTACACTTGGATTTTAATACAGTTTACTTAGAAAAGTATGAACTATACCGAGATATCAATAAGGACAATCAAAAGAAAGCCGATGTCTTACTTAAGATTTTGAGTTCAAAGAAAACAAAATCATTAATCTATGCTGGGACTTATTCAAATATTGATAGCATATCAACAATATTGCTTGCAAATTTACCTGAACAGAATAACCAACTCCTTCAACAGTTCTCAGAATGGCTAGGTAAGAATTATGATTATAATTGGTCGTTGACTAATTTGGTGAAAAGAGGTGTCGGTATACATAACGGACGATTACACCGCTCCCTCAGTCAAATTCAGGTAAAACTTTTTGAAGAAACTGAGGGGATTGACAGTATCATTTCTACCTCATCTATCATTGAAGGGGTAAATACATCAGCTGAGAATGTAGTTATCTGGATGAATAAGAATGGATCATCAGGCCTAAATGATTTTACTTATAGGAATATAATGGGTCGGGGAGGAAGAATGTTTAAGCATTTCATTGGGAGGATTTATATACTTGACAAGCCTCCTGCGACAGAACAAACCCAGCTGAATATAGATTTCCCTGATGAGATTCTTGGAGATCTTAATGAAAAAACACATAATAAGATTTTGACAAAAGATCAGGTTGCAAAGATCGTTTATTATCAAGAGGAAATGTCAGAGGTACTTGGAAATGCTGTGTTCAATCGCTTAAAGGAAGAGTCTGCATTTCAATCAAGTAATGCAGAGCTTATCAAAAAAATAGCGTTCGACATGTTTAGAACCCCAGAGAATTGGAACGGGCTCGGCTTTCTAAATTCCACAAATCGATCTCAATGGGATCGTTCGTTGTATACAATAATTAACCTCCAACCAGGAAATTGGGAAACAAAAAGCTCGTCTTTTGTTGCTTTCATAAAGACACTAAGAGATAACTGGTATAAATCTATTCCTGAATTATTAAAGGACCTTGAGCCTTATGATATTGGACTCGATCAGTTCTTTCAATTGGAACGTAATGTCTCATTTAAATTTGCGGCTTTGCTTAAAGATGTAAATACACTTCAAAAAGAAATTTTGAAGGATAAGGGTTATGATATTTCCCGCTTTGCCAACCATGTCTCTCATGCTTTCTTACCTCCAATCGTTTATCAATTGGAAGAATATGGATTGCCAAGGATATTGAGCAAGAAAATACATGTTGCTAAATTAATTGATCTGACAAATAAAGAATTAACGATACATGGTGTCATTGAATATTTCAATAATATGGGATCAAAGTATTTAAAGTCAGCTGTAAATTTTGAGCCATTTGAACATTATATTTTGGATTATTTTTATGAAGGAATCAGATTGGTGGAAAGATAGGAAGTTTTAGTAGCGAAGCTGATTTGTTAATTAATTGCTTTCTCTTTTGATTTTGCTTTAGAGTTTTAAATATTCAAAGGGGAGATTTGATAGGAATGTATCTTAAATTATTAAGCCAACCGCATAAAAAACTTTTTCAAATGATGGTAGAATTTTCGTTTTTTCGGCCACAAAAAAAGCGAAGTCATACCAACACAATTTTTAATCCCGTTTGATAAATCAAATCCCACACATTTTTTTACATTTAGGGAGTTAAACCGAAGCCAACACTTATGCCAGCACCAGATTGGGTCAATGAAGATAGGGTTCCCTATAGCTTCCAACCGGTCAGCACCCGCAAGTACAGGGGAAACCGCCTGGCCGGAACGTCGATGCTGGTAGCAACGAGTAATGCCCTCAACATTACGTTACAGGAATGGCAACGACCTTTATACCATGCCGCTTTTCGCATCCTTAATTTCTTCCGGCGACAAAGTCCGGGTGTTAGAGAAAAAGCACAATGCCTGCGGCTCGAAGCAGTACTAAGCGGGGAACTTGTCACTGAGAATATGGCAGGGGAAAGAACGAAGGTACGTGCAGGTCATTACCAATTAACGAAGGAGGAACAATTTCTTATTCATGGCAAGAAGGGGAGGGACTGTCATTATTTTGTGTCCTATTACCCCCATGAACTGATCAAAGAATTTGGAATTGATAACTTCAAATTTACACCGGGCCCTTTGCCGATCCCGGAACAAATGGCGAAGGTGATTCATGAAGCTTTGCATAATCCCTACGACGCGAGTTTACATGAACTTTATTATCAAACCTTGCTGCGTGATTTGTTTTTTATTCATCTTACTGCAGCGAGGGTGGAACTACCAACTACATTAACAGAAGAAGATATCGCTACTGTGTACCGTGCCGATGCCTTTCTCTCTGAAGACCTGTCCGAACATTATTCGATTGAAGAAATATCATCAAAGGTGGGAACCAACTCATTTAAATTAAAGAAAGGTTTCCGGGCGATCTTTCAGATGGGTGTATTCGGCCGGTTGCTGAGCAAAAGAATGGAATATGCGAAATTGTTACTGGAAACAACACTTAAACCAATTAAAGAAATTGCGTTGGAGACCGGGTATGAAACAGTGGCCGGTTTTATTACGGCTTTCCGTAAACGTTATGGTATGACACCACTAGACTGGCGGGAGGAGAAGACGGGTTATCTGAGGCAAAGTGAAAATGATGAGGAAGAAGGTTAAATTTCTTTTGTAAATATCCGAGCTGTCATATCCGTTGGCGGCCAATTACTGAGCTCATTACTTCCGTATAAATACGGGAAATTATTTATTGCTGCATTTTTTCTTCCTTTTTCTTAAAAATTGTCTTCTTCTTTTTTTGAAATTTTAAAATTGGCGGCCTTGACAATTTGAAACTTCAAAATGGAGTGTGTTGTGCGAGTAATTAATATTCCAAAATAAGCGTATACTCTTAGCTTGGTTTTAAAATATACCACTATGTGGTATTGTTTTATTTGCCGGTAGGGTTTAAGTTTAATTTTTAAGGGACTAAATTTTTTGTTAAGCAGCACATTTAATGGTTGTGTTGTTTTATACATCAGTAAGCATTCTATGCAGCAACCAAAACGAAAGTCATTCATACGTCCTTTTTTACTAACCAGTGTACTACTGGTATGCTCACCCGTATTATTTTCCCAAACCAATTTAGATACTGTTTTACAAAAGATCGATCCTCAAAAATTAGCGGGTGTTATTGCTGATAAAGCTGGTAAAATCGAAAAGAAATTGGTGGAGAAGAGTAATCAAACGCTGAATAGTTTACAAAGTAAGGAAGAGAAGATTTATAAAAAATTATTGGGTGGTAAGGATTCGATGATGGCGAAGATTAAGCTTAATGAAATCGACAATAAATATTCAGACTTAAAATCGAAATTGACAAATCCAGCGATCATCAGCCAGGCCAAACAATATATTCCCAACTTGGATTCACTATCAACCTCATTAAAATTTTTACAGGAGAGTGGTATTGGTGGCAAGGTTACGGATGCCCTCGCAAAGACAGAATCGTTGAAGGATAAATTTCAGCAGGCAGAAGAGATCAAAAAATTTATTAAGGAAAGAAAGGAACAGTTTAAGGTGCAGTTGGAAAAGTTAGGGATGGTGAAGCAACTCAAGAAAATTAATAAGGAAGTTTATTATTATGCGGCACAAGTTAAAGAGTATAAGGAAATATTAAAGGACCCTAAGAAAATTGAGAAGAAAGCGTTGGAACTCTTAAGTAAAACGAAGGTTTGGAAAAATTTCTTTGCTAAGAATAGTATGCTGGCGAGTTTGTTCCGGATGCCTGGTAATCCGGATGAACCCCTCAATATGGCGAGCCTTGCCGGTTTGCAAACAAGAACCCAGGTCAATAACTTAATCCAGCAACAACTACAAAGTGCAGGTCCCAATGGGATGGAACAGTTTCAACAAAATATTAATGCCGCACAAGCTCAATTAAATGAATTGAAGAATAAAATTATTAATGCAGGTGGCAGCAGCAGTGATGATGAGTTGCCGGATTTCAAACCGAATAATCAGAAGACCAAATCATTTCTTGAGCGATTAGAATATGGAACGAACCTGCAAACTCAAAAGTCCAATAATTTTTTCCCGGTCACCAGTGATATTGCTTTATCGGTCGGGTATAAGTTAAATGATAAAAGTATCATCGGTGTTGGCAGCAGTATCAAGATGGGATGGGGGCAGGGCTGGCAACGAATAAGGATTAGTTCAGAAGGAGTAGGATTGAGAAGTTTTGTTGATTATAAAATCAAAGGTAGTTTCTGGATCAGCGGTGGTTATGAAATGAATTACCGGAGTGCTTTTAACCGGGTTGAACAATTACAGGATCTTACTGCCTGGCAGCAGAGTGGATTGATCGGTATCAGTAAAGTTATATCAATGAAAACGAAATTGTTCAAGAAAACGAATATCAAATTACTCTGGGATTTTATGAGCTACAGGCAGGTGCCGGTGACGCAGCCCATCATTTTCAGAGTTGGTTATAATTTTTAAAGAAAGAATAAGTTATGATTCGAAAAATTTCTATTGTTATTACACTTTTCATGATTGGATATTACGGCTATTCTCAATCTGGAGCATATGTTCCAAAAGTAATTCCTCCTTCTCCTGATGCTGCAAGCCTTGGTAAGTTTGGAGAATTTCCAGTTGGGAAATATACAGGATCTGCGAGTATAAGTATTCCAATTTATACGATAAGTTCAGGTGGAATTGAAATACCTATTTCCTTAGGTTACAATGCAAGCGGCATTAAGGCAGAAGAACAATCAAGTTGGGTCGGACTGGGTTGGTCATTAAACGCCGGCGGTGCTATTGCTATCAGTACAGTAGGCTTATCTGATTTTAGACCGAGTTCCGGTTTACTAAATCACAGCTATGATCTAACAACGTTTCCTGCTTTGTCCGAACAAGCAAAAAAGGATTTGGTCACACTTATTAATATGGGCTCTTTGGATGTTGATCCTGATATCTATAATTACAATATAAATGGAAATGCAGGCAGATTCTTAATTGATAAAGCAACCATGCAGGCTATTACTATTCCCAAAAGTGATTTGCAAATTAACTTACCGGGTACTAACCCTGGCAATGATTGGGAAATCCTGGATGCAAAGGGCAACAAATTTATTTTTAATAAGAGAGAAATTTCTGTAGCTGATGACAGGGTCGGCAATGTACATTCTTTTAATTCTACTTATTACCTGACAAAGATCATTACGACTACTAATGAAGAAATTTTATTCAATTATCAAAGCTACACCAATCTATATTATATACGTAATACCAGCACCAAAGATTATATTGATCCTTTGAATATAAGTAACCCTGAGCCAGATTGTATGCAGCCGTATAAGGAAAACTATTCTCTTATGGAAATCCAGGGGTTCAGGATAGAGTCTATTATATGGGATGGAGGGAAAGCATTATTCAAGAAAAATCTTACTAGCAGGGAGGATATGCTGAATGACTATAGTCTCCAGGTAATCGAAATTTACGACAAACAAAATGTTCTGCTAAAAAAGTTTAATCTTGCTCATGATTATTTTGGCGGTGTAGGGGGCGAAAACTTTTCTACTTTTTTGACAAGCCAGATGCCAAATAAAAGACTGCGGTTGCTGAATGTTACTGAGTCTGATCCCGCAAATAATAGTTTAAATCCTTATAGTTTTGAGTATCATGAAAATGTTCCCTACTATTTTACAAGGGCGCAGGATCTTTGGGGTTATTATAATGGATCTAGTTCGAATACGACATTATTGCCGAAATTAAGCCAGACCCTTGGAGATGCAAATCGCAAAGTGAATGAAGTTGCAGCCAAAGGTGGGTCCCTCAAGAAGATAACCTATCCAACTAAAGGGTTTACGGAATTTAACTATGAATCCAATGATGCCCTGGTTCCTGCTTCACTATATTACAATTATGAGGAGCCCGTTCACTCACCTACAATTGAGCCTTCTAATGTCACAGCTTACCTTGGAGCCGGACAGAATTTTACAAACCTGGCTGTGCCTGTATCTGTAACTGGTACTGATTTATTAAAAAAGTTTACCTATACAATCACTTATCCATCTTCCATTAATTGTCCAGGTACGAATCGCGACTGCACCGGTAATTTAGAAATACAATTAATTTCATCCGACAATCAACACTTTATTGATTTAATAGCTGCAGGCACATTCGTAAATGGCGTTTCTTCCGGTGAGATATGGTTACAGGCTGGAAAAACTTATACGCTATCAAAATATGGAAGTGGTATTAATAATAATACAACCTGCCAAGTTATTGGTAAAGCGAACCCCCAAATTTTTATGGTTAACGCAGCACCCTATATTAATGTAAAGACCGGAGGTTTAAGAATTGCCTCTATCGTATCCAATGCGGGTGTTGGTCCGTCGACCACAAAAAAATATTTTTATCATGCAAACGTACAAGCCCCTGAAAGTGAAAAATTGCTGCAGCCCTCCTCGGGTTCACTTTCTTCTTTTCCTGTTTTTAGCTACCAGACCGTAACGGTTGGAGTAAACTACCTGTGTTCCAAATTTATAATGTCAGCTAATTCAATGGCTCCATTGGCTGTTAATGGAGGAAGTACGACTGGTTATAAATTTTGCCAGGAAGTAGCGTTTTCTCCAACGGAACAACAAAAAACCATAACAGAATTCTTATCAAATAGTGATTTCCAGGATTCTTATAGTTACTCTTATCCTTTTGTAAACGAACAGTCCCGGGATTACCTGAGAGGTCATGTTTTACATGAAGAGAAATATAAAATGAATGGCGCATCTTTTCAAATCGTTTCAAAAGAATCTAATACTTATAACTATGTGGAACCATCTTACAGAAGTATTGTTGGATGCAAAAACGGTTGTATTGATTTTCTAAAGATTTATGGAGGTGTTAGTGATTGCCAGAACTTTATTTTTAAAAATTATAGGATTGCTACCAAATGGTTTTATAAAAACTCTACTGAAAGTAAGGTTTACAACAATGGCATTTTAGCACTCACCAATTTGACTAATTATTTTTATGATAATGACCAGCATTTACAATTAACAAGGACTGAAACCATCAATAGCCAGGGTAATCAAATCCGGACAACCTTAAAATACCCAGCTGACTTTGTAGCCAGTCCCGGAAATCCTGCGAATGTTTATAACAGTATGGTGAATAAACACCAGATCGGTGAAGTTATAGAAGAAGTAAAGACAAATATTTCTGCAAACAAGGAATTACAGCGTGTTAAAACTAACTATTGGGAATTTAACGGCGGGCAACAAATTGAACCTATTTCCATTCAAAAAAGTATAAATAATGCAAATTTGGAGACCGAGATTCAATTCAATGCTTATGATGCAAAAGGAAATCTTATTGAATATGTGGCAAAGGATGGAATAGTTCACTCGATCTTGTGGGGTTACGGTGATATTTATCCGGTAGCAAAAATTGTCAATAAGAGCTACACAGATGCTATTACACAGAGTGGAATAAATCTTTCGATCGTCAATAATCCGACTAGTGAAACTGCACTTAGAACTGAACTTGACAAATTACGATTGCTTCCCGGGGTAATTGTGACCAGTTTTACCTATAAACCATTGATTGGTATTAGTAGCCAGTCCGACGCGAATAACATCACTACCTATTATGAATATGATGCTTTCGGCAGACTTTCGATCATCCGTGACAAGGATAATAATATCCTGAAGAAAATTTGTTACAACTATTCCGGTCAAGCAGAGACGTGTCCGATAGATAATAGCTGTAGTCCAAACTGGCAAAATACTTCCACGGCGCTTCGTTGTCAGGTTGTCAATAATGTAAATACCGGCTACCAGGAACAAGAGCAATCGGATCTTAATAATTGTAATCCCGGCAACACCATACGATGGGTAGTTGCAGGGTATAATCCGGCAGCTTGTCCATTACCCTCCAGTTGTAATAGTTCAAATTGTGTCGGTGATAATAAAAAATGTGTCAATGGTGTTTGTGAAACTGGGGTATTAAAAATTATTAGCACAAGGAGACAAAAGGTGACCGGACAGCCTGATGAGAATGGTATGATTCCGTGGTGGTGGCAATATTACTGTACCTCCGCCTATTGCTTTAGCGATGGAACCTATGTAGGTGCTTATGAATATCCGACCAGCGGATTCTGTACTCCACAAATTTGTAATTAAGAAAAATAAAATTATGTTGAATATCATTTTAGGAATAGCGATGTTGTTGCAGACAAGTATCTATTCATTCAGTATAACAAATACGGAAGGCACAACTATCCCATTGTCTCAATACGAGGGCAAAAAGATCATGTTGGTCAATATAGCCACGGGGAGTGAACGAGTTAGCCAACTTTCGGGTTTGCAGCAATTACACCAGCAGTATGGAGACAGCCTTGTTATCATAGCTTTCCCTTCCAACAGTTTTGGTCATGAAGCAAGATCGAATGCAGACATAAAACAGTTTTGCCAGGCCAACTACAATGCAGGTTTTATCATTGCTGCAAAAGATGTTGTCACCGGCCCGACTGCGCAGCCGGTGTATAGCTGGCTGGGAAACGCAACAGCGAATGGTGCCACTGCCATTTCGCTTGCCAATGATTTTCAAAAAATATTACTGGATAAATATGGTGATATCATCGGTGTGTATGCCCCTACGGTCAGCCCAACGGATAATAGTATCATCAATGCCATCACCGGTAACTAAAACTAATGACTTCGTATGCAAAGTAAAATAATTTATTTTTTCAGTACGGCCCTGTTGCTTTTATCCTTCAATGGCTCGGCGCAGCGGACTGTTCCGGCAAATTACACCAGTGGTATACCCATCAATTATATCCGCACCTGGGATGCTGCTGCACCTGAGCAGAGTGCCACTAATCTTGTACTAAGGCCCACGAAAGATGTAAAGGTAGCCACGCAATATTTGGATGGACTGGGCAGACCTTTGCAAACTGTTGTCAAGCATGGTTCGCTGGAAACAAGCAGCCACATAAAAAAAGATGTTGTATCCCCGGTCGAGTATGATGCGTTCGGCAGAGAGTCATTTAAATATTTACCCTTTGTTTCCGGCACTGCTGATGGTTCTTTTAAAATGGATCCCTTCCAGCAGCAGGCGACATTTATGGCGGCGCAGTATGGCGCACAGAGTGAAACTTATTTTTATAGCCAAACCAATTTTGAAGCGAGCCCGTTGAACCGTGCTGAAAAAACAATGGCTGCGGGTAATAGCTGGATTGGAAGCAACCGGGGAGTAGCGATAAAGAATTGGGTAAACACTGCGGATGATGCCGTGAGAGTTTGGAGTGTAACCGATAATCCTGGGGGATTTGGTGTCTATTTTCTTAATGCGACTTATAACGGAGGGATTTATCCTGCGGGAACATTATTTAAGAATGTATCGGTGGATGAACATGGAAAGCAGGTTATTGAATTTAAGGATAAGGATGGCAAAGTAATCTTAAAAAAAGTACAAATTGGTACATCCCTAGCTGTGGAAGATGATGGAAGCGGCAGGGGACACACAGATTGGCTAAATACCTATTATATCTATGACGACCTCAATAACCTTCGGTGTGTTATACAACCAGAGGGCGTAAAAGCAGTTTTACCCACAGGTACATTTGTTGGAAATGTATTAAGCGAACAATGTTTCCGCTATGAATATGATGCAAGAGGTCGTATGATCATGAAAAAAGTACCTGGCGCGGGTGAAGTATTTATGGTGTATGACTTTAAAGATAGATTAGTGATGACGCAGGATGCAACTATGAGAAATAGCAACCCTGTAAAATGGATGGTGACAAAATACGATGAATTAAACAGACCTTATGAAACTGGTTTGTGGGAGAATAATACTCCCTTTGCTACACATTTGTTCTCGGCTTACAACAGCAATAATTATCCCACAGCTTCCTCAAACTATGAATTGTTAACTTTATCTCACTACGATAATTATATTGGATTACCAGCTGGGCTCTATTCTAGTTATCTCACCAACTGGAATAGCCATTTTGCGTCAACCAATAATTTGCAATCACCATACCCACAAATGCCGATTCAGAGTACTGCGGTAAAAGGGATGCTAACATGGACCAAGGTGAAGATATTGGGCAGCAACCCGGCAGCCTATATCTCTTCCGTTTCTATTTATGATGATAAGAGCAGGGTGATACAGGTGCAAACGATCAATAGCACCGGCGGACTGGATGTAGCGACCACGCAATATAGCTGGGCAGGACAACCATTAACCACCGTACAGAAACAACAGAAGAGTGGGAGCAATCCACAGGAGTTGGTGGTCATTAATAAAATGGAATACGATGACCTGGGTCGGGTGTTGAACGTTAAGAAAACGATCAACAGCACGATCAACAGTGTAGCGGTCAATAAAGCAGAGCAACTGATCGTACAAAATGAATATGATAAGCTCGGGCAATTAAAGGTTAAAAAGCTTGGTGCCAATAACCTTGAAACACTTATTTACGATTATAATATCCGTGGTTGGATCCTTGGTGCTAATAGGAATTATTTAGCAGTTGCAGGGCAATCGGGCACGACAAAATTTGGTTTTGAGTTGGGATATGATAAACAATCCAATGCAGCTAATGCCAATTTTGCGGCAGCCCAGTTTAATGGAAATATCACCGGTATGGTTTGGAAAAGTGATGGTGATGATGTTAGAAGAAAATATGATTTTGCCTATGATGCGGCTAACCGCTTACTGAAAGGGGAATTTAATCAGGATAACGGAGGCAATAGCTGGAATAATTATACTATTAACTATAGTATGCAAATGGGGGACGGTACTGATCCAACAAGTGCATATGACGCCAACGGGAACATCCTCGGCATGATCCAATACGGATGGAAACTGGGAGGCAATCCGACTATCCCGATTGATAATATGCGTTACACTTATAATGACGGAAGTAATAAATTAAAAAGTGTTACAGATTTTACTAATGATCCACAGACAAAGCTGGGTGATTTTAAAACAAATAATACGCATCCGCAATTTATTACCAAGTCTGCATTAACCGGTTCGAGTTTGCCGACACAGTTTTCTGCTATCACCGACTACAGTTATGACGTCAATGGGAACCTGGTAGTAGATAATAATAAAGATATCAGCAGTATCAGCTATAACCACCTTAACTTACCGCAGCATATAACTATTGCCAATAATAAAGGGACAATAAGTTACCTCTATGATGCAGCAGGTAATAAACTTAAAAAGGTAACTACTGAAAACGCTAACGCCGGCAATGGCAATATAAATACCAGCACTACCACACTTTACATAGGAGGTTTTATTTACGAGAGCAAAACCGATAACAACCCAACAACTACAGATTACACAGACAAGTTGCAATCTTTCGGACATGAGGAAGGGCGCACAAGAGCCTTATATAATCATGCTTCCAATTTAAACCAGGTCACAGGATTTGCCTATGATTATATGCTAAAAGACCATTTGGGTAATGTGCGGATGGTATTAACTGAAGAGCAAAAGCAAGATATTTATCCGGCCGCCACCTTAGAAGATGCAATCCATAATGATGGAACGGCCATTTCTATTGAAGATGATTTTTACACGATCAATGCAGGAAATGTGGTGGTGCAGAATAATATTCCCGCCTATCAAAATAATAATGGTAACCCACCTTATAACAATAATACTCACAGTAATGTCACTGCAAACAGTAATAAGGTTTATCAATTAAACGCTACCAATAATACCATTCAAAACAAGACAGGATTAGGTATCGTTTTAAAAGTTATGGCCGGAGATAATATCAGTATCTACGGAAAGTCTTATCATAAAAAACCCGGAGGAGGATACACCAACGTTGTAAACAATCTTTTAGTTGCCGATCTAATCAATGCATTTGCGGGTAATTCAATCATAGGTGGGCATGGAGTAACAGGGTCACAAATTTCAGGGCAGACGGGATTTCCAACAAGCATGTCAGGATTGATAGGAAATCAACCCGCACAAAATGGAGACCGTCTGAAAGCTGCCATCAACTGGATCATCCTGGATGAACAGTTTAAGTATGTAAACGGTGGATTCGATATGGTGGGTATTGATGCAAGCGGCGCAGGGGTATTAAAAGTACATGACCTTAGTACGATCCCTTCAATCTCAATTCCCAAAAATGGGTACATTTATGTGTATTGCAGCAATGAAAGCCAGTACAATGTGTTCTTTGATAACTTGCAGGTGATTCATGATAGAGGTGCGTTATTGGAGGAGACGCATTATTATCCATTCGGGTTAGAACAGGCTGGTATTAGTCCGAAAGCATTAAATAATGCACCTGAAAATAAATACAAGTATAATGGAATAGAGAAGGAAAATGCTTTTGAAATTGGAATCTATGATGCGCAGTTAAGGGAATTAGATGGACAAACAGGTAGATGGTGGCAGGTAGATCCGAAGACGGAAAGTATGGAAATGTGGAGTCCTTATGCTTCTAATTATAACAATCCAATATTATATATTGACCCACTAGGAGATGAGCCAGAAGGTTGTTGCGGAGGAATTTGGGGCGCTATTAAGAGTGGAGTTAAGTGGATAAATAACAATTTAAATCCTCTTGTTCCTTTGGCAGAAGTTATTACTGGAAAAAGCTTAGATAGCGATTTTACGGAAAACAAACCACGGTTAGAATCAGGTGTACAGTTAGGAACATTTTTAGTACCCACTGCAAAAGTCGAAACTATTATTGTTAATGAAGTAAAGAATATTGTAGTAACTCAGGTAGAGAAACAAATAGTAAAAAATGCAGAAACTTCATTAAGTAGGAAAGGTGCATTAAGTGAGATTAAAAAAGATGTGGGAATTTCTAAATCACAGCATCCAGATAAATTAGCAAACGGCAAACAATTTGAAAAAGTTCCGATGACAAACAGAAATGGAAAGTCAATTTTAGATAATGATGGTAAACCAGTTATGACTAGAGAATATACATATACCAAGCCTGATGGAACTAAGTTAAAGGTCCAAGATCATTCGGCAGGACATCCTCAATTTGGAAAAAACAATCCCGGCCCACATTTTAATGTTAGGCCAACAACTAATACACGGACAGGAACAATCCCCGGTACAAAAGAGCATTATCAATTTCATTTATAAAAAATTATATGTGGTTATCTTATACAGAAAATCCTAAAATAGTAGAAGCTATTTACAAAGAGAACATTCCTCTGTTAGAAAATATCTTATTGCAAGAAATGAAAATTGTTTATGGAGAAGATATTCAGTGTTTTTTGAGATTTGATTTAAAAGTATTGCCGAAGCCTATGCCGACAAAGTGGTCATTAAAAAATGTTGATACAATACAGGTTGACTTTGCTTTAATTTCTGCAGAAATTATCTTGTTTAATACAAATGAATGTAGTCGTATTGGAAATTTAGACATTCGCTTTGAAAATGGACTTAAGAAGATGACTTTTACTGTAAATAAAAAGGATATTTTTATTATAACTTGTAAATGGATTAATATTCGTTCTTTAAGTGGGTATTTGCAAGAAAAAATGAATAGTTTTAATACTGATTCGGAATGAAATTGCATTTTATTCTTTTTTGCACCCTTTTTCTTTAGTGGTCAATAAATAAAAAAAAATCCTTCCCAGTTGAGTTTCCCCTTGTTGGTAGCATGTTGAATAAATAGAAAGAAGTTGAAAGGTTGTACATCGTTTGCAACGATGGAGTGAAAACAATATAATCAAAAACAACAAAGCCCCGTGAGGGGCTTTGTTGTTTAATGCATAGTTGCTATAAAATCTTTAAAACTTTTTTTAGAAACGATGGTATCCATAAGTCGAAAGACCATTGCTTTATCATCGGGTTCAAGTTCATTAATGAGTCGTAGTTGTTTGAGACTGGTTTAATCTACTATATTTTTTCGGTAAGCAGTTTGCTTTTAAAGTTTACGAGTTGGACTATAGTCATACCAAATGCTTTGCCAATTTACTCAGGTCGGTAACAGAAAGTTCCCGTTCTCGGGCTTCCACTTTAGAGTAGGTGGAACGGTGCATGTTTATACGGGCCGCAAACTGCTGCTGGGTAATATTTTTTGCTCTCTTATTTTACGGATAATCTTACCGATACTCACACATACGGCCGCATTTGACAATGTAAAATCAAGTCAAAGCAATAATAATAAGAAATACTCCAACTAAATCTAAAATCCAGGCAATAAGTCTTCCAAATCTTTAAGTGAATGGTATCAACTTGCTTCTTTCGTAGTTCTTAAATACTTCTGTACCGGTGATAGTTCTTCTCTTAAACTTTCGGCGAGAAATAATATAGTTTAATACAATTCCTGTTTTAAGCGCAAAGGCTCCTGCTATCTGGGTAGTCTGCATTGCGTCCATCACCTTGTTTTTTTAGTGAAAAAGTGATTCTATTTCTTTTTCCTAGAATTTTCTTTTCTTTCTTTTAGGATCAAATTCATATAATCTCTTACTTCTTCTTCAGAAAAGGAAATAAAGTATTTTGCAAATTCCATTAAGTTTAGATCCAAGGCTTCTATTAAATCAATTAGTGTAAAAAATTCAAGTCCTTGATCCCCTTTTGATATTTTTTGAACCGTGCCAAAGTCGACAGCTGAAGCTGCTGATAATTTTCTAAGACTTGAAACAAGTTTATGATCTTTAATACCCTTGGCATTATTCCCCTTAGCTATTATTTTTCTTTCCTCTAGGATTTTCAAAAAAGTAAGACCAATTCGGGAATTAAGTATTTTCTTATCCTTTTTTTCCATTTGTCAAACGTCAAAGGATTTGAAAAATATTTTGAAGGGTTTAAGCCCTTCATCTCAAAGTATTCCTATCTTTAGATTGCGAATCTTCATATTGAATCAACTTATTTGAAGCTTTCGCTTTGAGTCTTGTTCTGAAACGTCGAAATTTCAATGCCACAAGATGATAAGCAAGGGCTCACGTTTAGGCGTGGGCTCCCTTATTCGTGGCAAGGCTTTCGACGGCCTCAGAACGGTAAGTGGAGTACCACGTCTTTTTTTGGCGGCAACTTCATTGACAGACTCCTCTAAATGTCAAATTTGATTTGCTATAGTGCCCAACGGACCTTTACATCCTGCTTCTATTATACAAGCCTTTCAGCAAGGTGGGGAGAAAGCTTTTGACTTTTTCTTTCGTAAATATTATTCCGCACTTTGCTTTTTTGCCCACCGATATGTAAATGACACTGAGTTAGCCCGTGACCTGGTACAAGAATGTTTTATCAAACTCTGGGAAAAACATCAGACCATAAACAACCCAGGTGCTATTAAATCTTTCCTCTATACCAGCGTCCGTAATCAAAGCATTGATCATTTACGTCGTCAAAAAACGGCTGCCGCCAGAATGGCCGGCATTTTTCAAATAGAAGAACAATGGGAAGCATCACCAATCAATGAAGTCATTCATGCTGAAACACTCCGAAATGTGCATGAAGCGATCAATCAGCTTCCCGACCGTATGCAACAGGTATTTAAACGATATTACCTGGAACACAAAAAGCTTGAAGAAATTGCTGCTGAATTACATATTACACCCCGCACAGCCCGGAACCATAAGGATAAGGCATTGATCTTCCTCCGGAAGAAATTAAATTTACTACTCCTTATTTTTCTTGCATTTCTTTAATTATTTTAATTCGGGAACTGGTCAAAGGGTACGATCTTACGTCTAAGTTTCCGGACAATTATTACCTTAATGGTATGGAAAAAGCAAACGGACATATGCCTGCTGCAGCATTGAAAGAAGCCTACCGGACTGCCTACCTGGTAGCAGGTCATATCAATGCCACATTGAACGAAGAAGAACGGGAAGAACTGGATAACTGGATCAATGCCAGTGATGCGAATATGCGTTTATTCGGGGAACTCACCGATGAAAAAAATATAGAATCTTCACTTGAAGCGTTTAAAAATATGCAGGTGGAAGAAGACCTGCAAAAGACCAAACGCCAAATCCAGTTCAAAGGTAAAACTCGTTTCTGGCAATATGCTGTTGCCGCTTCGGTGATCATTGCTCTCAGTATATATATATATATGACGCAATTTCAAAAAGACAAACCTGAAATTATTGCTGAAGTAACTGATATCAGTCCCGGTACTGATAAAGCCACACTCACATTAGATAATGGAACCGTTATTCAATTGGATCAGTTATCCAATGATACCAGTATTGCGGGGCAGGCAAGAATTTTTCAGGACAAAGGAACTATTATTTATGATGGAAAGGTAAGTAGTGGTGAACTAGTTTATCATACACTCCGTATTCCCCGCAAAGGACATTATCAATTACAATTACCCGATGGCAGTAAAGTTTGGCTGAACGCCGAATCCTCTATACAATACCCGGTTAGTTTTAATGGAACTGAACGAAAAGTTATAGTAACCGGAGAAACCTATTTTGAAATAGCGAAAGATCCAACTAAACCATTCAAAGTTGAGGTAGGGGATATGACCGTTGAAGCATTGGGTACGCAATTTAATATTAATGCGTACGATGATGAACCGTTTGTCACCACCACTTTGGCAGAAGGTTCTGTATTAGTAACGAAAGGAACCACTGAAAATATATTACGTCCCGGTCAGCAGGCACAGGTTAAAGATGGAATCTTTAAGGTTATCAATACTGATGCTGCTGCGGTGGCTGCCTGGAAGAATAATGAATTCAAATTCTCTGATACCCCACTCGATATGATCCTGCGGCAGGTGGCTCGCTGGTATGATGCGGAGATCGTTTATGAAGACAAAATTGTGGCACACCTGAATGCAAGGATCGACCGGAATGTACCGGTATCAAAATTATTGTACCTGCTGGAACAAACCGGGCATGTACATTTCAACATAGAAGGAAACACCATTAAGGTTAGAAAATAGTTGGTGATCGCCTGGATAAAAAACGGGTTTCGTTGGAACCGAAACCCGCTCAATTTTGTCCAGGTTATCCCAAATTAAAAGTCGGCGAGACTGAATCATTGTATAACCCAAA
>LNFM01006312.1_pt1 | contig 40244 bp, 41 predicted proteins | sample 596031 | NCBI WGS metagenome assembly LNFM01 (sample SAMN04254537, study PRJNA301005) | activated carbon metagenome | isolation source: dual media filters at the Ann Arbor, Michigan drinking water treatment plant | place: USA: Ann Arbor | reverse complement strand
GAGTAGCTGAACGGCTCGCTCAGCCCCTCCTGCGCGCTGAGGTGGCTGAACAGCAGCTCCTCGCCCAGCGGACTGTCCAGTTCTGCGAAATGTTCCATCCGAGCTGCCTCGCGAAGACCGGGCCGGTGCCATGAAGGCGGGCGCGGCGCAGGCTCACACTGCGCCCCGAGTGCAGCGGATGGTAATCAAGCGATCAGCGGATGTCGCCACCCAGAAAGGGCGGGAAGCTCATCCGAAAGTCATGTGCGCTGGGGCGCGGGCGCCGGTGAATATTCACACGGGCCGCGGCCGCCGCGCGCCTGGCGCTCAGAGCACCGAGTAGCGCGTGAAGTAGCGGCGCCCGGCCGTGTCGATCGCCACCAGGTAGAGATCGATGCCCGTGATGCCGAAGTCGGACGCCGGCTCCTGCAGCACCAGGCTGGTGTCGCCCCACTTGCGCGGCTTGGTCTCCAGCAGCACCGAGTAGCCTTCCTCGCCTGTCAGCACCCGGCGCACGGCGATGACACGCATGTCGGGGTTGGCCGCAGCCCACTGCGACCACGAGAGCGTGGTCTCGGTGAGCATGGCGCCGCCCGACAGCGGCTGCGAGCTCTTCACGTCGTCGACGAGGGCGAAGCGTGAGGTGGCCGGCACGGCACCGAACGGCTGACGCAGGCTGGCGGTGCGTGCGACGGCGGCGCCGCCGTCCGGCGGCAGCAGGCTGAACTTGTAGCGCGCCTCGGCAGCCAGGTCGCTGGTGCCGAACCACACGTTGGTGGACCTCAGCACGGCATCGTCGGCGATCCTGTACGTCGGCTGGACGTAGCCTTCACCCGTCTGCCTGGCCAGGCACAGCGTGGGTGGCGCGCACTGCACCAGCGACAGGCTGAACCCGCCCGGCGTCTGCACCGTGGCCGTGGCGGCACCAGCCCCCACCACCAGCTGCACGCCGATGTTGGGGTTGGACGTCGGGGTGGCGTTGCCCGTCGGCGTCCACAGCCGGCCGTCGTTTTCGAGTTCGAGCGTGGCGATGCTGCGCAGCCCCACTGCGGCAAACTGGCCGTTGCCGGCCAGGCTCCACTTCGGGGTGCTGGTGGCGCTGTAGCGCACGGCGTCGACGAAGGTCTCGACGTTCTCACCCTTGGCGTCGGAGATTCGCGCGGCCACGTTCACCAGGGTGCACCCCGTCTTCGGGATGGTCTCGTTCGCGCAGCCGAGCACCTGCACGCGGCCGATCTGCATCTTGCGGGCGGTCCAGTCGGCAATGCGCACGGACAGCGCCGCGGCGTCGGACCCGTCGAAGCCGGTGTAGCCGGCCAGCATCTGCTGCTGCACGGTGTCCGTGCTGGCGCCGCTGCCGTCGGCGATCATGCGGTTCAGCGCCGAGGCCAGGTCGTCCAGCGCCGTCAGCGTGCCGATGACGGTGGTCGGGCTGGTGATGAACTTCAGTGTGCTGGTCACGGCATTGGCCGGCTTGCCGCCGGTGGCCTTGGCCAGCTCGGCGCGCGCCACGTCGAGGTCGACCGTCACCTCCATCGGCGCATTGGCCAGCTTGTTGCCCAGGTACATCTGCGGCGTGCCGGTGTTGCTGGTGCCGTAGGACAGGGCCACGGTCTCCAGCGCCAGATCGACGCCCGTCTTGTTGGCCTTGAAGGCCGGGTCGGCCAGCAGGTCGAGCTTCTTCGCGTCGCCCACCTTGGCGTCCGACAGGTTCGTTTTCACCAAGGTCTTCACCAGGTCCTGCGAAGCCGTCAAGGACAGCAGGGCGGCCAGCGCCGAAGGCGTCGTGGTGGCGTTGCTGAAGACCGGCTTGGGGTCGCCGCCCAGCGCCATGGCGACGACAGCTTCCGACAGCGGCGTGATGTTGGCGAACGAGGTGGCCGCCAGCGCGCTGACGGCCGAGTGCAGCACCAGCGGCTGCCCGGTGGAGTCGGTGCCCGAGGCCTGCACCATCAGAGGCGCCAGCGAAGGCTTCAGCGTCACCGCATAGCTGCCGTCGGCGGGATGGGTCGTGGTGGTGCCGACGACCTGCCCGGTGGCATCGACCACGCGGACCGTCGCGTCGCTCATCGGCGCGCCGAGTGCCGCCACGCCGCTCAGGCGGACGACGGTGGGGCTGGGTGCCGGTGTGGTGGCCGGCGGCGCTGCAGGTACCGCAGCACCCGCCGCGCCGGCGGCGGACGTGTCAGTGGTGGCACTGCTCCCGCCACCGCCGCAGGCGGTCAGCAGCCAGACGCACAACAAGGCGACACAGGAGGTGATGGCGTAGGAACGGATGGTGGACATGGCAGGCTCGCAGGGCGTTGCCGCAATGGGGCAACCTTGGGAGCGAGCATGCCGCGCCGCCGCCTGGGGTGAGGCGCGGAAGAGGGTTGGCAAAGGGGGACATTTCCCGGATCACGGGCGGCACGGTACCGGCGCAGGGCACAACCTTGCCACATGCCGCCTTGCCGCCGAAGAGAGCGGCGTTGCCTCTGCTCCCTTCATCGCGGGTCAGGGCGACGATGGAGCAGCTGAGCAGCTCGCTCAGTCCCTCCTGCGCGCTGAGGTGGCTGAACAGCAGCTCCTCGCGCAGCGCACTGTCCAGTTCTGCGAACTGTTCCATGCGGGGCAACGGCATGCCCAACGCCCAGGCCTGGGACATCGCGGCGGTGAACAGGCTCACAAATCCTATGCACACCCGTCCGGCCTGCCCATCCGCCTGACGCACGACTTCTTGTCCAAAGGTCACCGGCGCCGCCTTCTTGCGCGCAGATGCAGCCGACTGCGGCAACAATGCAGGCGGAACGAGCGGAGGGCCCGCTCGGATGGAGCAGCGACATGTCCGCAGTGCTTTCCCGCCCCAGCAGCGCACAGCAGGCCGCCGAGGCCCAGGCGCGCGACACGGCCCAGCTGTTCGCTGGCCATCGCAGCCTGCTGCAGTCCCTGGCCAACAGTCGGCCTGGCATGTGCATGGCCAATGGCTGGGACGTCACGCAGCAGACCTTGGACGGCGACTTCGAGCTCGACGACAACGTGGTGCAGCGCATCCTGCAGCAGGGCGGCGGCTCACCAGGCGCGGTGCTGCGGGCCACGCCGCCGGCCGCGGCCAGCGGCGCCCCGCAGTCTTCGGCTTCGTCGGCCGTGAAGGACTATCTGTTCCCGCCGTCGCCCAGCGCCCCCCGGGGCACGTCAGAGCGGCTCGGGCAGGAGTTGCCCGGCGCGGTGTACGGCCCAGGCAACGTGCTGGCCAACAGCACGGCGGCGCTGGCGGGCGCCCTGCAGGGCATGAACGAGCGCGACGTGGCACGCCTGCTTCAGGAAGGGCTGAAGAGCATCCGCGAAGGCCGCGCCCAGCGCGTGCGCCTTTCGGCCCACATGGAGCTTTACAACTCGGCACAAGGTCGCCAGGCGCCGCGGGTTCGGCTGCGCGTGCGCGGCCTGCCCTTGCAGGTGATCAGCCGCGCCATTCCGGCCTCTGGCGGCCCCGTGACCCAGTGGCGCATGAACGGCCCGCAGACGGCGGCCACGCTGAAGGGTCCGAGCATGACGGCCCAGCAGATGCGCAACTCAGCGGTGATGGCAGCCGACCAGCGATTGCCCGGCCTTCTGCGCTGGACGCAGGGGCGCGTGGGCACCGGCGTGCTCGCCTTCGCGCCCGCTGCCGCGCTCGATCTCTACAACGCGACCGAGGTGGACTTGCGCAGTCGCCAGTTCAGCTTCAACGGCCGCCAGTTTCTGGTGGACTCGGCTCGCAGCCAGAGCGGCAACGCCGTGGGGCTGGCAGGCGGTCTGGTCGCTGTGGGGACCGTCGGGTTGGTCTTTGGTGGAGCGGTAGCTGGTGCTCCGCTGGTGTTGATCGGTCTGACCGGGGGGGTCGTGCTTCAAGTGATCTGGAACGCCTGGGGAGCCGCCGACGAAGCCGCCGCTTTGACGCAGCGGGCATTGAAGTGATGCTGCAACGGGGCCAGCTGCTGAGTGGTCCTGTCAGTGTGTTCGTGCTTGGTTTGCTCACCTCCATCCTCTACGCGCGCGCGCTGGGCTGGGTGATGGCCGTGAAGGCTGGCCTGGTGCTGGGCGTCGTGATGGGCGTTCTGGCCGCCTGGATGGCCTACCGGTCCGATTACGCTGCGCGGCACCTGGCCGTGGGCGTTCCTCTTTACCTGGTGATGATGGGGCTGTTCTCCGGCGGTGGGAACCTGGCCTTGATGCAGGTGGCTGGCATCGGCGAGTGGGCCGGCGTCGCCTGGCTGGTCGGCGTGAGCCTGGCGACCGTGCCCGCATTGGCCGTGGCGTCGAGGGTGAAGGCGCGGCTGACGGCTGAGGGCCTCGAAGGGCCTTGGGTCCGACAGCACCTTGACTTGCGCAGCGGCCTGCTTGGCTCCGATGCGCTGTTGGCCTCGGAGAACCTGCGTCCTTCCATGACGGGTTGGCAGGTGGGTGCCCTGGCAGCCAATGTGCCGTTGCTTTGGCGCCTGCAGGGCGGCAACGATTCGGCATTGCTGTCGCTGGCGATGTTGCTGCTGACGGCCGCATTGGTGTGGGCCGGCGTGTCCCATGCCGGCCCGGCGTTGGGCAAGGCTTGGTTTCTGCTCGACATCGAGCACCGTACCGGCCAGCGCCTGCGCCACCCCCAGTGGGACGAGATCCAGGCCCTGCGCCGCGGCCACTGGCTGGCGCGATGGTTCATGCGCGAAGGCTGATCGGCGATCAGCCCGCCCGCTTCGCCACCACCATCCAGCCGTTCACCGGCTTGCCGGCCTCTTCGCGCAGTTGCTCGGCGCTGAAGCTCGGCGCCTCGAAACCCGCGGCCTGCAGGCAGTGCTGCAGATAGCGCCGGTGGTGCGCATAGCGGCCGTGCGGCTGCAGGCGGTGGTCGGCCGCGTCGTCGTCCGGCAACGCCTCGACCGTGAAGACCAGCCAGCCGCCGGGCCGCAGCGCCTTGTGCGCGGCTGAAGCGGCAGCGTCGAGCACACCGAAGTAGCACAGGGTGTCGGCCGAGACCAGCAGGTCGAAGTCGCCCGGCTGGGTGTCGAGGTAGTAGACCAGTTCTGCCTTGTGCAGCTTGTCGTAGACCATGCGGCCGCGCGCCTTGCGCAGCATCCCCACCGACAGGTCGCAGCCCACCAGGCGGCGCGCCCAGGGCCGCAGCAGCGGGCCGCACAGGCCGGTGCCGCAGCCGAGGTCGGCAATGTCGAGCGCAGCCTGCGGCACGCCGAGTGACGCGGCGACGGCGTCGGCCACCAGCTGCGGGGCGCGGTAGTGCAGCTTCTCGAGCTTGGCGTCGAAGCTCTGGGCGAAGTTGTCGAACACGGTCTGCACGTAGGCGTCGCTGGCGCGCTCCGGCGCGGCCTGGCCCAGGCACGCCGCCAACTGGTGCTGGACCACCGGGTTGTCCGGGTCTTCGGCCAGCCACTCGCGGTAGAGCTCGGCCGCCTTGTCGCGTTCGCCGAGGAGGGTGAGCGCGCGGATCACCTGGTCGCGGCCCATGGTGTCGCGCGGCATCAGCACGATGGCGCGGCTGTTGGCGAGCAGGCCTTCCGACACCCGGCCCTGGTCGATCAGCACCTCCGACAGGTTGTACCAGGCGTTGCCGTGTGCGGCGTCGGCCTCGAGGGCGCGGCGCAGGCTGGATTCGGCCAGTCCCAGGCGGCCCTGGCGGCGGTGCACGATGCCGAGGTTGTTCAGCGCTTCGGCCGCCTCGGGGCCGTCCTTGCCATCGACGACGGCCGAGGCCACGGCGCTTTCGTAGGCCTGGACGGCTTCTTCCGGCAGCGACATCTCCAGCAGCACGTTGCCCAGGTTGTTCCACATGCCGGGCCGGCCGGGCCTCAGCGCGATGGCGCGCCGCATCAGCGCCACGCCTTCTTCGCTGCGGCCCTGCACGTGGCGCAGGATGCCCTGGAACTGCAGGGTGTCGGGCTGCTCGGGCTGCTCGGCGCGCAGGGCGTCGAACGCCGTCTCCGCCGCGTCGAGCTGCTCGGTGCGCAGCAGTTCGACGGCCTGCTGGAGCCGCTCGAAGAACGAAGGGGCGTCTGCCGTGGCCATGGCTGCCGCAGCCTTTCAGTCGAACGTGTACTGGAAGTGGCCGTCGGCCACGCCCACGGCCACCTTCTCGATGGCCTTGCCGGCCAGCATGCGCTGCAGGAACTCCTTGCTGATGTCGGGCAGCATGGTGTTCGTGAGGATGGCGTCGATCATGCGACCACCCGATTCGCTCTCGGTGCAGCGCGAGACCACCAGCTTCACCACGTCGTCGCCCACCTCGAAGGGGATCTTGTAGCGGTCCTGCACGCGCTTGCTGATGCGCTTCAACTGCAGTTTGACGATCTTCGCCAGGATCTCGTCGGACAGCGGGTAGTAGGGAATGACGACCAGCCGGCCCAGCAACGCCGGCGGGAAGATCTTCAGCAGCGGGTCGCGCAGTGCCTTGGCCATCTCGGGGTCGGGCATCAGCTCGGGGTCCTTGCACAGGCTGCTGATCATGTCGGTGCCGGCGTTGGTGGTCAGCAGGATCAGCGTGTTCTTGAAGTCGATGAAGCGACCTTCGCCGTCTTCCATGAAGCCCTTGTCGAAGACCTGGAAGAAGATCTCGTGCACGTCGGGGTGCGCCTTCTCCACTTCGTCGAGCAGCACCACGCTGTAGGGCTTGCGGCGCACGGCCTCGGTCAGCACGCCGCCCTCGCCGTAACCCACGTAGCCCGGCGGTGCGCCCTTCAGCGACGAGACGGTGTGCGCCTCCTGGTACTCGCTCATGTTGATGGTGATGAGGTTCTGCTCGCCGCCGTACAGTGCCTCGGCCAGCGCCAGCGCGGTCTCGGTCTTGCCCACGCCCGAGGTGCCTGCCAGCATGAACACGCCGATCGGCTTGCTCGGGTTGTCCAGTCCGGCGCGCGAGGTCTGGATGCGCTTGGCGATCATCTCCATCGCGTGGTCCTGCCCGATCACGCGCTCGGCCAGCGAGCCGGCCAGGTTCAGCACGTTCTCGATCTCGTTGGACGCCATGCGGCCCACCGGGATGCCGGTCCAGTCGGCCACCACGGAAGCCACGGCCTGGTAGTCGACGGTGGGCAGGATCAGCGGCGTCTCGCCCTGCAGTTCGGTCAGCTCGGCCTGCACGCGGCGCAATTCGGCCAGCGACGCGGCACGCGCTTCTTCCGACAGGGCACCCGTGACCGCGGCCGGCGCATCGGTCGGCAGCGCTTCTGCGGCGCTCTTCTCCAGCGTGCTGCCCGTGCCTTCGACCGGGGCCGCGGCACCACGCAGCTTGGCGCGCAGCGAGAGCAAGGTGTCGACCAGCCCCTTCTCCTTCTGCCAGCGCTCGTTCAGCGTGGCCAGGCGCTCGCGTTCCTGCGCGAGCTGTTCGCTCACCGTGCGCTCGCGCTCGCGGGTGTCGATGCCGATGGCGGTCTCGCGGCCGATGATGTCCATCTCGGTCTGCAGCGCCTCGATGCGGCGTGCGCTGTCGTCGACCTCGGCCGGCGTGGCGTGCAGGCTGACGGCCACCCGCGCGCAGGCGGTGTCGAGCAGGCTCACCGACTTGTCGGGCAGCTGGCGCGCCGGGATGTAGCGGTGCGACAGCTTCACCGCCGCTTCGAGGGCGCACCTTGTGGTGCTTCTCCATCGTGCTGGCCACGCCGCGCATCATCAGGATGGCCTTGGGCTCGCTGGGCTCGTCGATCTGCACGGCCTGGAAGCGGCGGGTCAGCGCGGGGTCCTTCTCGATGTACTTCTTGTACTCGGCGAAGGTGGTGGCGCCGATGGTGCGCAGCTGGCCGCGCGCCAGCGCCGGCTTCAGCAGGTTGGCGGCGTCGCCCGTGCCGGCCTGGCCGCCGGCACCCACCAGCGTGTGTGTCTCGTCGATGAACAGGATGATGGGCTTGGGGCTGGCCTGCACTTCGTCGATGACCGAGCGCAGGCGCTGCTCGAACTCGCCCTTCATGCTGGCGCCGGCCTGCAGCAGGCCGACGTCCAGCGCGCGCAGCTCCACCTCCTTCAGCGAAGGCGGCACGTCGCCGCGCACGATGCGCTGCGCGAAGCCTTCCACCACGGCGGTCTTGCCGACGCCGGCCTCGCCGACCAGGATGGGGTTGTTCTGGCGCCGGCGCATGAGGATGTCGACGACCTGGCGAATCTCGTCGTCGCGGCCGACGATGGGATCGAGCTTGCCGCTGCGCGCCTGCTCGGTGAGGTCGGTGGTGAAGCGCTTGAGCGCCTCCTGCTTGCCCATCGCGGCCGGCGCGATGGCGTCGCTGGCCTCGCCCGGCGCGGCGCCGCTCTCGGCAGCGCCCTGCGCGGCCTCGGGCGACTGCGCCAGCAGCGTGGCGAAGCGGTCGCAGAGGTCGTCGACCTTCACGCGCTCGAACTGCTTGCTGATGCTCAGCAGCGGGCCGCGCAGCGCCGGCGTCTTCAGCATGCCCACCAGCAGGTAGCCGGTGCGCACCTGGCGGTCGCCGAAGAGCAGTGAGCCCCAGACCCAGCCGCGTTCGACGGCGCTGTCGATGAAGGTCGACAGGTCGCTGATCGACGAAGCGCCGCGCGGCAGGCGGTCGAGCGACTGCGTGAGGTCGGCCACCAGCGCGGCGCTGTCGAGCTCGTAGTGCTTGATGATGCGGTGCAGGTCGCTGTCGGGCGCGTTGAGGATCTGGTAGAGCCAGTGCTGCAGCTCGACGTAGGGGTTGCCGCGCAGCTTGCAGAAGACCGTGGCGCCTTCGATGGCCTTGTAGGCCAGCGGATTGAGCTTGCCGAACGATGCGGTGCGGGAGATCTCAGCCATTCGCGGCTCCGGTGGAAGAGGGGGTGAGGGCAGGGCGCAGGCGCAGGTCGTTGCGGTCGCGCGGGGGCTGGCGGCCGGCAGCCACCCAGCTCGTCAGGCCCAGGCGCAGGTGACGGCCCAGGCGCGGCGGCGGCAGTTGCGGGCCGGCCAGGCACAGCTCGATGTCCCACTGCTTGTCGATGCCGGCGTAGAGCCGTACCCAGTCGTCGAGCTGTTTCCAGGCCGGCTCGCCCGGCAGGAAGCCCAGGTACTGCGGCAGCGTGAGCGGCCCCAGCACGATGCGGAACTTGTACTGGCGGTCCCAGACCTTGCTGCCCACCGTGGCGTTGCGGCCCAGCCGCGCGGCGCGCGCGCGGCCGAAGCCCAGGCGCGTGCGGTCGTCAGGGTGCAGCGGCATCCAGTGGCCCACGTGCTGCTGCACCGCCACCTTCACGCCGAAGTAGTTGGACAGCAGCTTCACCAGGCCCTCTGGGTGGCGGCTCCGGTTGCCCAGCAGGCCGGCCTGGTGCAGCTTGGCGGCATCGGGCACGTCGTCGCGCCCGCGCGACGATGCGTCGAGGCCGAAGCTGGCGCCCAGCCACGCCGCATAGCGGTCGTTCTCCGGACGGTCGCGATGCACCACCGGCTGCGTGTGCGCCCAGGCGCGGTAGAACAGCGTGAGAAGGCGGTGGTGGAAGACGTCGAGAAAGCGCGCCAGCGTCGGGTCGCCGGCATTGCGTGCCCGTTCGCGCACGTACTCGGTGAAGTGCAGCGGCATCGGGCCCTGCGGGCCCAGCAGGCCGAAGAAGCGCACGCCCAGCCGTGGCACGGCGCCGCTGCGATCCAGCCTGGCCAGCGCCGCGGGGGCGAAGTCGAGCTCGGGTTCCTGGCCCAGGCGCAGCGCCTCCTGGCTCGGCCGCACGGCGCTGCCGATGCGCGGCGCCTGGCGCTGCAGGGTTTCCAGGCGGCGCAGCAGCGCGAAGAAGTCGTAGGCCCAGGGTTCGGCCTCGACGGCCGTCCACAACGCGTCCAGCGACTCTGGGGCCGCGCCGGGGGCCGTGCTCACACGGTCTCCCGCAGCCCGATGCGCGGACTCCATTGCGCCACCACGCCACGCTGTGCCGTGCGCAGCGTCATCTGCGTGAAGCTGTTGATGGCGGCGTGGCGCGAGAAGAAGCGTTCCAGCACCGAGGCCAGCAGGAAGGCACTGACGCCCTGGTAGGCGAGGTCGTCGAGTTCGAGGGTGATCTGGATGCCGGTGCCGAAGGTCAGCGGCCCGTCGAAGGGCAGCCTGCGCACCACCGGCTTGGCTTCGAGCGAACGCACGCCACCGACCTGGCGCGACCAGGCCGCATCTTCCGGCGGCCCATACAGGCCGAGCGTGGTGCGCAGCGCGGCGGCAGCTTCCTGGGGGGACTCGCCGCTCAGCGCGACGTGGTTCAGTGCCAGTTGGCTCACCAGCCGCCAGCCGAGGTCGCCCACGGGGCGGCGCGACGACGGCCGCGAGGGCCCGCGCAGCACCTCGACATGCGCCACGGGGCCGGGGGAGTCGAGCTTCCACGGCGCGTTGCCGTTGCCTGCCAGCGGCAGCAGCGTGGGCAGGTCGCGGTTGGTGACCCAGGCCGACACCGCCAGCTGGCGGATCTCGTCGCGGTACGGCCCGTGCCGGCCGTCGACCAGCGAAATGAAGATCTCCTCGCCGAGGTAGGCCGAGCGGGACCCTTGAAGCTGCTGTCGCTCGGACTTGCGGCGGGGCTCGCGGCGCACGGTGTAGAAGGCCTGGCTGTCGCCCGTGGCCTCGTGACCCGTGGCGTAGAGCGGCGCGAAGTTGCGCGGCGGCTCGCGGCCCGCGCCGTGGCCCACCACGCCTTGCAGGCTGTGCACCTCGTAGTCCATCGGCCGTGTGCGGTCGGGCACGGCGTGGAACTCCCAGGAGCCGGGGCCGAGCACGATGCGGTCGAGCCGCTTCTGGAACAGGTTGATGGCCGGCGTGCAGTGCAATGCCACGCTCTTGGCGTCGACCAGCGATTCCAGTGCCGCGTCGCCTCGCGTGAAGGCGATGACGATCTCGACCTCGTCGCTGTTCGCCTGCGCCAGCCGGGCGGCGAGATCGCCGACTTCGAAGAACAGCAGGCGGTGCGGCAGGGCCGCCACTTCCTGCAGCAGACGGTGACCCGAAAAACTGCGCAGCGACTCGGGCAGCAGCGCCTCGTCGGCGTCGAAGCCCAGCGGCCGCACGCTGCAGTCGGCGTCGCGCCATTGGGCGGCTGCACGCCCGGGCTCGACGCTCACCCAGGTGCCCAGGCCGGCGCCCAGCACCAGTTCGTGCAGACGGAAGGCGATGTCGTCGGGTGCGCTGAGATGGAAGGCCAGGGTGTCCATGCGCAGCTGCGCGAAGGTCAGGCCGCCCCCGGCGCGCAGCTTGATGCGAAGACCCCCCTTCATGCCCTGCGCCGGGCCCAGCCGGGCCAGCGGCAGGTCGGGCGCATAGGTGAAGTACTGCGCGCTGGCGATCTCGACGGGCCACAGCGTCACGGCGTGCGCCGTGCGGTACTCGCAGCGGGTGTCCTGCCCGCGCGGCAGCTCCGACTGCAGCGCGCTGCCACGCGGCACGACGTGCCCCTTCACCAGGTTGGGGTCGGTGGGATCGATGGCCAGGCGCGCCACCAGCATCGACGGCACCGGCGCCAGGAAGTTCGGGTAGAGGGATTCCAGCAGGTGGGCGATGAGCCGCGGCTGCTCGGCGTCGAGCTTCAGCTGCACGCGTGCCGTCAGGAAGGCGAAGCCCTCGAGCAGGCGCTCGACATAGGGGTCGGCGACCTCCATGCCCTCCAGCCCCAGCCGCGCGGCGATCTTCGGGAACTCTCGCGCGAACTCCGCGCCCACCTCGCGCAGGTGGGTCAGCTCGTCGCTGTACAGGCGCAGCAGCCGGGCGTCCATCGCGGCGGGCCGGTCAGCGCATGGCCGAGATCGCGGTCGGCGCGGCGTCGCGCACGTCGACGAGCCCGGCCTCCAGGTCGAGCTGGGTGCGCAGCAGGATTTCCAGCGGCACCGGCTGTGCCCACATGTGGCCGCGGATCTCGAACTCGATGACGTTGTGGGTGTCGAGCACGCTGCTGAACTCGACGGCACGCACGTGCAGCGTTTCGGGCAGGATGCGCGGCTCGAAGCGCAGGATGGTCTGGCGGATGATCTTCTCGAGCTGCGTGATGTCCATCTTCGACGCCAGCTGGCCCGACAGCGGCGGCAGGCCGTAGTTCAGTACCGAGTCGGCCAGCGCCGGGAACTTGTCGGTGTCGCGCGCCAGCGCCTGCGTGGCGTTGAACAGCCAACCGAGATCGCGCAGGACGGCCTGGCGCAGCTGCGTCTTCGACATCACGCGGTGATCTTCGCCCTCGACCTTGGAGCCCGGGGCCTCGTCGGTCAGGCGGTCGAGCAGGGCGGGCTGCAGCCGGTCGCGAACATCTGCCAGATTGGCCATGGCGGCGGGTCAGCCGGCGGCCGGTGCGGCGTCGGGCTTCGCCTCGGCCGTGGGGGCGAGCTCGATCTCGCGGACCTCCAGCAGGCCGAGCTCGGGGCCGCTGCTGGTCAGCAGGCGCTGGCCCAGACCGCGGAACTGTTCATCGCCGATGGACAGCCACTCGGTCTTGCGCGACATCTGCAGCGCGGCATCGCCGCTGGCACCGCTGCCGGGGTAGCGCGTGGGGATCAGCGCCACGGTGGCACCGCCGTTGACGAACTCGAGCTGCGCCGGTGCCCAGACCAGGTCGCGCAGGTCCTCGGGCGCCTCGACGGTGATCTTGGTCATGGCGCTGAAGGGCACCCAGCAGTAGCGGCCGTTGATCACGGCCTCGAGCACCGGGCCCAGGCGCGAATCGGCGTCGGCGATCCAGTCGAACGGCTCGCCGTTCATGCGGCCCGGCGTGGCCGGGGCTTCGTCGAAGGCCTGGCTGCGCAGCCGGGCGGCGCCGGCGCTGTCGCCGCGGGCATCGGCCTGCAGCGCCTCGGCCAGCAGGGCCACCCAGGCCTGCGGATGTCCGAAGGCGTGTGGCGTGGTCTTGCCGGCGAAGACCGCCTCGCGCACGGCCTCGCATTGCAGGGCCTCGCGGTAGGTGTTGACCATGGCCAGCGCGCCGGCGTCGAGCTCGCCGCACACCTGCAGCTGTGTCAGCGCGCGCTGCCACTGGCCCAGCACGCAGAGCAACTGGAACAGGAAGATCCGCAGCTTGGCGTCGCCTGACTTGCCGCGGATGTCGTGCTGCAGCTTCTGCAGCGCGGCCTGCGGGTCGCCCGCGGCGACCAGGTCCTGTGCTGTGTTCGTCATGTCGCGGGCAGGATCTCGTCGGAGAACGACACGTTGTTGACCAGGCGCCCGTTGGCGTCCTGCTGCTTGTATTCGACCTCGACCTTGGTGAAGACGATGTCCACGCGTTCGCGCGCCTCGCCGGTGGGGAACACCTCCTGCGTGACCTGCTCGAGGCGGGCGCCGGCGAGCCTGATAACGAAGTAGTCGAGCGGGTCGCCGCCGCTCTTGCGCATGGTCAGCTTGACTTCCTTGATCTCGTCGTTGGTGGCCAGCGCCGACATCAGGGCCGTGCTGGCGAGATCGATGCGCTTGAACAGCGTGAGCGCCGTGTAGGAGCGGCGCGCTCGAGCCTGCGTCGAGTCCGCCGCCGAGAAGGAGCTCACACCCCACATCCACGATTCGACCTGGATGTCGTCGACATGGTTGGCGACCTTGGACTCGCCTTTCAGCTTGCCGGCCCGTTTGGCCTGCACGTGAAGGAAGATGTCGCTCTTGCCTGATCCGGCATGCTGCGTCGCCATGGTGGACCTCTCCGGAAATGCGGGACCGCGCTCTCGCCGTGGGGCGGGCGCGGCGTGATTCGGGGGCGGCCCGCGTCGCGGGCCGCCGGGCCGGCATCAGCGGAAGTCGCTGGCCTTCACGTCCCAGCCGAACTTGACCGATCCGCCGAGGCCGCCTTCCTTGTCCTGCGGCTTGTAGTCGAATTCGATGTCGCCGTAGGTCATGGTCACGGTCTCGTGGATCGCGCCGTCGCCCTGCTGGCTCGGCACGGCCGAGGTGATGAAGACTTCCTTCAGGCTGACCTTGAGGAAGTCCTTCTGGCCTTCACCCGACTTGCGGGCGGTCAGCACGACGGAGGCGAAGTGCTTGCCGTCGGCGCAGCGCTTGGCCAGCACCGGGGACGCCTTGTCGAAGTTGTGCTCGAAGGTGAAGTGGCCGGGATCGCCCTTGCCCTGGCCCGAACCGCCGCCGAAGGGCGCGCTCGGGTTGCTGACGCTCCAGTTCCAGGACAGGACCTGGATCTCGCCCTTGTGGTCCTTGTGGGCCGATTCGCCGTCGACGCCGTCGAACTTGATGTGTGTATCGATAGCCATGGTGGAACTCTCCTGATGACAGTGGGTGGGTGATGAAAGGGTCGGTGAACCCGGGGACTCGGTGGGTGGCGGATGACAGGGGTCTGAGCGTCCTCAGACGGGATCAGGGCTGCTTCTGCGACGGCAGCTTCGACACGAGGCGCAGCGACACCGTCAGCCCTTCGAGCTGGTAGTGCGGCCGCAGGAAAAACTTGCTGGTGTAGTAGCCGGGATTGCCCGGCACTTCCTCGACGATGACCTCGGCGGCGGCCAGCGGCTTCTGCGCCTTGGTGGCTTCCGAGGAATTGGCGGGGTCGCCGTCGACGTAGTTGCGGATCCAGTTGTTGAGCCACTTCTCCATGTCCGCGCGCTCCTTGAAGCTGCCGATCTTGTCGCGCACGATGCACTTCAGGTAGTGGCCGAAGCGGTTGCAGGCGAACAGGTACTGCATGCGCGCGGCGAGGTTGGCGTTGGACGTGGCGTCCGGGTCGTCGTACTCGAAGGGCTTCTGCAGCGACTGCGCTCCGATGAAGGCGGCGAAGTCGCTGTTCTTCTTGTGGATCAGCGGCATGAAGCCGTTCTTGGCGAGCTCGGCCTCGCGGCGGTCGCTGATGGCGATCTCGGTCGGGCACTTCATGTCGACACCGCCGTCGTCGGACGGGAAGGTGTGCGTGGGCAGGCCTTCCACCGCGCCACCCGACTCGACGCCGCGGATGCGCGAGCACCAGCCGTAGAGCTTGAACGAGCGGTTGATGTTCACCGCCATCGCGTAGGCCGCGTTGGTCCAGGTGTACTTGCTGTGGTCGCCGCCGGCAGTCTCTTCCTCGAAGTTGAACTCCTCGACCGGGCTGGTCTTGGCACCGTAGGGCAGGCGCGACAGGAAGCGTGGCATCGCCAGGCCCAGGTAGCGCGCGTCGTCGCTCTCGCGCAGCGAGCGCCAGGCGGCGTACTCGGGCGTGCCGAAGATCTTGGTCAGGTCGCGCGGGTTCGCGAGTTCCTGCCAGGAATCCATCTGCATGACCGTCGGGCTGGCAGCGGCCAGGAAGGGCGACAGCGCGGCGGCCGCCACCTTGGACATCTCGCCCAGCAGTTCCACGTCGGGCGGGCTCTGGTCGAAGTAGTAGTCGCCGATCAGGCAGCCGTAGGGGTTGCCGCCGAACTGGCCGTCTTGAACAGCGGGCTCTGGTCCCACTTCGTGCCCTTGTAGCTCTTCAGCGTCTTGCCCAGCTCCGCCTTGGAGATGTTCATGACGCGGATCTTCAGCATCTCGTCGGTTTCGGTGTTGTTGACGAGGTAGTGCAGGCCGCGCCAGGCGCTTTCCAGCTTCTGGAAGTCGGCGTGGTGCAGGATCGCGTTGACCTGCTGCGAGAGCTTCTTGTCCAGCTCGGCGATCATCGCCTCGATGGACGCGACGACGTCGCTGCTGATCAGGCCGGTGTTGGCCAGCGCCTGTTGCGCCAGCGTCTGCACCGCGTGCTCGACGGCGGATTTCGCTTCGTCGCTCTTGGGCTTGAACTCCTTGTTCAGCAACGAGGCGAACTCGTTGCCCTGGAACTCCACGCCCTGCAGGGCGGAGCCTTGTGCTGCTGATTCTTCGGCCATGGTCTTCTCCTGGTGTGTCGTTCGGCGAGGCTCAGGTGGCGTCGGCCGGCTTGGCGGCAGCAGCCAGAGACTTGAGCAAGGCTTCGTCCTTGATGACCTTGGCCAGCAGTTCCTCGGCGCCGGTCTTGCCATCCATGTAGGTGACGAGGTTGGCGAGTTGCTGCCGCGCTTCGAGCAGCTGCTTCAGTCCTTCCACCCGCGAGGCCACGGCGGCCGGGGAGAAGTCGTCCATGTTCTCGAAGGTGATGTCGACGGCCAGGTTGCCTTCGCCGGTGAGCAGGTTGGGCACCTGGAAGGCCACGCGGGGCTTCATGGACTTCATGCGGGAGTCGAAGTTGTCGACGTCGATCTCCATGAACTTGCGGTCGGCCACGGGCGCCAGCGGCTCCGACGGTTTGCCGGACAGGTCGGACATCACGCCCATGATGAAGGGCAGCTGCACCTTCTTTTCAGCACCGTAGAGCTCGACGTCGTACTCGATCTGCACCCGGGGGGCACGGTTCCGGGCGATGAATTTCTGACTGCTGGTGGCCATGGGGTATCTCCGGGGAGTGGTGAGGGTGCGAGATTATTCGTTGTCTTCCCGGCCCGCCAGTCGGATGACCTGGTCGATGCCGTCGGGGGCGATGTCGCGAATGATGTCCATGAAGTTCTTGTTCATCAGGCGCTGCGCCCGGCGCAGCAGCAGCGGCGTCGGGTTGGTCGGTTCGTTGCGCTCGATCCAGTCGCACAGGCGGTCGATCGTGCGGATCACGTCCTCGCGCGAGTTGATGGCGCCTGGGGTGGCCACGGCCACCGCCGCGGTGGCGGGACCCGCCACGGCGGCCGTACCGCCGGTGCCGGTGGCGGCGGTGCCGGCACCTTGGCCCGTGGCCAGCTGGGCCGCACGTGCCATGGCGGTCAGCAGCTTGCGCAGCTGGGAGAAGTCGGGCAAGTCGCTGGAAGACAGGTGTTCGGCCAGCGCGGCGTCGATGGCATCGAGCGCTTCGATGCCGGCGGCCATGGACGCGGCGAGCTCGGGCTTCTGGGCCATCTGCGCACGCAGCGCATCGAGGATGCCGGCCTCGGTGGGCACCAGTTCGTTGCCCACCGGCTCGGCAGCGCCCAGGCCGAGTTCGATCTCCCGCACCAGCGGGCTGTTGCGGTCGCTGGTCAGGCGGGCTTCGCGGATGTCGCCCAACACCACGGGCGGACCGGGGTAGGGCGACTCCTGGGGCGTCAGCGGCGACAGCGCCGACAAGCGCACCAGCGGTGAATTGCCGTCGGCCGCATCGAGCTGCGGATGCACCTGCGCCCAGTGGCGCGTCAGCAGGCCGCTGAGCACCTGCAGGCCGTCGACGGCACCGGCCCAGCCCCGCAGCCGGGCGCCGCTGCGCAGCAACCAGACGGCCACGCGGATGTCGCGGGTCCGGCGGGCCAGGTCGAGGGCGTGTTCCTGCACCGCGGTCCATTCCGGCGGTTTGCCCGGGATGACCGTGTCGCCGTACTGCTGCTCTGGCTTTCCGGCGCCGGCGGTCTCGAGTTCGAGGAACGCCGGGTCGTACTCGAGATCGCTCCCGCAGGGGGCGTCTTCGGAGATCGGTGCCAGCAGGGACTCGGTATCGAAGGACATGTGGGCAGTTGCTGCTTCTGGAGGCGTGAAGTGACTCTAGAAGCCCGCCCGCCCCCCAGCAGTGGCCTAAAGTCATTTTGCGTGCATATTCACAAGGCGCCCACCCACCGGAATGGGGAGTCGGCGGGGCCCTCCTGGGTGCAGACGCAAACGCGGCAGATCTCCGGACAGCCGCTGTCCGGACAGCCTCGATCCCGGCGGCCGGGCTCAGGACAACTGGTCGCGCAGGGCGTCGAACAGGCGTCGAGGCTGCAGCGGCTTGAACAGCACCAGGTGCCCGCTGGCCGCCACCCGGCGCACCTCGTCCACCGCGGTGTCGCCCGTCACCAGGATGGCCGGCACCTCGTGCCGGCACAGGCGGCGCACGTTGTCGATGGCTTCCAGCCCGTCGGGGCCTTCGCCCAGGTGCAGGTCGGACAGGATCAGGTCGACGCGGCCTTCCAGGGCCCGCACGCACTGCTCGGCCTGGGCGGAGTCGGCCGCCGACACCGTCTGGAAGCCCCACTCGCCCAGCAGCAGGCGCAGCCCTTCGCGGATCGACTCCTCGTCGTCGATCACCAGCACCATGCGCGGCTCGGTGAACTCCATCGGCACGGTGTCGGCCGGCGCCATCGTCTCCTGGATGCCGGGCAGGCCGCCCAGCGGGATGCCGATTCGGAACATCGTGCCCTTGCCCGGCCGCGAGCTGACGGTCAGGCTGTGCCCCAGCGAACGGACCAGGCGCTTGACGATGGCCAGGCCCATGCCCAGGCCGTGTGCGCGGTCGCGCTCTGCGCGGCCGATCTGATAGAACTCGTTGAAGATGCGGGGCAGTTCCTCGGCCGATATGCCGCTGCCGGTGTCCCACACCTCCACGTTGGTGTGCGTGGCCGTGCTGCGGGCCACCACCACGATGCCGCCGCGCTCGGTGTACTTGATGGCGTTCTGGATCAGGTTGCCCAGCACGCGCTCGAGCATCTGCGGATCGCTGGTCACCGACTTGCCGCCGGGCGACAGCCGCAGCCCCAGCCCGGCCAGCTCGGCCTGGCCGCCGAAGTGCATGTGCAGGCGGCGGAAGAGATCGCGCAGTGCGAAGGTCTGCAGCGTGGGTGCCGGGCCGCTGGCATCCAGCCTGGACACGTCCAGGATGGCGTTGAACGAACGCTCCAGGCCGTCCAGCGAGCGCACCATGTTGCGCACCAGCGGTTCTTCGGGCTGGCCGTGCAGGCGCTTGTGCAACGTGGCCGTGAAGAGGGCCAGCGCATGGACCGGCTGCCGCAGGTCGTGGCTGGCGATGGCCAGGAAGCGGCCCTTCTCGCCGTCGGCTTCCCGCGCTTCGGCGCGTTCTCGCTCCAGCTGGCGGATGCGGTCGCCCTGCTCGATCAGCGCGTGGAGGTTGCGGCGCCAGCCGCGCCCGCGCTGCAGCGCGGCCAGCCCGATGGCCACTGCCACCGCCGCGCCCACCAGCAGCCAGGGCGCCGGGCTGGCGCCATCGGCCCGCGCCAGTGCCGTGGCCGCCACCGGTACCCCGCCCAGGCAGGCCCAGCGCGCGCGCCGCAGGGGCGCCAGCAGGGAGGCCGCCAGCGCGCACCAGACGAAGGCCAGGGTCGCCAGGGGGGCCTGCCATGCGGGAGACACCCACCAGGCCGGGACAGCGACGGCCAGGCTGGCGCAGCCGGCCAGCAGGCCGGGCGGCAGCCAGGACTGCGCGCGCTTCAGCCTCCGCGGCCAGAGCGCCAGGCCCGCCGCCAGCGCCAGCGTCAAGGCCGACCAGGCGGCCAGCAGGACGACCGGCGTGCCGGCGCGGGCGTCCAGCAGAGCGGGCCACCACGGCCCCAGCAGCAGGGCGCCGAGCAGGGGCCCCTGTGCCGCCGCCGCCGGCGAGGCGGCATCGAGCAGGCGCTGCTCGACCGCCGAGCGCGCAGCACGGCGGGCCTGCGACTGGTCCGGCCCCGCCCCATCGCCGCGCGCCGCGACGGCAACGTAGGTGGTGCGCGGGGCCAAGGGCGCGACAGCGGCGGCCTCGTCGTTCAGGACCGTCACCGGAACAGGCTGATGAGGTGGGAGCGCGAGCGCACGTCCAGCGCCAGCAGCAGCGACGACACGTAGTTCTTCACTGTGCCCAGCGACAGGTGCGTGGAGTTGCTGATCTCCTGGTTGGTGCAGCCCGACAGCACCAGTTCCAGGATCTCGAGGTGGCGCGGGCCGAGCTCGGCCACGCGGTCGTACATCGCCGAGCGCGGCAGGCGCGGGAACAGGCTCTGCGCCGGCGCGTTGCTGCGTGACTCGGACATCACCGCCACCGGCGACAGCAGCGCCAGCAGGGCATCGTGCATCTGCGTGGCGAAGGCGCCCTTGCCGACGTAGCCGACGGCGCCCAGCGCACGGGCCTGGCGGATCACGAACTCGTCCTGCGTGCCGCTGAACACGGCCACCCGGGCGCCGGGGTGCGCCTGCAGGAACAGGCGCAGGCCCTGCAGGCCCTTGCAGTCCGGCATGTTCAGGTCGAGCAGCACGGCGTCGATGTCGTCGTGCTCGCCGTACACCCGCATGGCGTCGGCCAGCGAAGCGGCTTCCAGCCAGTCGATCGTCCATTCGCCCAGGGCGGTGTAGCTGGTGCGCACGCCCACCCGCACCAGTTCGTGGTCGTCGACGAGCAGGACCTTGCGGGCAGTGGCCATGGGACGGGACGGCGGTGGGCCGCGGTGGGCTGACGTGATCCGGGATGCTAAGCGCTGAGCGCGCTGCAGGCCATCCCGCGGATCCGACTCACCGAGCGGCCGCCGTGGTTGACGGCAGCGGAGCCGCTACCGCAGGGGGAGCAACGCCACTCCGGTCATGGCCTGGAGTTCTTCGAAAGCCAGGCCCTCGGCCAGTTCGCGCACCTGCACGCCCCCGGGCGTGATGTCGAGCACCGCGCGGTCGGTGTAGATGCGGCTGACGCAGCCGATGCCGGTGAGCGGGTAGCTGCAGGCCGCCACCACCTTGGGCTCGCCCGCCTTGGTGGTGTGCTCCATCATGATCCAGGTCCTCCTGGCGCCGGTGGCGAGGTCCATCGCGCCGCCGACGGCAGGGATGGCGTCGGGCGCACCGGTGTGCCAGTTGGCCAGATCGCCGCTGCCCGAGACCTGGAAGGCCCCCAGCACGCAGACATCCAGATGGCCGCCGCGCATCATGCCGAAGCTGTCGGCGTGGTGAAAGAACGCGCCGCCGGCCAGCAGCGTGACCGGCTGCTTGCCGGCGTTGATGAGGTCGTAGTCCTCCTCTCCTTCGGCGGGTGCCGGGCCCATGCCGATGACGCCGTTCTCGCTGTGCAGCATCACCTCCTTGTGCGCGCCCAGGCATGCCGATGCCGAGGTTCACCACCATGCCGTCGGCGATGTCGGCGGCCACGCGCTGCGCCATCTGGTCCTTGGTCCATTTCGTCATCGTCGGATCCTCAGCCTGATTTCACGTTGCCGGCGGCGGTGCGCTGGCGTTCGACCTTCACCACCCGCTGCACGAACAGGCCCGGCGTCACGATGGCCTCGGGGTCGAGCGCGCCGAGTTCGACCACCTCGTGCACGCTGGCCACCGTCAGCTTGGCGGCGGCGGCCATGATCGGGCCGAAGTTGCGCGCCGTCATGCGGTAGGTCAGGTTGCCCCAGCGGTCGCCGCGCTCGGCCTTGATCAGCGCCACGTCGGCGTGCAGCGGGCTCTCCAGCACCATCCAGCGGCCGTCGATGAGGCGGGTCTCCTTGCCCTTTGCCAGGTCGGTGCCGTAGCCGGTGGGCGTGAAGAAGCCGCCGATGCCGGCGCCCGCGGCGCGGATGCGCTCGGCCAGGTTGCCCTGCGGCACCAGTTCCAGCTCGATCCGGCCCGAGCGGTACAGGCGGTCGAAGTGCCAGCTGTCGGCCTGCCGCGGAAAGCTGCAGACGATCTTGCGCACCCGGCCCGCGGCGAGCAGGGCGGCCAGGCCGGTGTCGCCGTTGCCCGCGTTGTTGTTGATGAGGGTCAGGTCCTTCGCGCCCTGAGCCAGCAGCGCGTCGGTCAGCTCGTTGGGCAGGCCCGCGGTACCGAAGCCGCCGATCATCACGGTGGCGCCGTCGGGCACATCGGCCAGCGCCGCGGCGGGGGAGGCGACGATCTTGTCGATCATGGTGTGGACAGGGTGGTGTTCAGGGTGCCGGCGGGGCGCCGTCGAAGGCGCGCTGCAGCAGGGCGCGCAGGGCCGCGCGTTCCAGCGGGCGCGGGTTGGGGTAGGGCGTCTGCACCGCCAGATCGGCGGCGCGGTCGAGCGCCGATTCCGGCAGGCCCAGCGCCGCCAGCGATGTGGGTGCGCCGTGTGCGCGGGCCAGGCGCTGCACCGCACCGGGCGCATCGCCATCGGCACCCAGGGCGCGTGCGATGCGGGCCATCGCCCCCGGTGCTGCCGGGGCGTTGTAGGCCAGGGCGTGGGGCAGCACGACGGTGTGCGTGTCGGCATGCGGCAGGTTGAAGCTGCCGCCCAGCGTGTGGCAGAGCTTGTGGTGCAGGCCCATGGTGATGGCGCCCAGCACCGTGCCGCACAGCCAGGCGCCGTACAGCGCGTCGCTGCGGGCGGCGAGGTCTGCGGGGTCGGCCTGCAGCGGCCCCAGCGCGGCGGCGCTGGCCCGGATGCCTTCTTCGGCCATCAGGTCGATGACGGGGTTGGCATCGGGCGCGTACAGGCCTTCGGCGGCGTGCGCGATGGCGTTGAGGGCGCTGGTTACTGTCATGGCAAAGGGCAGGCTCAGCGTCAGCTCGGGGTCGTAGATCACCGTGCGCGGTAGCACGCGCGGGTCGCGTCCGGTCTTCTTCACGCCGCCTTCGGTCAGGCCGTAGATCGACGTGACCTCGCTGCCGGCGTAGGTGGTGGGAATGGCCACGATGGGCAGGCCGGATTCCAGCGCGATGGCCTTGCCCAGCCCCGTGGTGGAGCCGCCGCCGATGGCCACGGCGCAGTCGGCGCCCAGGCGGCGCGCTTCTTCGCGGGCCTCGCGCGCGGTCTCGACGGGCACGTGCATGACGGCCCGTGCGAAGACGCCGGCCGCGCGCTCGCCCAGCAGGCGGGCCACGCGCTCGGCCGAGTCCGCCTGTTCGGGCGTGGACAGGACCAGCGCGCGACGCGCACCCAGGCGTTCGACCTCGGCGCCCAGCTGCCCCAGGCTGCCGGCACCGAAGACGATGCGCGCAGGGTGCGCCGTGTAGGTGAAGGACGTCGTTCGGGGAGTCATCCGTGGGATTGCACCAGTGCGGGGGCCGGCCTGTACAGCACGGCGCGATGAAGAAGTGTTTTCCGCCAGGCGGGGTCGCGCCTTGGGCAAGGCCCGATGGTCGCGCCCGGGGGGCGCTGGCAGGATCCGGATCGACCCCGAGACCACCCCCAAGGAGAGGCCCGCCATGCTGTTCCCCACCACCATCGTCGGAAGTTTCCCGCAGCCGGAATGGCTGATCGACCGTGGCAGGCTGGCCGGGCGCTTTCCGCCCCGCGTGCGCGCCAGGGAACTCTGGCGCGTGGCCGAGCCCTACCTGCAGCAGGCCTGGGAAGACGCCACGCTGATCGCCATCCGCGCGCAGGAAGACGCCGGTCTCGACATCATCACCGACGGCGAGATCCGCCGCGAGAGCTACAGCAACCGCTTCGCCACGGCGCTGGAAGGCGTCGACCTGGACAACCCCGGCACCGCGCTCGACCGCTCGGGCCACCCGAACCCGGTGCCGCGCATTGCCGGCAAGATCCGCCGCAAGCACGCGGTCGAAGTGGAGGACGTGCAGTTCCTGCGCGCCCACACCACGCGCAAGATCAAGATCACCGTGCCCGGCCCCTTCACGATGAGCTGCCAGGCGCAGAACGACTTCTACAAGACCGATGAAGAAGCGGCGATGGACTACGCCGTGGCCGTCAATGCCGAGATCCGCGACCTCTTCGCCGCCGGCGCCGACATCGTGCAGATCGACGAGCCCTACATGCAGGCGCGGCCCGAGAAGGCGCGCCAGTACGGCCTGAAGGCGCTGAACGCCGCGCTCGACGGCATCACCGGCACGACGGCGGTGCACATCTGCTTCGGCTACGCCGCCGTCATCCACGAGCGGCCCAGCGGCTACAGCTTCCTGGGCGAGCTGCGCGGCTGCGGCTGCAAGCAGGTGTCGATCGAGACGGCGCAGTCGAACCTCGACTGCTCGGTGCTGCAGCAGCTCGACGACAAGCAGATCATGGTCGGCTGCATCGACCTGTCGGACATGACCGTCGAGACGCCCGAGGTGGTCGCTGCGCGCATCCGCCGCGCACTGCCCTACGTCGCGAAGGAGCGCGTCATCCTCGCGCCCGACTGCGGCATGAAGTACCTGCCCCGTGAAGTGGCCGTCGGCAAGCTCCGGTCGATGGTCGAAGCCGCCCGCATCCTCCGAGCCGAGCACGGCGCAACGACCTGACCGATCGCCCAGGACCGCAACGCGGTCCAAAGGCGAAGATCAAGCAGAAGCCGCGGATCCGGCTTTGCCGGTCCGCTGGCGAACGGCCCCCTCGGGGGGTAGCGAGCGAACGCGAGCTCGGGGGCTCCATTCCAGCGGATCCGGCTCCGCCGGTCCGCTGGCGAACGGCCCCCTTGGGGGGTAGCGAGCGAGAGCGAGCTCGGGGGCTCAAATCAAGCGGTCCAGCGGCGTTCGAAGTCCTGCTCGGCGAACTTCTCCACCAGGAAGTCGACGAAGCAGCGCACCTTGGCCGGCAGGTGGCGGCGGGTGGGGTAGGCGATGTTGATGGTCAGCCTCGCCAGCTCCCACTCCTGCAGCAGCGGCACCAGGCGGCCGGCGACGACGTCGTCGTGGATGATGTACATCGGCTGCATCAGTATGCCGTGGTGCTTCAGCGCCGCGGCGCGCAGGATCTGGCCGTCGTTGGCTTCCAGGATGCCGTGCGCAGGGACCGAGGTCACCGCGCCGTTGCGCGTGAAGCGCAGCAGGTTCGGCTGGTTGGCCAGGTTGTAGACCAGCAGCTGGTGGTGCGACAGTTCGTCGGGCGTGCGCGGCACACCGTGGCGCTGCAGGTACAGCGGCGAGGCCGCCAGCACGCGCTTGGTCTCGGCCAGCCGGCGCACGGTGATGGCCGAGTCGTTCTCGAACTCGCGGTTGCGGATGGCCACGTCGATGCCGTTCTCCAGCAGGTCGCTGTAGCGGTTCGAGGCGACGATCTCCACCCGCAGGTCGGGGTAGCGCGCCGCGAACTCGGGCAGCAGCGGCGCCACGATGATCATCGAGAAGCTCAACGACGCCATCACCCGCAACAGCCCGGTCGGCTTGAGCACGGCCTCGTTGACGGCGCTCTCGGCCTCCTGCATCTCGGCCAGCAGCGGCTTGCAGCGGTGGTAGAAGGCATCGCCCACGTCGGTGAGGAACAGTCGACGCGTGTTGCGCTGCACCAGGCGTGCGGCGAGCCGTTCCTCGAGAGCGGCCAGGTGCCGGCTGGCGGCGGCATTGGACAGGCCCAGCGCTTCGGCGGCGCGCGACAGGCTGCCCAGCTCCGCGACCTGCACGAAGAGCTCGATCTCGGTCCAGCGATCCATGTTTACCCGTAGTTTTCCGGCTTGCGGAAGAAAGCTTTACGCCACTGCCCTATCTGGCGCCGAAGTGGAAGTCTAGAGTCGCGGCCCTGTGCTGTCGCACGGAAGAACCCAGGGCCCGCCACGCATGCGCCACATCGACGAAGACACCATCACGCAGGCCGTGATCGCGCGGCACGCGGGTGCTGCCGATGCGCGCCTTGGGGAGGTGATGACGAGCCTGGTGCAGCACCTGCATGGCTTTGCGCGCGACGTGCGGCTGACCGATGCCGAGTGGCGTGCCGCGATCGGCTTCCTGGCCGATGCGGGACGTGCCAGCAGCGCCCGCCACTCCGAGTTCGCGCTGCTGTCCGACACGCTGGGGCTGACGACGCTGGTCACCGTGCTCAACCAGCGCAGACCCAAGGGCTGCACCGAGGAAACCGTGACCGGGCCGCACGTCGACGCGGTCGCGACGACGTCGGCGGTGTCGCCTGGAGCCGAGGCCTGCTTCGTCCGCGGCCGCGTGATGTCGTTGCGGGACGGCCCGATCGCCGGCGCCGAAGTGCGGCTGCTGCCGCACGGTGCCGGCGGCACGTCGATGGGCGGCGACGTGCAGCGCTCGCACTGCGATGCCGACGGCCGCTTCCACTTCCGCAGCACGCTGGCCCAGCCGCAGCCGCTGCCCGGCGACGGACCGGTGGGCCGCATGCTGCGGGCGCTGGGTCGCCATGCCTGGCGCCCGGCCCACCTGCACTTCGAGATCACGGCGCCGGGCCACGAGCGGCTGTCGACCCACGTCTTCCGCCGCGACGGCCACTACATCGACTCCGACGCCGTGTTCGGCGTGCGCAGTTCGCTCATCGCCGACTGGGTCGCCCACGAGCCCGGCCCCACCCCCGACGGCGGCCACAGCGACTGCCCGTTCCACACCCTGGACTTCGACTTCGTGCTCAACAAGGCTCCTGCGCCATGAACGACACCCTGCACGACGAACTGCTGATCCGCCGCCTGGTCGAGCGCTGGGCCGTCTGGCGCGACGCCGGCGACTGGGACCGTTTCGCCACCGTGTGGCACCCGGACGGCGTGATGATGGCCACCTGGTTCCAGGGCCCGTTCTCGGACTTCATCCGCGTCTCGAAGGAAGGCTGGGCGCGCGGTGTGAGCATCCTGCATTTCCTGGGCGGTTCGGCCATCGAAGTGGCGGGCGACCGCGCCATCGCGCAGACGAAGATGACGATCTCGCAGCGCGGGCTGGTCGAAGGCGTGCCCTGCGACATCGTCTGCACCGGCCGCTTCCACGACTTCGTCGTGCGCCATGACGGCGAGTGGAAGGTGCTGCTGCGCCAGCCCATCTACGAGAAGGACCGCATCGACCCGATCGACCCAGCGGCCGTGCCCAGGCTCGACGCAGCACGGCTGGCCACCTTCCCCGAGGGCTACCGCCATCTGGCCTACATCCAGACCGGCCTCGGCTACCCCGTCAAGCTCGACATGCCCATGCTCAAGGGCCCGGTGGTCGAGGCGCTGTACCGCCGAGGCGCGCGCTGGCTGGCTGGCGGCGCGCTGGAAGCCTGAAGTCGATCGAGTCCGACCCGAGTCCACCCCTACAACGAAGGAGACAACCCATGAACACCCGCCGACTCTTCACCCGCCTGGCCGTGGCCGCTGCCGTGGCCACCCTGGGCCTGCCCGCGCTGGCGCAGCAGACCTTCAAGCTGACCATCGCCTCCAGCCACCCCACGGCGCTGCCGTGGGTGGGCCTGATGAGCACGCTGTTCGTGCCCGAGGTCAACAAGCGCGTGGAAGCGCTGGGCAAGGGCTACAAGATCGAGTGGCGCGAGGCCTACGGCGGCCAGCTCTACAAGATGAACGCCACGCTCAGCAGCGTGGAGCAGGGCGTGACCGACATCGGCTGGGTCTTCCACAACCTCGAGGCGGCGAAGATGCCGCTGGCGCAGTTCACCACCGTCACGCCCTTCGCCACCGACGACGTGCGCATCATGCTGGCGGTGGCCAACGAGATGAACGAGAAGGTGCCGGCGCTGAAGGCCGAGTGGGACAGGAACAACCTCGTCTTCCTGGGTGCCTCGGGCGTCGACACCTATCACCTCTTCACCAAGGCGCCGGTGAAGAGCTACGACGACCTGAAGGGCCGCAAGATCAGCGCGCCGGGCTCGGTGGGCCTGTGGCTCAAGGGCTCGGGTGCGGTGCCGGTCGACGGTTCGCTCACCAGCTACTACACCGACATCCAGAGCGGTGTATCCGAAGGCACCATCAGCATCAGCACCGGCATCCTGCCGAACAAGATCTACGAGGTGGCGCCGTTCATCACCACGGTGAGCATCGGTGCGCTCTACAACGGCGGCATGGCCATGAACAAGGACAGCTTCAACAAGCTGCCGCCCGAGGTGCAGAAGATCGTCAAGGAGGTCGGCCTGCTGTACTCGAAGACGCTGGGCGACACCCTGATGCAGCGCTACGAAGGCGCGCTGAAGACCATGCTCGAGGTGGGTGCCAAGCAGACGCCGCCGGTCACCGCCACGCCGCTGCCGCCGGCCGAGCGCGAGAAGTGGATCCGCACCATGCCCAACCTGGCGGGCGACTGGGCCAAGACGAACGCGACGAAGGGCCCGGCCAGGGACATCGTCAAGATCTACATGGACTCGCTGCGCGCCAAGGGCGTGAAGCCGGCCCGCGAGTGGGACAAGGAACTGTAGGACCACTCGCCCGTCACTTCCCGGCCGCCCCATGTCCTACGAAAACAACGTCGACCTCGACGCCACCACGCCGTTCCGGGACAACGTGCCCACCAGCGCCTTCGGGCGCGTGGTGGACTCGCTGAACGCCGGCGGCTCGGTGCTCATCGCGGCCGTGATGCTGCTGATGTGCGCCGACGTGCTGATGCGCAACCTGCTGAACAAGCCGATCGACGGCGTGGCCGAGATGGTGGCGGCGTCCATCGTCGTCATCGTCTTCCTGCAGCTGCCCTCCACGCTGCGGCACGGCCGCATGTCGCGCGCCGACCTGTTCATCGACCCCTTCCTGCAGCGCCGACCGGCCGCAGGGCGGCGCCTGCGCGCGCTGTACTCGGCCGCCGGCATCTTCGCCTGCAGCCTCATCGCCTACGCGAGCTGGCCGCCGCTGCTGCGTTCGTGGAACAACAGCGAGTTCCTCGGCATCGAGGGCGTGTTCACCTTTCCCACCTGGCCGATGCGCGCGGTGGTGGTGCTGGGCTCGGTGCTGGCGGCGGTGCAGTACGCGCTGCTCGCCTGGCACGACCTGCGCGAGGCCTCGGCCGAAGCCGGACGCCCAGCATGAGCGATCTCTCCATCGGCATCGCGGCCCTGGTCGTGATGCTCAGCTTCATCTACCTCGGCATGCACATCGGCGTGGCGCTCATCGTCACGTCCTTCGCCGGGGTGGCGCTCATCAAGAGCCCCGAGATCGGCGCGCGCTTCGCGGCGGCCGCGGCCAACGACGCCATCCGCGACTACCTCTTCGGCGTGGTGCCGCTGTTCGTGCTGATGGGCATGCTGGTCAGCGTCTCGGGCGTGGGCCGCGACACCTTCGACGTCTTCCAGTGGCTGATGCGCCGCATCCGCGGCGGACTGGGCCTGGCCACGGTGGGCGCCAACGCCGTGTTCGCGGCCATCACCGGCATCAGCATCGCCAGTGCCTCGGTGTTCACCAAGGTCGCGGTCCCCGAGATGATCCGCATGGGCTACAACCCGCGCTTCGCCGTGGGCGTGGTGGCCGGCTCGTCGGTGCTGGGCATGCTGATCCCGCCCAGCCTGCTGATGATCATCTACGGCGTGCTGGCCGAGGAATCCATCGGCCGCATGTTCATCGCAGGCCTCATTCCAGGCCTGCTTCTGGCCTTCGGCTTCTGCGTGCTCATCGTCGGCATGGCCTACCTCGTGCCGGACAAGGTGGGCCGGCCCGAGGCGCTGGTCGACGTGCCGTCCACCGAGACCTGGGCCAGCGCGACGCTGAAGTTCGCGCCCATCGCTTCGCTGGTGGTGCTGGTGCTGGGGGGCCTGTACGGCGGCCTGTTCACGCCGACTGAAGCGGGCGCCGTGGGCGCCGCCGGGGCCTTCGTCATCGCGCTGCTGCGCCGGCGCCTGACCTGGAAGAAGCTCTGGAACGTGCTCACCGAGACGGGCTACGTGTCGGTCTCGGTGCTGTTCCTGATCCTGGCGGCCATGCTCTACAGCCGCATGCTGGCACTCACCGGCATGCCCTCGGCGGTGACCACCGGCATCACCGACCTGGGCCTGGGGCCCTGGGGCTTCCTGGTGGCCTACATCCTCATCGTCATCGCGCTGGGCTGCATCATCGACTCGGTGTCCATCATGCTCATCATGCTGCCCATCGTGCTGCCGGTGGCGCGCACCTTCGGCATGGACATCGTGTGGTTCGGCGTGCTCACCGTGGTGGCCGTCGAGATCGGCCTGCTCACCCCGCCCTTCGGCGTCTCGGTCTACACCGTGAAGTCGGCGCTGAACGACCCGCGCATCACCATCAAGGACATCTTCGCCGGCAGCTTCCCCTTCGTGCTGACGATGCTGGTGGTGCTGATCATCCTGGCCGCCTTCCCCAGCCTGTCGACCTGGCTGGCGCGCATGGCCTGACCGTTCTCGGAGACCCCGCCGTGATCTTCATCTTCCGCCTGCTCGACAAGCCCGACAACGCCGCGCTGCGCCATCGCGTGCGGCCCGAACACAAGGCCTACCTCGCCGCCGCAGCCGATCGCATCGCCTTTGCCGGGCCGCTGACGCACGACGACGGCACCACCATGATCGGCAGCCTGCTGGCCGTCGACTTCCCCAGCCGCGACGCTGCGCATGCCTGGCTGGCCGACGAGCCCTTCACGCGAGCCGGCCTCTACGCCAGCGTCGAGGTGCACGCCTTCGTCAACCTGTGGCCGCAGAAGGCCGGCTTCCCGCCGGCCGCCTGAGCCCCGACGCCATGATCAAGCACATCGTGATGTGGGGCGTGCGCGGCGACGACGCCCTCGAACGCCAGCGCAACGTGGCGCTGCTGAAGACCGAATTCGAATCGCTGCGGGGCCGCGTGCCGGGGCTGCTGCACCTGGAGATCGGCGTCGACTTCAGCCGCATCGACTACGCCTGTGACGTGGTGCTGTACAGCGAGTTCGAGAGCCGCGAGGCGCTGGCCGCCTACGCCGAGCACCCTGAACACCTGCGCGTCAAGCGCGCACTGGGGGACCTGCGCACCGCGCGGCACCAGGTCGACTACGACGTCGCGGCGTGAAGACCGCCTCCATCCACGCCCATTCACCTGGAGAACCGCCCATGAACCAGCACCAGACTGCCGACATCACCCAGGCCGTCCTCGACCGACTCTCCGAGGACGCCGACCCGCGCTTCAAGCAGATCATCACCGCGGTGGTGAAGCACGCCCACGCGCTGGCGCGCGAGGTGGACCTCAAGCCCGACGAGTGGATGGCGGCGATCCAGTTCCTCACCAAGGTGGGTCAGACCTGCGACGCCAAGCGGCAGGAGTTCATCCTTCTGTCCGACACGCTGGGCATCTCGATGCTCGTGGTGCAGCTCGAGCAGGCGCGCCGCTCGGCGCAGGCCCTGGCCGACCAGGCCGCGCCGGTGAAGCCCACCGAAGCGACGGTGCAGGGCCCCTTCTACTGGGAAGGCGCGCCGGTGCTGCCGCTGGGCAGCGACATCGGCGAAGGCATGCCCGGCGAGCCGGCCTACTACAGCGGCCGGGTCACCGACACCCACGGCCGGCCGATCGCGGGCTGTGTCCTGGACGTCTGGTCGGGCGACGGCGAAGGCGTCTACGACATGCAGATGGGCGACGAGGCCGGCATGCGGCTGCGCGGGCGCTTCCACACCGACGCCGACGGCCGCTACCACTTCTGGTCGATCAAGCCCTACTACTACCCGGTGCCGTCCGACGGTCCGGTGGGCGCCATGCTGCGCGCCATGGGCCGCCACCCGAACCGGCCGGGCCACATCCACATGATGGTCTACCGCGACGGCTTCGTGCCGCTGACCACGCACCTGTTCGCAGCCGACAGCCCTTACCTCGACTCCGACGCCGTGTTCGGCGTTCGCGACAGCCTGGTCATCCCCTACACGCAGCACGCTGGCGGCAAGGCACCCGACGGCCGCACGATGGACAAGACCTTCCACACCGCGAGCTACGACTTCGCGCTGGCGTCGACCTGAGCATTCCCAGAGACCTCCACCATGAAGATCGGCAAGGCCACCGTTCCCGAGAGTGCCATCTGCGGCAGCGACGACGAGACCATCGTCGTGCGTGGCCACGACCTCTGCCGCGACCTCATCGGGCAGCTGTCGTTCACCGACTACTTCTGGCTGCTCGTCACCGGTCAGCGGCCCGGCGCAATGGCCAGCCGCGTGCTCGACGCCACGCTGGTGGCCATTGCCGAGCACGGCCTGGTGCCCAGCGTGCAGGCCAGCCGCATGACGCTGGCCGCCGCCCCCGACGCCATCCAGGGCGCGGTGGCGGCGGGCATCCTGGGCTGCGGCTCGGTGATCCTCGGCGCGTCGGAGACCGCGGGCCGGCTGTTCCTGCGCATCGACGCGCTGGCCCGCGACCAGGGCCTGTCGCTCGAAGCGGCGGCCACCGAGGTGGTGCGCGACCTGCGCGCGAACAAGCAGGCCATCCCCGGCTACGGCCACCCGCTGCACAAGGAGCGCGACCCGCGCGTGGCGCGGCTGTTCGCGGTGGGCGTGGAAGCCGGCACGCCGGGGCACTTCGTCGCCATCGCCGAGGCGGTCGAGAAGGTGCTGCCCGGCCTCACCGGCCGCGACCTGCGGCTCAACGTGTCGGCGGCCATTCCTGCGGTGCTGCTGGACGTCGGCTTCCCGGCCGAGGCGCTGAAGGGCGTGCCCATCCTGGCGCGCTGCGCCGGGCTCATCGGCCACCTCACCGAAGAGCTGGCGCACCCCATCGGTTTCGCGCTGAGCTACCAGGCCACGCGCGAGCAGCGCTACACCGGCGCGCTGCCGGCCGGCGTCACCCTCAAGGGCAAGGAGTAGCGGCCATGGCCAAGGTCCTGGAAGGCGTGCGCGTGCTGGAGCACGGCACCTTCATCACCGGCCCGGCGGCGTCGATGCTGCTGGCCGACCTGGGCGCCGACGTGGTGAAGGTCGAGCAGCCCGCGGGCGACCCGTTCCGCGCCTTCCGCGGCGGCACCTACAGCCCGCACTACCAGACCTACAACCGCAACAAAAAGAGCGTCACGCTCGACACGCGGCAGGCCGACGACCTGGCGCGCTTCGAGACCCTGGTGGGCGAGGCCGACGTCTACATCCAGAACTTCCGGCCCGGCGTGGCTGAGAAGATCGGCGCCGGCGAAGCGCGCCTGCGCGAGCTGAACCCGCGGCTGATCTATTGCGCCATCAGCGGCTTCGGCGCCGACGGTCCGGCCGCCGGCCGGCCGGCCTATGACACCGTGGCGCAGGCGGCCAGCGGCTTCCTCAAGCTGCTGATCAACCCCGCCAACCCGCGTGTGGTGGGCCCGGCGCTGGCCGACGCCATCACCGGCTTCTATGCGGCCTACGCCATCCTGGGCGCGCTGTACGAACGCGAGAAGAAGCAGACGGCGCGCGGCCGGCGTGTCGAGGTCTCGATGCTCGAGGCCATGACGCACTTCAACCTCGACGCCTTCACGCACCTGTTCTCCGAGCAGGAGGTGATGGGGCCCTACAGCCGCCCCAGCGTCAGCCAGAGCTACGTGCTGCCCTGCGCCGGCGACGAGTGGATCGCGCTGCACATGTCGAGTCCGCCGAAGTTCTGGGAAGGCCTGGCCAAGGCCATCGAGCAGCCCGACCTCTTCGACGACCCGCGCTTCGCCACGCGCGAGGCGCGCATCACGCACCAGCCCGACCTGATCGAGCTGCTGTCGGACCTGTTCCGCCAGCGCGAGCGCGCCGAGTGGTGCCGCCGCCTGGAGGCACTGGACGTGCCGCACGCGCCGATGTACCGCACCGACGAGGTGCCCAACGATCCGCAGTCCAGGCACCTGCAGCTGTTCGTCGATGCGCCGCACCCCGAGGGCGGGCGCTGGACGACGGTGCGTTCACCGGTCAGTTTCGACGGCGAGCGCTCGCTCGAGGTCACCGCCCCGCCGGTGCTGGGCGACCACAACGAGGTCCTGCGCTCTGGCGCATCGCTCTGGAGCAAGCCCCGATGAACCCCTGGTCGAGAACCTTCACCCGCCGCGCAGCGCTCGTCGCGGCGCTGCTGGCCGCCCCGCTGATGCAGGCGCAGGCGCAGACCGCCGCACCGCTGAAGATGGTGGTGCCCTTCGGCCCCGGCACCACCACCGACATCGTGGCGCGGCAGGTCGGCGACGCGATGGCCGCCGTGCTGGGGGCCACGCTGGTGGTCGAGAACAAGGCCGGCGCCGGCGGCACCATCGGCAGCGACCTGGTGGCCAAGGCGCCGGGCGACGGCCGCACGCTGCTGATGGGCACGGTGGGCACGCACGCCATCAACGCCACGCTGTACCGCAAGCTGCCCTACGACCCGATCAAGGACTTCGCACCGATCGGCTTCGTCGGCTACACGCCGACGCTGCTGGTGGTGGCCGCGGGCTCGCCGCTGAAGACGCTGGCCGACCTCAAGGCGGCCGCGAACCAGGGGGCCGGCGTCAGCTTCGCCTCGGCGGGCAACGGCACGTCGGGCCATCTGGCCGGTGAACTGCTGGCGGCCCGTCTTCTGGGGGGCTCGGGCGGCAAGATGGTCCACGTGCCCTACAGCCAGGGCGGCCAGGCCCTCACCGACGTGATGGGCGGCCAGGCGCAGTTCATGTTCTACCACCCGGCGGCCGTGCTGCCGCACATGAAGGCCGGCAAGCTGCGCGCCCTGGGCGCTTCGGGCGCCAAGCGCAGCGTGGCGGCCCCCGAGGTGGCCACGCTGCAGGAGCAGGGCGTGTCCGACTTCGACCTCGTGGCCTGGTTCATGGTCTACGCGCCGGCCAGCACGCCCGCGGCCGATGTCGCCAGGCTGCGCGAGGCCATGGCCCGTGCGCTGGCCGTGCCCACCGTGGCGGCCCGGCTCACCGAGCTGGGCGTCGAGTCGCGAGCCATCCCGCCGGGCGAACTGGCGGCCTTCGGCCAGGACGAGATCAAGCGCTGGGCCGAGGCGGTCAGGCGTTCCGGTGCGCAAGTGGACTGACCACGCAGCCGTTCAAGCACCCCGAAGAGTTCAACCCATTCAGGAGACCACGATGGACAAGCAACCGATTCTCACCCTCACCCGCCGCGCGCTGGCCGCCGGCGCCGTGGCCCTCGCGCTGCCCCTGCTGCCTTTGGCGGCGGCTGCGCAGCAGACCGTCAACATCACCATCGCTGCCAGCCACCCGACCACCATCCCCTGGGTCGGCTTCATGCAGAGCGTGTTCATGCCCGAGGTCGACAAGCGCCTGGCCGCGGGCGGCAAGTACAAGGTGCAGTGGAAGGAAGCCTTCGGCGGCCAGCTCTACAAGGCCAATGCCACGCTCACCAGCGTGGAGCAGGGCATCACCGACATCGGCTGGGTCTTCAGCTACCTCGAACCGTCGAAGATGCCGCTGATGCAGCTGTCGGCGCACACGCCCTTCACCACCAGCGACACGCGCATCGTGCTGGGCGCGATGGTGGAGATGATCGAGAAGGTGCCGGCCTTCCGCAACGAGTGGGACAAGTACAACCTGGTGTTCCTGGGCGGCACGGGCTCGGACACCTACGACGTCTACACCAAGTTCCCGGTGAAGTCGATCGAGGACCTGCGCGGCAAGAAGATCTCGGCGCCCGGCATCCTGGGGCAGTGGCTGCGCGGCGTGGGTGCCACGCCGGTGGACGGCGCGCTCACCACCTTCTACACCGACATCCAGACGGGGGTGTCCGATGGCGTGGTCTCGCTGGCCACCGGCATCCTGCCGGCCAAGGTCTACGAGGTGGCGCCCTACATCACCAAGGTCAACATGGGCGTGGTGTTCTCGGGCGGCATCGCCATCAACAAGGACACCTGGGCCAAGCTGCCGCCCGAGGTGCAGCAGGCCATGCGCGAAGCCGGCGCCGAGTACACCCGGCGCCATGGCGACGACCTGGTGACCCGCCATCAGGCGGCCATCAAGCTGATCACCGAGCGCGGTGCGACGCAGAATCCGCCGGTGACGGTGACGCCGATGTCGGCGGCCGACCGCCAGAAGTGGATCTCGCAGCTGCCCGACCTGGCCGGCGAATGGGTGAAGAACAACGAGGCGCGTGGCGTGCAGGCCAAGGCGCTGTTGTCGCAGTACATGCAGGCCGTGAAGGCGCGCGGGGCCACGCCCGAACGGCAGTGGGAACGCTGAGGAAACGTTGAGCAATCTCGAGGACAACATGCAAAGCAATATCGGATGGATCGGCCTGGGTCGCATGGGCGAGCCGATGGTCAGGAAGCTCACCGCGGCGGGCCACCCCGTCAAGGTGTGGAACCGCACGCGCGAGAAGGCCGCGCACCTGGCCGATCACGGCGCCACGGTGGTCGATGCCAAGCTCGACCTGGCCGGCTGCGACGTGGTGTTCACCATGGTGTCGACCACCGACGACCTGAAGGACGTCCTGTTCGGTGACGGCGGGCTGCTCAGCGGCACCCGCTGGCCGCGCATCGTGGTCGACTGCTCTTCCATCTCGCAGGAAGGCTCGACCGAGGTCCGGCGCCGGCTGGAGGCCCTGGGCATCGTCTACCTGTGCGCGCCGGTGTCGGGCAACGGCAAGGTGGCCAAGGCCGGCAAGCTGCTCATCGTGGCCTCGGGCCCGAAGGCGGCCTACGACGAGGTCGAGCCGCTGCTGGCCGCCATCGGCCGCAAGGTGATGTGGGTGGGCGAGGGCGAGCTGGCGCGCGTGTGGAAGATCGCGCACAACACCATGTTCGGCGTGATCATCCAGAGCCTGTGCGAGATCACCGTGCTGGCCGAGAAGGCCGGCATCCCGCGGCACGTGTTCCTGCAGAGCATCAACGACTCGGTGCTGGGCAGCATGTACACGCGCTACAAGTCGCCGGTGCTGACCAACCTCACCTTCGACCAGGTGACGTTCACGCCCAAGCTGCTGCTGAAGGACCTGGACCTCGGCCTGGGTGCGGCCAAGGCCCACGGCGTGGCCATGCCCAGCGCGGCGGCCACGCGCGAGTCGGTCGCGCGCCTGGTGGGGCGCGGGCACGACAACGTCGACTTCGCGATCCTGCTGCAGGAGATGGCGGCGGACGCCGGCCTGAAGCTCGTGCCGGAAGACGTCAAGGTCGACGACGGACTGAGCAGCTGAAGTGGACCACCCCCGTAGCGCCTTCGGCGCTCCCCCTCAAGGGGGCGACCCCAGCGGGCGGGCAAAGCCCGCCCGCGGCGTCTGCTTGATCTCGGCGCTGGTGGTGTCGATCCTGGGTTGCCTCCAAACCGGAGAAGTGAAGTGAATCGCACGCTGATCCGCGGCGCCACCGTCGTCACGATGGACGCGCAGGGCGTGCTGCCGCGCGCCGACATCCTGGTGACGGACGACGTCATCACGCAGATCGCGCCCGGGCTGGTGGTCGACGGGGCGCAGGTGGTCGACGCCACCGGCTGCATCGTCATCCCGGGCCTGATCAACGCGCACATGCACACCTGGCAGACGGCGCTGCGCGGCGTGGCCGCGAACTGGACGCTGCCCGAGTACTTCAGGAAGATGCACGCGGGCCTGGCCACGGCCTTCGCGCCCGAGGACCTGCACATCGCCACGCGGGTGGGGGCGCTGAACCAGCTGAACTGCGGCACCACCACGCTGGCCGACTGGTGCCACAACAACCGCACGCCGGAGCACAACGATGCGGCCGTGGCCGGGCTGCTGGCCTCCGGCATCCGCGCTGCCTTCTTCCACGGCACGCCCAAGCCCGACCCGAAGCCCGGCGAGACGCCGTTCTGGGAGGTGCCGCACCCGCGCGCCGAGGTCGAACGCCTGCTGAAGAAGCACCAGGGCCACCCGCTGCTGAGCGTGCATGCCGCCGTGCTGGGCCCGCACTACTCGACGCTCGACGTCGCGCTGCACGACTTCCGCATGGCGCGCGAGCTGAACGTCATCGCCTCGCTGCACCAGGGCGGCGGCCCGGCCCGCACGCCGGGCGGCTGGCAGGTGCTGGAAGACGAGGGCCTGCTGGGCGAGCACGTCAACATCGTGCACGGCCACGCACTGGACGATCAGCAGCTGGCGCGCTTCTGCGCGCTGGGCATGAGCTTCTCGGCCGCCGCCGAGAGCGAGATGTCGCAAGGCCATGGCCACCCGCTGACCGGCCGCCTGCGCAAGCTGGGCAAGGCGCCGTCGCTGGGCGTCGACCTGGAGTCGGTGATGAGCGGCGACATGCTGACGCAGGCGCGCATCGCGCTGGGCATCCAGCGCAGCCTGGACAACGTGGCGCACCGCGAAGCCGCCGGCAGCATCCCGGCCACGTCGACGATCCCCGCGATCGAGGCCTTGTCCTGGGTGACGGTGGAGGGCGCGCGCATGCTGCGCCAGCTCGACCGCATCGGCACGCTGAAGGCCGGCAAGCAGGCCGATCTGGTGCTGGTCCGCGCCGACACGCTGAACATGCAGCCGGTGCACGACCCGGTGGCCGCGGTGGTCTTCCAGGCCAGCCTGGCCAACGTCGACAGCGTGATGGTGGCCGGGCGCTGGAAGAAGCGCGACGGCCGCCTGCTGGACGTCGACCTGCCCCCGCTGCTGGCTGAACTGAACGCCTCGGGCCGCAAGATCGTCGACGCGCTGGGCCTGGCCTGACCCGGGTCTGACGTTCCCCCCACAACAAGATCCGGAGACCCCCATGAAGCAGCATCTCGCAGCGCTCGTCCTGTCCAGCCTGGCCTGCATGACCGGCAGCGCCTGGGCACAAGCTTTCCCCAGCAAGCCCGTCAAGCTGGTGGTGCCCTTCAGCGCCGGCAGCGGCACCGACATCGCCGCCCGCACCGTCGGCGAGTTCATGGCCAAGGGCCTGGGCCAGCCGGTGGTGATCGAGAACAAGCCCGGCGCCGGCGGCACCATCGCCGCGGCGCAGGTGGCCAAGGGCGAGGCCGACGGCCACACGGTGCTGGTGCCTTCGTCGGGCCACGCCGTGAACCCGTCGATCTACCCCTCGCTGCCCTACGACACGCTGAAGGACCTGACCGGCGTGACGCCGCTGGTGGCCATGCCCAACGTGCTGGTGGTGTCGCCTTCGCGCGGCTGGAAGACCGCGGCCGACCTGGTGGCCGCGGCCAAGGCCAAGCCCGGCGCGCTGAACTACGCCAGCGCCGGCGTCGGCAGCGCCACGCACTTCAACGCCGAGAAGTTCAAGCTGCAGGCCGGGCTCGACGCCGTGCACGTGCCCTTCAAGGGCACGCCCGAAGCCCTCAGCGACATCATCGGCGGCCGCAGCGACTGGTTCTTCGCACCGCTGTCGTCGGCCCTGCCGCTCATCCGCGACGGCAAGCTGCAGGCGCTGGCGGTCAGCACGGCCAGGCGTTCGTCGCTGCTGCCGGACGTGCCCACCACGGTCGAGGCCGGCGTGCCGGGCTCCGACTACACCTTCTGGGTCGCTTTCGTGGTGCCCGCGGCCACGCCGGCGGCCGCCGTCCAGCGCCTGCAGCAGGAGGCGGCCAGGGCGCTTGCGCAGCCCGAACTGATCGAGAAGCTGGCGAAGATCGGCGCCGAGCCGATGGTGATGAGCAGCGCCGACTTCAATGCCTTCATCCGCAGCGAGGTCGAGGTGGCCGCGCGCGTGGCCAAGGCGGCCAACCTGAAGGCGCAGTGAGGCTCGCGCGATGACCACGACGCCCCGTTCCCTGCTCTTCGTGGGTGTCGGCAAGATGGGCCTGCCCATGGCCCGGCACCTGCGCGCCGCGGGCCATGCGGTCACCGCTTTCGATCCCTCGCCCGAACGCCGGGCCCTTGCAGCCGCCGAAGGCATCGTGGTGGTCGACAGCTTGCCGCCGTCGCTGGCCGGCGCCTCACTGGTGTTCAGCTCGCTGCCCGACGACCCCGCCCTGCTCGCCGTGGCCTCGGCCGTGGCCGCCGGGGCCCCATCAGGCGCCATCTGGGTCGACACCAGCACGGTATCGCCCGAAGCCTCGCACCAGGCTGCGGCCCTGTGCGCGGCGCGCGGCATCCGTTGCCTGCGCACGCCGGTCTCGGGCAACAACGTGATGGCCGAGCGTGCCGCGCTCACGGTCTTCGCGTCGGGTGACGCTGCTGCCTACGAAGAGGTGCAGGCGCTGCTGGCCTGCTGGGGGCCGCAGCGCTTCTACCTGGGTGACGGGGAGCAGGCGCGCGTGGCCAAGCTGGCGGTGAACCTGCTGATCGTCGGCACCAGCACCATGCTGGCCGAGGCGCTGGCCCTGGGCGAGCGTGGCGGCCTGGAGTGGAACCAGCTGTGGCAGGTCATCGAAGCCAGCGCGGCTGCGTCGCCCATCCTGCGCGCCAAGGCGCCGTCGCTGCGCGCGCACGACTACACGCCCACCTTCACCGTGGAACAGATGCGCAAGGACGTCGCGCTGATCCGTGGCGCAGCCCAGGGCCTGGGCGTGGCGACGCCGATCACCGACGTGGCCAGCGACGCGCTGGACCGTGCCTCTGCGGCCGGGGAGGGCGGTGACGACTACGCGGTGGTCATCCGCGACGCCTTGCGGCAAGCCGGTGCCGATCGGCACCACAATGAGATCTCAACGGAGAAACCCAAGACATGAGCAACCTGAACATCGTCGGCCTGTGCGGCAGCCTTCGCAAGGCGTCCCTCAACCACTCGGCCCTGCGCCTGGCCGGCGAGCTGATGCCCGCGGGCATGACGCTGGACGTTCTCGACTGGCGCGACGTGCCCGTCTTCGACGGCGACGTCTTTGCGCAAGGCCTGCCGGCGTCGGTGGCCACGCTGCGCGAGCGCCTGCGCCAGGCCGACGGCGTGGTCATCGCCACGCCGGAATACAACTACTCGGTGCCCGGGGGCCTGAAGAACCTGCTCGACTGGACCAGCCGCGGCGACGACCAGCCTTGGGCCAACAAGCCGGTGGCCATCCTCAGCGCGTCGATGGGCCCGTTGGGCGGCGCACGCGTGCAGTACGACCTGCGCAAGGTGATGCTGTTCCTGAACGCCTCGGTGCTGGTCAAGCCCGAGGTCTTCATCGGTGCGGCGCACACCAAGTTCGACGCCGACGGCCAGTGCACCGACGACACCACGCGCAAGTTCGTCGGCGATGAGATGGCGGCCTTCCAGCGCTGGATCGCCGGCGTCAAGCGCATGCACGCCGCGGCCTGAAGCAGGCGCCGCACGGGCGACAGCGCACGCCTCAACGCAGTGTGCTATAGTCTGAGGCTCAGTCGCGGGGTGGAGCAGCCTGGTAGCTCGTTGGGCTCATAACCCAAAGGTCGCAAGTTCAAATCTTGCCCCC
>LNFM01002386.1_pt1 | contig 40255 bp, 46 predicted proteins | sample 596031 | NCBI WGS metagenome assembly LNFM01 (sample SAMN04254537, study PRJNA301005) | activated carbon metagenome | isolation source: dual media filters at the Ann Arbor, Michigan drinking water treatment plant | place: USA: Ann Arbor | reverse complement strand
GTTTCCTTGCGGAGGGCTTCCCGCTCAATCTCCAACTGCAGGACCTTCCGCGAGATCTCATCCAACTCTGCCGGCAGACTGTCGATCTCAGTCCTGAGGCGAGCGGCCGCCTCATCCATGAGATCAATGGCCTTGTCCGGCAAAAAGCGGTCCGCGATGTATCGATGCGAGAGTTTGGTGGCTGCGATCAGTGCGGCATCCTTGATACGCACACCGTGGTGGATTTCGTATCGTTCTTTGAGTCCTCGTAGGATCGAGATCGTGTCCTCAACCGTCGGTTCACCGATGAGGACCGGCTGAAACCGGCGTTCGAGCGCAGCATCCTTTTCAATATGCTTGCGGTACTCATCGAGTGTGGTCGCCCCGATCATATGCAGTTCGCCGCGGGCCAGCATGGGTTTGAGAATGTTGGCCGCATCCATCGCACCTTCAGCCGCGCCCGCCCCAACGACGGTGTGCAACTCATCGATGAACATCAGTATCTGCCCATGGCCCGACTGGACCTCCTTGAGGACCGCCTTGAGGCGCTCCTCGAATTCCCCACGATACTTGGCTCCAGCGATCAAGGCTCCCATGTCCAGCACGATGAGGCGTTTGTGCTTCAGGCCTTCTGGCACATCTCCTTTGACAATTCGCTGGGCTAATCCCTCCACAATCGCCGTCTTCCCCACCCCAGGCTCACCAATGAGCACCGGATTATTTTTCGTCCGTCGGGACAGGATCTGAATCACCCGTCTGATTTCTTCGTCCCGTCCCACGACCGGGTCCAGCTTGCCTTGCCCGGCTAATCTGGTGAGATCACGACCATACTTTTCAAGCGCTTGATAGGTGCTTTCAGGATCCTGACTGGTCACCCGTTGGTTCCCCCGTATTTGTTGAAGCGCGGATAGCAGCCGATCGCGCGTTAATCCGAGCTGTCTAAAAATGCCCCCTTCTCCCACCATCGCGAGAAGGACATGCTCAACGCTCACGTATTCATCGTGCAGTCCTCGCATCTCCTGTTCAGCCTGGGTCAGCACCTGCGATAAGCGCTGCGTCACATAGATCTGTCCTGGCGCTGATCCGGGTCCCTGCACCTGTGGAAGCTTGTCTAAGGCCGCCTCAGCGGCCTTCAGTACCGCGGCCGGAGAGACACCCGCCCGTTCAAGCAGCGGACCGGTCAGACCTGTTTCTTGCTCCATCAGCGCGAGCAGCAGGTGCTCGATGTCAATGCCTTGATGGCTTCGACGCATCGCGTGAGCTGAGGCAGCCTGCAGTGCCTCCTGGAGCTTCAGCGTCATGCGGTTCATGTCCATACGTTCCTCCCAACCTGGCCTCTTTTCGCCTACCCTTTCACACAAATGAGCGGTTCCAGCCTAGCCACCTTTCTCGCCAGTCTCGCTTCATCCGCCGCGTCGACTACTGCGCCGACATCCTTGTAGGCACCCGGCGCTTCCTCAGCGATTCCTCTCATGGATGGACTGCGAATCAGAATCCCACGCGTCGCCAACTCCTTCACCACATCGCGGCCATGCCACTGCCGCAATGCCTGATGCCGGCTCATGCTACGCCCCGCTCCATGACAGGCGGACCCATAGGCCAGCGACATGCTCTCCTTCGTGCCCACAAGCACATACGAGGCCGTTCCCATCGTTCCGCCGATCAGGACCGGCTGCCCCACGGCTCGTAGTGACAGCGGAATATCAGGATGGCCGGGGCCGAAGGCTCGCGTTGCGCCCTTGCGATGGACGAAGAGACGAGTCGGCGTTCCCTCGATGGCGTGCTCCTCGACCTTGCAGGTATTATGGGACACGTCGTAGAAGAGTGAGAGTGTCGCCTGCGGCAGGATGTCGGCAAAGACTTCCCTGACGAGATGCGTGACAATTTGACGGTTGGCCAGCGCGCAGTTAATCCCCGCCCGCATGGCACCGAGATATTCCTGGCCTACCTCGGAATTGATCGGGGCACAGGCCAGCTCACGATCGGGCAATTCGATATGGTGCCGCGCTGCGCTGGTGACCATACTTTTCAGAAACTCGGTGCCGATCTGATGACCGAGCCCGCGCGAGCCGCAATGGATACTCACGACGAGATCACCTTCGCGTAATCCAAAAACCGCGCCGACCTCCGCATCAAACACCGTCACAACCTGTTGCACTTCAAGATAATGATTGCCCGAGCCGAGCGTCCCCATCTCATCTTGTTGCCGCTTCTTGGCGAAATCCGACACGCACTCCGGTTTGGCATCAGCCATACAGCCGTACTCTTCGATGAACTCCAAATCCTCATGCGTCCCATACCCCTTCCCCACAGCCCATTTCGCCCCTCCTGCGAGCATGGCATTCATCTCGTACCGATCTAAGTGCACTTTCCCCGTGCTCCCCACGCCGGCAGGAATTCGATGAAACAAGGCCTCGGCCAGCAGTTCTTTCACTGGTTGAAGATCCTCAGCTGTGAGTCCTGTACGAAGCGTTCGAACTCCACAGGAAATGTCGAAACCCACGCCGCCTGCTGAGACCACCCCTCCCAGATCGGGGTCGAATGCCGCGACGCCACCGATCGGAAACCCGTAGCCCCAATGGGCATCGGGCATCGCGTAGGACGCTTGGACGATGCCGGGTAACGCCGCCACGTTGGTCACTTGCTCGTAGACTTTCTCGTCCATGTCGTGAATCAGGTCTTCGGTGGCATAGATCACCCCCGGTACCAGCATCTTGCCGCGAGGAGCAATGTGCCATTCGTCCCGCCCACGTCGTTTCAAGAGATTGAGATCCATTACCGCCTCATGTCCGAGTACAAGTTATACATCAACAATACACTGTGCAATCCAACGCCCCTGCCCATCTTGCTTCACTGACAGCTCGGTGTAGGTCGCACCTTTCACCTCGACGGCCGGTTGATGTCGCGCAATCTCGATCGGCTCTCCCCAAGCCGTTGCGTGGAGCGAACGGTCGTTGAAGCGCACGGCAAAGCGACTGAACAGCATCTTCCGCGTGGCCATTTCATAGACCAGCGCGTTCAGCCAATCGGCCAGCAGCAGCTCCTCGTCAGGAGCCTCACAGGCGATCGACACCGCTTGCGCCGGGGCGACAGAGTCCAGGTCTGTGATCACGGCGGTCAGGGCCAGCCCTGCCTGTTCAAACGCCGCCTCCTTGGTCGAGCCAATCCCCCGCACACCGATATCGGCCTCGTGCGGGAAATGTTCCCAGCTTCCTTCATGTATGGTTTCAGAACGAAGAGGCTGCATAATCATCGATCTCTCCGGCACAATACTGGTCAGCACCCGTCACTTCACGTTGATTGTTCCTAATGGTCCCTCTGCACTCATCACAGTCCCAAACGCCTTGCACTTGGCCTGCATGGTTCGGGCGAGAAAATCCCTCTCCTGATCATTGGCCAACCGGACTCCGAGATCCTCAATGCAGGTCGGATGAAGCCTGATAAGTGCGATGCGGCCTTGCTCCACGTCGAGCATGAACAGGAATGAGAGGTCGTTGCGTTCGTCTTTGTCGACCATATAGTCATCGACAAAATCGCCGCTCGAATAGAGAATGGCCTTTCCTTTATAGAGTTCGATCCCCTGAGGCGTGTGATTGGAATGACCCCAGTAGAGGTCTGCTCCCATGTCGATGAGCTCGTGCGCCAGCGCCTGGATTTCCTTCGACGGCGCACCCCAGTTCGGACCAACATGCGCGCTGACAATCACGAAATCGGCCTGCCGTCGCGCCGACAGTAGCGCTTGAGTGAGTCGCGATCGGTACGGCTCTTTCAACCCGTGATCGCCATACTCGACGTAGTTCACGCCCGGTTGCGTTCCTGTCGCTTCCCAGTCCGGTTCATTATCCGTCAGGGCAACGACAGCCACGCGGCCTTCCGGCAAGTCGAGCACAAGAGGAGCACGTGCTTCTTCCATCGTCGCTCCGGCGCCAGCCCGTTTGATGCCGGCTTGGTCGAGCAACTTTAGGCAATCCAGCAGAGCGGCATGGCCATAATCCAGCACATGATTATTTGCTAAAGTCACACCGTTGATCTTGGCCGATAAGAGAAAATCAATGGCGCGAGGCCGGGCACGGAAATGAAACGCCTTCGTCGTCGGATGCCACTCTTCTCCCCGATCGCTGATGACACATTCCAGATTAGCGAGCCGGCAGTCGGCAGTAAGCATGATCGGAAGGACGTCGCCCCAGAGCGCCTCGGGACGCACTGAACGATTCTGAATGACATACTGATCCACCAACCGTCCGAGCATCACATCGCCGGTCAGCGCGATTCTCATCATTGCAGCACCAGCAGTTCTCCCGACAGACTCAGCAGCTCAGATGCAAGGCAGCAACGACTCAGAGCCATTCCCGCTCCGCCTTGTCAGCCAGTTCGCCCCACAAAGCACTGAGTGGAATATCAGCAAGAGAGTACGCGCCAGGGTCGAGGTCCGGCAGAGCGCGGGCCGCCGCGAGCATGACTTCGGCCGTCACCACCGCTTCGTCGAAACGCCCCTCCAACACGAAGTGCCGACGACCGAGCCGTTGCGAAGAACCCCGCCGGTCGACGACGACACCCCGCCCTTCCTGTTCGAGGGAGGCGAGACTCTCCAAGGGGAATACCTGTGTCTCCTCGCCAAGAAATAGCGGATCGGCATGAATGGCCTGGGCCACCAGATCGGCGTTCGCTCCCTTTTCCAACTCGACATAGACATAACGCTGCACCCTGCCGCCTGCCGCCCTGACTTCGGTACACAGCGCATCTTTCACGCCCACGACGCTCTTGGCCATGACTGTATGACGAAGAGTAATCCCAGGCCGATGCGTCGTCTCAGTCATCCCTCCGGGTGTGAGCAGCGCCAACCAGGATCGAAAGACCGAGAGCGCCCCAGGATCCCACCCGGCTCCGACGACGGCCGGAGCATTGTGATGAAGGGCCAGCTTATGGATCGCCTGCTTGTGGGCGTGAAATGATTCTCCATGGAAAATTGCGCAGTCCACGATCGGAATTTCATGCTGGAGAATCTGAGACGCAGCCTCCATGACGGCGTTCGCCGGCACGCAGATCAGTGCTTCGTCTACTCCTCTCACCTGCCCCACATGGTTCAGCAGCGGAATGTGTCGGAGGTGGTCCGGCAGTCCTTCCACTCCGCTGGCTGGCCGACGAACGAATGCTCCCACCGTGAGGTCATGGCTCAGAGCGATGAGTTCCGCGCAGGCCTGTCCGATCCTGCCAAGTCCGACAACAGCGAGACGCAATGGTTTTGTGGATGCCATCGTTGCCCTTGCGACGAACTAAGTGGACGACGGAAACTTTCTCACGCCCATTCGTCCCGCCAACTCGTGCAGTTTCTCATGCACTGATTCATTGCAGTACGCCTGGACTTCTGAAAGCGCCATGCAATAGTCCGTCAGCGCCTCCAGCCAGAGCTTCTGATTTTCGCAGGTCACAGGACCTTGTCGTGCTTCGTCGATTCTGAACGAGGCTTCCTTGAGCTTGGCCGCTGCTTCATTCAGATGCTTCGGTACTGTCATGCGTTCCTCACTTCATTAGAGTCGCCGGCGTACATTTCGTCTTCCGGAATTTCATCCAGTTTGGACAGCCATGCCGTCGCTTCACCATCGCTTGGCGCCCGATAGTCGCTACGAGGAGATAGAGAGCCGCCGGAACCGACTTTGGGGGCGTTGGGAATCGCACTGCGTTTGAACTGACTGGTGTGAAAAAACCGATCCAGAAATACTCGCATCCACGCCTTGATCTCACGCATGCTGTATTGACGTGGTTTGACAGCCAGGATGTCTGCCCCGTCGCCCTCTCTTCTCTCACACCATGTGTTATAGGCAAGGAACGCGATCTTAGCCGGGCCATAGCCGAAACGAAGCAAGTAGTAGAGAAAGAAGTCTTGTAAGTCGAACGGCCCAATAATGTCCTCTGAACGCTGGATGGGTTGACCGGCGCGATCCTCACCAGGCACCAGCTCCGGGCTGATCTTCGTTTCAAGAATGTCCGTGAGCACAGAGCTGACTTCGGCGCCGAGCTGCTTCGTTGTGGCGACCCAGCGGATCAGATGTTGAATCAGCGTCTTCGGCACGCTCGCGTTCACATGATAGTGTGCCATGTGATCGCCGACTCCATAGGTACACCAACCCAAGGCAAGTTCACTGAGATCACTCGTACCCACCACAAGCGCACCCTGTTGATTGGCGAGTCGGAACAAGAGGCTGGTTCGCTTTCCAGCTTGGACATTCTCGAATGTGGTGTCGTACACCGTTGTTCCAGCCGCCTGAGGATGGCCGATGTTTTTGAGCATCTGTTCGGCACTTGGTCGAATGTCGATGGCCTGAGCGGTACAGCCGGTTGCGCGCATGATCCGCCAGGCTTGGTCCAACGTCCGCTTGCTCGTGGCAAATCCCGGCAGAGTGTAGCCAAGTATATTGGTGCGTGGGAGACACAGAACGTCCATCGCCTTTGCGCACACGATCACCGCTTGCGTCGAATCCAGGCCTCCGGATACGCCGATCACGACCTTGTTGATGCCGGCCGACTGCAATCGCTTCACCAGTCCTTGCACCTGGATCTCGTACACCTCACGACAGCGCTCGTCTCGCTGCTGAAGGTCGCCAGGAACATAGGGGAAGCGCTCATATGAGCGCGCAAGCAAGAGCCGTTCGCGACGCGGCGGATCGCCATAAACTGGAATCGTGCGAAAAGCCGAGAGCTCAGCCTTATGGCGGCGGATCGAGTCCCCGAAACTGGTCTGGCGTAAGCGATCCTGGGCCAGACGATCCGTATCGAGGTCGCCGGTCAGCAGTTGCGACTTATAGGAGAAACGAGTGCTCTCGGCCAGGGCTGTCCCGTTTTCATAAATCATCCCGTGCCCGTCCCAGGCCAGGTCGGTAGTGGATTCTCCATACCCTGCGGACGTATACAGGTATGCGGCGAGACAGCGCGCCGATTGACTGGCGACCAACTGACACCGATACAGCGCTTTGCCTATGGTGACGTTCGAGGCGGACAGGTTGATCAAGACGGTGGCTCCGGCCATTGCTGCGTAAGAGGAGAGGGGTATCGGCACCCAGAGGTCCTCGCAGATCTCGACGTGAAGGGTACAGCCTGGCTGGTCCGTGAGCCGGAACAGCAGCTGGTTGCCGAACGGGACGTCGTGCTGGTTCAGCAACTGAATCGTCTGCGATCGCGCAGAATCGGCGGACACGAATTGCCGCATCTCATAGAACTCGCGATAGTTGGGAAGATACGTTTTGGGAATCACGCCTAGCAGCCGCCCACGAGAGAGCACTGCGGCGCAATTGAACAACAATTCATCAACCACAAGCGGGAGGCCGACGATGGTGACGACGGGGACGTCCTGTGACGCACGAAGTACCGCGGCGAGCGCCTCCTTGCAACTATCCAACAGCGCCTGTTGCTGAAACAGGTCTTCACAGGCATAGGACGATAAGCCAAGCTCGGGAAAGCCGACCACCAGAGCCTTGCGCTCCGCCGCCTGGTTCATGAGCGCAATGGTCTCTCGTGCATTGTATTCGGGGTCTGCAACCCGAACCGTCGGAATCCCTAGGGCGACCCGCACGAAACCATGGTTGTAGAGGTTGAAGAAGGGGTGGTCGGTGTTCATTGTCGCATGCTTATCAAGTAGGCTTCCATTTTGACGATCCGGTAACGCTCGCGCATCGCCTTCCTCATAAATCCCTCGCCGGTCTCACGATGCACCTTCGCGATTTCGCGACGAACCGTCATGAATCATGCGTGCTTGTGACGCAGTCCCATCCTCTAGGTCATTTTGGTCGGAAGGGATCGTTCGCAACCACTCTTCATAGAGCAAGTGGAGTGCCTGCGGTTTTCCGACTGTCTCCGACGTGCGCAGAGTGATTCCTTGCAGAGCAAACCCGCCGATATCCGATGACTGATGGAGGAAAGAGCCCATGAGAATAAGCTGGTGAGAGCCCTCCATCCTGAAAATTCCTGTGCCCTTTGGCGACACCATGGAGTGGACCCTTGTAGCAGATTTCCTCAGAGGGGTTCGTTCCCGACATTGAACATTTGATTCAACCCGCGCTGTTTTCAACAAGTTGCACCGTTCCTCATGGTCACATTGCGTGGCTCTCTTCTTGCCAAGGTACTGAGAGATACAGTTGGTGAGGTCCTGCTCAAAATCATCGACGCCGGGAGGGAAGGGTGGTTTCTATGAAAACGAAAGCCTACATAGTCTCTGTTGCTCTGGCATGTGGATTGGTAAGCATAACCATCCCCGTTACCAGTCGATCGGCAGAGACGATTCAGCGAACGGTCCGGGGCACTGTGGTCGCTACGGACGTCACCGTCGATCCTCCGACTATCGTGGTGCAGGTATTGCTCCCTCATAATGAAGCGCTCGTGGTCGGAGCTCGTGTGCCGACAGATGCGAGGATTGTGAGAGGGAAACAGGCCGCTCGGTTAGCTGACGTGAAAGTCGGTGAGAAGGCGGATATCACGTACCTCAAGACAGCCGATGGCTTGATTGCTCAATCCGTTCACGTTCGATAACGCGCAGGAGGAATGATGTCGCTCCAGATTCGGCGTCCGTGTGACATACTCGTACTCTCGCTGATTGTACTCACAATTGTGTCGGGCTGTAGTGGTCGGAGAATCACAACCGCGGTGGAGGATCAAGCTTTTCGAGCCGGTCCCTCCCCTGCACCTGTGGATGAGGCAGCGAAAGTCGTACCGCCAACTAGAGCAGAAGAACCGGAGATGCTCGTGGCGGAACAGCCTGTTGCGTCGGTGCCCCCAGCCAAACCGGCGCCTCCACCGGCCGAACCGCCGGCCGAACTCTCGGACGTGTATTTCGATTTCGATCAGTATGCGATCCGTGGGGATGCGCGATCGGCGTTGAAGCGCAACGCCGACCTCCTCAAATCGCAACCGAATCAAACACTCGTGATCGAAGGCCACTGCGACGAGCGAGGCACGAGCGCCTATAACCTTGTCCTGGGGGAGCGGCGCGCCCAGGCCGCCAAACGATATCTGCAGGACCTTGGCTTGGCCCTATCTCAAATCCACATCACCAGTTACGGTAAAGAACGGCCCTTTTGCACCAAGCACAGTGAGGCCTGCTGGCAATCGAATCGGCGTACGCATTTCAGGCAGCCGTAGCAGGCGTTGCGGAACAGCGCCTCTCGGGCTGGTGAAGAGAAGCAACTCGCTTGAACCTAATAGATTCGAGGAGGGTCCTGCTGGCCATTCAGGCGAAGAACTTGTCGGACGACAGCATCGTGCGTATGACGTTGAACGGAGCGGGATCTGAAGATGTCTTCTGGTTTGACCGGAAAGATCTGGAGAAGGTCGTCAACGAAGTCCTGACCGACAGTTTCAGCAAGTTGGGGCAAGACACAACGGTCGTGAATCGGATGCTCCGGCTCACGAACCCTTAAGAAGACAAATCATCATTCCTGAAAGGAGGAGTGCCATGAAAGTCCAAGATATTATGACCAGCGATGTCCAGTGTTGTGGCCCGGACACCAATTTGGCCTCCGCTGCCAAGATGATGTGGGACAGCGACTGCGGGGCGCTCCCCGTCCTGAATGTCGAGGGTCAGGTGCTCGGCATGATCACGGATCGCGACATCTGCATGGCCGCCGCCACCAAGAACAAACCACCGTCCGACATCACCGTGTGGGAAACGGTGTCAAGGAAAGCCTACTCCTGCCGGTTGTCCGACGATGTCCACACGGCCCTGGACATCATGAAACGGGAAAAAGTTCGGCGGCTCCCTGTGGTGGATGAGAACGGCATCTTAGAGGGTATCGTCGCGATGAATGATTTCGTCCTTGCGGCCGCAGAGACGAAAGGAGGAAAGGCACCGGCTCTCTCCTATGAGGATGTCGTGCGGGCGATGAAGACGGTCAGCGCGCACCGCGTCCTCGTGGGCATCTGACGCAGAATCGGTATCAGCGCTTCAGCACAGCAATGATCCGATGGATCAACCTCCCGTAAGAAGGTGCTCATGTATCGCCGTGTCATGGCATTCGATTTCGACGGCACGCTCGCCGTAAACGGAGATGTCCCTCCTGAAGTTGAAACGGCGCTGGAACAATGCCGGGCGAGCGGTCATGTTCTGTTTCTGGTCACGGGACGTCGCTATGAAACCGTCTCGCTCGGCCGTCTGGCGGAACTGTTCAGCGGTATCGTCTGGGAAAACGGTGCCGTCCTGAGTCACACCGCGAGTGGAGAGACATATCTCCCCTTCGGCCAACTCGACCCCCGCCTGCTCAAGGCGATTGAAGAGGCAGGCATTCCCTTCGAACGGGGACTTGCCATCGCTGCGACCTGGACGCCCCATGACCAGGCTCTGTGGCGCATTCTGAGCTCACAAGGCAGCAGTACCTCGCTCGAATACAACAAGAGCGCGGTCATGGTGCTGCCGCCTGGAGCAACCAAGGGATCAGGTCTCGAACGGCTGCTCTCCCTGTGCGGTCTGTCTCCAAGAAACCTCGCGGCTTTCGGGGATGCAGAAAACGACCTGTCGATGATGACGTTGGCTGAGGTTGCGGTCGCCGTGGCCGATGCGGTTCCTGCCGTCATCGAGACAGCGGATGTCATCGCCACGGCGCCAGGCCCTGAAGGCGTCCTTGAAATCCTCAAACAGTACCCGTTGGGTGGCAAGTTCCTCGATATCCCGCTCAAACGTGAGCGACCCATCCTGCTGGGGCAAACCGAATCCGGCACAGCCATCCATATCCCCGCTGCGCGACTGGCCGGCCTGAATCTAGGTGTCTTCGGTAACTCAGCGACTGGAAAGTCGTGGATGGTCGGGTTGCTCGCGGAAGGACTCCATCATGAGGACTATCAACTCCTCCTCATCGATCCCGAAGGGGACTTTCGCGGGCTGCGCGTGCTGCCGCGCTTCGCCTCGATCAGCGGTGACCGAGCGACCCTTCCCTCACCCTCCGCGGTCGTCTCACTCATTGAGGAAGGTGGGGTCTCTCTGGTTCTGGATCTGAGTCAATATCCGGTGACCCTCCGAAGTCATTACGTTGCCGAGCTGATGCGCGCCTTACGCCCCGTACGCGAGCGCAAATTCCGCCCCCATTGGATCGTCCTGGATGAAGCCCAAGAATTTCTGTTTGAAGGCGGCGAGGTCACCTCGCTGCTTCGTCCCGTCTTGGAGGTTGGGGGATGGGCCTTTGTATCGTATCGTCCAGATCGCCTCAGTGAATCGGTCCTCGCTTCTCTGCACCACCTGCTCCTCACCCGGATCACGGACAACATGATCGGTGATTGTCTGCGGACTCACTGCGCTACCTGCAGCTTGAAGGGCGCGAGTCTTAATCAGATCCCCATGGGGAGCGCGTTGCTCTGCGGCGGGGACATCGTACGCATGCGGCCCGCCATTCGCCGGGTTCCTCACGTTCGTCACCTCTATAAATACCTGGATATCCCGCTCCCGCCTGGCAAACGATTCGCGTTTCGTACCGAGAAAGGCCACCTTGGTATCGAAGCCGCCAGTCTGTATGAGCTGTCGCATGTGATCCCAACGCTTCCCTTGGAAAGCTTGGAGTATCATGATCGTCGGGAGGATTTCGTGAAGTGGGCTGAGTCGACGCTCGGCGATGCAGGTTTGGCTTCACGTCTCCGAAAGGTGGCGAACCGCCACTATGTGGGAGAAGAGCTCCGGGAGGCGCTCGGTCAAGTCGTGTCTACGCATTACGAAGAGATCCGCCGATCGCGATAGCCTCGTCGGGCGAGAAAGCGTGCGGACTATTCGTAGGCATGGAGCGTCACGCCATCGCGTTGGCGATAGCGCTCGAGGCGCTCCAGATAGGCGCGGGAATCCGCGTCGTCATGGAAGATTGTGGTGCGGCGATTGCCGCAGGCGAGGGCGTGATAGAACCCGCCGGAGAAATCGCGTCGTGGCTTGCGGGCCATTGGGGGAGAGCGTAACGGTTGGAGTTGTAATAAGTCGATACGCCTGCCTGACCCCAATACTCATATTCATGAGGCTCCTTTCTAAAATCTTGCGTGGAAGCGTGTTGTGATATCCGATAGGTTTTCAGTGGTCCTCATCAAGGAGACCGCATCGCCCCGCCTCATCGCTCATCCGCTCCGTCTTGAATTCTTGACGCTCTCTCTCACCATCACCACACTCGGCAATGGGAGACTGTCCAACTTCCTGGATAATGACATTCAATAGCCGTTCATCGCAGCCATTCAGCTGCGTGGTGGACGCCCATCTGAGAGAAGAATACGATCGAGGCGAGAGTACACCTTCGAGAGAACTGCTCGCGTCATTGGGCCTCCGCGAACACAATGCCCTTCTGCCCCAGTTTCCTCCACTGACGGAAATCTGGGAAGTGGAGCACAACGGGGTTCAGCGCGATGTCAAGCGCTTCGACGACGCACCGCTGCCCGACGGTTCCGTCGAAGAACCGGTGCGAGAGCCCGGAGCGCCTCGTTCACAGACTCGCCGGTTGGAAACACGTCAAGAATGTCCGGATCAATGACTACGACGTTCGCACCCTGCGCATACCGCGCAGTCGTCACCCCGCGCACAGCTCGAGAAAAGTCGTATTCAGGGCGCATCGTGTCACGGTCGCCCGTCCGCCGTTTTCGACTACCGTTCTTCTTCATATCGCCTCCGCTCGTGTCGAGTGGCCGGTCGCGCGGAAATGAGACGGGTCCGAGGTGGACGCTCGGCAAACGCCACCACCAAGAGCTTCCGTCGGTTAGACATACCGAGCAACACAAACCGTTCTTCATCAAGTGAGTGGTCAGGATCTGCCATCAAAAGGTTCAGCGGATCACCAAAGACGGTTGTGGCTTCGTCAAAGGTCACGCCATGTTTGCGGGCGTTCGCTTCTCCTTTCAGTGGGTCCCATTCAAAGATGTAACCCATTCGCACCCCTCACGCCGTACGGTATTCCCTCCTCCGATGGGCCGAACTCTTACGTTCGCTGCTGACGACCTGCACATGGTAGCACGGAAGCCTAGGCGACCCACTGGGTAGTAAGTCTACGAGGAACTCCGACTCGTATCAATCCCCGCTGGGTAAGATTTTGACAGTAGCAGAGGGTCGCGTCTTGCCATACGCCCCCCTCACATTGTTGAACTACACCTTGGCTCAGTGGAAGCCATGAGGTCAGGCCTGAGTATTGACTTATGAGTATTGAGTTAGTGCGGCGACCTTTCTGTGGAGTGCATCGGTGATGCGTTCACGCGGCCGCGGTCCCGTTCCTTGCCATTCTCGCTCCGAGGGCGAACGCGCGGACGCCACGTACCCATTGGCAGCGCTTCGTATCCTTCCCATCAAGCCATTTTATAGATTCTTACCGGGGCGGCCCATGCGAGGCGAGCACTCGTCTGGTGGGTGGGACGAAACATTCCGGCTGCTCAACGACCTTAGAAACCCACTGATATGGCGTCGAGAGGAATACCTGACGCCGTTCTCATTGGCTGTCCGGCTCGCCACAGTGGCGCAAAATATGAGCGCGGGCGGCATCGCGCAATACCACCGCTGCTGTAAAGGTGTCACGCGCGTCTGCAATAGGCAGCAAGGGAGCGCCGAACGTGATGGTGATCGCGCCGCGCCGTGGCCACCATTGGCCGTCACGCAGAATGGAACGGGTTCCGCAGATCGCCACTGGCACAACCGGGATGCCCGTGTTGGCTGCCACAATAAAGGCCCCCATCCGGAATGGCATCAACCCGGGCGAACGGGTAAACGTGCCTTCGGGGAAGAACACCAACGCACGTCCGGTGCGAAGCGCGACCTCCAGCCTCCGAGCATCCTGCACACTTTCGTGGGCTGCGAAGCGTTCAACGAACTCCGTGCCCAAGCGCTGGAGATAGACGCGCGGAATGAATGGCTCAAGCAATTCGCGCTTGGCGACGAAGCCAAGCGGTTCTGGCAGCGCTGCCATCAGGACCAAACCGTCGAGGTAGCTGGCGTGATTGACCACCAGTACACAAGGCGTCCCGCGCAGCACATGCTCCAGTCCGCTCACCGTGAGTGGCGTTCCGGTCAGCCACAGTAATAGCCGTGCACCGACCCGGCCGACTGCCCAAGCCCAGGAAGGGCGCGGGGTGAAGAAGGTAATCAGCCAAACAACCGGCACCACGAGGCAGAAAACCAACCAGGCCCACACCGCGATCCCCCCATCCGCTGCCCTGATCGCCCAACGGTGCAACTGGGGAATCACTGCACCCACGGCGAGACTGACTACCTGCCACCAGCCGGCACGCCTGTGCTCGCTGGCCAATCCCGACTCAAACAGTGCTCGCGTGGCAGCGCGGCGCAACTTGCCGCTGGAGGTCTTGAGTATGGTACGGGGCGGTGCAAGCACCACTTGATCGGCAGGCTCGCCTAGTACCTCGACAACTGCGGTGTTGATCCCCTCGCGCAGGCGCTGTCGTTCACCCTGGCCGCGCTCGCGGGTTTCGGCGAGGACCACCAGCCGCTCAGTGCCCGAAGCCTGGTCGGGGCTGCCGAAGACGACCACGCAGCCCTTTCTCACCCCCGGTATCTCGCCGACCGCCTCCTCCACTTCATGGGGATAGATGTTGCGCCCGCCCCGAATGACGATATCCTTGACCCGCCCCGTGAGAAACACTTCGCCGGCGGCGATGTACCCACAGTCACCGCTGTCAAGCCAGCCTCTCCGGAACAGCTGTGACGTGGCCTGGGGATTGTTGAAATAGCCGCGTGTGGCCGACGCCCCCCTGAACTCCACTCGGCCCTCTTGCCGCTCACCCAGCTCAGTACCGGATGCATCCACGATCCGCAATTCGTGGCCGGGCAACGGCCGCCCGCAGGAGACAAAACACAGCGAAGAGGCATCGTCGGGAGCAGCGGGCACAGCGCTGCCGGTACGCGTGAAAGATTCTCGCTGGACCGGATCGACGAGGGGGCCACGGCCGGACGGCGGAAATGCAAGACCCACGGAACACTCGGCCAGCCCGTAGACCGGCGTGAGCGCCTCGGAGCGGAAGCCGTACTGAGCGAACCGCCTTCCAAAACGCGTCAGGGTCTCCGGCAAGACCGTTTCCGCACCGTTGAATGCCAGTCTCCACGAACTGAGATCAAGTCCGACCAGCTCCTCGTCGCCGATCTTCTTGACACAGAGTTCATAGGCAAAGTTGGGTGCCGCCGAGAGTGTACCGCGGTACGCATGGACTGCCTGCAGCCAGCGGACGGGCCTGGCGAGAAAGGCAAGAGGCGACATGACTACCAGTGGAATGCCGAAGTAGAGAGTACCCAACCACGCGCCGATCAGTCCCATATCGTGGTAGAGAGGCAGCCAGCTCACAAAGACATCATCGGGGCGAAGGCCAATCGCCTGCCCCATGGCACGGATGTTGGCAAGCAAATTGGCATGGGTGAGCACCACGCCCTTGGGATCGCCCGTGCTGCCGGAGGTGTACTGAATAAAGGCCACATCCTGCGCTGCCACCGGCACCCGGCGCAGGGATTCTCGTGACTGCAGCAATTCCTGCGTGCTCACCACCTGACCCAGTGAAGGCACATGAACCCGCAGCAGCCATGCCACGGCTCGCGCTTCCGGTATCGTGACCAGCAGGACGGCTTGCGCATTGCACAAGATGCCAACATGGCGGCGGACATGTTCTTCCACTTGGGCCAAGTGCGCAGGGGGATAAATGGGCACGGGAATACCGCCGGCACGCAGGATGCCAAAATAGACAGGGAAATACTCCGGACAGGTCGGCAACATGATGGCCACTGATTGTCCCGCTTCAAGCCCGCGCTGTTGCAGACCTGCGGCGACCCGTTCAGATGCCTCCGCCAGATCAAGACAGGTAATGGGCTGTTCGCCACGTTCGCTGATATGGATGACCTGGATGCGGTCTGGCTGTCGGCGCACATGCCAGTCGATCACTTCGAGCAAGGTGGTAGCATCGACAGCTTCGCCTTGCGCAGATTCTAACGTTGGCACGGACGGGATCGGCGCACGAGGTACCGATCCACGGGTCCCCCTGTGCAGGGCTTCGAGCAGGTCGCGGGGAGTTTCGGCGCGAACCAGCGTATCCTCCAGCAGATCAACGCCGAACGCACGCTGGATCCGCAACATCAGTTCCACCCTCGCCAAGCTATCGAGACCGAGATCGCGATCCAGTGAGCTGTCCAGAGTGATGTGCCTGTCATGCCCGGTTTGCCGGTGAAGCTCAGCGAACAGGGTGCGAACAATGTCGAGAAGCTCCGATGCAGGTTCGGGATCCGGCCCTATTTCAGTCTGCCCGTGCGATGTCTTCAAGACCTCTCTCCTGATGAATGGTATCTGCAGCGCTTCACGTTGGGGGCATATGCCCGGTGTACAGATCAAGAATGTGTTCCGCGAAACGTTTCTCGATCGCAGGACGTTTGAGTTTGAGAGTGGGCGTGACAAGACCGTTGTCGATGGACCAGGGCTCGAGCATCAAGCAACAGCAACGTACCTGGGCATACTCGGGGAAGCGTGCCAGTGATCGGCGGCAGAGGTTCTCGATATGCTGCTGGAGACGTACATCGGTCAGCGCGGCGGGATCATCTGCAGCTAAGGACCATCTGTGGGCCATGGCACGCCAAGCTCCGACGTTCAGCACCAAGAGCGCGGCCAGATAGGGCTTGCCTTCGCCGACCACCATCGCCTGGTCGATCAGCGAGTCCAGCATCAGTGCCATCTCCACCGCTTCGGGCGTGACTTTCTCCCCGGTGGACAGGACCACGATCTCCTTGAGACGCCCGACGATGAACACATATCCGTTTTCGATGCGTGCCTGGTCCCCCGTGTGCAACCAGCCCTCGGCATCGATCGCCCTAGCCGTATCCTCGGGCCGGTTCCAGTAGCCCATCATGACGTTGGAACCACGCACCAGCAATTCACTCTTCTCACCGAGCCTGACCTCAACTCCGGGGAGGGGGATGCCGACTGATTCCGGCAGATTGTCTTGCAGCCGGTTGGTGGTCACGACAGGTGCTGCTTCGGTCAGGCCGTAGCCCTGCAACAGAGGCAGACCCAAGCCGACAAAGCACCGGGAGAGCGTGACAGACAAGGGAGCACCCCCCGACACTGCCAGCCGCAGCCGTCCCCCAAAATGAGCGAGAACTTTGTCGGCTACCAGCTCATGCAGCACTGGCCGCAACAAGCTGGCCCACCTGCCTGGAGCCTTGCCATGATGATGGCTTGCTTGGAAATGCCTCCAACCAAGCTCCTGCGTCCAGCGGACAAGCGCACGCGTCAGGGCGCCCCGTTCCACCAGTTGCTGTTGCAGGCGCGCGTAGATGCGTTCATAGATGCGTGGCACGGAGACCAGAATGGTCGGGCGCACCGTCGCCATATCCTCGGCCAGCTTGGCAACCTCTCGTGTATAGGCCACGCAACTGCCCGCCATCATTGGGAGGTAGCAGCCGACGGTCCGTTCGAACGCGTGGGACAGCGGCAGAAAAGAAAGGAACAGATCATCCGGATACGCCTGCACGTACCTGAGTACTGCTTGTGCATTTGAAAGAATATTGACATGCGACAGCATGACACCTTTCGGGTGGCCCGTGGTGCCCGATGTGTAGACGATCGTGGCCAACGCGTGCGGGTCCTTGGCCAGATTAAACTGAGGGCCTGCATCGCATGGTAACCAGTGCCTGACGGAGCTTACCTGGATGCTGGTGTCTGGCGGGAGGGGCACCGGCATCTCCAGACACAGCACGTGAGAGAGTTTCGGAAATCGTGCGCGGTGCCCCGCCAATGCAATCCATTGATCGACGTGGCCGACCAGCAAGAGTCGTGTTCCTGAATCGGCGAGGATGTAGGTGGTGTTCTCCTCATGGTCGGCAGTATAGAGAGGCACGACAACCAGTCCCAGCGATTGTGCCGCCAGATCGAAACAGACCCATTCCACGCTGTTCTTGAGCAGCACGGCGACGCGGTCTCCTGAAGCAAGGTGTTCTCCGGCCAGCGCCAACTGCCAGCGCGCAACAAGCCCTTCCACCTCTCTCCAGGAATAACTGCGCCATACCCCAGCTTCATATTGCCGGTAGGCCTCGCGCTCCGGCGAGCGATGGCACCGACATCGCAACAATTCGGGCAGCGTCGTCACGTCGTCGGAGGTCATGCTGTCCGGCGAGGGGTGAACGGCAAGGTGCTGCATGGTATTTCCTTGCGTGGCTCTTGACATGCCGAATGCCGAGCGATTGTCCGGATCGGCTGTTCAGGAGACATTCAACCTTTGCGACGATCGCAGGACGATTTGTAGAGAAGTCGGTCCCCATTGGGAAGAAGGCCCGAATGGGGCCGTTCCTATTCTCATTCACACCACATTCGCCTGCATGAGTAGGGCGTGGCAACGCAGGCCTGAATGTACAGGATGCGGGCGAGGTGGCTGTATCCTGCACATTCTTGGCTGTTGTCGTAGATGATGGTCCGGACGAGGTCGCGGCATTGGGAGGCTGCCCGGTACAGCGATAAACCATCATGGCTAATTCACCCACACAGCTCTCTCGTCCTCCTACTTGAACGGGCGGTGAAACCAAGAGGCTTCGCTGTCCTTTCCAATGCGCATCATCTCATCTTGGGAGATTTTTTCGCCTTCGCCTTTTCCTCCTCCACGCCGATGACGGCACCGCTGTCTGCGTCGATGTGGACTTCCATCACCTTGTTCTCCGCCGTGACCACCTCGACTTCCCAGACGAGTTTGTGATGCTTTTTCTCCAACTCGGCTTCGATAACCGTGCCCGGCACTTTCTCCGACGCGGTCTTGACGGCCTGGTCGATCGTCACCTTGGCTACGGCGGCCATCTCCGCCTTCCCGTTTTTCTCTTTCTCGTCACCGTAGGCTGTTCCGCCGAGGGCCAGGGTTCCGGCGGCCAACAACATAGCCAAGGCGAACGTGCTTCGTGATCTCTGTTTCATGGTGGCACCTCCCTCTTGTAGTTATCCTCGCAAGACCACCTTATCGGATGTTCTCGCAGACTGTTAAAACCTTTTTCGCACTTTCAAATGGCCCGCAGGATGGTCAAAAAGTCGACGGTGCTCACCCGCCCACCCCGGCGCGCCGAGACGCGCCTCTCCGCAGGCACGACCGCAGCGAGCGCAGAGGCGAGGCATACATTGACCCGTATGTAGAGCCTCTGAGCGACGCGAGAACAAAGCTGGCGGACTTTTTCACCATTCCTGCTACGCGTTGCATTCGAGACCGAGGACTTCCCGCTCGGCCTCCAGCCAATCGTCGACCGCATAGCCCTGCCGGTAGCCACGCTGGGCGTAGAGTGCGTAGGCGCGATCGGTGATGCGGGCTTGGGCATCATCGCGAGAAGAAACCGGTTGGCTATGGACCGGTTCCTTCTGGGGCATTGCCGGCTCCCGGCTTTGAAGAGATTCAGAGCTCTTCCGCCTTCGGGGTTCTTTTGCAGCATGTGGTTGCATCATTCCACTCTCCTTTCCGTTATAAAGACGAGTTGCTTGCGGCTGGGCTCGATACTGCATAGCGGCCTGGACCTTTCGTCATCAGTCGAACTTGTCTCACTCGGCTCAGGCGGTGCAGCTCACAAAACACCTGGTGCCATGTCAAGTCGGGACATTCGAGGACCACTTCTTCGAGCTGGTTCCCGGGAGAACGAATGATGACCTCCATGATGCGACCCCCTCTCGTGGTTTGTAAGGCACTTTTCATTCTCTGAGATGAGAACAGGGAAACTCCATTTGCATCTTGAATGCCACTGAGGGTCACCAATGAAACGACGCCTCAAAGCATCATCGAAAATGATGCTTTTATGAACGTGCGGCACCCGCGTCAGCAACCGATAAGCAGGGGCTTCAATGAATAAGCTGGGGTATATTGCGGCAGTGCTGCAGGAAGTCCTGTGGCTGAATACCGCACAGGCCGAAGACGCACGCTACGTGTGGTTCACGTCCCGGCATCTCACTATTAGAGAGACCGCACACCGGCGTAGCAGGGACTGCTGCGTAAACCGGGTCCCGTCACTTCGAACCTTTGTAGGGATCGTCGAAGATTGTGCCACATTCGAGGCAGCGAACCTTACCGGTCCGTTTGCCGACCCTGGTCAGGACGTCGTCGATGAGCCGTTGGTGAACACAGCACGCGTTCGAGGTGACCCTGCTGGAGTTTCGAGCGGTTTCCTGAATCACCTGGGTTTCCATAGACACCTCCACTGCTTCGAGCGTTGAATGTTCGTCTCCCGACACTTGTTGAGGGTTTTCCATAGAGATACTCCGGCCAAACACCTCGTGAGACTAGGTGAAGACGACCCTAGCATAATTCCCCATTTGGCAGATCTAGGGATTCCCTAGTCCAGTGCGAATAGTTACAGAATGTTTAGAAAGGAGTCGACGATGACGAGGAAGCCGCGACCGGGACGGCGTGAGGGCCTGTACCCTATCCGTCCCGTCGCCATCCCGCGTCACCCGAACCTGCCCGGCTCGACTCAAGTCATCGATCGCGAGAAACACTTGGTTCCAGGTCAGCTCCGGATAGAGGGTCACCACCTCTGCCAGGGAACAGCCGGTGCCGAGTTGCTCCAACGCACGGTGCACGCGCACCTTGATCGCCGCGAGTTTCATAGGACACCCCTTTGATCAATTCGATATTCCATGAGGCGCATCGTAGATGAACGAGTCGCTGAGAGATACTAGGGGAAGTCTAGTGAATTCCTGATTTATTCCCTAATGCGGGCTAGACAACCCTGGAAAGGACATGACGCGTGTGGATCAGGAGGTTCTGCCGATTCGGCACGCCGACCTTGTCGAAAATATTCGTCATGTGATGCCGCACCGTGCTGTCACTAATCGACAACTGGTAGGCGATCTCTTTGTTCGAAAGGCCCCGCCCTACCAACCGGATAATCTCGTGTTCCCGCTCGGTCACGGCGTCTAGCCACGTCGGTGGTGGATCGGCGTCACTCTTCTTCTTGACGGGGGGTCCGAAACCCAGCTCCACGGCGCGATCCCGTTCTCCAGAGGCCTGTGGCTGGGCGTGGGCATACAGCGTCTCAATCACTGCCAGCATGACGGTGGGCGGTTGAACCGTGAGGATGATGCCGTCGACGCCGGCAGCAAATGCCTCGCTCGTGCGGACCTGGTCTTCAAGCCCGCATAACAACACGATCTTACTGGTCGGGGCGGACTCCCGAATCTGGTTGATGGTGCGGACCGCGTCTGGTGCGGTCTCCAGATCCAGGATGACCACGTCTGGTCTGGTTCCGGTGGGGCATCCGTCCGGAACCCTCCACTGGTACGGAGGCACAACCATCTGGACGGTCGCGCGGCCCTCGAGCATTTTCTGTAGACCCAACCACACGAGCCACTGACGGCTCAGAATCGCGATCACGAGGGATGGACCCAAGGCGCTGGTGCTGATCATAACGTTTCCTTCATCAAGACGAAACACTGGGTGGGCTAGGGGGCTCTTGCTATGGGTTCGAGGGTAGGTCGTTCGGCAGAAACGACTCAGACGGCGCAGGAAGGATCACACGGAATATGACTGCCCCCGCAGCGATGGCCAGGGTCGGTTCAGGCATCTCCCGTCCTTCTGGACTCATTTTACATCGCATTGATCCCCCAGCTCCTGTAGCAATGTGGAGATCGGTTCTATGGAGTCGGTCCTGCAGGGGACGCCGCGACCGGGACGGCCTGCTGGGCCTGCACCCGATAGGTCCTGTCGCCATCCAGCGTCACACGAACCTGCCCGGCTCGACTCAAATAATCGATCGCGATGAACGCTTGGTTCCAGGTGAGCTCCGGACAGAGAGTCATCACCTCTTCCATGGAACAGTCGGTGCCGACCTGCTCCAACACACGGTGCACACGCACGATGATCGCCGCGAGGACCATGGGACACCCCTTTTCTTGTAACGTCCACGTCACACACGGTGCATCATAGGTCAACGAATTGCGGAGACATACTAGGCGACGCCTAGGTGCGCGATGAAATATTACTGGAATGAGTGTACCGAACGATGTTGGTGACGAACGATGAGGTTTATTTAGCAGGCTTGGCAAAAACGCTGGCAGACTTTTTCAGCATCCTGCTCAGAGACTCACCAAGCCCTCACTGACGGCATACTTGGTGAGCTCAGCAACCGAATGGAGATCCAGCTCCTCCATGATCCGGACCCTATGGAATTCCACGGTCTTGATGGAGACATTCAAAATGGAGGCGATCGACCTGGTGCCTTTCCCCTCCGCGAGGAGTTGCAGCACTTCCCGCTGGCGTGGCGTGAGGGCAGTCACCGGCCGTTTACAGACAAGGCCCTCGGATAGACGGCGCTGCGTTCCCAACATCTCCTTGGTCACCGACGGCGTCATGTAGTGCTGACCCCTCAGAACTGCGTGGATGGCCTGCTTGAGCTCCGCCGTCGCGGACTGTTTGACCAAATACCCTACAGCCCCAGCTTTAAAGGCCTCGGTCACATAGGTGGGGGTGGCATGCGCGGTCAAGAAAATCAGTTTACTGTCCGGCACCAGTTTCGTGAGTTGTCTCGCTGCGTCCAGGCCATTGAGCAGCGGCATGGAAATGTCCAAGAGAATAAGGTCCGGCCTCAGTCTTTTCGCCTCCTCGACCAAGGCTCGGCCGTCTTCGACCGTGCCGACTACGTCCCCTTCCTCCTCCACCAGTCTTCGAAGACCGGCCAGCACGAGCGAATGGTCATCTGCCATGAGGATGCGAGGGCGAGTCACCGGGTCTGCTCCCGGAAGGGAATCCAGGCACAGACCTTGGTCCCATCCGCCGGCCTGGAATGGATGTTGAGGAATCCGTCGAGGAACCGCAGCCGCTCCTGCATGCTGATCAGTCCCAATCCCTTCTGATGACCGCGCTTGTCGAATCCCGTACCGTTATCGATCACGGAGAGACCGATCCCGTGCGATGACCCGCTCAGTTTGACTAACACCTCTGTGGCCTTCGCATGCTTTACAATATTCTGAAGACTCTCCTGGAGCACGCGAAAGAGGCAGAGGGACCACTCCAGCGGGATCGCACCGGGAACGTCTGTGGCCTTCAAACTGATACCGAGCCCTGTCCGCTCCATCGCCTTGTGAATATGGTCCTCGATAGCCGCTTGCAGCCCCACATGTCGCAGCAGAGGCGGGTGCAGCCGGTAGGCTAAATCGTGAAGATCGCGGGTCAGCTGCTCCAGTTCTTTGCAAACCGGCTCCAAGGCTTTGCCGGTCAACTCGGGCACGCGCGGCGGTTGCCGTTGGAGTGCCGCCACATCAAGCACCAGCGCCGTCAGCCGCTGGCTGAAGTCATCGTGCAGGTCGCGCGCGATCCGCTGGCGTTCGATCTCTTGAGCCTCCAAGAGCTGTGATGCCAGGTCTTGTAATTGTGCTTGCGAGCTCTGTAAATCAAGTTGTTTCTGACGAAGTGCCTTCTCCACCTGCTTACGCTCCGTGATATTTCGCACGAAGGCACAGTGGTATTCCTTGCCTTCATAGGAAAGATAGTTCACGCTCACCTCGATGGGAATCAGCCGGCCGTTCTTGGCCCGATGGAACGTCTCCAGCACCATCGTCCCGCGCCGCCGGGTGTCCGCCCAAAACTCCGGCCACATGTCCGCCTGAAAGTCCGGATTCAAATCGTGGACGGTCATGGCACAGAGCTCCTCCTTCGAATAGCCCAGCATGAGGCTGGCCGCCTCGTTGACGCCAAGGATCTTGGCCTGCGGATCGACCCAGTACACGGCATCCGCCGCGCGCTCTATCGAGAATTTCGAAAATCGTAAGGCCGCTTCTATCTGCTTACGGTCGGTAATGTCTTCAGAAATACCCAGCAAGTACTCCGGCAGCCCGTCCTTCCCGATAATGGGAATTTTCTTTGTGTGGAGGTACCGGACTTCGCCGGATCGAGTCCGAATCGGTTCCTCCGGAATATCCAACAAGCGGCCGGAAGCTAACACTTCTCGGTCTTTTCCGGTGAAGAAGTCCGCCTTGTTTCGGGGGAAAACATCGTAGTCGTTCTTGCCCATGAGTTCGCCCCTGAAGTAGCCGAGCAGGGTTTCTCCCGCTTTGTTCAAGCGGACAAACCGGAGATTCCTCGCCTCTTTGACGAAGATCATGATGGGCAGGTTGTCAAGGATGGAATTGAGAAACACTTCCGAGCGTCGCACCTTGTCTTCAGCCCGCTTGCGGTCGCTGATGTCTGTGGCAATGCCGCAAATTGCGTACAGCGTACCGTCGGGTTGCCGAAGCGGAAATTTCCATACGATGTTGGTATGGAGGCCGTCATCGTGAAGTGCCACTTCTTCGAACTGGAGCGCCCGCCCGGATTTCAATACTTGGAGGTCGTTGGACTGATAGGAGGCGGCCTGCTCCGTCGGGAACACATCATGATCCGTCTTGCCGATGATGTCCTGGCGCGTGAGATGAAAAATCTGCTCGAATTGTGTATTGACCTCCAGATAGCAGCCCTGCAGGTCCTTCATAAACATGACGTTCGGGCTGTGATCCAGAAAGCCTTGAAGCCGCCTGTCGCTTTCGTGAAGCGAGAGTTCCGCAGTGTTGCGCTCAGCAATCTCAGCGCGCAACCGTTCGTTCGACCTGTCCAACTCTGACGTCCGTTCCGCTACGCGATGCTCCAGTTCATCGTAGCCCAGGCGTAGCGCCTCCTCCGCCCGTTTGCGTTCGGTGATGTCCGCTTCAGATCCCACCATGCGAACCACTCGTCCTTGTTCGTCCCAGACGGCGATCCCGCGGTCGTTGACCCAGTAATACGTTCCGTCCTTGTGCCGTGTACGATATTCACAGTCAAACGTAGGTATTGCCTTGTTGAAATAGGATTGCACCGTTGCCATCACCCGTGCGGAGTCTTCCGGATGGATCCGAGACGACCATTCAGTCTCGTCCACACCGATCTCCTCTTCGCGGTAGCCATGCACCTGCTTCCACCGCCATGATAAGAACACGGTATGCCTAGCAACGTCCCAGTCCCATATCCCATCAGTTGTCCCTGTGGCGGCGAGCTGCCACCGTTCTTCACTCAGACGCAAAGCTTCTTCCACCTGCCTCCGCTCGGTGACGTCGTTGCCGACCGTCAGCAAGCACTGCTTCCCCTTGAGCGTGATCAGGTCGGTCGATATGAGGAAGTGTCGCAGGTCTCCATTTTTCATTCGCATCGTGACTTCGACATTTCGGATCGAACCTTCGGAGTGGATTCGAGCGATCCACTCGGCTCGTACTTGAGGATCGGGCCAAATCCCCAACAACAAGTTCGTCTGCCCAATGACCTCGTCCCGGCGAAAGCCAAAAATCTCCAAACAGGCGTCGTTAATCTCAAGACAGCGCCCCGATTCCAGCTCGGTGATGCCGATTGGATGGGGACTCGAACGGAAGATTTTGGTCAACAGCTCCTCTTCAGCCGACGATACGGCACTACGCCATGGAGTTGCGTTGGCGCTTCGCGCACTCTGGTGTGGCTTTCCCTTGGGTGAAGATTTCTTCTTGATCGGTTTCGGTGGCATAGGACAGGCCACAATTCTAGGCCCCATGTGATAGCCAAGCAAGAGCAACGAGCCGGCGAACGGCTGGATTAGTGAGGATCCAGTAATACTTGCACGCATGGCTAGGACAATGCCTAGTGTCGGAATATCCACGACAGGGTTGTCGGCCTATGCCACAGTTCTTACGCAGGATTGAGTACTTTGTCGTCATCAGCGCTGCTGAGCACCCTTCCTCTGGAGGACACCAGGGAAATCCCTGCTGCGTCTTGCACCAGTTGCACAGTTTCCGTTGTTGCAAAAGGCTTCAGCTTCGCCTCTCTGTGAGTAAATCCTTTTGCACCTTGAACCACAGAAACTCTCACGACTTCTCATCAAGCATGGCATGCACCACGGTTCGGCATGGCCATTGCTCACACTGCTGCCAGTAGCAACTCAAACTGCGTCGGGGTCAGCCAATGGACAAACACTGCCCGCCCACAACCGATCAAACGCGGCGCCGGCGGGAACGTTGGACTTCCGGAGAGGAGACGCACATGACTAGTCAATCACATCCTTGCCGTCGCTGTGGCGGACTGATGATCGAGACCTATTCGGATCTGCTCAGCCCAAGCGAGAAGGGCAAAGACGAGTTCGGTTGGCGCTGTATCAACTGTGGGGACTATATCGATCGGCAGGTCCTCACAAATCGTGCCCATGAGCTCTACGGTAAACCGGCTTATCGGCCTGGACACGCGCTGACGACTGGCGGGAGGCAAAGCGGGAGATTCTGAGCCGCGCTCAGCCATGACTGATGACAGCCTCTGGAACCAGGCGGTGCAACCCCGCTACCCCTTGACGCACACGAGCAGTTCCATCGTGGTCAACTTCGCCTCATCCACCGCCTAGTTTCTACTGCCCTATTCCGCCACAGTGATTCACTAACCGGGCTGATCCAGACGGGTCAGCTGCATCTGTTGATTTTTCACGAAGGACGGTTATCTTAATAGTGAGCGGAGGCCTCGGTGAGAGGAACACTCAGGGGAATCGAGGTCGAGCGCTGGGGCGGTGAGCAGGCCCATCGGGTGGTGGGAAGCCTAAAACCCCTCCAAGACCTCCACACAAGTGAGAAAGAGCTCTCTAGACCCGCCTCCGCTCTCGTTTCATTTTCTTTTTGTCGTTTGACTTCCCCCAAACAAAATCAAGCCACAACGTATTGATGTGGTCTTTTTTTTACCTATCCATTGGGATGATCGGGGGACCTGACGGAAGCTCTCTCCGCATAAAAAAAACGGCCCGCTCTTGTGTAGAACCACGGGGGCCGTCATCTGGCCGGAATCACGTTCGGCAATCCTTCAGTCGCTTAAGGCTGATTGCCCCGCGCCTCACTCTTCGTTCTGGCTCACATCTACAGCCATGCCTTGTGGCACCGACGAATGAAAGCGCGTCCCTTGAACACCCTGACTCCGCTACTGAAACAACGCCCGCGCCCTTCGCACACTGACTGCACAAGAGCGAGTCACCAATCTGAGACTGCCGACCTCTCTAGGACTAAACACCTCCTTCAATCTTTTTGTTAATCACTGGTTCTCAGAAATCAATGTCGCCTCATGCCCCATATCAGGCAGGTGGTGGCAAGATGCCCCCTTCCCAACTGCATTGCCGCCGCCAAACACAATCCTTCGGAGTCGAGCCGCCGCATCATGTGGAGACAGTCCGAGGTATGACAGAGCATGATCCGCATGACAAGTCCATCCCTCCGGGACAACGGACTGTCTGCGAATAGGCTGGCTGCGGATGGAGACCGGCGTTCGGTTTGAATTGGATGGGGGCTGTGACGCCCCCGATTCCAAGAAGGCAGGTTTAGTTCAGGCGGCGCTTGCCATGATCGACGGAGAGTTTCTCGGCATCCTCGCGCGCGAGATCCTCCAGTGGATGGACCTGACGATGGGCGAGAATGACGGGATCGATCCGTTCGCCGCAACTCACACAGTGCCAATCGATCGACCCGATTTCGAACACTTTCTCCGGAACCATGAGCCCGCCGCAGCGATGGCAATAGTCGGCCTTCCGCTGCTTCTGGGCGACGAATGATTTTGAGACGTTGACCACAGACATACAGCTCCTCCTTGATGAATTGTGGGATGCCCCGTATGAGGCAGAATCTTGGGAAAGGATTCATCTTGGTATTCTCTTCTGCAGGACCACCGGTTACGGAGCGCGGGGCCAGGGGCAAAGCGGTGTTACACCCCCTCTCCCTCAAACTCCATTCTGCATGTCTGCTCATCGCATCGTGCGTTTGAGTAGCGGTCGTAGCGAGTGCAGAGGCCTCGCATTCAACACATCGTTCTTTTCTAGCCATCCCCGCCGCGCCTGCCCGACCCCATAGCGAAGATTTTCAAGTTCGAGGACGCTGTGGGCATCGGAATTGATGCTGAGCATCACGCCCTCCTCTTTCGCCATCCGGCAATCGATGTCGGTCAGATCCAGCCGCACCGGATGGGCGTTCACTTCCAGAAAACAGCCCCGCTCTCGGGCATGGTGGATGATACGAGCTATATCCACGTCGTAGGGCGCTCGTTCATCGATGAGCCGGCCGCTGGGATGGGCCAGGATCGTAAAATAGGGATGGTCCATGGCGCGCAGGATCCGCTCAGTCTGCTTTTGACGGGAGAGTCGGAAGTGGCTATGGACCGCCCCGACAACAAGATCGAGCCGGCGCAGGTCTTCATCAGGGAGATCCAGGCTGCCGTCTTCCAGAATGTCGACCTCGATCCCTTTCAAGAGGGTGATGCCGCTCAGCGTGGCGTTCAGTCGATCGATCTCTTCGAGCTGTTCGAACAGCCGCTTCGAATCGAGGCCTTTGGCCATCGTCAGGCGCCTCGAATGGTCGGTGATCGCCAGATACTCAAAACCACGCGCCCGTGCCGCTTCCGCCATGTCTCTCATGGAGTTCCGGCCGTCGGTCGCGTTGGTGTGGGCGTGCAAATCGCCTTTGAGATCGACAATCTCCACAAGCACCGGCAGGTGGCCAGCGCGCGCCGCTTCAAGTTCCCCACGATTCTCCCGCAGTTCCGGTGGAATCCAGGGCAGCCCGACTGCCGCATAGACCGATTCCTCGGTCGCTCCGGCCACCGATCGATCTCCCTGAAACAGGCCATACTCATTGAGTCTGAGTCCTCGCTGCTGCGCCAATTGACGGAGCGCCACACTGTGCGTCTTGCTGCCGGTGAAATACTGGAGTGCCGCGCCATAGCTGTCTTCGGAAACGACTCGCACGTCCACTTGCAGCTTGCAGGCAAGCCGGATGCTCCCTTTGGTTGCCCCATGTGCCAGAATCTCTTCGACTTCCGGATACGACACGAATCGATCCATCACAGCGCTGCCAGGAGTAGCGGTGATGAGGATATCGAGATCCCCAATCGTCTCCTTGGCCCGCCGATAGCTTCCCGCCACCACGACCTGCTTCACCCCGGAAGATCCCTTCAAGTAGGTGATCAAAGCTTCGGCATACTGAGTCGCAGTGGCTAACTGAAAACGCTTCTCTTCCCCGGCCCGCTTTTTCAGTTGATCCAGGATATATCGTTCGGTTTTGTCTCCAAACCCGTGGAGGGATCTCACCAGGCCGTCCTGCGCGGCCTTCTGCAGCTGATCGAGCGTCCGAATGCCGAGATCGTGATACAGAGCCTTCACTCGTTTCGGCCCGATGCCCGGAATTCTGAGCAATTCCGTGAGAGTCTTCGGAACTTTCTTGCGATGCTCTTCGAGTACAGCAGTCGTCCCGGTCTCGACGACATCTTCGATCTTTCCCGCGAGGTCTTCGCCGATACCGGGCAGTTCCGTCAGGTCCTCTCCCTCGTCGAGCATCGCGCCGACCTCACGAGGGAGATCACGGAGCGTGCGAGCCGCATTGCGATAGGCGCGGATACGGAATGGGTTCGATCCTTCAATCTCGAGAAGATCTGCCATCTCCTCGAAAACCGCCGCGACATCGGCATTATGCACCGGCATGTTGCACCACACCTTTCACATGACGACCGACAAGAAATGGTGTCACGAAGTTCTTAGCCTCCTCTGCATGGAGGACCGTTTCTTGACTAGCCGCAGTCTCGCTCGTCTGGCTCGATCCCGTTCCTTTTCCAGCCTCAGCTTCTTGAACCGCTTTGCCTGGATCTTCGGCAGATTCCTGAACGACGGGCGCTGCTTCATCCCCTGTCCTCTCGACTCTCAACAGGTGGGTTCGACCACGCTTCTCATTCTCCAACCGTTGCTAACCAGGCTGAGAACCTTGCCTGTTATTCTCGTCCCTGCAGGACCTGTACTCGTGATACATGCTTGCGTCCTGGACGGCTATCCTCTCAATACCTGCCAAGGACTATGAGCCCACTTCTTCACAGTTCTCGTCCTTGAGGAACGCCCAACACCTTTCAACCAATGTCGAAAGAGGCAACAGCTCCATAGATGCCACTGCCCCGTAATGCCACAGACCTCTGTGCCATCTTTATGGGACTGAAATTCAGCAGCGATCTAACCCACTGCTTTTTCTCAAGGAATGCTCGCTCGTTTTCATCTGTTCAACTCCTGGCACCGTCAATGCACTGGTTCAGTGGCAGGGGCATCCAGCCCCTCATCAATCACCCAAGGAGGTAATGGTCATGAGCGCATTAACACGATGGGAACCGACCACGCGATGGAATCCTTTCAAGGAACTCGAGGAGATGGAGAAGCGGCTTTCGACTTACTTCGGCCGTCCATCGGTTCCTTCCGGTGGCGATAAGCAGGAGGCTATCACCGTGGCAGAATGGTCCCCGCTGGTGGATATCTCGGAAGATGACAAGGAGTACGTCATCAAAGCCGAGATCCCGGAGATGAAGAAAGAAGACATCAAGCTGAATGTGAATGACGATGTCCTCACGATCACGGGCGAGCGGAAATACGAGAAGGAAGAAAAAGGGAAGAAGTATCACCGTGTCGAAAGAGCCTATGGCAGTTTTATGCGGAGCTTTACGTTGCCGGAAGATGCGGATGGAACCAAGGTGACGGCCGAGTACAAAGACGGCGTACTGAAGGTCCATCTCGGGAAGTCGGAGAAGGCCAAGCCCAAAGCGATTGAGGTGAAAGTTGGCTGAAGGGAAAGGAAGACATCATGTTTCGCCATCCTCGCTACCTGGAAATGCCCTGGCAGATCCACTGGGATGAGAAAGAGGAGGAGCCGCACCACCACCTCCTTCTCACACTCGTCCTGATTCTAGTGGCGATGTTCTTGATCGGCGTTAGTGTGACAAGCGGCCTGATGTAGACCCGTGAGTCCAGCGGACGGAAGGGAAGAGCGTGACGTTCAAGAATCGCGAAGAGGCTGGCCGTCGACTTGTGGAACGCCTGATCCGATATCGTGAGGATCAGGCAGCTCTGATCTTGGCGCTGCCACGTGGTGGGGTTGCAGTCGGGTATCAGCTGAGCCTGGGACTGCACCTACCGCTGGACGTATTTATCACCCGTAAGCTGGGAGCACCGGATAACCCCGAGTATGCACTAGGCGCAGTGGGTGAAACAGGAACGATCTATCTGAATCCTGATGCCATGGCAGCCTACAGTCGCTTTCGGACGGACATTGAAGAGCTGGTTCAGGTGCAACGGCGAGAGATCGCTCGACGGCAAGACCTATACCGCCAAGGTCGGCAGTTTCCCACGCTCACCGACCGCATCGTCATTCTCGTGGATGATGGGATCGCCACCGGCTCCACGTTCTTCTCAGCCGTCCAATCCATCAGACACCTCAAACCACGTCGCCTGATCGGAGCCGTTCCGGTTGGTCCGGTGGAGACCATCCGAGAGGCTTGCATGCAGGTGGACGAATTTATAGTCCTTGCCACACCGGACCCATTCTGGGCCGTGGGTCACCACTATATCGATTTTGCACAGGTCAGCGATCACGATGTGGTGGAGTATTTGAACTTGGCGGAAGAGTCGCTGTTGGGATGGAAGGAGCAGCCACAGTCTTCAACGGCCTCGCCGCCACGATAAGGGAGCACGCATGACAGCGAAAACGAAGACAGCGGCAGGTTTGGGGGCTCGACATGATCGGACTGTCCAGGAGTATCAGCACGACACCTATAAACTGCGCGGGAAGCTCAAAGAGCCGACCGTCTGCACCGAATGCGGGGCCTTGTTTCACAAGGGACGGTGGACCTGGGGTGCCAAACCGGCCGACGCCGACGAGATCATCTGCCCCGCCTGCATGCGGATCCGCGACAAGTATCCTAAAGGATTCGTCACGCTCAAAGGTTCTTTTAAGGATGAGCAACATGAGCAGATCATCGGCCTGGTGAAGAATACGGAGGAAGTAGAGAAGAAGGAACACCCGTTGTCTCGAATCATGTCGATCGACACCAATCCCGAGGGCCTTGTGATTTCCACGACCGATAGCCATTTACCCAGGCGCATCGGCGAAGGATTGAAGCATGCCTATCACGGCGAGCTGGAGTTGCACTACGACCAAGACGAAGATTTTGTGCGCGTCACATGGACGAGATGACAGGTGCTTCTGTCCTGACACGAGGACGGCAGCAGAAGGAGGGGTGATTGAGCTTACAAGGTAGCTCCCTATTGAGAGCAGTCATTCATCTCACCATCCTGATCGGCTTTCTTGCCGGCATCGGGACAGCAGAGGCAAAAATCGTCGTTCCTCCATCCGGTTCGGTGATCGAGGTCGACGTGGCAACGCTCAAAGCCGTTGTCGATACCTTTGAGCAGGCCGAAGAAGCCATCAAATCCCATGACCTTGAAAAGGTCATGGCCATCTACTCCACTCAGTACAACTACCATGGGCTCAAGAAAGACGATCTCCGGAAGATCTGGAAAGATCTCTTCGATGAGTATCAGGAGATTGCGAGCACCCATCTGTTCACGAAGATGGCCAAGGTTGGAGCGGGTCGCAATACGGTGCTGGAGGTTACCTGTACCGGCCATCTCTGGGCCAGGTCCAAGACCAGCGGTCTGTATGTCCCCATCGACAGCTGGCATGAAGAAGTGCACTACCTCGTCCTCGAAGACGGGGCGTGGCATATTCGCGGCAATGTGGGTGAATCACCACGCGTGCTTCCGTTCGGGACTGCGCCACATCCACTGTTTTGATTTTTGGATTAGGAGAGGTCATGACATGAGAGTCGTTATCGGTGTTGATTGGTCGGATCAGGCGTTCGCCGCTGTCACCCAGACGTTCCAGCTCTATCATCCAACCGATGTCACGCTGGTTCACGGCGTCGATTTAGGGATTTTGGAACATCCGGTCGTGGCCCAAGCGGGCAACGTGCAAGGGTACGATGATTTCCGCAAGGCGATGGTCGATTCGGGGCACCAGCTGCTGGAGCGCGCCGCTGCCATGGTCCCGGCAGAGGTGACGTCGATCAGGAAGGTGAACGAAATCGGCAGTCCTGCTCAGCTCGTCCTCGACAGCGCCACAAACCTTTCCGCCGACCTTGTCGTCGTTGGCGTGCGCGGCCGAAGCCGTCTGTCCGAGGCTGTCCTCGGAAGTGTATCCCATCGGGTGCTCATGCACGGCTCCTGCCCGACGTTGATCGTCAGGGGAGCCGCGCGGAAAGTGCAACGGGTGCTCATCGCCATCGAGGAGCGAAACGATGCGGATCGAATCGTGAAATGGTTGACGGAGCATCCGCTCACCGATCCGGTAGAACTCCGTGTGGTCCACGCCATTATTCCGATCGGAGTGAACGATCCCTATGACGCCCTGGGAACCAGTACCTGGTGGGAGGGCGCGGAGCGCTATGCCGAGGAGCTCGTCAAATCGACCGCCGGCAAGCTCTTGAACCCTCGCTATACGGTCAGCACCAAAGTCGCTCAAGGCAATCCTGCAGCGGTGATCGAACAGGAGGCCAAGGATATGGACTTGGTGGTCGTGACCTCCCATGGACGCAAGGGCATTTCCCGCTTTCTCTTGGGGAGCGTCTCTCACGCCGTTGTGCATCACGTAAGCTGTCCGATACTTGTCCTGCGTTGAAAGGATCGAACATGAAACCGATGCTGACCGTCGCCGTCATCTTCCTCTTCGCCACAACATCCTTGGTTTCGGCACAAGTGATCCGCGGGAACCCAAAGGCCGGGCAAGGGGTGTATGAGCAACAGTGTCTCCGCTGTCATGGGGCCAAATTGGACGGGAACGGACCGGACAGCCGAGATTTAATCGTCCGACCAGCCGATTTTCGATCTCAGACCAGCCGTTCAAAGACGGATTGGGAGCTGCTCGTGGCCATCTCGAATGGCGTGTTGTTCAGCCCAATGCACAGCTTTCGCGGCAAACTGACGGACGAACAGATGTTGGATGTGTTGTCATACATCAGATCCATGTCACCACAGAACATCGTCAGCTAGTACGAGGTTGTGTTCTTTCAGCATACAACTGGTGAAAGATGTAGTCTGGGGCCCATTCTCTACCTTTTCATTCTGCTGGTCTTGAGCGGGACCACTCTTCAGGCTGCAAGCACAACCCCAGACATCGAGGTCTTCGTGCGAGCCGGCTGTCCCCATTGCGAAGCCGCAAAGATCTTTCTCGACGAACTTCGACGGGAACAGCCCTCACTTCACATTGCCCTCCACGACATCGCTGAGGACCCCGCCGCGCGAGAGCGACTGATCACCTTGGTGCAGGAGCGAGGTATCACTACGGTCGGCGTTCCGACGTTTCTCATAGGCACGGAGCTCATCGTCGGATTCCAGTCATCCGAGACAACCGGAGCTGAGATTCGCGCTAAGCTGGATCGGAAGGCGCCCGGCGTCGCATTGCCTCCAATGGTTGAGAGCATCGAGACGCCATGGCTCGGCCGGCTTCGCGTCCACGATCTGGGCCTTCCGCTGTTCACCGTTCTCATCGGCCTGCTGGACGGCTTCAATCCCTGCGCCATGTGGGTCCTGCTCTTTCTCCTGTCACTGCTGGTTAATCTGCAAGACCGGCGGAAGATGGCGCTGATCGCTGGCACATTCGTCGCCGTCAGTGGCTTGTTCTACTTCGCCTTCATGGCCGCCTGGCTCAATATGTTTCTTCTGATCGGCCTCTCACGCGCCGTGCAAATTGGCCTGGGCGGCATTGCGATCTTCATGGGAGCAGTGAACGTAAAGGACTTCTTTGCGCTCCATCGAGGTATTTCGCTGAGCATCCCCGAGTCCGCGAAGCCTGGGCTCTACGCTCGCATCCGGCGCATCCTTCAAGCAGAACACCTCACCGGTGCGGTAGCAGGTGTCATTCTCCTGGCCTGCCTGGTGAATACGATCGAGTTACTCTGTACAGCTGGATTTCCAGCGCTCTACACCCAGCTTCTGACGATGCAGCAGTTACCCACCTGGCAATACTACGGTTACCTCGGCTTATATAACCTGGCCTATATTTTTGACGACAGCCTGATGGTCACCATCGCGGTGGTCACACTGAGTCGGCAAAAATTGCAGGAACGTGCCGGGCGCTGGCTGAAACTGGCCGGTGGAGCGGTGATGTTAAGCTTAGGCATCGTTTTGATATTGAAACCCGAATGGCTGGCGCTTTAAATGCACGTACAATGAGATCCGTTCGTCCCCTCTATATTCCTCCCCTGAAGACCGATCACACTGAGTCCGGCTCGCTCATCATGCGTGATGGATCGACCGCTGCAATCCGACCGGCTGAACCGTCGGATGCACCGATGATGCAACAGTTCGTCGATCGGCTATCCCCTGAATCGAGACGCCACAGATATTTCTCGGAAAGCTCTCCGTCTTCTGACAGTATCGCGGCCTTGTGCCATTCCTCGAATCCTCGTTCGCAGTTCACGCTCATCGTGACTCGAGTATGGGAAGGCATGCCGCGTATTATCGCCGCTGGGTCGTACTGGGCGAGGGACGGGCAGACGGCGGAAGTGGCCATGGCCGTGGACGATGGGTTTCATGGGAAAGGCCTAGGGACGCTGTTGCTGGAACGACTGGCCTTAGTCGCCATCCGACACAGCTTTACTCACCTTTGGGCCGTCACTCACGCCGATAACCTGGCCATGCGTGAAGTCTTCAGAGAATCAGGATTTACCACCCATGAAGCCTACGAAGGCGAAGACATGGAAGTGGAGTTGTCGTTGACTCCAACAGAAACGACCGTCACTCGCGCTGAGGTCCGAGAGCGGCTCGCCACGACGGCCTCACTCCGACCGCTTTTTCAGCCCAAGTCGGTTGCGATCATCGGCGTCTCGCGTAATCCAAACAAGATCGGTTATCGGCTGCTCAATGCCATAACAACTGGCCGGTTTCGAGGCGCCGTTTACCCGGTCAACCCAATGGCAACCGACATCAAGGAAATCCGGACCTATCCATCCGTGCAGGATCTCCCGGGGCCCGTCGATCTAGCCATCATCGCGGTCCCACGAGACTCCGTGTCGTCCATCATCGACGACTGTGCGGCAAAGGGAATCAGGGCCTGCGTCATCATTACGGCTGGATTCGCGGAAGTAGGACCAGCAGGAGCGGCTCTTCAGCAGCAGTTAGTCACGAAAGTCCGGCAATACGGCATGCGAATGATCGGGCCCAATTGCTTCGGGATTCTGAATACAGACCCCAACATACAGCTGAATGCCACCTTCACTACGCTGTGTCCCCCTCGAGGCCTCGCTGCCATGTCGTCGCAAAGCGGCGCCATCGGGATCGCGACCCTTGCCGGCGCAAGGCGATTCCACTTGGGCATCTCTTCCTTTGTGAGTGTGGGAAACAAGGCCGATGTGTCCACCAACGATCTGTTGCAATATTGGGAAGAAGATCCTTCCACGAATGTCATTCTCCTTTACGTGGAGTCCTTTGGCAATCCTCGCAAATTCGCCCGCATCGCGCGACGCGTGAGCCGTCGCAAACCGATCATCGCGGTCAAAGCTGGACGATCGCAATCGGGGCGGCGTGCGGCAAGTTCGCACACAGCGGCACTTGCGGCCAGCGATGTGGCCGTTGATGCCTTATTTCATCAAGCCGGCGTCATTCGCGCAGAATCGCTCGAGGACTTATTGGCCCTAGCGTCTGGACTATCAAATCAACCACTCCCACTGGGTCGGCGAGTAGGCATCCTCACGAACGCGGGAGGGCCTGCCGTTCTTTGTACTGACGCCTGCGAGGCGGGGGCGTTGGTTGTTCCGGAATTGTCCGCCCAGACCAGGGCAACGCTCTCATCCTTTCTCCCGTTGGCCGCCGCGCTAAGCAACCCGGTCGACTTGATTGCTTCTGCCACCGCGGATCAGTACGCCAAGGGGATTGAAACTCTCCTCTTGGCTGATGAGATCGATGCGCTGATTATCCTCTATATGGCTGTGACCGTGACAGATACGGCAGGGATCGCCCATGGCATCATGGCAGGAATTGAGAATGGGCGAAAGGCTGGGGCGAAGGCCAAGCCTGTGCTCATTGGCTGGATGGCGGAGGGTGACATGGACCGAACGTTTAGTTCCCAAGCAGAAACCATCCCCGCCTACCATTTGCCGGAGACCCCCGCACTCGTACTCGGCAAAGCGGCGACTTACGCGGAGTGGCGACAACAGCCGGCTGGCATGGTTCCCGACTTCGATGATTTGAATCTTCCAGCCGTTCGGACAATCTGTGCCGACGCTCTTTCGCGTCGCGGAGCGGGCTGGTTGTCGGTAGAGGAGACACGAAGTGTTTTGAGTGCGATCCGACTTCCTGTTCAGCCTGGAGGAGTGGCTAGAACCGCCGATGAAGCAGCGGCCTTGGCAAGGCAAGTTGGCTATCCGGTCGCCGTCAAACTTGCTTCACATCAGATTGTGCACAAAACTGAGATCGGCGGCGTGCAATTAAATCTCACGAATGAAGAGGCGGTTCGCAAAGCGTTTGACTCGATGAGAACGCGACTCGCGGAGACCAATCAGCTCGACGCCATGGAAGGCGTGCTCGTGCAGCCGATGCTCACCGGCGGCGTGGAGGTCATGATTGGCGTCACGGATGATCCCCTCTTCGGGCCTCTGATAGCGTTTGGCCTTGGAGGAATTCACGTCGAGATCCTTGGCGATGTGCAGTTCCGCATCACGCCGCTCACCGACCGTGACGCGGCAGAGATGGTCCGCGGAATCAAAGGCTATCGCCTGCTCACCGGCTATCGCGGGCACCCACCAGCCGATCTTGAAGCCTTGGAAGAAACCTTGCTGCGGGTGTCCCGCCTCGTTGAAGAAATCCCTGAGATCAGCGAACTCGACTTAAATCCGATCTTCGCGCTCCCACCAGGCCAAGGCTGCCGGATCGTGGATGCGAGAATCTACGTTAAGTCACCAATAGAGTGAACATCCGTTTAGGCATAGGTTCTCAGGACGCCAGTCAGTTAGCGGCTACTTGGCAAGAACAGAGCGCACTAGGACCATCAATCTCGTTGCTTGTGGAATACGAACTTAACTCCCGCGATGAGCTGTTCTATCGCGCGCAACGTGGTTTCAGGGTCGATGCTAGGACCTTCTGTCGTAAAGACGCTTTGATGCTTGATAAGGTTCACTTCGTCGCGAACATTTTTCCACCATGGCACTATCAGATCATTCGGCAACCCACGATCAATGGCAAGCCTCTCTAATTCTTTTCTTTCCTTACGCTCGCTCTTTCTCCTTACCCGACCGTAGAACCTAGCCAGTTGTTCAAAACACACATCAGTTCGAATTAAGGCATCGTTGTAATAGTAACCAGCAAGCCACTCCCCTGGCGTTACACTGCGGCCAGCCATCAAGTGATTGGCCTGCTGTTTCACTTGCCTTGCTCGTCTCATGCTGATCTTCTCCATTTGACTGCGGTTGCCTTCTCCTTCCTTTTTTCGCCACTGATTGAGATATCCCAAGTCAATTGCCCTTTCGAATGCGTAGAGCGAGCCGAAAGCAAAGTTGTATAGCGTGGACTCTGCGGGAATGCTTGGCTTCATCGCGGCAATCTGAGCAGCAATATTCCTGACTTTTGGTCTCATTGTTTTGTAAATTAGCAGCTCCTGGGCAAACATGTGCTTTTTCCTGTGCGCAACGTCTTTGAGCGAGTCACTATATGTTCACAACAATAACAGTTGTTCTGAGATTCTAAAACGCATTGTAAATCAGAGTTAAGAGGTCAGGCCCCGTTGTTTTCCTTGGATCGATGGGACATCTGACGAGGTCTGGCGAACAAGGCTCGCAACTCATCCTTCACAGCCTCAAGCCGAGCGCGCTGGCTCCCATGAAGCTGGCGGCCTGCCCGATTGATATAAAAGGTGAGCATCGACATCGCTGAACGGAACGGCTCAGCCTTTCGACGGTCGCTGCACTCTGCAGATCGCTTCAGTGAGCAGGCAATGTCAGCCGGGTCGTCGAAGGTGAAGGCGCCCGGCTCCAAATCCAGCGCATGACTCTCTTCGGTCACGCACTCAGACCACTTGTTGCGTTTGAGCGGCGTCACTGTAACGTTTTCAACCAAGTCCGGATATCGACCATCTGCTGTCTGGTCACGGCGCCTTTCAACGGAGGCATCACGTGCTGGCCCTCATACACGATCCTCCAGAATGCCTGGTCGTTGAAGAGGATGGGATTGCCCGCCAGCCGGGGGCCGATCCCTCCTGACGCTCGCGGACCGTGACACACGATACAACTCGCCTGGTAGAGCTCCTCCCCTCGGGTACGCTCTCCAGATGCAGGCATCAAACTGACGTCACCGGAACCATTCTTGGTAACCGTTTGTGGGCCGACTTCGTGGGCCCTGGCAAGAAGCATGTCATTGCAGTTTGCGAGAAGTCCTGTGAGGAACGCCACGAGCGCTATGAAGGGCCACATCTCTCACCCCCAGGCTACGATTATTCCTGCTCCGGGTGGGGATCTTTTCTGATGAGCGCGAGGTAGAGCAGCGTATCGGCGAGGTCCTGATCGGTCATGGTCGTGTCGGGAAACATGCCGGTGCCCGGATGGCCTTCCCGGATGGTGCGGGACCGCTCCTTGTTGGTTTTCAGTTTCAGACCGACCGGAGCGCAGTATCTTTTTCCAGGCGAGGTGTCCTGGTGAGATATCCATCGATCCCGTGACAATAGTAGCAGACGCCCTTCCCGTTGAAGATCTCCCGACCTCGAAGGATATTGCCCTTCAACTTCCCGCTTGGTTGAGAGACCGTAGGTTCGGCCCAGGCTTGTGTGTCAGACGTGGGTATCGCCGGAATTCCCAGCCCACTCACGAGCAGAACTCCAAAAACAACTGACCAGGCTGCCTTGTTCATTAGTCTGTCCGCCTTTTTCGTCTGTATGGTCTATCTTGTCGGTCTGGTTGGTCTCGTCGAATTGGTAGAACCCGTCTGTGTGTGTCACCCAGATAGACCAGATAGACCAGAGAGACCGGACAGACCAGAGAGACCGGACAGACCAGAGAGACCGAGCTTGGCTAACCCATCAGTGCTGATTGCAACAGGCATTGTACTGGTCTTCCGGAATACTCTTCATGCTGCTGAACACGGTTGCACGTTCTTCTGCATTGGTCACGTTATCGATTGCGGGATAGAGCGTCCGCTCTTCTTTCCGATTATGAGAGCCCAGCGCCTGCTCTTCCCGGTCGGTATCGGGATTCTGGCCCTCGACTTTTTGATGAATCGCGTCCAGGTACTGCCTGATCTGGCTATGCTCAAACCGCATCACGGGTGTCGGCCCGTCTTCGACCATGCCGGTTTTTTCTTCCCACATTGGGAACAACAGCTCCTCTTCCCACACAATATGCTGCTGGAGGCCGACCTTGAATTCCTTGAACGCTTCCTTGGAAGCAATACAGAGTTTCTTCTGCCACTTTCCATGACGATCAATCCTTTTCCGGGTTGGGATCTTTTCTGATAAACGCCAGATAGAACAAGGTATCGGCCATGTCCCGATCGGTCATGGTGAAATCT
>LNFM01003950.1_pt1 | contig 40257 bp, 40 predicted proteins | sample 596031 | NCBI WGS metagenome assembly LNFM01 (sample SAMN04254537, study PRJNA301005) | activated carbon metagenome | isolation source: dual media filters at the Ann Arbor, Michigan drinking water treatment plant | place: USA: Ann Arbor | reverse complement strand
TCTCGTCCGCGTGCGCACTCATCCCGTTGACCAGCGCCGCCGTGAAGATATCCGCCTTGTATCGCGCACCGGCTATCGTCGCGTCGGAGCGGCCCGCGTACTTCTCGCCGTAGCTCAGCGCAATCTTCCCCGGCTCCAGCGCCGATCCAGATACGATCGCCGCAATCGTATCCAGGAGATGATGCTTCGCCTTTTCGGCGATCTGGGTGCTGAGCGGCTTGCGCCCCACGTCCGCCAGATACCGCGCGATCAGATCGCGGATCGGATTGTGCTCGAGATAGGCCGAGTTCGATGTGGTCATTCGCTTCCTCGCAGATTGGAACGGAGATCGATTCGGTCTCCTGTGCGATCGATGAAGTAGGAACATTCGGGATGCGCGAAAGTTATCGCGATGTGACTTCCTTCGACAATTGGAGCGTCCCGATGGACCAACTGAAATCGGACAACTCGAAATCCCGGAGCGATGGATCGACTCCAGCCGAGAAGAGGAAGACCGAGGAGGACCGGAATCTGAACGAGACGCTGAAGGACTCCTTCCCGGCCAGCGATCCCCCCTCGACCGGCAAAGCCACCGGGCGTGAAAAACTCAAAAGCCGGATCGACAGAGGCCCAGCTCCGGTCATCGCGCCGGACATTGAACCGGAGCAGAAGGACGGCTAGCGCCTAAGCCATATAGAACCCACCATTCATGTGCACCGTCTGCCCCGTCAGATATCCCAGAGCATCACCCGCGACCGCCACGACGGCACTGCCGATGTCAGCAGGTGCCGCGGGACGCCCCAGAGCGATCCGGTCCATATGATAATGCTCCCGGCGTTCAGCCGCGCGCTTGGGATCGTCACCCGGTGCCTCGACGAGGCCCGGCGACACCATGTTGACCGTGATGCCCTTGGGGCCGAGCTCCACCGCCAGCGCGCGGGTCAAGCCGGACAACCCCGCTTTTGCGGCCACGACGTGCGCATGCGCGTCGGCCCCCGTGAACGCCGTCGCACCGCCGATGTTGATGATCCGACCCCTGCCACCCTTTGCCAGATGCGGAATCGCCGCCCGCGTGAGGAAGAACGAGCCGTCGAGAATGACCCCGATCACTTCACGCCATTCCGCGTCCGAAATCTCGCCCACCTCGCGCCGCGCCCGCACGGCAGCGTTATTGACGAGGATATCGAGCCGACCCAGTTTCTCGACCGTCGTCACGACGAGCCGCTCGGCATCCTCACGCTTCGAAACATTCGCGAGCACAGAGATTGCGCGCCCGCCAGCCTTCTCGATGGCAGCTACGGCTTCATCCGCCTGTTGCTGATTACTACGGGCATTGACGACGACCGCTGCTCCCGCGCGCGCCAAAGCCTCCGCGATCTCCCGTCCGATCCGCCGGCCACTCCCGGTCACGATCGCCACACGCCCCGCCAATGGCCTGTCGCTGCTCATCCCTCATCCTCCCAGTTATCACTCGCCATCCGCAGTCATCGCCCGCCTTGCAATGCTGCCCTTATCCGTACCGCGAGCTCCGGCTTGACCGCCAGCGTCTGCTCGACGAGCTTCTGCAATTCCACACCCGCCATCGGCTGGAACTCCGCATTCGCCTTCTCGATATCGGCCTTCAACTCGGGATCACGCATCGCCGCATCGAATGCCGCGCGAAGCTCACGCACACGATCTGGCGGAACCCCCGGTGTCGTCATGATCGAACGCCCGACGTCCGCACCGCTCATGTAGAACTCGAGTAGCGCGCGGTCCTCGACCGTCCGGCCCAATTCCACTGCAGCCGGCACGTCGGGCAACTCCGGCGAGCGCGCCCGCGCGTACTGTACCAGAATGTTCACACGCTTCTCTGCAAGCCACGCCTTGCGATTGATCTTCAGCGTGTTCCACGTCGTGCCAGACGCATCGACCTCGCCTTTCTCCATCGCCAACAGCGCCTCTGTCGAGCCCTTGTATCCCGACACGATGCGGATGTTCAGACCCGACGCCAGCGCCAGCACTCGCGGATAGCTGTCGAGCGCCGAACCCGGACCGCTGCTGCCATAGAGAAGTTGCTCCGACCGCGCATCTTCGATCGACCGCACCTTCGCCGTATGCCGAGCCATGAAAACTCGGCCGACTTGTACTGAATACCCGGCGCCCCGAGCGCCTCGTCGACGGCTGCCGTTTGCGACAGGACGCCGATAACCGTGCCGTCTTTCTGCGCGATCCGGTAGAGATAGTTCGCAGCCGTCAATCCACCCGCGCCCGGCATCTGTTGAACGACGATTGTCGGGTTGCCTGCGATGTGGCGCCCCAGATGCCGTCCGACGAGCCGAGAATAGAAGTCGTAGCTGCCGCCCGGCGTGAACCCAGAAACAAGACTTATCGTTCGCCCCTTGTAGAACCCATCGCCGGCCCCCTGCGCCATGCCCGGCCCCGAAACCCACATGAATTCGAGCGCGGCGACAGCGCAAAACACAGTCGGTCGAATAATCCTCATCCGTAGTACTCCGCACAACATCTCGTCACGCCTCACTGGACAGTTGCGACATCTCCCCAATACCATGACCGCAAATCTAGCATGCCGATATGGCAGCGCATTCGCGTCTTGGGGAGTGAACCATGCAATACCGAACTACACGATCGTTCGCGATCGGCACTTCTGCGGCCCTCGCTGTCGTTGGGCTTACCCACGCAGCGAGCGCGGACCCCGTCGCCGATTTCTACAAGGGCAAGACCGTCACCATCCTGGTGCCCATCGGCCCCGGTGGTACTTACGATCTCTATGGCCGTCTCGGCGCCGAAATCCTCCAGAAGCATCTGCCTGGCAAACCCACGGTCATCACCCAGCTCATGACCGGTGGCGGCGGCGCGGTCTCCACCAACTATATCGCCAACCGCTCTCCAAAGGACGGCACGGCGCTGATCAGTCTCCACGGCAGCGCGCCACAGAACCAGGTGCTCGGCGTCACCGGTATCAGCTACGACCTCGCGCAGTTCCTGATGATCGGCCAATTCTCGCCGCTCAACTCGTCACTGACGGTGATGCGCGCGCTATCCCCGGCACAGAGCATCGAGGAGGCCAAGAACAAAGAGGTGGTTCTCGGCTCCACGGGCCAGGGCTCCTACCAGTATCACCTGCCGATCCTCCTCAATCAGCTCATCGGCACCAAGTTCAAGGTCGTGCTCGGCTACCGCGGCATCCCCGAGCAGAATCTGGCGATGGAACGCGGCGAGATCATGGGCCGCGGCGGCACGATCGTCAGCTGGGCCGTGACAGAGGCTCACTGGGTGAAGGAGAACCGGATCGTCCATCTGGTGCAGGTCGGCCTCGGCAGGGCGAAAGGCTTCGAGGATGTGCCCAACGCCAACGAACTCGTGAAGGATCCCGAACACAAGCTCGCGATCGACCTCGTCTCCTCTGGCTCTCTCATGGGCCGGTCGCTGGCGGGCTCTCCCGGCATTCCCGCCGACCGTGCCAAGGCGCTACGCGACGCCTTCGACGCCGGCATGAAGGACCCGGAGATCTTGGCCAAGGCGAAGGAATTGAAGCTCGATCTCGAACCAGCATCGGGCACCGCGCTCGACGCTATCGTGAAGCGCATCCTCACCACACCGAAGCCGGTCGTCGAGATGGTGAAGAAGGCCATAGAGTCGAAACAGTAGTGTTTGCGCACCGGCGCTTGCCTCGATCAGTGTAGGCTTGCCGGACGCTCGATTCGAACTCGACGAGCGCGCGCAGCTTCCCATAAATTTGAGCAGTGGCCACCTTGCGCGTTTCTGCTTAACTTGTCGCTTCGATTGAAACACCGAGCGACAGGAGAAGACGCGTGGCAGGTAAGGTTCTCGTCAAAGGCGGGCTTGTCTACGATCACGATGGTGACGTCCACAAGCCGGCCGCTGCGGACATCCTCATCGAGAACGACACGATCCGGGCTGTCGGCGCCAACCTGCCGCCGCAACAGACCGCAGGCGCCAAGGTTCTCGACGCGAGCCACCACATCGTCATCCCTGGCCTGATCAACGCCCACTATCACTCCCATGACACCTTGTGCCGCGGCCTGTTCGAGGAGCTACCGCTCGAATTCTGGCTGCTATACACGCTGCCGCTCGGCGGCAACCGCAGCAAGGAGGAGGTCCGTCTCCGCACCCTGGTCGGCGCGCTGGAAGCCATGCGTTGTGGGATCACCACGCTGCAGGACATGCTCGGACTGATCCCGTTCAGCGAGGACAACATCGACACAGTTCTCGACGCCTACGCCGAGATCGGCCAGCGCGTCGTGTTCTCTCCGATGGTCTCGGACATCCCAGCCGTCGGCATGATCCGCAACAGCAATATGCTCCCCCCCGAAATCCAGGAAATGCTCGGCACGAAGACCCTGGGTCCTGCACGCGAGCAGATAGATTTCCTCGACGCCCAGATCCGCCGCCGTCCCGCCTCAGGTGGCTTGCATTGGGCTTGCGGACCGTTCGCGCCACAGCGCTCTTCTCCCGAACTTCTCGAGATGTGCGCCGATCTGGCCGAGCGCCATGATCTCCCCATCTATACGCATGTCTATGAAACGCGAGCCCAGGCCCTGATCGCCCGCGAGGCCTACGCCAAGCACGGCGGCTCGTTCATGAATTACATGAAGTCGTGCGGCATGTTGAACCGCCGCCTCAATATCGCGCACTCCGTCTGGATCACGCGCGAGGAGATGGACATGATGGCCGCCGCCGACGCAGGCGCCGTCCTCAACCACAACTCCAACCTGAAACTCAAAAGCGGCGTCGCCCCGATCCTCGACATGCGCGAGGCCGGGATGCGGGTCGGCCTGGGCTGCGACAACTGCTCGGGCAGTGACGTGCAGAACATGTTCCAGTCGATGAAGGCCTATTGCATGCTGGCAGCCGTCAGCGATCCCATGCCCGGTCCGCCCCTCGCCCGCGAGGCGCTACGCAACGCAACGCTCGGTAGCGCGCGCTCGGCACTTCTCGACGACAGGCTCGGCGCGATCAAGCCCGGCTACAAAGCAGATCTGGTGCTGCTCGATCTGAACGACACAGCCTACCTGCCCTACAACAGCGCGGCACGCCAACTCGTCTATACCGAGACCGGCCGGGGCATCGATCACGTGATCATCGACGGCCGCGTCGTCATCGAAAACCGCAGGGTCACGACGATCGACGAAGCTGCCCTTCGCGACGAAGTGCGCAGCCTGATGAAAAGTTTCATTCCGGAATACGAGCAGATCGTGAAGGACCGCGCTGTGGCGCTGCCCTACCTTCTGCAGGCCCACGAAAGTGTGTGGGCCTCCCCGCTGAAGCTGCACCGCTTCCTCTCCCGGACACGCTACGATTGATGACAGCCCCGTCGGGCGGGTTGGCGTGGCATAACCCGCCAAGATCTTGCTTTGAACCGGGCGGGTTGCACTTCGCTGCCCCGCCCTACGCGCCCGCTACGACCCCGCGCAGCTTCTCGGCCAGCCGCTGATCCTGGGGCAACGCGATGCCGAAATCCTCGATCAACACGCGCTCCAACGCGTCCACGCTTCCGATCGATCGCTTCTCCGTCGGCCCGCCCACGTGATGAACCGACATCTGGTTGTTCGCCAACGCCAGACGCCGCCCCGGCAATGGACGCGCAGCTACCAGACGAACGACGAACGGCGAGCGCGGATGTGTGGACATGTAATAGTTCGCCACCTCGTAGTCCGGCGCGATGTGCTCCTCGAGCCCGAACTGATACATCGCTCGCCACGTATCGACCGTCTCCGCTTCGAGCACCCAATCTTCCCCCTCGCGCCTCAACCTGACGCGTTCGTGCGGCGTCTGCTGCACGTCGTCGGCCACGAGCCGCAGCGGCCCGGTCAGCGTCAGCCCACCAAACCCGACGTCCGCGATGTGCGGCCCGTCCGGCGTCTCGACTTTCATCAGCATGTGATTGCGCGGGTGCCGGCCGCCACCGGGGGGCGTCGAATACAACACGCGAGCCGATAGCCCTTGCACATCGAAACCGATCGCGGAGAGCGCCGCCCACAGCAGCGTGTTGTGCTCGTAGCAATACCCACCACGTCGCCCTGCCACGAGCTTTGCTTCGATCGCGTCGCGATCGAGTGACACCGGCCGGCCGAGCCACGGATCGAGGCTGTCGAAGGCGATCGCCTGCGGATGCATAGCATGCAACTCGCGCAGCACCGCAAGCGATGGTTCACGTGCCCCCCCGTACCCGATGCGGGAAAGGTAGGCGTCGAGATCGATCGGCATGTTCACCTGTTCCGTTTAGAGACAGCGGTTGCAGCAGACTTCATCACTTCGGCCCTCGCCCACATCCCACCCGGCGCGTAGACAATCGGGTAAATAAGCCAGCAACAATTAGCTCTTATTCTTCAGCTATCAATTCATAGGAGCAGTCATGCTGCGCGCAGCCATTGCCGCCTTTGCAATGCTCGTCACTTCTTCGATGCTGACCAGCACTGCGTCCGCCGGTATTATTCCGTGCACGGGACAGTCTTTGATCAAAGTCATGGACGTGTACTACCCCCGAGGCCTGGAAGGCCGCCAGGTTCTCATGCTGCGCGAGCAGAATGTCCATCTCGGCTACCTGTTCAAGGGCTGCTCCGCGGGCGAATGGGTCGGCTTCATTGGCGAAGGACGCCCGCATGTTCCTTTGTCCGACCAGCAGCTTCGTGCGCTGCTTTACGTTACCGGTATGAGAGAGCTGCCGCCGGTACCGAGCTACTGGTCCAGCCCCCAGAACTATCGCACGGGCGTCATGTGGTTGATACTCGGCCTTGTCGTGATAATCGCCGCCGTATTGCAACAGATGGGCGTCTTGGCACGCAAGGAAGAAGATCCCGCGGAAGCGAACTTCAACCTTCCCGTCGGCAACGCGCTGGCCGCGAATACAGATGGAATTCCGACTTCATACCGTTCGGCACTCGTCGCCGTGGAGCGCGCTGCATCCGAGCACACGCGCGTAGCGATATCGGGCACGGTTCCGCCGCCGCGGCAGCCCATACAGCAGCTCCATCGAGTCGCTCGGTTCGGAAAGCGCTGAAACGGCCTTCCCACACCTGGCGATTCGATCGTCAAATCGCTCATCGCGCGCAACGGAAGCGTAGCTTCCGCCCGCTTGACATTCCCGGACATTCCATCGACCCTTCCTCGCATCGGCGCGCGATCCACCGCGCGAACCATGCGATGGGAGTATCCAGATGAAATGCAGAAATTGGCTCGCGGCGGCCGCGCTCGCCACGGTCGTCCTTCCGCATGCCGTTTCGCCGCTCGCGGCAGCGGACTACCGCATGTTGTCGAGTTGGGACCAGAATTATCCGGTCCGAAAGTTGCTGGTCGAACCGTTCATCAAGTCCGTCGATGAGGCCAGCAAAGGCAGCGTCAAGATCCGCCTCAGCGGTCCCGAGACCGTGCCGGCATTCGAACAGTTGCAGCCGACGGGTTCTGGTGTCTTCCACTTCCTGTTCACTCACGGCGCCTACCATTTCGGTACTTCGCCGATCGCGACCGCGGTCGAGGCCCTGTCTGGAGGCCTGGAGGATTGGCGCAAGGCCGGTGTCCGCGAAGAGGTCGACAAACACTACAACCAGTTCGGCGTGTTGTTGATCGGCCTCGCGGTGTCGACGCCCGGCGGCGGCTACAACATTCTTCTGCGCCAGCCCCTGAAGCCGACGGGTGACCTCCAAGGGTACAAGATTCGCGGCACGCCGACCTACGGCGGCATTTTCAAAATGCTTGGTGCATCACCAGTCGTGCTTCCCCCTGCCGAAATCTATACGTCTCTCGAGAAGGGTCTCGTCGACGGCGCGGCTTGGCCGACCTTCGGCATGTCGTCCTATCGCTGGCACGAAGTTGCGAAGTTCTTGCTGCGACCGGCGTTCGGGACGACGACGCAGCTGTTCTTCGCCAACAAGGCGACGTGGGACAAGATGCCGGAAGCCGACAAGAAGATCGTTTCGGCCGAACTCGCCAAACTGGAGAGCGAATACGCCCGCCTCTACGACAAGATCACCGCCGACGAGGAAGCCGAACTCAAATCCAAGGGCGTAACCGTCGTTCAGATGGGTGACGCGCAGAAGGCGAAGCTCGGTACCGCGTGGGCTGAAGGTCTGTGGGAACTGACCGCACAGAAGAACCCCAAGGACACGGACGCTCTCCGTAAGTTCGCCATCGGCAAGGGCTTGGCGAAGTAGACGAAGCCAGAAAACTTTCCGCGTCGGCAATCGGCCGGCGCGGAATATGAAATCCGGCGGGGAAAACATGATGGCGGAAAAGGCCCCGGCGAGATCAGGCCGGAGAGGGCTACTGAAATCGCTGGCCGACTTCCATGACGGTCTGTCCGCCATCTCGTTCCAGTTGGCCGTTGGCTGCCTCGGTGTCATCACCGTCGCCTATTGCTACGAAGTCGCCGCTCGCTATGCGTTCAACGCGCCGACCGTGTGGGCGAACCCGCTCGTCTCCTACCTGTTGTGCGCAACGATCTTCCTGGCACTGCCGGAGCTGACACGAACGTCCGAGCACATCAGCATCAACATCCTCGTAGACGCCTTGCCACCACCCGTCGCAGCGGTTTTCAACCAGTTGATCCGCCTCGTCGGCAGCTTCGCCTGCATGCTCGGCGCATGGATCACGATGACGGAAACCGGCGCCCAGATCACCGGTGGCATCTGGACAATCTCCTATTTCCCAGTCCCGAAGTGGATGGTCTCGATTTTCATCCCATATGGCTTCGCCAGCGCCGGCATTCATCTCCTCAGGCAACTCGCCGGCGACCGGCATGCCGCATCTACGTCAGGTGGCCTATGAGCTGGATCGCAGCGCTCTCCGGTGGCGTAGCTCTCCTTCTCGCCCTCCTGATCGTCGGCGTTCCGATTTTCGCCGCCTTCCTGATTCTCAACGTGACCGGCGTGATGATACTGTTTGGCCCGGCCGGCTTCGGCATGCTCGCCAACAGCATGTTCACGTCCGCCACGATGAGCGCGCTGACCGCGGTGCCGCTTTTCATCGTGATGGGCGAAGTGCTGTTTCGATCGGGCGCCATGGAGGTGTTGCTCGACAGCCTGGATCGTCTCGTCGGTCGCATCCGCGGGCGCCAATACGTTCTCTGCATCCTCTTGTCGGCGATCGTCGGCGCTCTGTCGGGCGCCGCCATGGCCGTGGCCGGTTTGCTCGGAAGGTCACTGTTTCCCACCATGGTCCAGCGCGGCTATGATCGGAAGCTCTCCGCCGGCACGATCCTCGCAGGTGCGAGCCTCGATCCCATCATCCCGCCGAGCGTGCTGGCCATTCTGATCGCGACCATTGCGCAGATATCCACTGGCAAGCTCCTCGTCGCCGGGTTGGTGCCCGGTATCGTGCTGACAGTCATGTTCCTGATCTACGTCGCCATCAGGATCAGGATCGATCCCTCGCTCGCTCCTGCAATCGAGGAAGGAGACGAAGCCACAAAGGGCAGCGCGTTCATGGCATTTCTGAAGATGCTGCCGAGCGCCTTCATCTTCTTCCTCGTCATGGGCCTCGTCATGCTGGGCATCGCTACCCCGACGGAAGCCGCTGCCACCGGCGTCGCCGGATCCGTTGTCCTGGCTGCCTGCTATCGGCGGCTGTCCTGGCGCATGATCCATGACGCCCTGACGTCCGGCGTGAAGGTGTCCTCGCTGTTGCTGATCGTCATGTGCTGCGCCGTCATGTTCAGCCAACTCCTCACCTTCACAGGCGCGCCCCAAGCTCTTGGCGAAATCGTCACCGCCCTGCGGCTACCGGGTTGGCTGATGCTGACCATCATGCTTGGCCTCCCGTTCCTCCTCTTCATGTTTCTCGACCAGATCGCGATCATGCTCGTGCTGGTTCCGATCTATAAGCCGATCCTCACGATCTACAGCTTCGACGAGATCTGGTTCTTCACCCTGTTCCTGATCGTCGCGACCGTCGGCGGCATATCCCCGCCGTTCGGATACACGCTGTTCGCATTCAAGAGCGCCGCGCCGCAAATGCCGATTTCGGAAGTGTTCAGCGCATCCTGGCCGTTCGTCTGGATCATCATGTTGGCCCTCGTGCTGATGGCCGCGTTCCCGCCAATCATCACTTGGCTTCCCAATCTCGCAGGCCCCTGATCTCACTCGCCGAGGAACCCTCCATGGCAAAGCTCACCCGCTCGAACCCACCTGGCGTCCACAAGCCGTTCTCGAACTACAGCCACGTGGTTACAGCCGACGCAACGAAGCGCCTCGTGTTCTGCGCGGGGCAAGTGGCAGCCGACGCCAGCGGAAAAGTCCTGCCCCCCGACGACTTCGACGCCCAGGCAAGCTTGGTTATGGAGAACTTGGGCAAGGCACTCGCAGCTGGCGGCGCAACATTCTCGGACGTGACCAAGGTCACGATCTACATCGTGAATCCCCACGACGTAGCCAAAGCGCGTGGCATCCTATCCACCTACTTCGGCACCGAACCGCCTGCGAGCACGTTGTGCGTCCTCCGCGGGCTAGCCAATCCGAATTTCCTCGTCGAGGTCGAAGCGATCGCGGCGGTTTGACATGTCGCATGCCGGGCGCCGGATCGATCTGCGATGACGGTATTCAAACCTGCGCCATAGCACTGTAGGCCTCGATCAGACGGGAAAAATCCGGCGGTTGCTGATCGTAGGTTATGCTGCCGGCCGGCACCTCGAACCATGGCTGCTTGCTCCGCGTCCAGATGTGACCGGCGAGCCGGATCCAGGACGTATCGTCGAGCGCACCGGGCCGGATGATCGCCATCGCAGGACTATGTTGCGGCAGATGTACGAGCCGCGTCCCGCAATCGGGGCAGAACAAGCACTCGACCTTGCGGCCACTCTCGGAAGTGCGCACCCACGTCCGCGGCGCGCCTTGGGTGAACGAAAACGCATCGCGCGGCACCAGCATCGACGTGCCGAACGCACTGCCCGACTGCCGCTGGCACTCTGTGCAATGGCACGCGTAGATCGACTTCGGCTCGGCCGTGCATTGATATCGAACACTACGGCACTGGCACGAGCCGGTCATGAAGTTGGGCACTTGGCGTCCTCCGACGAGGCTCTTCGCTGGATCACGCTCAGCGCACGCAACACATCACGATCGATATCGTCGAATGGCTCGAGCAGCGGTGCCGGACCCTCGGGTCCGACACCCGGCCCCGTCACGCATGCGCCTTACGCTGCGGATCGATCATCTTCTCGAGCTTGCCCAGCACGTGCATGCAAGGCAGCACCTGCTCGAGGCTGCCGTTCGGCTGCCGCTTTTGCAGGATCGCCTTGATGAACTCGCGATCTTCCAGCTCGATGCCGTCCATCGACACGTCGACCTTCGACACGTCGATCTTATTGTCCTTGCCGTCCGACAAGTCGTCGTAGAAAGCCTTGTACGTGCCGTTGTCGCAGATGTAGCGGAAGAACGAGCCGAGCGGCCCGTCGTTGTTGAACGACAGCGACAAGGTCAGGATCGAGCCTGAAGGCACCTTGCAGATGATGCTCATGTCCATCGCGATGTTCAGGACCGGATGGATCGGCCCCTGCACCGCATAGCACTCCGAAATGTTTTCGCCGCACTGATAGGCGAACAGATCGATCGTATGCGCCGCATGGTGCCACAGCAGATGATCCGTCCAGCTCCGTGCGTTACCGGCAGCATTCATGTTGGTGCGCCGGAAGAAGTACGTCTGCACGTCCATCTGCTGGATCTTGATCTCACCAGCCCTGATCTTCTTGTGCACGTACTGGTGGCTCGGATTGTAGCGACGCACATGCCCGCCCATGGCGACGACACCGGTCTCTTTGGCGACCTTGACGAGCAGCTCGGCATCCTCGACCGAATCGGTCACGGGGATCTCGACCAACACGTGCTTGCCTGCGCGCATCACGTGTTGCGCCTGCGCGACGTGCATCTTGGTCGGCGTCGCCAGGATCACCGCGTCGGCGCGCTTGATGCCTTCCGCGAGGTCGCCAGTGAAATGCGGTACGCCGTACTTCTTCGCAACTTCCTCGGTGCCCTTCTGATTGCCGCCGACGAGCGACACGACCTCGACCCCGTCGATACGCTTCAACGCATCGAGATGCTTCTGTCCGAAGGCCCCCTGGCCCGCTACGCAGATTTTCATGTTCAGCTCCTTGCTAAATTATCAGACGAACGCGCCCCGCTGCCGCTTGCTCGGGAGGGGTTAGGGGTGGGGGCGATCCGAACGGAGCGCGTGCCGCTCCACCCCACCCCCGGCCCCTCCCCATCGAAGGGAGGGGAGTAGTTCAAACCCGGTTATCCAGAATGATGTGTCCGACAGCCGTGTTGGAGGCCGGCACCGTGTAGAAACGGCGAACCTCCTTCACGTTTTCGTTCAGCGCACCGCGCATGACGAGCCACATCACCATCTCGATTCCTTCCGCGCCTGCCTCGCGCATGTACTCGACATGCCGCATCTTGGTCAGTGCGACTGGATCCCCGGTGAGACCGTCGAGGAAGTTCTTGTCGAAGTGCGAGTTGATGAGACCCGCACGCGGCCCCGAGATCTGATGCGACATGCCGCCCGTCCCGAAGATCATCACCTTCAGATCTTCCGGATAACTCTCGACCGCCTTGCGGATCGCTTTGCCGAGATTGAAGCACCGATTTCCCGTCGGCGGCGGGAACTGCACCACGTTGACAGCCAGCGGAATGATCGGGCACGGCCATTTGCCGTCTTTTTCGACCTTGCCGAACAGCAGGTTCATCGGCACCGTCAGCCCATGATCGACCTCCATCTTGTTGCAGATGGTCAGATCGAATTCGTCCAGGATGCATGACTGGGCGATATGATTGGCAAGCTCCGGGTGGCCCGGCACCACGGGCACCGGACGCGGTCCCCAGCCTTCGTCCGCCGGTGGGAATTCTGCTGCGCACCCGATCGCGAAAGTCGGGATCATCTCGACAGAGAACGCAGTCGCATGGTCGTTGAACACGACGATGCAGACGTCAGGCTTCTCCTTGGCGATCCACTTCTGCGATTCCTCGAAGCCCGAGAACACGCGCACCCAATACGGCTCGCCGTTCTTGCCCAGGTCGAGCGCCGCGCCGATGGCCGGCACATGGGAGCATCCAATTCCTGCGACGATCTTGGCCATTACTTCTTGTTCTCCCATTCCGACTTGTAGCGGTTGCCGTCAGGATTGCGGCCTCCGTCGAGCATCATCTTGGCGTACTCTTCCTGCGTCTTGCCGGTCATCATCGCGGCCACCTGCTGGAAAGACAGTCCATCGGTCGCGCCGAGCTTCGCTGTGAAGTAGATGTTCCCGCCGAGCTCCAGCATCCGGTTCCACTGACGCTTCAGGACGGCATCGCGCTGCTCCGGCGTCATCGGGAACTTGTCGAGGTACTTCTCTTCGTTCGCCTTGAACTCGGCCCGGTTCTCCGCCTTCAGCAACGACATGCAGAACATGTTGATGTGATAGCCTTGCCGCGAACGCTCCGCGTCGAACACGAAGGTGCCCGGAATGTTGTCGTATTCTTTCGTCGTCTTGGTCATGGTCTCCTCACGATCAGCATTCGCAATTCCATTCCCAGTCGGTTGGTTCGGCTCGGCCCGCCGACTGTAACCCGATAACTCCAAGACCGCCCTCAAGCCACCTCCAGCAGTATCTCCACCAGCCGCTCCGGCATGTCGACCATCACGTCGTGCCCTGAAGGCACCTCATAAGTGTTCCATCCCGGTGTCGCCCGGGCCTTGGAGAGCCCCGCATCGAACGACACGCTCTTATAGGCCGAAGCCCGGATATAGGTCCGCTTACCAATCTTCTCCCGGCCTCCGGTCCCCTTCGTCTTGTCGAGCAAGGTGCCGATCGGCTGTGGCGTGCACAACGCATCTACCCACGCCCGATCCTTCTCGTTGACGTTGAACGCCGCCGCAGGGATCGGCTTGATCACCGTCTCGCCCTGCGCCTTCGCCTCATCGAACAACTTCCTTGCAACCGGCGATGCGAGATCGTGCAGACTCTCGCCAACCGCCGGCAGGAACGCATCGAGGAACACGATCGAAGAGATCGATCCGGCGATCCGCTCCGCAACTTCCGTCACGACGAACCCGCCATACGAATGCCCGACGAGCACGATGTCGGTCAGCCCTTCCCACTTCACGAGGTTCGCGATGTCGGTCGCGTGCGTGCTGACGTCGATATCCTTGTCGAGCAGATGCGAGCGGTCGCACAAGCCCGTCAGCGTCGGTGTATAGACCTTGTGACCCTTCCGCTCGAGTTGGTCCGCCACACGCCGCCAGCACCAGCCGCCATGCCACGCGCCGTGCACCAGTACGAAAGTCTTCTGCGTCACTAGCGCTTCCGCCGGACCGATCACGCCGGCTGCCGCTACTGCGCCGACCGCCGCCGCTGCTCCGATCGCACCTCTGCGGGTCGTTTCGAACTCGCTCACCGGACGCTCTCCGCCATGATGATGATATCAGCCCCTCCGGGGATGACACTGTTGCATCACTTATCCCAATAGAGGCTCATCGGATTGTCGACCAGCAACTGCTGCTGTAGCTCCGCCGTCGGCGCGATCTTCGGAATGATGTCGACCAGCACGCCGTCGTCCGGCGGCACCTTCTTCATGTTCGGGTGCGGCCAGTCCGTGCCCCAGATGACGCGGGTCGGGAACTTCTCGACGAGGCTGCGTCCGAACGGAACCACGTCGTCGTAGGGTGGCCCGATCAGCGACATGCGCTCCGGGCACGTCACTTTGACGTAGAAGTTCTCCTTGTCGGCCATCAGCTTGTGGAATCGCTGGTTTTCCGCGTGCTCGACACCCTTGGCGATATCCGGCGTACCCATGTGATCGACGACGACGTCGGTCGGGATCGTCCGGAAGAAGTCCTCGAAGTCCGGCAGGTCCGGCATCTCGAAATAAATCACGATGTGCCAGCCGAACGGCCGCACCTTGGCGATGATCCTGTCGAGTTCTTCGCGCGGAGTGATGTCCACCAGCCGCTTGAGGAAGTTGAAGCGCACGCCGCGGACACCCGCATTGTGCATCCATTCCAATTCCTTCTCCGTCACCTCTTGGCCGACGAATGCGACGCCGCGCGCTTTGTCGTTGGAGTTCTCCAGCGCATCGACCAGCGCCCGGTTGTCCTTGGAATGGCAGGACGCTTGCACGATCACGTTCTTGTCGAAGCCCAGAAAGTCGCGGCGCTGGAACAGCGTTTCCTTGGGCGCGTCGCACGGCGTGTACTTGCGCTCCGGCGCATAGGGAAACACCGCCTCGGGGCCGAACACGTGGCAATGAGCATCGACCGCCCCGGCCGGCGGCTTGAAGGTCGGCTTGGACGGATTGGGATGGAACGGGATGTACTTCGGATCCATGGGCATATGGGTCTGGCCTCTCCTGGGTTTGGCGCTTGTTTAGCGCCTCGCCCCCCGCCCTGACCAGCCAAAACCCTTCATGCCAGTCTCCTGGTGGCGTCGCACGACGTTCCGAATTAAGAGTTGGAATAGGACGAATTAAGAAGGGATGGCGGCGGCCACCCGATGGACAGGGAGATGCGCCATGGGCGTGAAGCAGTTCGGTGCACGAGTCACCCGCCTGGAGGACGCCAGCCTTCTCACCGGAAATGGCCGTTTCGTCGATGACATCCTGGTGGCGAACGCGCTCGCCGCCTCGTTCGTCAGAAGCCCCTACGCCCACGCCCGCGTTCGATCCATCGATACCGCCGCTGCCCTCGCCGTCCCCGGCGTGGTCGCCGTCCTGACCGCCGCAGACCTCCCCGGCCCCGCCGCCACGGAGCGGATGCCGATGCTCATGCACAACGTGGCGATCAAGGCCTTCCGCACGCAGCATGCCCTGGCTGTCGACGAGGTCTGTTACGCCGGCCAATCCATCGCCGTGGTTCTCGCTGACAACCGCTATGTGGCCGAGGATGCCGCCGCCCTCGTTGTCGTCGACTACGAGGTACTGCCCGCCGTCTCCGACCTGAAGTCCGCCCTCGATTCCACGACGCCGATGTCTCATCTCGACCTCGACAGCAATCTCGCCTCCGCCTTCGACATGAACTACGGCGATGTCGACAAGGCCTTCGCCGGCGCTGCCCACGTCGTAAAGGAAAGCATGTGGCAGCACCGCGGGGGCGGCATGGCGATGGAAACCCGCGCCGTTCAAGCCTCGCACGATCCCGCGACCGACATTCTAACCGTGTGGGCGACGACCCAGACGCCTCACATCGCCCGCCGCATGCTGGCCGACCAGCTCGGCCGCCACCCCGAGGCGATCCGCTACATCGCGACGGACGTCGGTGGCGGCTTCGGCCCGAAGGCGATCTTCTATCCCGAAGAAACCGTCATCGCATCGGCCGCCCTGAAAATGGGCCAGCCCGTAAAATGGATCGAGGACCGCCGCGAGCACTTCATGTGCGCCACACAGGAACGCGACCAATACTGGGACGTTGAGATCGCGACCGACGCGAACGGCAAGATCCTCGGCGTGCGCGGGGACATGCTGCACGACACCGGCGCATTCGTGCCGTGGGGCATCATCATGCCCTACATCGCCGCCGCCACCATGCCCGGCCCCTATGTCATCCCGGCCTACCGCCTCGCCGTGAAGGTTGCCCTCACCAACAAAGTCGCGACCTCTCCGGTACGCGGCGCAGGCCGCCCCCAGGCCGTCTTCGCGATGGAGCGCCTGCTCGATCGCATCGCCGCCAAGCTCGGCCTCGATCCCGCCGAGGTGCGCCGCCGAAACTTCATCCAGCCCGAGCAGATGCCCTATTCTGTCGGCCTCACCTTCCGCGACGGCAAGCCCCTCGTCTACGACAGTGGCGACTACCCGAAGGGCCAGTCTGAGGCCCTGCGCATCGCCGACTACGAAGGTTTCGCAACGCGCCAGAAGGAAGCTCGCGCGAAGGGCCGTCTGATCGGGATCGGCATGGCGAACTACGTCGAAGGCACCGGCCTCGGGCCCTTCGAAGGCGTCACGGTCCGCGTCCTTCAGACCGGCAAGGTCGCGGTCGCGACCGGCGCGACGAACCAGGGCCAGGGCACCCGCACGACGCTGTCCCAGATCGTCGCCGACAGCGTCGGTTGCAGGATCGAGGACATAGTCTTCACCCTCGGCGACACCAACGCGATCTCGAACGGCGTCGGCGCGTTCGCCAGCCGCCAAGCCGCCAACGCTGGTCCCTCTGCACAGATGGCCGGCAGGGCCGTGCGCGCCCAGATCGTCGGCATGGCCGCCCGCGCACTCGGCGTCACCGAGGCCGACATCGACGTCGACGACAGCCAGGCGATCGCCAAGACCGGCAACAAGCCCGTGCTCGGCTTCGGCGAATTGGCCCGCATGGCTCAGGGCATGCCGGGCTTTTCGTTCACCGGCGGCCAACAGGCAGGCCTCGAATCGACCCAATACTTCACGCCCTCGCAGGCAGCCTACTGCAGCGGCTGCCACGTTGCCGAAGTCGAAGTCGATCCCGAAACCGGCGCGGTGAAAATCCTGCGCTACTCGGTGGCGCACGATGCCGGCACGCTGATCAACCCCTTGATCGTCGATGGCCAGGTCCAGGGCGCCCTTGCACACGGCGTTGGCAATGCCCTGCTGGAATGGATGAAGTACGACGAAGCAGCGAATCCCTTGTCCACCAACTTCGCCGAATACCTGATCCCCGGATCGGGCGAAGTCCCGACCTGCGATATCGTCCATGTCGAGACGCCGTCTCCCTTGAACCCGCTTGGCGTCAAGGGCGCTGGCGAAGGCGGCACGATCCCAGCCCCAGCCGCAATCGTCTCGGCGATCGAGAACGCTCTGTCACCTTTCGGTGTTCAATTCGCCGAATGCCCTTTGACACCTGAGCGCATCGCCAAGGCCGTCCGCGGCGCAAGGAGGCGGGATGCTGCTGCGTAGCCGTGCCGGCCACGACGAGAAAGCTCGCCTGCAAACCGATTATCGCGGCGACGACGCCTATCCGAGAGGCGTGACCGCAGCCGCCCCGCGAATCTCCGTGGCCCTCAGAACCACGCCGAGCCCCTGCGCATTCGGCGCGGCAGAACCCACTGAGCGAGACAGCATCAACGGTCGTGAATGGCTTGTCGAACGGCCTATCCTGCCCTTGCGCTTCGACAATCGCCCAGCGCAAATGCATGCCAGCAGCATCAGGCGACCGTCAGGCTGACCTTAGCCCCGGGCTGCACGGCCTCGAACACGGTCACATCGTCGAGCGCCCATCCGATGACGTTCGCTGGCGACGGAAGTCGGCATTCGCCCGGCCGGGAAATCGGTGTCGGTCCGAACGGCACGATGATCCGGTCGTCCTCGATCCAGAAGTAGATCTCGCCGGGGCTCCCGATGAGCCGCGCAGTCCGGTCGCGCCCCACTTCGAGCGGCGTCTCGAACTTGATCGATCGCCCCCACGTCTCGGCTGACGAATAGAGCGGCAACGCCTGCCAGACGAGCTCGGCGGTGGCGGTTGCAGCAAGTTCGATACGGACACTGATCCCACCGGCCGTAAGTACAGCGAGGCGCGAGGCGCCTTCTCCGCGCGCCGGCTTGGCACGCGGCTTACGCTGATCGGTAGCTCTGCGAAGGATGTTTGTCGGCATGGTGAGCGCTGGTGATGACTGATGTCGGAACCTTAACCCGGCACCCCGCCATTCACCACTGACCACTCGCCGCTCGCTGACTTCACGCCGGCGGCGGACCGAGCACGATCACCGCATTGAGACCACCGAACGCGAACGAGTTCGACATGACGTAGTTCAGCTTCTTGGGGCGCGCGACGTTCGGCACGTAGTCGAGGTCGCAATCGGGATCTGCTTCTTCGAGCCCGATGGTCGGCGGAAGAATGCCCTCCTCCATCGCCTTGATGCACGCGACGGCTTCGATGCCGCCCCCCGCCCCCAGCGGATGGCCATGCATCGACTTGGTCGAGGAGATCGGCAATTTGCTCGCGTAGCTTCCGAACACCCGCTTGATCGCATTGGTTTCGTTGCGATCGTTGATCATCGTCGCAGTGCCATGCGCATTGAGATAGTCGATGTCCGTCGGCGTCAGCCCTGCATCTTCGAGTGCCAAGCGCATCGCCTCGGCCGGGCCTTCGATATCGGGGTTGACCATGTCCTTGGCGTCGGAAGTCATGCCGTAGCCGACGAGTTCGGCGAGGATCTTCGCTCCGCGCGCCTTCGCGTGCTCGAGAGATTCGAGCACGAGAATGCCCGCACCTTCACCGAGCACCGTACCGTTGCGTTTCTTGGAGAACGGGAAGCAGCCTTCCGGCGACAGCACGTGAAGCGCCTGCCAAGCCTTCATCGTCCCGTAGTTGATGACCGACTCGGATGCACCGGCGATCGCTACATCGACCATACCGTGCTTGATGTAGTCGCGAGCGGCGCCGATCGCATGCGTCGCCGTCGAGCAGGCGCTGCAGGTCGCATAGGTTGGACCTTTCACGCCGAACTCGATACCGACGTGGGCAGCGGCCGAAGACCCGATGATGCGCAACAGCGTCAACGGATGAGTCGCCCGCTTGTTCTCGATGAAGAGATCCCGGTAGGACTTTTCGAACGTCACGAGACCGCCGGCGCCCGAACCGATGATGCACGCCGTGCGATAAGGATCGACAAAAGGCACTTCAAGGCCGGACTGCTTGACCGCTTCATCCGCGGCAGCCGCAGCAAACCAAGAGTAGCGGTCTGCATGCATGATGATCTTGTCGCGCTTGAAATGGCGGAGCCGGGCCTTGTGATCGAAATTCTTGATTTGCGCCGCGATCAGGATCTTGAGATCCTCGAGCGGAAAGCCACCGAGTTCGGAAACCCCGCATGTACCGGCTTTGATGCTCGTCCAGAACTCCGACACGTCGGTCCCGATCGGGGTGACGACGCCGGTTCCGGTGATGACGACACGCCGGCCATCTTTGCTCGAGGTCATACTCGCTATGATCCAACTGTTCGATTGATAAGTTTCAACTCGGTGAGCCGACCCCGCGGTCGAGGTCTCGGGAAGCTGTCGCCAAACTGCGCACCGTTGCCTGCTTACCGGTTCCAACTACAACGGCGCAGCTCGGTCCCCCGGCCGCGCCATCATTGAAGCCCGATCGAAGCAAACTGCTCTGACAAAGCACAAATCGCTGCGGCCGAGCAGGCCACAGCTCGGTCTCGCTGCAGAACTCAGGCCTTCGCGCCAGCAGGTGTGCCCGCCACGAGCCCCTTTACCTTGTCGACAACAGAGCCAACCGTCTCGAAGTCGCCGGCTTCCTCATTGGCATTGTAAGGAATCTCGATCCCGAACGCGTCCTCGATGTCGAAGACGATCATGGCCAGATCGAGCGACTCGATCTTGAGATCGGTGAGCGCGGTCGACGCGTTGATATCGTCGCGCGGCTCCTTCATGTGCTTCTTGAGGATTTCGATAATCTTGGTCGCGACGTCGTCCATATTCTTTCTCCTGCCCTGTCCAAGACCGCCACCGCCCTTGATCGGCAGACCGGCGCTCATCGGACCTCAAGGCCTACTCTCGCAGTAATCATGCCATCTAAGACAACCATATGGCCGCGGCAAGCTGGCCCGTCACATAACCGTAAACACTGGTCAAGTCCAGATCGGCCCCGGACTTCCACGGGCGTCTACGGCGTCGCACTTGCATAGCACTCTGACCTTAACAGTCTGATGATCGGTTCCATGACCGGCTTACCTATACCTTCCGGTACACATGCAATGACCAACAGAAGTCCGGGTGATTGAGGTCCATACCACCAAACCGTACCACTATTAGACGGTTGAACTGGCTCAAAACTGGAACAACTGGCGCAAAGTTGGATATTTGTGTTCAATGCACTGAAGCCGCAGCAAGTCGGCGAAAAATCTTCGGATCGGGCATTCCGATGGCTTCGCCGCGTTGGGCGTTGATCGTCATGCCGCCCTGCCGACGAGGCCAAGACGTGGGAGGAGAGCATGTATCACGTGACCGAGGCCTCGGCAAACCCAACGACATATCAATGGCTTAGGAGTTACCCGCCGGGTGTAGACTGGTATAAGTCGTTCCCCGCGGAACCACTCTGGCAACTGCTGGATCGCGCTGTTTCCGCCCACCCCACTCGCACCTGCACGAACTTTCTCGGTAAGCGCCTGAGTTACGGGGAGATCGGCGAGCTGGTCGATCACGCGACCTCAGGTCTTCGAAAACTGGGGGTCACGAAGGGCACCAAGGTCGGCCTTTTCCTGCCGAACTCGCCCACCTTCATCATCTATTATTATGCGATTCTCAAGGCCGGCGGCACCGTCGTAAATTACAACCCATTGTATACACTAGAGGAACTGAGCTTCCAGATCAAGGACAGCCACACCGAACTGATGGTGACGCTCGACCTGAATGTTCTGTTCGGCAAGGTCGAAGCCCTCCTCATCGCTGGAACACTGAAACAAGCTGTCGTCGCTTCGTTCCGGAGCCTGCTACCCGGGGCCAAGTCCGTCCTGTTCCGGCTGTTCAAGTCGGGCGAACTCGCCCACTGGAACGCATCCGCCGCCGCCGCCCGCATCGTCCCCGAGGCGACACTCTTGGCGAACGACGGCAGTTTCGCCGCGGTCGATATCGACCCGAGCCGCGATGTCGCCGTGCTGCAATACACTGGCGGCACCACGGGCACGCCGAAAGGCGCGATGCTGACCCACGCCAACGTCTACATCAACACCCTGCAGGTCGTGTCCTGGGCGCCCGACATCAACATCGCCGAACAGCGGATGATGGGCGTTCTTCCCTTCTTCCACGTCTTCGCGATGACGGTCGTGATGAACTTCTCGATCGCGCTGGCCGCCGAAATCGTCATCATGCCGCGCTTCGTGCTGGACGACGCCCTCAAGCTGATCTCATCGACGAAACCGACCTGCATGCCCGGCGTGCCCACGATGTTCAACGCCATCGTGAACCACCCCAAACTGCAAAGCTACGACCTGTCATCGCTGAAGTTCTGCCTGTCCGGCGGCGCGCCTCTCCCCCTCGAGATCAAGCAACGGTTCGAAACACTGACGGGCTGCAAGCTCGTCGAAGGTTACGGCCTGTCCGAGGCATCGCCCGTCGTGACCTGCAACCCGCTCGACGGCCCGGTTAAACAAGGCTCGATCGGCCAGCCGCTGCCAGGTACCATAGTCTCGCTGCGTGACCTCGATGACCCCACGAAGGAGATCGCACCAGGGGCTCAGGGCGAGGTTTGCATAAAGGGCCCGCAGGTCATGCTGGGCTACTGGCAGAAGCAGCAGGAAACGGCGAACCAGTTCGTCGGCGACTATCTGCGCACCGGCGACGTTGCCCGCGTCGACGAGCAAGGCTTCTTCTTCATCGAGGACCGGATCAAGGACCTCATCATCTGCTCTGGCTACAACGTGTATCCGCGCCAGATCGAGGAAGCGATCTATGCGCACCCTGCCGTCGCAGAAGTCACCGTTATCGGGATTCCCGACGAGTACCGCGGTGAGGCACCCAAGGCGTTCGTCAAGCTGAAGGCCGGAGCGAGCGCCACAGTCGACGACATCCGCCGGCACCTCGAAGGCAAGATCTCCAAGATCGAGCTGCCCTCCGAAATCGAGTTCCGTGACGAGTTGCCGAAAACCATAATCGGCAAACTGTCGAAAAAGGAACTCAAGATCGAAGAAGCTGCCAAGCGGAAGGCGAGGGTGTGAGCCGCCAACCGTAGGGCGAAATGCCCCGGACGCTGATCCGGGGGTAATCCTCTGCGGTTCTCCGCGTCACCGTCGGAACACGCGACGCTGAGCAGCGCTATTCGATCCTACGCCAGAAACGCCAGCACGCGGCTGTTGAACTCGTCGGCGCACTCGATGTTGCCCATGTGCGCGGCGTTCTCGAGGAAGTGCAGCTGACAATTCGAGATCTTCGGTACGAAGTCGTCCGTGTAGCCGGGCTTGCGCAAGGGATCGTGCCGCCCGGCGAACACCAGGACCGGACACTTGATGTTCGCGTAGTTGATCTGGTCCCGTTCAGACGGCCCGCCAGCGCCACGGAACGGCGCCTTGAATCGTGCGGCCGACGTCGCCTCCCAAGCGCCCGGCATATTGGCCATTTCGTGCCGGCGCTTGATATAGTCTTCCTTCTTCGCCCAGCTCTTGTCGTGGAACATGACTTCCAAGATCCGCCGCATGTGATCGAGCGAGCCGTCATAGGTGTTGATTACCTTGCGCGCCTCGTTATCCGGCGCGTCCCCGCCGCCCGAACAGCACACGAGCTTGGCGATGTTCCAGTCCGGACGCTGACGCGCCGCAACCGTCAGGCACATACCGCCAGACATCGACGAGCCCATCATGTGAACCGGAGCGTCGAGCGCCATCGTGTCGATGAAGCGCTTGATGTGGGTGACGCGCTTGTTGAACTGATTTCCGAAGTCGTGGATCTTGTCCGTGCGCCCGAACCCCAGATGATCTGGCGCTAGCACATGATACTGCTTCGCAAAGGCCGGGATGTTGAACTCCCAGGTGATCTCGCCGGCACCGCCGTATTCAGCCGAATTCAGAAGCACGATCGATGGCCGCTTGCCTTTATGTTCGAGACCCGCCTCGATGTAATGAGTCCGCACTCCGTCGACCGATACATATTTGCCTTCGCTCACGCTGACCTCCTCGGATTTTGTTTTCGCAACACGAACACCGAATAGAAAAATGGTCCACGAGGCGATCTGCCCCGGGGACCATTCTGATGCTAGAGAGATCTCACTCAGCCGCCTGCGTCTTCGACGTATCCGGAAGCGTCTCGACCCAGGGCCGCGACTTCGAGCGCGCAAGGTCCTTGATCTGCGGCATAACTTCCTTTGCGAACATACGGATATTCGATACCGTCCGCTTGTTGCTCATGTGCCCGGCCTGCATCATCATCAACAAATGGTCGAACCCGCCGACCTTTTCATGCAGCGCCTTGATCTGCTTCACGACCTGATCTGGCGTGCCGTAGCACATGATACCCTCCTCGCGCAGATACTCCATCCCGCGCGCGCGCATCGCCGCCGATCGGCCGGCGAACGCTCCCTTGAGCGCCTGCACGTTGGTAGCGATGTCGACATAGCCTGGCGGATTGCCGAACTGCGGCTCGGTCTTCACGTGGAGATACCAGGTCAGTTCGCGCGCGCCCTCCTCGGCCTCGCGCTCGGTGTCGCCCACAAAAACGAGCGGCATATAGGCGACCCCGCCACCGCCCGGCAAGCCCGTATCATTGTGGGCGGCCCGGTAGGCGTCGAACATCTCCTTCACCTTCGTATGCGGCTGCAGGAACGTTGCGAAAACGAAGCCGTGCGCCGCGACCTTCTTGATATTCGGCAAATCGGAGGATCCAGTGACCCAGATCATCGGATGCGGCTGCTGCCACGTCCGCGGCCACACGTTGACGAGACGGCGATGGAAGAACCGCCCCTCGTAGCTGAACGGCTCGTCGTGGCTCTTCCACGCCCGCGTCACGAGATCGATCCCTTCCCACACCCGCTCCAGCGTCTGCGTCGGGTTGGTATTAGCAGCAGGAATTTCGTAAGGCACGCCGCGCACGAAGCCAGCCTCCAGCCGCCCGCGCGACAGCACGTCGATCATCGCCATTTCTTCGGCGATGCGCACGGGATCACCGCGGTTTGCGATCGGATTACCCAGGATCATTAACCGCCCCTTCCGCGACTGCCGGGCGAGGATGGCCAGCGGCAGCGGTGCGCAGGTATCCAGGCAAGTCGCAGTCTGATGGTGCTCGTTGACCATCATGTTGAGGCCCACGTCGTCGGCTTCCAGGTATTCGTCGAGGTAACGATGATAGAGGTCGGCACCTATCCGGGGATCGAAGATCCGGTTCGGGATTGCCACCCGCATGTTGTCGAGCTTCTCCATCGGCGGCAGATTCGGATACGGCATCTCGGTGAAGTACCAGGATTCCATGGGGTGCCCTCGAATTGGCGTGGAAATATGGTTCGACGTGCTACGGCGATGCCGTCAATTTGAACTTACGCTTCGGACCGCCTACCGGTTCACCGGGCACCTCGTATGGCTCCCAGAACGCAGAAAGCGAGCCCGTCGCGGATCAGATGAAGCCGTTCAGGACTTTCATGAAGGCCCCGGGCTGCTCGATATGCGGCAGATGACCAGCGCTCTCGATCACGCTCAACTTGCCATTAGGCAGCAGCGCTGCATAGCCCTTGCCGTATGGATCGGCTTTCACGATGCCATCCTGCTGCCCCCAGATGAACAGCGTAGGCGTCGCAACGCGATGCAGTCGGTGTTTGAGCTTCGGGTTGTGCATGTAAGGCTCCCAGCAGAAGCGAGCCGTCGTCTCGGTATTGCGCGCGATGATCGCGAGCTTCTCATCGGGCATCTTGGCGAACTCACGCTTGCCCTTCTCCGGGTCGTGCCACTTGAGCTTGGCGACCTTTTCGGGATGGAGCAGCCAGACGTCTGCGATATCGCGATCCGTGGGAGAGCCGAGCTTCACGCCGACCGGCGCGACCAGCACCATCTTCGACATGAAACTGTCGTCGATCGTCGCCATCTCTGCCGCGATCCAGCCGCCGACGGAAAAGCCCAGGACGACAGCATCCTTCAATTTGGCGTGATCGACCAAATCGTGCATCACGAAAGCAAGATCGTGCGGATCTGTCAGCCAGAGCGGCCGCTCCGACGAACCGAACCCCGGCGGTGATGGTATGATCACCTCGAAACGCTTGGCGAGTTCGTCGACGAACGCCGCTTCCGGCTCGTAGGCCTCCTCGCCGTGCAGCAGAAGCAACGGATTCCCATTACCCCGCCGCTCGACCTCCACCTTGATGCCGCTGAGCGTCAGGACTTCCTTCCGAGCATCGACCGCCGACATTGTTTCCCAATCCCAGATTGAAATGTTTACGTAGAAGGCTCCCCCGTACCGGGAACGAAAGTAGCCTTGCCCTGCCGTCTCTGCGGCCCGGGAATGAAACACGGTTTCACAGCGTCCCGGACAAATCAATGCTACACAATCACCCGCCCGGGACCGCCCTTCACCGGCACCGATGACGTCACCCTTCGGTCGGTATGGGCAATTGCGCGACCAGCGTTATTCCATAGCCTTCCAGCCCAACGATTCCGCGTTTCGAATTGGACAGAAGATTCATTCGCGTCACGCCGAGATCGAGCAGTGTCTGCGCACCAATGCCGTACTGGCGCAGGTCCGCAATCGGAGCTTTCGGCCCTTTACCGGAGCGGTCCAGTACGATCTTGCTGAACATCGACGGTTCGTGATCCCGGATCAGCACGATCACTCCACGGCCCGCCTGTCCGATCATCCGCATCGCCGCTTCGAGTTCGCCGCCCCGATTGCGCGCTTCGCCGCCGAAGAATTCGCCACCGTAGGTGTCTCCCAGCGCGTCGATCAACGGATTGGCCTGATGCATCCGAACCATAACCGGCTCGTCTCCCGAGGTATCGCCCTTGACCAGCGCCAAGTGCTCTGCCCCCGTGATCCGGTTGGCGTAAACGTAGACCTTGAACTCACCACCGAAGCGGCTCTGAATGGTGGCCTCGGCTATCCGCTCGACGAGTTGCTCTTTGCGTCGGCGGTAGGCGATCAGGTCCGCGATGGTCGCGATCTTCAACCCGTGTGTCTGCGCGAACTTCACGAGGTCCGGCATCCGCGCCATCGTGCCGTCGTCGTTCATGATTTCACAGATTACACCGGCCGGCGTCAGCCCGGCGAGCCTCGAGATATCGACCGCTGCCTCCGTGTGCCCTGCACGAACCAGCACACCACCCGGCTGCGCCCTCAGCGGAAATACGTGACCAGGGGTGACGATTTCTTCTGGAGGCATGTTCGGATCGATCGCGACAGCTATCGTACGAGCCCGATCCGCCGCCGAGATCCCGGTGCTGACTCCGGTTCGCGCTTCGATCGACACGGTAAACGCCGTCGAATGCCGCGTACGGTTGCGCGGCGTCATCTGTGGCAGGCCCAGTTCTGCGACGCGGTCCGCCGACAGCGACAGGCAGATCAGCCCCCGCCCGTGCCTGGCCATGAAGTTCACGGCAGCCGCATCCGCCATCTGCGCTGGAATGACCAGATCGCCTTCGTTTTCACGATCCTCGTCATCCACGAGGATAAACATGCGCCCCCGCCGGGCGTCCTCGATGATCTCGTCGATAGAGGACAGCCAGGCTTGCTTGAGCTCGGTCATTTTCACTCGCAGTTTTTAAGGTGTCGACTTGGCCACGTTCGCGCCGAAACTTGATACGGCGAACAGGGCACGATGGGTTTGCGAATTCCGAACATAATGGCAGCCGCGTCGCCTTGTCCATGATCTGCCCGGTTTATCTGCGCTCGATTGAGGGATGCCGCTGGCCCACAGCTCCCGGCCAGCCCGCCTCCGCTGGAGCGGGTCGTTTCTTATTCGCGCAGCAGTCCAGCTCACCCGCGACCACTTGACACTGATCCCCAGGTGCCTACATCGCTGCGGGGTAGCCGGCTCTCGGTCCGGGGTTTCTTTCCCGATCCGAGGCCGCACGCGAACCGCCGCACTCGAAACCAGGACGACACGTCTAGGGGGTAATCATGCGCCGCATGTCTTCGGCGAAGGCACTAGTTGCAGCCGTTCTGCCAGCCATTCTGACTGTGGGAGCAGCCCTGGCGCCAGTCTTGCCCGCCAACGCGCAGAACGCGCCCCCTGCGGAAGTCAAAGGCCTCTGGATCACGACCGACTACCCCTCGCTCTCGCTGCGCGCCGGGGAGGAGACGAAGCTCAACGTCGCCATCGTCAATTACAATCTGGCGCCGCAACGTGCCGATATCGCGGTGGAGGGCGTACCTCCGGGCTGGAACGTCGAATTGCGCGGCGGCGGCCGGCCGGTCGCAGCAGCCTTTATCGAGCACAACAACAAGGCAAGCCTCGAGCTTCGCTTCCGAGTCCCCGCCGAAACGAAGCCGGGTGCCTACACGATTCAGGTCAGCGCCAAAGCGCCCGATCGCGCACTCGAGCTGCCGCTGCGGATCAATGTGCTCGAAGCGGCCGCCGCCAAGATCACGGCCGAGCCGAAACTGCCTGTCCTGCGCGGCACCACCAAGTCCAGTTTCGACTTCAAGGTCACTGTCAAGAACGAGAGCGCTGACGACATCCTGGCGAACCTCACTCACAATGCCCAGCGCGGGTTCCAGGTCACCTTCAAGGAAGGTTACGGCACCCAGGAGTTGACGTCGTTCCCACTCAAGGCCGGCGACAGCAAGGAGTTGTCGGTCGACATCAAGCCCTCCGCCAGCTCCAACGCCGGCAAGTATCCGGTCAGCGTCGAAATCGGCAACGAGAAGGCGAAGGCGACGGCCCAGCTCACCCTGGATGTCACGGGCCAGCCCACGGTGACGCTCTCTGCCGAGAACGATCGCCTCTCCGGCGAAGTCTACGCCGGCCGTGAGCGCCGCTTCAACTTCATCCTGCGCAATTCCGGCACCGCAGAAGCCCGCAACATCGACCTGTCGGCTTCTCCACCTTCCGGCTGGAAGGTGACGTTCGAGCCGAAGTCTATCCCAGCGATCTTGCCGAACGGCGAGCAGAAGTTCGAAGCGATCGTCATCCCGTCCGAGAAGGCTGTGACCGGCGACTATATGTTCGCCGTGCGCGCCAACGGCGACGGCGTGTCCGAAAGCGCCAACTTCCGGGCCACGGTCAGCACCTCCACATTGTGGGGTGCGATCGGCCTCGGCGTGATCGCGGCGAGCCTGCTCGTATTGTTTGGTGCCTTCGGCCGCTTCGGTCGGCGTTGATGCGGAGCAACCGATGACGACACCCGTCATCGAGGCGAAAGCCTTGACGAAGCGGTACGGCTCGCAGGTTGCAGTCGACCGCCTCGACCTCACGATCGAGAAGGGGGAGGTGTTCGGCCTGCTCGGCCCCAACGGCGCCGGCAAGACGACCACGATCCTTATGATCCTCGGCCTCACCGAGCCGACCGGCGGCAGTATAGCGACCGTCGGTTTCGATCCCCTGCGCCAGCCGCTCGAGGTCAAGCGCCGCGTCGGCTATTTGCCGGACAGCGTCGGTTTTTACGACAACATGACCGGTCGCGATAATCTTCGCTACACCGCCCGCCTCGGCGGCATACCCCGCATCGCCATCGACCGTCGGATCACCACCGCGCTCGAACGCGTCAACCTCGTCGCTGCCGCCGAACGCCCCGTCGCGACGTACTCGCGCGGCATGCGCCAGCGGCTGGGGATCGCCGAAATCATCATGCGCCGTGTCGATGTCGCAATCCTGGACGAACCGACCAACGGCCTCGACCCGCAGTCGACGCAGGAATTCCTCGAGCTGATCCGCTCGTTGAAGGCGGAAGGCATGACAGTGATCCTGTCGTCCCACCTGCTCGATCTCGTCCAGTCCATCTGCGACCGGGTAGCACTGTTTTCGAACGGCAAGATCGGCGTGATGGGCAAGGTCACAGATCTGATGCGTGACGTGCTGGGCACCACCACGGTCATCCAACTCGACGCGAGCGGCGGCTTCGACACCGCCAAGCTCGACGGCATTGCAGGCCTGGAGAGCATCACGAAGCTCGCCGAAGGCAGTTGGCGGATCGATGCCTCCCGCGACGTTCGCGGCGAGGTTGCCCGTCGCGTCATCGAGGCCGGTGCCAATCTGGAGCGCTTGTCGCTCGGAATGGCCACGCTGCAGGACGTCTACACCAAGTTCTTCGAGGGCAAGCGACATGCCGCCTGAGCAGAAGACGACCGTCGATTCCCCGCCGAAAGGCTGGCTGCAATCCGTCAAGGATGGGTTCGAGGGCTTCACCGGCAGCAGCGGCGTCCGCGAAGGATCGCCTTGGACGGGGCTCGGAGCGGTCGTGGAGCGCGAGTTCAACGACAACTTGACGAGCACACGCATGCGCATGCTGCAGGCGTTGGTCTTCGTCACCGGCTTCGCAGCGGCCTATTCGGCTATCGGCCAGATCAAGGACACAGTGGGAGAGGACCCGTTCGTCTTCCTCAAGATATTCACCGTCTCCAAGGAACCCTTGCCGTCGTTCCTGGCGTTCCTGGGCTTCCTGATCCCTATCGTAGCGATCACACTGGGGTTCGATGCGGTCAACGGCGAATTCAACCGCCGCACCATGAGCCGCATTTTGGCGCAGCCGATCTATCGCGATGCACTCCTCGTCGGAAAATTTCTGGCGGGACTTGCGACGCTGGCCGTGTTCCTCGTCGCGCTTTGGCTTTTCATGATGGGCCTCGGCATTCTCCTGATCGGCCTGGCCCCGGCCGGCGAGGAGATCGTCCGCAGCATCCTCTTCCTGATCGCAGCCATCGCTTATGGCGGGGTCTGGCTCGCCATCGCCATCCTGTTCTCGATCGTCTTCCGATCGACCGCGACGTCCGCCTTGGCAAGTCTCTCGCTGTGGCTCCTGTTCGCGGTGTTCTGGCCGATGATCGCTTCGATGATTGCGGGCGTCGTGTCGCCCATCGACCCGTTCGACCCCCGCACCCAGATCGCAGCGTTCGACACCCAGCAGGCGATCGAGCGGCTGTCACCAAACACGCTCTTCGCGGAAACCGCGATGGCGCTACTGAATCCGTCGACCCGGACTTTCGGGCTCGTGATGATTTCGCAACTCCAGGGCATGGTGCGCGGCGCACCGCTTCCCCTCGGTCAGAGTATCCTTCTGATCTGGCCGCAACTCGCAAGCCTCATAGCCGGCCTCGTGTTGCTGTTCACACTCGCCTATGGCGCTTTCCAACGCCAGGAAGTCCGGGCTTGATCGCCACTTCGTAGTGCGGATTACCCCGGACACTGATCCAGGGGTAATTCGCACTACCCCGCTATTTTCTTCCCGCAGTCTCGGCCGGACGATGCCGCAACCGCCGTTCGGCGCCCGTCGTGGCTACGAGTGGTGGCTACGAATTCGCCGTAGTACCAAAATGTTTGCGCCGCAAAAAAACCGTCGCTATAACCCCGCCAGCCCACGAGTTCAGCTTCTGGGCACCCCGTCGCGCATTTGCACCCTTGGAGGCCGGGCGGGGAAGGACGACCGGGGCCCATCGCTAGGATGATATGGCCCCTTTTTCATTGGAGAGTGCTATGGCCAACGTTATCGAGATCAAGGCCTCGGCGCGCCCACGGAGCGGTAAGGGGGCCGCACGTACAGCGCGACGCGAGGGATTGGTGCCTGCCGTGATCTACGGCGCAAAGACCGAGCCTGTCGGCATCAACGTCGACTTCAACGAGCTGTTCAAGACGATCAATCGCGGACGGTTCCTCGCGACCATCTTCGACATCGTCATCGACGGCACGAAGACCCGCGTGATCCCGCGCGAATTCCAGCTCGACCCGGTGAAGGACGTGCCCGTGCATGTCGACTTCCTTCGCGTCACGCCGGAAAGCCGCATCCGCGTTCGCGTGCCATCCCGCTTCATCAACGAAGCAGCTTCGCCCGGCATGAAGCGCGGCGGCGTCCTCAACATCGTTCGCCGCGAAATCGAAGTCTACTGCCCGCCGGATGCGATCCCGGAGATCTTCGAGTTCGACCTGACCGGGCTCGAAATCGGCCGCTCGATCCACATCTCCGCGATCCAGCTGCCCCCGGGTGTTCGCCCGACCATCGGCGACCGCGACTTCACCGTGGCGACCATCGCAGGCGCCTTGACGAAGGAAGAGGAAGCGCCGGCTCCAGGCAGCGCAGCCCCAGCAGCAGGAGCAGGCGATGCCAAGGCCGCCGCACCGGCAGCCGGTGGCAAGGCTGCAGCTCCCGCTGCCGGCGGAAAGGCCGCACCGGCCGCCAAGGCCGCGCCCGCTGCAAAGAAGTAAGCATGGAGCGATTGGGGATCGGGCCTCGGCCTGCTCCCCAATCCCCGAACATATCGCCCGATCCTCATGAAGCTCTTTGTCGGCTTAGGAAATCCGGGCGAGAAATACGCTCGTCACCGGCACAACGTCGGCTTCATGGCGGTCGAGCGCATCGCCACGTTGCATCGCTTCGGCCCGTGGAAACGCAAGTTTTCGGGAACCGCCGCAGACGGCGAGATCGCGGGCGAGAAGGTCATTCTTCTCAAGCCCGACACTTACATGAACGAATCCGGCCGTGCCGTCGGAGAAGCCGCGCGCTTCCTCAAGATCGGCATCGAGGACGTCGTCGCGTTTCATGACGAACTGGATATCGGCCCTGGCAAGATCAAGGTGAAAACGGGCGGCGGCAACGCGGGCCACAATGGCTTGCGCTCGATCACCCAACACGTCGGCAACGATTTTGTCCGCGTCCGGATCGGCATCGGCCACCCCGGTGCCAAAGAGCTGGTTCACGGATATGTCCTGCATGACTTCGCCAAGGCCGACGAGGTCTGGCTCGGGCCATTGCTCGATGCGATCGCAGACTGCGCGCCGCGCCTTGCCGCAGGCGACCAGGCCCGCTTCCTCACCGACATGGCACGCGCGATCGGTGTTGAGGCCTCGACTACCGAACGGCCGATCAAACAGGCCAGGGATCTTCCGGCTCCACAAACTCCATCCACCGGCCGGCACCCCGGCGGCGAGCGCATGAGCAAGCGCCAGTCGGCACTCGCCGAAAACCTCAAGAAATGGATGGCCGGCCGCGACAAGAAAGATTGATCTTGACACGAAAAACGTGTCACACTATTTTCGTATTACCCGAACCAAGGCAGCTTGCCATCTGGAGCTTGCCATGAAGAACATCACGATCACTCTGCGTGAGGACGTGGCAGACTGGCTTCGCATCGAGGCTGCCAAGGCCGACCTCAGCATGTCCGCATTCGTCAGTCGCATGTTGGAAGACCGAATGGGTCGCGGGAAGGATCAACTGGCAACGCTGGAACATTTTCTGAGCGGCGCCGGGTTCGCCGGCATCTCTGCCGATTTGCCCAAGCGGGATGACCTCTATGACCGGCCGGCTCTTCGTCGACACCAACATTCTGATATACGCGCTAGATCCGGCAGATCCGCGGAAACGGGCGCTGTCGGCGGATCTGCTGAGGAAGACGATCATCAGCCATACACTCACGTTGAGCCCTCAAAGCCTGAATGAGTGCTACCGCGTGCTGACGCAGCGCCGGCGCCTGATGCCAGTCGGGGAGGCGCGCGCGTTCGTACGCCTCCTTGCACCATGGGCCATCGCCCCGCTCGACGCTGCCACGACCGAGCGCGCCTGGGACGTTCAAGACGATGCCGGCCTGAGCTGGTGGGACAGCCTTATGGTGGCTGCCGCCTTGCGGGCGGAATGCCGGCTGTTCGTCTCGGAGGACCTGCAGGACGGCGCCGCGGTCGAGGGGATGCGCATCGCCAACCCCTTCAAGCCCGAGTTTTCGCGTTTGCTGGGCCGCGCCTGAGACGCGCGCGCCTTGCCCGCCGCGCCCGCTCGGTGTAACCCCGCTCGAAACACCCGAACACGCGAGCGATCATGGGCTTCAAATGCGGAATTGTCGGCCTGCCGAACGTCGGCAAGTCGACCCTCTTCAACGCGCTGACGCAAACCGCGGCAGCGGAAGCGGCGAATTATCCGTTCTGCACGATCGAGCCGAACGTCGGCGAGGTCGGCGTGCCTGACGAGCGGCTCGACGACCTCTCCCGCATCGCCGGCTCCAAGCAGATCATCCCGACGCGCCTGACCTTCGTCGACATCGCCGGCCTCGTCCGGGGTGCATCCAAGGGCGAAGGCCTCGGCAACCAGTTTCTCGGCCACATCCGCGAGGTGGACGCCGTCGCCTATGTCCTGCGCTGCTTCGAAGACGGCGATATCGTCCACGTCGCCGGCAAGATCGATCCACTCGCCGACGCCGAAGTCGTTGAGACCGAACTCATGCTGTCGGACATGGAAAGCCTGGAAAAGCGCAAGCACGCTGCCGAAAAGAAGGCGCGCGGCGGCGACAAGGAAGCCAAGTCGCAACTCCTGCTCATCGACAAGGCGCTGGCACTCCTGACCGAAGGAAAACCGGCCCGCAAAGTCGAGTTGACGCCCGACGAGGTCCCCGCCTTCCGCGCCCTGCAGTTGTTGACGGCCAAGCCCATCCTCTATGTCTGCAACGTCGACGAAGCGTCCGCAGCTAACGGCAACGCATATACGGCCAAGGTGCATGAGTTCGCGAAGGCGGAAGGCGCCGGCTGCGTCATCATCTCGGCGAAGATCGAAGCGGAGCTATCGGGCCTCGACGCCGAGGAGCGCCAGGCCTTCCTCGCAGAGATGGGCCTCGAGGAGCCCGGCCTCAACCGCCTGATCCGCGAAGGCTACAAGCTGCTCGGCCTCGTGACATATTTCACCGTCGGCCCGAAGGAAGCCCGCGCCTGGACCATCACCGAAGGCACCAAGGCCCCCAAGGCCGCCGGAGTTATCCATACGGACTTCGAGAAGGGTTTTATCCGGGCCGAGACCATCGCCTACGAGGACTACATCGCGTTCAATGGCGAGGTCGGCTGCAAGGATGCCGGCAAGATGCGCCTGGAAGGCAAGGAATACGTCGTCAAGGACGGCGACGTCATGCACTTCCGATTCGCCGGTGGCTGACGCCGAGATACTGAACGAAAACGGCAGGGCCGCTCGCGCGCCCGGCCGTTTCCGATACAGACGGACGATGCGTCACTGATCCTTGGGCTCGTCGTCGTCGATCTCGATCAATGCCGAAGCATCTGCGTCGTCGGCCTCCTGCTCGAGCACCGTATCGTCGTCGACTGCCGCACCCGAGACATCAGCCTCCTCGAGATCGTCGGCGACAACCTCGTCGGCCTCGTCGCCATCGACGGCGCCCTCCGGAGCCTCGGCAGCAGGCACGACGGAATTCCTGACCGGGCTGCGGCTGCGCCACGCCGACGATGGCGATGACGGCCGCCGCAACTCTATGACTTCCCGCACGACCGGCGTGTGAACGCCTCCGCAAGCCGGACAGATTATTGGGCTCTTCGTCAGATCGTAAAACGCGATTTCACAGTCGACGCACATGCGTTTCGTGCCGCGCTGACCGCGGCTGATCGACGTTGCGAGATTACCGACGGCCATGACTAAACGCCTTCCCGAGTGCGCCGAAGGGGACCGGCGAATATCCATAGTGTGGAACCAAGCTGAAAGTCTGGAACCAGGCTGAAGACGAGCGGAACGACCAGTTGATAACGGTCGAAGGAAAAATGCCCGGGTTGAGAGCCGCCCCTGGAGAGCACCCCAACTCGGCCGTTCCGCATCGACGATCTCCGAACGCCAGTCGCTGGCCTGCAAGCGAGATAAACAGCAGTCGGAACAACGGGCGGAGATGTGGAAACAGAGGCAGGCATCGCGGCCGAACGCTGATCACACCGCCCGCTTTCATATGAGTTCCGTGAGGCAAAAACACAAGGCTGCGCACACAGATAGAGCACGCGGCCGTCATGATGGACAGCGAATAAGTTAGCAACACGTGCCCAGCACGCTTATATCGGGGTCACTGGTCGGCGCTACCACGATAGACGAGAACCGCATCATCGAGCGCATTCGTCGCGCGGCGATGCACGAGCCGAAACTCGAAAGTCGCGGCCGGCATCTGATCCAACGCTCATCCAAAGGCTGAAAGGACTGACATGAAGATCACGACTTTCGGCGGCGCGATGATAGACACCATCGCCGTTATCGCAGACGACCGCATCGAACGGATGGCGATGCGCAACGCCGATACGTCTTTCCTCTTGCTCGAAGAAGGCAAGAAGAACGACGCCGAAGAGATCTCGACACATTGCGGCGGTGGCGCCGTCAACGCCGCAGTCGGCTTGGCACGACAAGGTTACGACGTATCCGCTCTCGTGAAGCTCGGCCAGGATTCCCGCGCAGAAACGATTCTCGCCCAAATGACGTCGGAAGGCATCTCCACGCGCTTCGTGCTACGCGATGCCCGCGCACCGACGGGAGCATCCGTTCTCATCTCCGCTCACGATCGCAACGCCGCCGTCTTCACCTTCCGAGGCGCGAACGCCTTGCTCGAACCGAAGGACTTGAAGCCCGCTGCATTCATGGCCGACCTCGTTTACGTATCCGGCCTGTCGAACCGGTCCGCCGACTGCTTTCCCGCCATCGTTGAAAAAGCGAAAGCCGAAGGCGCGCTCGTCGCGGTCAATCCTGGTATCCGGCAACTGTCCGCCCGCCAGAGCGAATTCCGCGATTCGATCAGCAAGATCGACATACTCGCGGTAAATCGGCACGAAGCCGGTGCCATCGTGCCGTGGCTCGTTGCGAAGACCGGTGAAGGCGGACCGCCGCTGCTTAAGCAACCCAATGACACACTGCCCGATCTCGCACTTCGCGGTCTCTCTGCCGGCGGTTTCGAAATTTCACTGGCCCGCTTCTTTGCAGGCATCCACGAACTCGGCCCGCGTTGGATCGTGATCACGGACGGCAAGGATGGCGCCTACATCGGATCTCCTACCGAAATCCTTCACTGCCCTGCCGCGCCCGCGAAGATCGCGGGGACCGCTGGCGCCGGCGATGCCTTCAACTCGACTTTCGCTGCCTACGTCACCGCATCCGCCTCCCTGGAGGATGCTGCCCTCGCCGCCGCTTCGAACGCCGCATCCGTAATCACCCATCTCGATACGCAAACCGGCCTGCTCCAAAGGGAAATCTTGGAGAAGAAGGCCGCATCTCTGAAAGAAACGCACAAACTTCGTCGATGGCCCATATAGGCAGCCGCGATCGACGCTTCCCTCATGTCCTCGAAACCGAGACAGGAAATACGACCATGACCGACGATCCGATGTCGACGCTGCAAGTTACGATCGCAGCCACCGCGCGCCAGCGCGACTTGAAAGACCAGCAGAGCCGCGAAGAAACGGCGGAAAAAGACCGTCAGCGCAACGAAACGAGCACCATTTGGGCCGCGCGAAAGAAAGAGCTGCCGGACATCGTGAAGGCCGTCGACACCATGCTGAAACAGAACGGTTTCGGTGGATTGTCATCCGCGGTCTACGAGCACAAGCATGCCGACCTCGATCGCACTCTCATCATCTACCAACACTCGTCGCACAACCACTCGAAGATCTTGATGCGCACGACGAGAGCGGGAGAATTCATCTGCTCGATCCTGGCAGCGACGGGCGAAGTCTATTCGGTGACGACGCCGATCGGCGAATTGACGACCGGCAAACTGAAAGAGCTGGTCGCCGTTGCCGTTTCTGAATGTCTCACGGGCACGTGGGCTCCGCGATCGGAGCGTCCCATCAAGCCTGTCGAAGCTGCATCTTGAGCAGAACTGAGGTCCGCAGTGACGTAGCGACTTCCCGCCCCGCTCTGTTGAGAACGCACAAACCAAACCCGGCGGGCGGTAACAAACCGCTCCGCCGGCAGGCGGGATGCGATATCAACCACTCGGCTGCGCGGTCATGCGCAGATACGGCTTGAGCGTCTTGAAGCCGGGAAACTTCTGCTTGGCTTCTTCGTCCGAAACGGCAGTCGAGATGATCACGTCCTCGCCCGGCTTCCAATCTGCGGGCGTGGCCACCTTGTGCTTGGCGGTGAGTTGCAAACTGTCGACGACACGCAGGATTTCGTCGAAGTTCCGGCCCGTCGCCATCGGGTAGACGAGGATCAGCTTCACCCGCTTGTCCGGACCGATGACGAACACGTTGCGCACGGTGAGATTATCGTTCGGCGTGCGGCTCGCCGGATCGCCCGAAGCATCGGCCGGAAGCATGCCGTAGAGCTTCGACACATTGAGATCGGTGTCTCCGATCATCGGGTAGTTGGGAGCTTTGCCTTGCGTTTCCTCGATGTCCTTCGCCCACTTGCCGTGATTGTCGACGCTATCGACGCTGAGGCCGATCAGCTTGACACCGCGTTGGTCGAACTGGGGCTTCAACTGGGCCGCCCGGCCGAGTTCGGTCGTGCAAACCGGCGTGAAGTCCTTGGGGTGAGAGAACAGCACCACCCACGAGCTGCCGATGAAATCGTGGAACCGAATTTCGCCTTCCGTGGTTTGTGCCACGAAGTCCGGAGCCGTACTGCCGATTGAGAGTGTCATGTCGATCCTTGCTCTTGATCACGCCAGCATCAATGCGGGGTGCAGGAATCATGTAGTGAAATTTTATTCCAATTATAAGAGAATATAAAAATAATACGGCAATTTTTTTCTAAAATAACATCCCCAAGAGATGGATCTGCCTTGAAAGCTTCATGCGACGGGGCCGCCGCGCATTTTGCTCCGGAGTGCTCGTATCCACTCGCTCGAACCTGTCGGCTAGGCGCCTCGACAGATGACCATCCTCGCGGGCACTGATAGGCGCATCGGGCCGCTCGACATGGCAGCTCCGCGTGCTACTTGAGGTCCAGTCCCCGATCTCCGCCAAACCAGCAACAGCACCCCATGCCGACCTCCAAATTGATCTCGCTTGCCGACGCCGTGCGCCGCTTTACGTGGGACGGCATGGAGTACGCCAGCGGCGCAGCCTTGCCGATCGGCTCGGATGCCGTCGTGTTCGGACGCGAACTCTTGCGACAAGGGCGCCGCGATCTTCATGCGATCTTCCATTGCAACAGCCAGCAGCTCAATCTGCTCGCCGGCGCCGGAGCCGCGACGAAGGCGGAATGCGGGTTCACCGGGCTCGAGGTGTTCGGCTTCGCCAACGGACTACGCCGCGCGGTCGAATCGGGTGCCCTCGCCCTGGAAGACTATTCGAACCTCGCGATGCCGCTGCGGCTCCTGGGCGGTGCTCTGAACTGGCCCTTCGTGCCGGCAACCGTCAACATCGGCTCCGACCTGCAGGACCGCAGCGCATTCGCGCCGCAAGAATATCCCGCCACGCGGAAGATACCGACAGTCGTCGACCCTTTCACCGGTCGAACGATCGGCGCATTCCGCCCTTTGAAACCGGATCTCGCAGCCATCCATGTGACGCTCGCCGACACGTCCGGCAACTGCATCATGCTCGGTACCGAATGGAGCCGCTTCGAGCTGTCGCGTGCCGCCAAGCGCGTCGTAATCGTTGCAGACGCCATCGTCGATGGCGCATGCATCCGCCAATACCCGAACTTGGTTCGCATTCCCGATATCATCGTCGAGGCGGTCGTTTACTGGCCCTTTGCCGCGTGGCCGCAGAGTTCGCCCGGCATGTATGATGTGGACGAGGAGCACATGAAGGCGATGAACAAGGCTCTGGCGACGGAGGAGAGTACAGCCGGCTACGTTCGAGACTTCGTGCACAGCTACGATGACATCGACAGCTATCTCGACATGATCGGGCGCGACAAGCTCGTCGAGATCGGCAAGACCGCGACCAGCTTCCTCCTCGATCCCTACCGCAAATGGATCATGCCCGCCGACGAAGTAGCCCAACTCACCGCGGGGGCGAGCGCATGAAGAACCACTCGACGCCGCCCGCCTACACGCGCCAGGAGATGATGGCGATCGCGACCGGCCGCGAGATCCGCGACGGCGAGCTTGCGATCTTCGGTGTCGGCCTGTCGATGCTGGCGGGTTTCTTCGCCCAGGCCCATCACGCGCCGAACGTGCGGGCGATGACCGAAGGCGGCGTCTATGGCTCGTCACCGGTCGGTGGACTGCCGTGGGGCATCGAATGCAATCGGATTTCGACCAACGCCACGAGCTTTACCTCGGCACTCGATGCCTTGGGTTGCCTCGTCGGCTCCGGCCGTTGCGATGTCGGTATCATCGGCGCAGCTCAGGTCGACAAGTACGGCAACGTCAACACGACCGGGATTTGGGACGGCGAAATCGGCCCCAGCTACGATCCACCCAATATTAGGCTCACCGGGGCCGGCGGCGCGAACGACATCGCATGCGGCGCCAAGCGCTATGTGATCATGGTGAGCCACGAGCCCAAACGCTTCGTCGAGAAGGTGACTTATGTAAGTTCGCCCGGCTTTCTCGATGGCAGCAATGCCCGCGACCGGCACGGCTTCGTCGGCGGCGGACCATCCGCGATCGTCACGACGCTGGGAATTCTGCGCCCGCACCCCGAAACCAGGGAGTTTGAACTCGACGCCTGGTTCTCGTTCTCCAGCATAGACGAGATCAAGACCAATACGGCATGGCCATTGAAGGTATCGCCGACGGCTCATGTCGTAGCCGAACCCTCGGACACCGAATTGGCCGCCCTGCGTCGCGTCGACGAAACCGGAGCGTTGCGGCGGCAGTCGTCCTGAAGAAAACTGACGAGCGAACACGGTGTGTCACGCATGGGCGGCGGGTCGAACCCGAGGTATGAAGTCAGCCGGAAGCCTCCACCTCACGGCAGACGCAGGGAGAAAACATGCGCGCAAAGCACCCGTCGTTGATCCTCGCAGCAGCGATCGCGCTATCGACAAGTTTCGCAGCTGCGCAGGATGCAGCCAGCCAGACGCCCGAGGAATTTTTCAAAGGCAAGAACATCAACGTCTATATCGGCTTC